>Ga0310690_10007065_pt1 | contig 14556 bp, 7 predicted proteins | sample AusTroGonzalo_MG_2_FD_207661 | JGI IMG/M metagenome (GOLD analysis project Ga0310690, IMG submission 207661) | Bovine rumen microbial communities from tropical cattle in Woodstock, Queensland, Australia - Gonzalo_04 (v2) (version 2) | ecosystem: Host-associated > Mammals > Digestive system >...
CGTCACTCGTCACCGACTCCGCCGCCGCCGGCACGGCGATCGCCTGCGGCGCCAAGACGTACAACAGCGCCGTGGGCGTGGACAAGGACGGCAATCCGGTCGAGTCGGTCGCCGAGCAGGCGCACCGTCTCGGCCGCAAGGTGGGCATAGTCTCCGACTGCTACCTCACGCACGCGACCCCGGCGGTGTTCTACGCGCACAACAAGAACCGCGGGCGCAGCTACCAGATCGGGCTCGAGATGGTCGGTTCCGGCTTCGAGTACTTCGCAGGCGGCGGGTTCAGCGGCAAGGAGAACGACGTCCGCGACGAGAAGTACCGCGGCAATATCTACGACCTCGCCGCCAAGGCTGGGTATCTGGTAGCCACCAACAAGGCGGACCTGATGTCGGCCAAGCCCGGCACGAAGGTCCTCTACACGGCCTGCGAGGGGCACATGCCGCACGCGATCGACCGCGACGCGTCCATGCCCTCGCTCGCCGAGATGACGCGGAAGGGCATCGAGCTGCTGGACGGCTCGGCGGGCTTCTTCATGATGGTGGAGGGCGGAACGCTCGACTTCTCGGGGCACGCGAACGACGCGGCCACGAACCTGCGCGAAGTGATGGCGCTCGACGATGCCGTGCGCGTGGCGAAGGAGTTCCAGGACCGCCATCCTGCCGACACGCTCATCATCACCACCGGCGACCACGAGACCGGCGGCATGGCGATGGGCTTCTACGGCACGGGCTACGCGATCCACGTCAAGCGTCTCTCGCACCAGAAGTGCTCGCGCATCGCCTTCAAGCAGGTGCTGAAGGACAAGCGCGCCGAGCTGAAGAAGGCAAACAAGCCGTGGACCTTCGAGGAGGCGCAGAAGCTGCTGGAGGAGTACTTCGCGTTCGACTTCTCCGCCGCCGCGCACAGCGACAACCTCCAGGACAAGCTCGCCGGCGGCAAGTACGCCTCCAAGACCACGACGAACGACGAACGCCTGATGATGACCTCCACTGACGTGCAGGCCCTCAAGGAGGCGTTCAAGCGCAACAAGCTGCAGGACGAGGCCCGCCGCATCACGAGCGAGAAGGCCGGCGTGGGCTGGAGTTCCGGCTCGCACACCGCCCTGCCGGTCCTGACGACGAGCGGCGGTCCCGGCGCGGAGACGTTCCACGGCTACATGGACAACACCGAGATTGCTCTGCGCCTCAAGAAGCTTTACGAATAGCGACACGTTTAACCTGACGAACCGAAAGGACTAAGAACATGACCATAGCCGACGTTGTTAAGATTCTTGACGGCAAGCTCATGGCCGGCGACGGCACGAGCCCGCGCGCGGTGGGCGCCGTTGTGGCGAACGACCTGATGAGCGACGTGCTGCTGAACGACTCCGACGACATCCTGCTGCTCACGTCTCTCGCGAGCGACCAGGCCATCCGCACCGCGCACATCGTGGGCGCGATGGGCGTGGTGGTGCACAACGCCAAGCCGCTTTCCGAGACGATGCTGAAGGTGGCGGCCGACCTTGGCGTGCCGCTCGTCTCCAGTCCGCTGTCCAAGTACGACGCGTGCGTGCGCCTGCATGACGCGTTCCTCGCGGAGGAGCGCGGTTGATGGCCGAAGAGTATACGCCCACGATCCTGCAGGGGCAGCAGACGAACGACGACGAGATTCTCGCCAACACTCCGCTCGACACCAAGGCGCTCGGCGGCGACTCGAGCGTTATCATCATGGAGCTTCTCCAGCGCTTCAAGGTGCGCGACGTGATGAAGCGCCAGATCATATCCGTGGCGCGCAACACCTCCCTGCGCGAGGCGCAGCGCCTCATGCGCGAGAACCGCATATCCGGCCTGCCAGTGTGCGAAGACGGGCGCCTCTACGGGATCGTGTCGGTGAACGACATCATCAACGCCCTCGACAACGGATGGATAGAGGACACGTGCGAGAGCCACATGGCCAGCAACCTGGTGGTGCTGGAGGCAGGCATGCCTATTTCCTTTGCGCTCCGCTACTTCAACAACTACACCTACGGGCGCTTCCCCGTGCTGGACGCAGACCGCAAGCTGGTGGGAATCGTCTCGCAGCGCGACGTGATGCGCGCGCTGCTCTACGAACTCTCCGTCGAGATCCGCAAGCTGGAGCGCAAGACGTCGAACAACGTCCCCGAGCATGCCACGAGCGAGCGCTACTTCCGCCGCGAGTGGGCGGTCGTGCACAACGACCTCTCCCGCGCCGGACACGCCGCGAACGACATAAAGGGCATCCTTCGCGAGCGCAAGGTGGACCGTTCGGTCGCGCGCCGCGTGGCCGTGGCCGCATACGAGCTGGAGATCAACATCTGCATCCACTCGCATGGCGGCGTGCTCGTGATGCTGATTTCCGATGACACGGTGACCATCACGGCGAAGGACCGCGGCCCTGGCATCTCGGACATCGAGTGGGCCTGCCGCGACGGCACGTCCACGGCGAACGACTGGATCCGCTCGATGGGTTTCGGCGCAGGCATGGGCCTTTCAAACTCGAAGCGCGTTTCCGACGCCTTCGACATCCAGTCCGAGATCGGCAAGTTCACCAAGGTGACCTGCACGTTCAAGCTGAACAAGCCTGCCCCCAGCGATCAATAATGGACTCCGTTGGCGCTGGGCGCACCGTGTACGGAACTTTTGTGGAACTCGGATGAAAAATAGCCAGAAGTTGGCTCTTGGATAACTTTTGGCTGATTATGTTGTGGGTTTTGCGCATAAGGTGCATTATAATCAGCCAAAACATTCTTTTAAAACGCCTTTTGGCTGGAAATAATGGCAGGGCAACCAGTGGGACAGACCCTTCGTAGTCGCTTTCGCAGTCTCAAGGGGACAGACCCTAGACGCAAAGGCAACCAGAGGGGACAGACCCTTCGTGGTCTCAAGGGGACAGACCCTTCCGAGGGGATAGCACGCCGCGAGACAATTTTGAGACATATTTGAGACAATTTTGAGACAATTCGACGCGGGAGAACTGATATCCTCTTTCCCGCCGGCAGAAAGTCGGCGGAAAGGATACAGATAATGGCAAGGCCAAACAGAGTAAAGTTGTCGGGCGAAGGGTACTATCACGTGATAGACCGCATCGCGCACAAGGAGTTCCTGCTGAGGGACGAACGCATCAAGCGACGGCTCCTCGACCTGCTGCACAGGGCGGCGGAGTTCAGCGGGGTCGATGTATGCACATACGTGGTCATGGACAACCATCTCCACCTTTGCGTGCATGTCCCTGAAGCCGGAGAGATCGACGAACAGACGATCATAGATCGCGTAGGGACGCTTTATGGCGAATCTCGCGCGACAACCCTGAGGAACGAACTAGAGCGGCTGCGGAGTGAAGGCCGGGATGACGAGGCTGTACTGATATTGGACCGACTGCGCGCCAGGATGGGCGACCTCAGCGAGTTCATGAAGACGTTCAAGCAGCGCGTGACGCAATGGTACAACCGGGAGCTGGGGCACGAGGGGACGCTGTGGTGCGGCCGCTTCAAGAGCGTGCTGCTCGAAGGGGACGAAGCCGTTCGCGTCGTTGCGAACTACATCCACAACAATCCCGTTCGGGCACGGATGGTCGATTCTGCGGACAACTACCGCTGGAGCGGCCTAGGTGCCGCTGTTCAGGGCGACAATCGCGCGATCCGAGGACTCACCGTCATCGGCATGGACGTGTCCAGATGCCAGAGTCCAGATGTCCCCGCAAGGGATTCGCGGCTCGTGAACGGCCTGATATTCGGTGGCATAGGGTTCGTACGCGAGATGGCCGCACGGCTAAGCGCGAAGTTCCGCGGATCGCCGACGCTTCGCAAGGTCGGCAGGTTCGGGAAAGAGAGCCTCTATTCATCGCATGGCGGACGCTCTGCGCCGAGGCGTGTGGCATGAAGGGTCTGTCCCCACATGGAATCATGTGATATAATCTCACGCATTTGCAAGGAGAAGACAATGACAACGTGTTTGCAAGGAATACTCGATACGACAAGGCGCGGCATCATCGCCGCCATCGTGCTTCTCGGCGCTTTCACCGCAACGGCCACGCTCCACTTCACGGCCGCGCGTCCCGCGCCGAAGTGGTTCACCGACGGCGTGATGTATCAGGTACAGCCGCGCGCCTTTACGGCGGACGGTTCGCTGAAGGCCGCCGCCGAGAAGTTGCCATACCTCAAGGAGACGGGTGTCACGATCGTCTATCTGCTGCCCGTGTTCAAGATGGACGGCAAGATGGATCGCAGCTTCTGGAGTCCGCGCCAGGTGAAGAGCGGGTTCAACATCCCGAAGAACCAGTACTGCATCGCCGACTACTTCCACGTGGACGAGGAGTACGGCAGCGACGACGACCTGCGGGCGTTCTGCCGCAAGGCGCACGAGTTGGGGATGCGGGTGATATTCGACCTGGTCTACTTCCACTGCGCACCGCACGCCCGCATCCTCGACCTGATCCCCGACGCGACGCGGCGTAATCCCGACGGCTCCGCCAAGCGCGGGCCGTGGCGCTTCCCGAGACTCAACTTCGCTTCCAAGGCCGTGCGCGAGTACCTGCTCTCGAACATCACCTACCTAATGCTGGAGTTCGGCGCCGACGGTTTCCGGTGCGACGTCGGGCCGGGCATCCCGATCGACTTCTGGATCGAGGCCCACGACCGCATGGATGCGCTGAGGCCAGGCGATTCCATCCTCCTCTGCGAAGGCCACATGAGCAACGGCCAGCAGCGCGCCTTCGACGCTGACTACGGCTGGTTCCCGAAGATGAAGGACGATGCCGCCAACATTCGCCGCGCATGGGAGTGGCGCGAGCGCGAGAGCGACCAGGGCGCGCGGTTCGTGAACCACTACGAGAACCACGACATCGCTACCGACAGCCGTCCGCGCCGCGAAGCCGCCTGGGGGCACGCTTTCACGGACCAGGTGCTCGTGTGGATGTTCACGGTCGACGGCGTGCCGCTGCTCTTCAACGGCAACGAGATCGCCGACGACGATCCGAAGCACTCCATGTTCGGCCACACGCCCATCGACTGGACCCGGCTGGACGGCGAGGTGGGCAAGGCGCGGCACGCCTTCGTGCGCAAATTGGCGGCACTCCGCGCCGCGCATCCCGTGTTCACCGCCACCAGCGGCTACGAGGGGATGGCCTGGCTGGACGTGACCGCCCCCAAGAGCGTGACGGCGTTCGTGCGCAGGATGCAGGGTGGCGAGACGATCCTCGTGGTGCAGAACTGGTCCGACAAGGAGGTGGAGACCGACGTCAAGCTCGACACCGCCGAACCAGACTTCCCGTCCTATGTCGTGAACGACGATCCCGTAGACCGTTCGATCAAGGGCAAGCCCTCCGACGAGCCGCTCATGGCGCGCGCCGCAACCAAGACTGGGCCATCGTCATACCGTCTTGGCCCTTACGGCTTCTGCGTGACGAGCGTCAGGTGACGGGAATTTCGGAAGTCGCGCATCGACATCCCCGTGCGTTTCTTGAACAGGTTCTTCAGGTAGTTGGTGTTGCTGTATCCGCAGGCTGCCGCGATTGCGTCCATCTTGTTTCGCGTTTTCGCAAGCAACCATTTGACTTTGTCCAGACGCCGCTCCGTTATGGTGTCCAAGATGGTCTGTCCCTGGAGTTCCCGGAAGCATAAGTCTGCAAGTCGCCGCGAACATTTGAGGTGCTTCACCACGTCTCTCACGCCTATGCCTTCTAGCGCGTGTTTGTCGATGTAGGCGACGGCCTTCTGCACAAGCCGCCCCGCATGCGACTGTTCGGCGGTGGATTCCCTCTGGACGATCTTCTTCACGCCGACGAACAACTTGCGTTGTTCCGGTTCTCGTCCATGCATCATCGCGTCAAGCGTCTCTGCCGCGAGGCGTCCTTCCTCCTCGAAGTCCGGCTGGACAGACGAGAGGCGCGGGTGCGCGTTCTCGCAGATGAGTTCGTCGTTGTCCACTCCCAGCACGACGACTCCGTGCGGAACCTTGATCCGCTTCGCGGAAAGAATCTTGACGAGATTGAACGCACGGTCGTCGTTTGCGCAGAACACTGCGGCTGGACGCTTGAGCCGCGTGGCGGCGGACGGCTCGAAGAGCTCCTCGCACCAGAAACCCGCATCGTCCAGCACCCGCTTGAACACGTCGAACCGCGCCTTGCTCCAGTCGGTCACCGGATCGGAATGCAGAAATGCGTAGGAGTGCGCCACGCCCTGTCCAAGAAGGAAGTGGGCCGCCTCGCGGCCAATGTCCTCCGCCGAGTTGCGGATGAACATGATGTTCCGACGCCGCCTTTCCAGCGCGTCGGAGTGGATGTCCATCACGATGGTCGGGACTGACGTCTCCACGATAGGACCTACGATATCCTCAGTGTCAGGGATGGACACGATAAAGCCGTCCGTGCCATCTGCGAGGGCCGTCTTGAGCACGTCTTCGGTGAACTCGCTGCGGGCGCGGATGAGCCGCACTTCCCACGGTGGCGACTCTCCATAGCGCTCATTCAGGTAGCGGAACACGCCTGCAAGCTTGCCTTGCCCGGCGATCCCCGCCATCCTCAGCGCAATAAGCACTTTCTTCGGTTTGGTTGCCATGGCTTCGTATTATACCAGATTTTTTGCCTGATAGATGATGTTTTCTTGCCTGAATGCATGTAGGCGATTTGGGCGGAACTATGGTATAATTTCACCCTCTGCCAGAATAAAAATGACAAGAACAAGGAGCGGCGATATGATCGCGAAAATGAAAACGATATTGGCAACTTGCCTTTGCGCCATCGCGTGCGCGCATGCGGATGTGCAAACGAACGTATGGATCTCCACCACTGGCGGGAGTTGGACAAATTCGACAAACTGGTCACGTCCTGAACTTCTTGGAACGACCTTTTATGCAGATCTGTCCATGATCTCGGAACCGGAAGCGGTGGTGCAGGTGACGAATAACACCCCAGTTCTGGGGGTGCGTTTTGCACCTTCGGGCATGGATGCCGGCACAACGAACGTTTGCAAGTTTGCGTGTTTTGACGGGAGATCGGATTCTACGGTATTCATTTTCTATAAGGAGGGCGATGTCCAGCCGGAAATCTTCGTGGGTAGTGGGGCAGCAATTGACTTTTCCGGATCAATCAGGTGCGATTATGGAACTGTAAGGATCAATTGTCGCGGCGGTGGACAATTGAACCTTATGGGCACAGGTGAATTAGATACGATCTTGGATCTGCATGATGTATATCTTGTATCGCGTTCGAGCAAGGCCTTGAACAGTCATCTCGTCTACCTGTTTCCGGAAGCCGTCTGGAATCTGTCCGCAGACGCCTATCCGCGCGAAGTCGTTCTTGACGCCGAGGACGATTTCAACCCGATCGCCCTCAACGGGCACCTGCTTTCGCCTGTTCGCGGGACTAGAGACTGCGAGGTCAGCGTTGATCTTTTCGCCAATGGCGGTACGCTGTCAGCCATGGGAGGCCATGTCTTGACGTTGAGCCAGAGCCAGTCGGTTCCGCTTAACTATCGCATCGAGGATGGTGATATCGTATTTAACCCCAAATCGCGACCGCTTGTGGCCTGCCTGTTCAACGATGCGGACAGCATTGGAAAGAACGACGGAACTCTGGCTGATCTTGTTGTGGGAGGAGGTACGCCGCAAATCGTGACGGATACCACGCGCGGCAGCGTGCTATATCTGAACGGAAGCTCGACGAAACTCGTAGGCCCGGAAAACGGAAACCTGCCGGGACTTCCGACCGGAAGCGGCGACTACACGATCGCGCTTTGGCTCAAGATGGATTCGGGGAATCCCAATAACGGCGGCATCTTGTTCTGGGGCACATGGTCTGCCCCGAGGAAGTGTACCGTGCTTCGGTGTGCGCAGGACAAGAGCAATGGGAATTTCATGTATTCTCATTACTCGTCGGACTTTCAGGTTTCCCAAGCGACTGAAGCCTTCGACGGGGAATGGCATCATCTGGCGATCATTCGCAAGCAGTCTGGCACGGGCATGTCGGGCTCGGAAATGATCTATCTGGATGGCAAATGTGTAGAATCAAAGTATCTTGATGCAGACATCCAGGAAGGTACATTCAATCTCGGTTGTGGCCAGACCACCAGTTTCAAGGGTTGGATGGACGATTTCATGATCATTCCGAGGGCGATCAGCGCCGGGCAGGTGGCGAATCTCATGAACGCTGACGGCGTCCGCGCGATGATCCGTCACGTGTCTCCGGGTACGAACTCTGTCATCGATGTCGCAGGTCACGGCATGATGCGCCTCAGCGGTGCCCAGACTGTAGGTGCGCTCGCCGGCGAAGGAATGGCGGGTGCGGTCCGTATGGATGGCGATTTGACGGTCGGTGGGCCGGGGCGTCCCACGAACACGGTCTATCGCGCGGAAATTGCGGGTACGGGCGCGTTTGTGAAGTGCGGAGCCGACTACAATCTGACACTTGCAGGTTCTGCTTCGTACACGGGCGACACGCGTGTGGAGGAGGGCCGCCTCGCCGTCCGCAGCCACATGCCGGCTGTACGCCAAGTTGGTGGACTGGTGGCGGAGTGGCTGTTTGACGAACCGTCCGAGCCGGGGCGAGATTCGAGCGGAAACAACTTTTCTTTGGCGGCGCAGGAGGCTGCTGGTGTCGCTTCCGTGGTGAATGATGCCACGCGCGGATACGTGCTGAAGATTGATTCGACTTCTGGTATGCGGTTCAGGAGTCAGGGTGCCTATCCTGTCGCATTCCCTTCCGGCAGCGCAGCTTATTCGGTGGCGTTCTGGTTCAAGACAGCCGAAGACACGAAGGACAACGCAGTTCTGTGCTTTTGGGGGAATTGCGAAGGTGATGTCAACAGCAAGGCTACAATTGTCCGTCTGGACGGCACGAGCGGACTCATGTTCTCGAATTGGGGAAACAATTACTTCACAAATGACCGCAACTATCGCGATGGCGAATGGCATCATGTGATCTCGGTCTACGGGACAGACAGAAAGAGGCGTTTTTATGTGGATGGCGCTAAGATCGATCCTGAGAACTGGGTTTCGCTGACTATTGAAACGGACGAACATCCTTTCTATCTCGGAAGTCGCGCGGGGAGTAGTAACGTCATTGGCTTCAAGGGCTGGATGGACGACGTGCGATTCTACTCGTTCGCATTGACTGACGAGGAAGCAGCTGCGGAATATGCGGGGAACAGGACGCTTGCGCACAACAGCGTTGTGGCCGTTACGCCGGAGGAAATCATTCCGCAGCCGGTCGTGAAGTTTACGTTCGAGGACGCCTCCGCACCGTACGCGTCAAGTGGCGGTACGACCGAGATGGCGCTTGAGGCCGTGGGGAACGCTTCAGTCACGAATGACGATCAACGCGCAGGGAAGGTGCTTTATCTGCCGTCATCCGGCATGAACTATCTGCAGGCGACTGCGATCCCGGCCGCATTGCCGTCGGGTACGGACAGCATCACGATATCCCTTTGGGCGGCTCCGGCGCAATCGGCATTAGGCACGCGTCCCGATGGAATGGAATCCATGTTCTACTACGGCAATCCTGCCGAAAAAGGCAAGTTCCATCTGTTAGGCAATAACGGAAACCTTTTGCGATATACAGTTGACAACGACAAGTACTTGTCGTTGTCACCGCGCAACTACACGGCCGAACGTCGCTGGTACCATTATGTGATAACGCTTTCGTCGTCCAAGAAAGTGGCATGCTACATTGACGGCGTAAAGGTGGAGGACTCTTTTATCGGAACGATGAACATTGATCCGCTCTATTTCTACATCGGACGGAAAACGAGTTCTGACACCGTCTCGTTCAGGGGGCTCATCGACGATGTGGCGATATACGATAAGGTGCTCACGGAAGAACAGGTGAAGCGGCTTTACCGTGTGGAGTCCGGCATGGCCGAACGGCCGTCGCTGCCGGTTGGCACAGACGTCTCCGTCGCGTCCGGTGCGGTCTTTGCCTTGGAGGATGCGACTGATCAGGTGGTGCATTCCTTGTCTGGCGCCGGAACTGTCGAGTTGTCGGGGGCGTCCAAGCTCACGCTTTCCTCTGTTGTTGCAGGCGCGTTTACGGGAACGTGGAGCGGCATCGGCGAGGTGGCGCTTGCGGATGGGGTGGAAGTATCGGCGGCGAGTTCCGGTGCCGGCCTTCCCGTGTTGTCCGTTCCCGGCCAGCTGACGTTGCCTTCGCACGGTACGTTGGATCTTGTCGGCCCCATATCGTCCTTGCAATCGGGCACGCTTGTGCTGGCGGAGGGCGCGTCCGTTTCTGCGCCTGACGGACTTGGCGGATGGACGTTCACAGTTGCCGGCATGCCGTCGGAAGCCGTGAAGGCCGCATTCAGCGTGTCGAACGGCGCCTTGACGGTACAGGTGTCGAAAATCGGCATGATGGTGATCTTCCGTTAAGGCGGAATCGAGGAATCAGATGCAAGGACAACATGTACGCAATCTGACTGCGGCAGTTGCGGCAGTCTGCCTTGCGGTATTTCCGACGGCGGGGCGGGATGCGCCGGAGTGGCTCGACAAGGGCGTGATGGCCCAGGTGAAGGCAGGGGAGACGGCGAAGATGACCATGCTTGCGCAGCGCGGCGTGACGATCATCGGCGTGACAGGGCAGACGAACGTCGCCGCGGTGGCGGCGAGCGTGGCGGCCGCTAGGGACGCCGGACTGAAGGTGATCGTGGACGTGGCGCTGCCCGCCAGCGAGACGGACGTGACGGCGTGGGCGGCGACGAACGCGATTCCTCGGCTCGTCGGGGAGGTGGCCGACGGTTGGCGGCTGACGGGCGGCAAGTGGGACGTGTCGTGGAACGGCCTGGAGATGCTTCGGCAGGCGGTGGACTCGCTCAAGCCGGGCTTCGCGCTCGTCTCGGACAATCCGCGCCTCGGCAACCAGCGCGTCGTCTACGATGTCGATACGCCGGTGCCGTGGAACTCGATGCTGGACAGCGTCCTCAAACGCAAGAAACCCGTGACGGAGCTGGAGAGGTTGTGGAAGTTCATGCGGTCCAACCGTCCTGAGTGCGCGCGCTTCCTGCGCTTCCCCATGCACTGGGACGCGATGCCGATCGCCATGGCGATGTGCCTTGACGGCGTGCCGGCTTTCTCGCCCGGACAGGCGCTGGCGTCGTGTAGCCGGGACGTGGTGCCGCGCTTCGCCGCGCTGCGCGCGAAGGAGCCTGCGTTCACGTCGGACGAACTTGAATGGCTGACGAACGACCGTCCGGAGCAGATGGCGTCGTTCATGCGCGTGGCCCCGGACGGGCGGCGGATCGTGTGCGTCTTCAACATTGGGAAGGAGCCTCTGTCCGTGAAGGTGTCGCTTGCGGGAACGTTCGCCGCCGAGCCGTTGGCGGCGGAGGGATGTACGTTCAACGCGGGTGCATACGAGTTCAAGGGCGCGGGATTCGACGTGCGGGTGTTGGAGGGCGTGGGTGACTTGTCCGTCGAACGGGCGGCGCGCGCGCGGGCCGTGGCGGCGGCGAAGCTGCCGCGCGCGCAGGAACTGAAGATGAAGGATCCCGTCTATCCGAACAACAAGGACGGCTACTCGATGAACACGGCGCGCGACGTGCCGGGCTACCTGAAGGGTGCGGTGATGTACCAGCTCTTCCTGCGCATGTTCACGCCGGAGGGGACGTTCAAGGCGGCGGAGAAGCGCCTGGGGTTCGTGCGGTCGCTTGGCACGGACATCATCTACCTCTGTCCCGTGGCCACGTCGGACCGTGGCATTGACCGCAAGTTCTGGAGCAGCCGACAGAAGTCGAGCCAGATGGACAACCCCTGCAATCCGTACCGCATCTCCGACTACTTCGGCATCGACCCCGAATACGGCACGGAGCAGGACCTCAAGGACTTCGTGGCTGCCGCGCATCGTCTGGGCATGAAGGTGTACTTCGACCTCGTCTACTACCACTGCGGGCCGAACGCGGTGTTCCTGAAGGAGCATCCCGAGTGGGTGCTGCGCGAGGCGGACGGGTCGTTCAAGCTGGGCCAGTGGGCGTTCCCGCGCCTGGACGTGACGAACCCCGAGGTGCGCGAATACCTCTTCGAGAACATGAAGTGGTATCTCACCGAGTTCGCGTGCGACGGGTTCAGGTGCGACGTGGGCGGCATGCTGCCGCTCTGGTATCGCGAGGAGGCGTACCGCCGCAACAAGACCGTGAAGGACGACGTGGTGATGATGTGCGAGGGATCCGATCCGCGCGAGCAGCAGATCGCGTTCGACCTGTGCTACGCGTTCCCGATGCAGTCCGCGATCGGCGACTTTCTCAAAGGGAACGGCGGCGCCACGAACCTCTCGGTGCGGTGCGCGCAGCGGGAAGGGCGCTATCCGAAGGGCTTCCACTGGATGCGCTGCTTCCAGAACCACGACTACGCGAACTGCAATCCCGGCGAGACGCGCTGGGAAAAACGGTACGGAATCGACATCAACGACGGCCTGCTGGCGACGATCTTCACGCTTGACGGCGTGCCGATGGTGTACAACGGGCAGGAGATCGCCGACACCGCGCCGCATTCCATCTGGTCCAATCGCGACCACGGGAAGTGGGGCGTCGACTGGTCTGCCGCCGTGACGCCGGAGGGGACGCACCGCCTCGCGCTAGTGAAGGAGCTCGCGCGTCTGCGCCACGCGCATCCCTCGTTCTTCGATGCGCCGACGGAGTGGCTCGGGACGCCGTGCCCGGACGACGTGTACGCGTTCAGGCGTCCGCTCGCGGACGGCACTTCGTGGATCACGGCTGTGAACATCTCCACGAACGACCATGCGATCACCGTTCCGTCCGGCCATGCGGCGCGTCTCGCGGGTCCTGGCGCCACGCTCGACTCCGTGAGCGGACGGCTCGTCCTTCCCGCACGAAGCTGGCTCGTGGCGGCGAACGGTCCGTTCCCGCTTGTGCGCCTGCCGCACAGGGGGAAGGGCGTAGAGGGAATGTTCCACCCCACCTACGCGAGCGCACACGCGCCGGAGACGACGCGGGCGAAGGACGTGCCGTCGTTCCTGCGCGGTGGCATTATGTACCAGCTCTTCACGCGCATGTTCACGCCGGAGGGCACGTTCGCCGCCGCGCGCGCGAAATTGAAGGACCTCAAGGCGGATGGCATCGACATCATTTACCTCACGCCGCACCAGCTGGCCGACGACGATCCAGATCCGAAGTTCTGGAGCGGACGACAGAAGGCGTGCAAGCTGAACAACCCGAAGAACCCATACCGGCAGAAGGACTTCTTCGCCGTCGATCCCGAGTACGGCACGAAGGAGGATTTGAAGGCGTTCGTGGACGAGGCGCACCGTCTGGGGATGAAGGTGATGTTCGACCTTGTTTATTTCCACTGCGGCCCGAAGGCCGTGTTCCTGAAGGAGCATCCCGACTTCATCGTGCGCAATCCCGACGGCACGCCCAAGCTAGGCGACTGGGCGTTTCCAGAGATGGACATCGCCAATCCCGCAGTGCGCGAGTACCTCTACGCCAACATGGTCGGATTCGTGCGAGATTACGGTGTGGACGGTTTCCGCTGCGACGTGGCGGACATGCTGCCCGTCGATTTCTGGGAAGAGGGCGCGCGTCGCTGCCGGGTCGTGAAGCCGGACGTGTTCCTGATGTGCGAGGGGTTGAAGGGCGACGACCAGATCGAAGCGTTCGACCTCACCTACGGTTTCTACACGCAGTGGACGATGGTCTCGATGCTGGAGGGGAAGTCGCCCGCCTCGCTGCTGGAGAAGGCGTGGCGCGCGCAGGTGCGCGACTATCCGCGCGGTTTCCATTGGATGCGTTGCTTCGAGAACCACGACTTCGCCAACGTCAATCCAGGGCAGAAGCGCAAGGAGGCGCTGTACGGACACGAGCTGAACGCGGCGATGATCGCCACCTGCTTCCTGCTCGACGGCATCCCGATGCTCTACAACGGGCAGGAGATCGCGGACGCGAGCCCGCACTCCATCTACGCCAACCGCGACCACGGCAAGTGGTGCGTCGACTGGTCGCGCGCTGGCGACAAGGCCGCCGTGGAGCGGCGCGCGCTCGTCCGCCGCCTGGCAACTCTGCGGCACGCGCATCCCGACCTCTTCGATGCGCCTGTCGTGTGGCATGCCGTGCCGGAACCAGACAAGGCATACGCCTTTTCGCGTCCGCTGCCGGACGGCACGACGTTCACTCTTGCCGTGAACATTTCAAGCGAACCGGTGTCGTTCGCCCTGCCAGGCGGCAAGGTCGTGTCGTTGCGGCCGCATGGCTTTTATTTGGGCGAATAACCACGTTTTTCGGGGTGCCGGGCGTATAACTGCGATTTTCGGCGGAATAACATCATCTTGTGTGTCCAAAATAAAAAATACACAATATATTGATTTTCCGCTTGCGCTCGGCAACTCAATCCTGTATCATAACCCTCGTCTCTGCGCGGAGGGATTCCGATGGTGGGTCTGGACGGCATGGTGCTGTCCGGCATCGGGAGTGCGCGCCGAGACGACGACAGGAACTTAAGGCGACATGAACATCATAAAGCGCAGCGGTGAGGAAATGGAATTCGAGCGGGGCAAGATTGCAGCCGCGATCCGCAAGGCGAACGAGACGGTTGAGGATGCGGACAAGCTTACCGAGGCGCGCA
>Ga0310690_10007066_pt1 | contig 14556 bp, 12 predicted proteins | sample AusTroGonzalo_MG_2_FD_207661 | JGI IMG/M metagenome (GOLD analysis project Ga0310690, IMG submission 207661) | Bovine rumen microbial communities from tropical cattle in Woodstock, Queensland, Australia - Gonzalo_04 (v2) (version 2) | ecosystem: Host-associated > Mammals > Digestive system >...
ACTGTGTTCTCGTCCTTAGTGTACGACTTGAACTTCTTCCACTGTGAACTATTGCTTTTGAGTGAGTCCTCAAGCGATGCGAAGAATGCGTCGTTGCGCTGTTGCCAATTGGCAAACTCGTTGACGGCATCCTCGTCATCGGATTCCGAACACGACACGACTACTCCCATAGAGAGCAGCAGTGTCGTGATCCAGAATAGTTTTCTTATGTTCATACTTACAGTTTCTTCAAAAGTGAGGCAATGCTTACCTTGTCCTCGATGATGCTGTTCAGCTCGCTGATGGCAACGCGCTCCTGCTCCATCGTGTCGCGGAAACGGAGGGTGACACAACCGTCGTTCAGCGTGTCGTGGTCGACGGTGACGCAGTAGGGGGTGCCGATGGCATCCTGACGACGATAACGCTTGCCGATAGAGTCCTTCTCGTCGTACTGGCAGTTGAAGTGGAACTTCAGGCTGTCGATAATCTCGCGGGCCTTCTCGGGCAGACCGTCTTTCTTAACCAGGGGCATCACGGCGCACTTCACGGGAGCCAGGGCTGCGGGCAACTTCAGCACCACGCGGGTTTCACCATTCTCAAGCTTCTCCTCCTCGTAGGCATGACACATGATAGAGAGGAACATGCGGTCGACGCCAATCGAGGTCTCGATGACAAACGGGGTGTAGCTCTCGTTGGTCTGCGGGTCGAAGTACTTGATGCTCTTGCCAGAGTACTTCTCGTGCTGGCTCAGGTCGAAGTTGGTACGAGAGTGGATACCCTCGACCTCCTTGAAGCCGAACGGCATCTTGAACTCGATGTCGGTAGCGGCGTTGGCGTAGTGGGCCAGCTTGTCGTGGTCGTGGAAACGATAGTTCTCAGCACCGAAACCTAAGGCCTGGTGCCAAGCCATGCGCTGCTCCTTCCACTTGGGGAACCACTCCAGCTCCGTGCCGGGCTGTACGAAGAACTGCATCTCCATCTGCTCGAACTCCCTCATGCGGAAGATGAACTGGCGGGCAACAATCTCGTTACGGAAAGCCTTACCAATCTGGGCAATGCCGAAAGGAATCTTCATGCGACCCGTCTTCTGCACGTTCAGATAGTTAACGAAGATACCCTGAGCCGTCTCAGGACGCAGGTAGACCTTCATCGAGGCATCGGCGCTGGCACCCATCTCAGTGGCAAACATCAGGTTGAACTGACGAACGTCGGTCCAGTTCTTGGTACCGCTAATGGGGTCAACGATTTCCTCGTCGAGGATAATCTGCTTCAGAGCTTCAAGGTCGGGACCCTGCATGGCAGCAGCGTAGCGGGCATGGAGGTTGTCGCGCTTCTCCTTGGTTTCCTTAACGCGCTCAGAAGTCTCCAAGTACTTGGCTTCGTCGAAGCTGTCGCCGAAACGCTTGCGGGCTTTTTCTACTTCTTTCTGAATCTTCTCGTCGTATTTGGCAATCTGATCCTCAATCAGCACGTCAGCACGATAACGCTTCTTAGAGTCGCGGTTGTCGATGAGGGGGTCGTTGAATGCGTCAACGTGACCCGAGGCCTTCCATATTGTCGGATGCATGAAGATAGCCGAATCGATGCCCACAATGTTTTCATGCAGCATCGTCATGGCCTTCCACCAATATTGCTTAATGTTATTCTTCAACTCCACACCGTTCTGACCATAGTCATAGACGGCGCCTAAACCATCGTAGATTTCACTGGAGGGGAATACGAAGCCATACTCCTTGCAGTGGCTCACGATTTTCTTAAATACATCTTCTTGTGCCATAATATATTATATGTTTGTGATTTTGCGTGCAAAGTTACATATTTTTATTGGAATGTGCAAAAAAGTTTGGGCGTTTTTAAACCTTTCACATTTCGATGCGTCAAAGAAGCAGAACAGGATAACAAACATCAGGATAACAACAAAATTAAAAGAAAGGAACAAATTATGAAAAAGATTGTATTGACAGTAGTAGCCGCAATGACAATGACATTTGGTTATGCAAAGACTCAAAACACCACTGCAGTGAAGAATGTAGACAACTACGGCATCACGTTTGATATGCGCAGACTGGCTGTAACGCTCGACCTGACAGACTACCAGATGGAAGCCGTGCAAGTGATTAGCGACAATTTAAACGAAGACCTCACATCGGCTGCTACGGCAAGGAGATTCGAACGCCATGCTCTCGTCAACAAAGCCATCAGAAAGGATGTGCAGAACATGCGCAACGTGCTGAACGACAAACAGTACGAGACCTATATGAAGCTACTGGGAGCCACGCTGCAGAATCGCATCATCAGAAGGTAAAAAAAGTAATGAGGTATTTTAACGACCGCCGCAACAATAATTGCGACGGTCGTTAAACGTTAAAAAACTATAAGCATTAACACATTTCTAAGGTAGCTTTCCTCATTTCTCAATGAAAAGTATTACCTTTGCACCCGCTTAATAAGCAATGAAAGGGGCATAGCCCAGTTGGTTTAGAGCGCTGCAGTCACATTGCAGAGGTCCCCGGTTCGAGCCCGGGTGTCCCTACCAGAAAAGAAACAGCCGAGAGTCCTACTCCCGGCTGTTTCTTATTTTCCCTTCTTTTTGGGCAGACGTTTCGCCTGACGTAGCGCTTCGGTGATGATCCATTGCAGCTGGCCATTGGTGCTGCGAAACTCGTCCGCAGCCCAAGCCTCTATCGCGTTCATCGTATCAGCGTCAACGCGTAGGATAAAACTCTTGGTATTTTTCTCTGCCATTAATCGTTGATTTCACGTTTCAGATACAGTGTCCCTTTATCCACGGCAACAAGTTCCCAGCCGTCGTAGCCCATGCGGTTGAGTTCCCGTTCCTCATGAAAAAGGGGCGACAGTGTCTTGTATTCAAACTTTTTCATACTTTAATGATTTAATGTACCGGTATTTACCACTGGCTGTGCCGAGTCGTCGCCACAGAGCACAACGAGCAGGTTCGAGACCATAGCGGCCTTCTTGTCGTCGTCCAGTTCCACAATTTCTTCGTTCGACAGCTTGTCGAGCGCCATTTTCACCATCGAAACGGCACCTTCCACAATCTTCTCGCGGGCGGTGATGATGGCCGAAGCCTGCTGGCGGCGCAGCATGACGGCGGCAATCTCAGGAGCGTAGGCTAAGTAGTTGATACGGGCCTCGACCACTTCGATGCCTGCCAGTGCCAGGCGCTCGTTCAGCTTCTGTTCCAACTGGTCGTTGATTTCCTCACCGCCACCGCGCAGGGTCAGCTCGTTCGACTTGTTATCCTCATCGTCGTAGGCATACTGTCCAGCAACCTGACGCAGGGCGGCGTCGCTCTGTACACGGACAAATCGCTCCAAGGCGTTCATGATGGAGCGGACGTCGGTGCTCGCCTGTCCCTGCGAGATGCTTGCCATCGTCTGTGAGTCCACCTCGAACAGGGCCTTGTATGTGTCCTTCAGCTTCCATACCAGAACCAAGCCGATCATCACGGGATTACCCGTCTTGTCGTTCACCTTGATAGGTTCAGCGTCTAAGTTACGTGCGCGCAGGCTTACCTTTTTAGTACCATAGAATGGGTTGATCCAGTAGAAACCTGTCTCTGAGAACGTGCCGCCATACTTACCGAACCACGTTGTTACGCGGGCCTCGTTGGGCTCCAGCATCAGGAATCCGCACCACATAATGATATTGATGACCAGCAGCACGAGACCACCAGCTAACAGCACACCACCGATGGAATCCTCTTCTTTATTCAGTATTACGAATGCATTGAAGATGACATAGGCGGCCAATACCAGCATGATAATGTTTACAAACAACATCAGGAAACCATTCATTACTGTTCCTCTGAATTCAAACTCTTTGTTCTCCATATCTTTTAATGTTTAATCGGTTGATATCATTTTGATATTGCAAAGATATGCTTTTGTTTTGATACGGCAATGGATGGAGGCCATTATTTAGCAATAATTAACTCATCTTGCGAAAACTTCAGCTTCCCTTTTGTGGTTTGTTGAGATATTTCGCAATAATTAAAAATGTCCTGAATCTCACCTGGATTAATCCTAAAGCGGAACTGGGAGTTTAGTCGGAGTAAACTGGCAGTTTAGTCTGGGCAAACTCCCCTTTTACTCCGACTAAACTCGCAGTTTAAGCGGAGCAAAAATATAGGTATGTTCGGGTAAATCGACTTTGTCCGAATTTTTCCGGATTACTTAAAGTCGTAATTGATGTAGTTGCCTGCCTTTTCGTTCATGCGCAACTGGCGGAAGGCGGTGGTTTTGGCATCGACAACCAGCATGAACGACGTGAACATCTGGCGCTTCTTGGCGGCGGGGGTAATGGTGATGGTTTGCTGTCCGTTTTTCGTTACGACGGTCAGGTCGTCGCCTTCAGGAATAGGTTGGCCGTTGATGACGGTGTGCAGTACCTTCTGGAAGGTGGCGAACTGGGTATTCCGTTTGCTGTCGGTCACATGTTTCTTACCGCCCATAATCATGGTAAACTTTGTGCCGTCCATCGTCAGCTGGTCACGTCCGCCATCGGTTGAGATGCTGATATAGTCAGGTTTGCGGATGGTCAGGGTTCCCGTGGTAACGGCATCGGTGGTCAGAGCGGCCTGATGACGGGTACGTATCACAGTTTGCGCAGCGCTCAATGTGACGTGACAAATGATAATTGCTAATGCAAGAATGAATCGTTTCATATCTGTGTCAGTATTTTGTTTACGTAGTCTTTTCCTACAATTTCGGTGCAGGTCCGCAGGGCTGTCATCGTTACGCCCTCCACACCATGCAGCATCAGGCTCTGGCCTGTCAGCAAAAGGTTGGGAATAGGGGTTCGTGGCGATAAGATGGTCGTCAGCGGCGAACGCCAGTCCTTACGCACACCGTAGGCCGAGCCGCAAGGTGTCAGCGTGTAGTCACGATAGGTCAGAGGTGTGCTGGTATAGCATTTCTCCACCATGCCCTTTAGTCCAGGGATGACCCTTTCTGCTAGATGGATACACTCGTCGGCAAAACGGTCTTTCAGCTTCTTGTATTCTTCTCCCCGATGGCCTACTGTTGTGTCCCTCCAAGGCTCGCACATCGTCCAGGGCATCGGAGTCATCAAGTCTATCTGGCGGGCATCGTTGCCGGTTTCCGGCACGCGACAACTTACCATCACGCCACCGATGCTGTCCGTGTCATTGTAGAACGTCCAGACATCCGGCTTGCAATAAACATATTTGTTGTGGTTGAAGTAGGGCAATGCGCCTTGCTTCAGCACCAGTGAGACGGTGAACATGCCGAAGCTGTTCTCCATACCGTTGATGCGTCGGCGGAACATGTTTTTTACCAGACGCGACTCGTCCAGCCAACTGAACGTCACCTGAGGATGTACGTCGCTGATAAACATGTCGCCCTCATAAGTCTCGCCATTGCTGCATCGGGCAGCTACAATACGACCCTCTTTTTCCACCAGTTGATTCACATCGGCGTGGCAGATCACCTCTCCGCCCTGCCTGCGAATGTCGTTCACTAATGAGTTGACCAAGAGCTGACCGCTGCCACGCAGACGCCAGCTGCTTCCGATGTAGCTGCTCATGCCGTGGGCGAAGGTAAACAGAGGCAGCGACTCCTGCCGCAGCTCCATCTTCAAGGCTGTTGCCGACAGTACGTTGACCAATAGCGGGTCGTGGAAGGTGCTGGTCAGATACTGATAGGCGCTCGTGCCAAACAGTTGGTAGGCATCATCGGTAGTTGGCGACAGCGCATCAACCTGTTGTAGCATCGAGACATACTGCTGAAGCGCCTCACGCTCCTGCGGGAAATGCTGGGCCAGTGTCTCTACAAAATGGTCATGTCCCTCGGCAAAGGCAAAGGTGTTGTCTCCGATAGTCACGCGGTCGAAACCATCGGCATCGAGCCGCACCCACGGCAGTTGCATCAGCCCCAGATATGAAAAGATGCTGTGCAGGCGTTGGCCCTCTGCCAGTCCGCCAATATAGTGGAGTCCCGTATCGAAGGAAAAACCGCCTCGCTGATAGCTCTGCATACAACCGCCTGGCTGAGCCTGTCGCTCCAGTACGAGCACGCTCTTCCCCGAACGAGTGAGCAATGAGCTGCACACCAGTCCGCCAAGTCCGCTGCCTATGATTACTACGTCATATTTCATCATTTGTCTTTGTTGAGCCATCTGTAGATGGCAGGTTGAAGGACGTAGGAGAGTATAACGGCAGCAAGGAGTCCGACAAGGGTGGTGAAGCCGACACTACGGATGGCAGGATGCTGGGCAATGAGCATGCTGCAAACGGTGGTGATGAGCACGACGGCACTCAGGAAGATGGCGGTCTTGTGATAGTTGAGTATCGAGTTCTTGCTGGTCAGCCCGTGCATGATAAAAATACTGTAGTCAACGCCGATGCCGAAGATGAAGGTGGAGATGATGATGCTGATGAGGTTGAACTGTACATCGAAGAGCACCATCACACCCAGCACAATCAGCCAGCTGAGCAAGATGGGGGCAAAGGCCAGCAGCGTGTGGCGCCAGTTGAAATGGAACGACAGCCATAGCACTACGAGGACGAATATCATCGAGAGCCATTGCAGCAGGTTGAAGTCCTCGCTCATCTCGTTCAGCGTGTCGGTAGTATAATAATAGGTGTCGAGCACCAGCAGGTTAGGCTCCTTGGCAATGGCATCGCAGATGCGCATGTAGTCGCTTTCGCTGCTGCGCACAGAGTCGTTCAGACAGCGTACAGAAGTGAAAACGAGGTAGTCGCCGCCATACGACTGCTCGGTGAGTGTCGACTGGTAGCCTGGGGGAATGAGTCCGGCACCGTAGAGTGAATCGGCCTGATAGTCACGGGTAGCAGCCTCGAAGAAAGGCCCGAAGGCTTCGGCGTTCAGTCCTGCCTGTGGGGCTGTCTGGGCAATCAGGAGCCTGACTTGTGCCAGTCGTTCATCCGTCCAATACTTTTTCCAGGCCTCGATGCGCTCCTGTTGCTGGCGCAGCGGTACGAAGACCTGGTTAGTGCGGGTATAGCTTTTGACGAGGCCTAAGCGTTGCAGCGAGTCGAGCTTGCTGTCGAGCAGGGCGAAGTTCTCGATGGCTTCTTCCATCGTGCGGCCCTGACTGGCAAAGTACTTGGTCTTGTCGTTCGTGTAGGTCTTTTCACGCAGCAACTGCTCCGAATATTCCGTCAATGGATGGTCATAGCCTAAGTTGTGCATGTCGGCATCAAAGCGGGTGCCGCCAACAAAAAAGGCTCCAAGGCAGACAACGATAATCAGAATGATGGCTGCTATCAGTGGTTTCTTGCGGTCAAAAGGATAGGTGATGACACGGTTGATAAAGGCAGGGGAACCGCCTTCTGCGTGACGCTTCCTTAGCAACTGCGGCAAGTAAGCCAGCGAGAACAGCGTGGTACCAAGAATGGCGAAGGCGGCGAACAGTCCGAAGTCGCGCAGCAGGTCGGTCTTGACAAACAGTAGTCCGGCAAACGAGCCGATGGTAGTCAGGCAACCTAACAGCACGGGCTTCACCTGGTCGCGGAGCAGCTGTTCCGTGTCACTCACAAACTGCTGATGGGTCAGCACATGGAGCACATAGCTGAGTGCCACACCCAAGACCACACCACCGATGCCGAGTGCCAACAGTGAGAACTCGCCTTTCAGCCAGTACATCATGGTCAGGCCGAAAAGCGTGCCGAAGGCAACGGGTAGCAGGAGTAGGGGAATGGTGTCCCAGCGACGGAAGCAGAACAGTAGGAATACCAGCACCAGCAGGAGTGCGCCTGCAATGGTGGTGGTCAGGTCGTGCTTAATCTGTGTGGAGTTGTAGAAGCCACTGGCAGGCGTGCCGTGGTAGCTGATGCGTACCTCTGGGAACTTCTTGGCAAACTGCTCAATCTGCGTGTTCAGCATTTGGAACATCGCCGAGCCTTGCCCAGTGTTCGTAGCCGAATAGCGTGGGGTGATAAAGGCGATGCATACTGTAGAGTCGGGAACGAAGAAGTGACTGTCGATGGTCTTGTAGCTGCCGCTGGCACTTGTCAACGGTTCCAGCTGGTCGGCCAGCACGCTGCGCATTCCCATCGGGTCCATCTGAATCAGTTCAGGGAACATCTCGCCGAACTCACCAGTCAGGTCCTCACGGTTCTGCTGCATCTGCTGGACAAAGTGCTCACGTGTCAGCAGGGTATCGAAGCGTGCGTAGGCAGAGGTGTCGATATAGGCGGGCAGATGTTCCGTCAGATAGTCGATGCCGTCAGGCAGCAGTTCTTCATCCAACTGATAGAAGATATCGCCAATGGTCTGGCTCGTGGAGTCGCTCTGCAATAGCGAATCAACAAATTCGTCACAGACATTAACGAGTAACTCGACACTTTCCTCTTCAGTTGAAGAGGGGTTGGGGGTGAGGCTAAACAACAGAAAGACCTTGTCCTTGATCTTCAAATCGGCAAAAGCCAGCTTCGTCGTACCGTCCTCATTCTTCGACGAGGGCATCAGCTTGTTGATGTCCTCCTCCAGATGAAGCTGCATGGCAAAGTATCCGAAGAATACAAAGAGGGCCACCATCGACAGCCAGCAGACTGCCCGATGATTGCGGAAATACCCGGAGAGACGAATGAAGAGTTCTGTCATTGTATGAATATCTTCAGGTTAATGTCAGCTATCAGTTCTTCGTCCACAAAAGTCTGACCTGTAGCCAGAGTGACGTTCCCTAATGTGAAGCCAAACGTGACGGTAGTCTTCAACCTTTCTCCTATTCGTGGACGGCGATGGCACTCGAAATGCTTCACTTCGCCAATCAGTCCAACGGGAGGTTGCTCTATGGCTTTCGATAGCGCCTGAGCTCCGACAAGGGCAGAACAGGATTGGGCAAGATGTTCAATGAGTCCTGTCTCCGCTAAAGTTCCATCCGGCAGAACAAAATAATTGTCGGGACAGACACTCAACGCTGTGGCAGCACTATTACCGTCACGCTCCTCAAACTCGTCAACCATGATAAATGGTTCACGTTGGGGGATAAGCCGTTTGATGTCCTCACCCTTCATCGGCAGTTATTAGTTCTCTTGGTGCTGCTCAATGTAGTCATACAGATCACTGAAGGTCTGGATCTTCTTCAGGTCCTCCACGGGAATCGTGATCTTGTAGGTGGACTGAACCAAGGCAATGAGGTCTACCAGGTTAATGCTGTCGAGGTTGAGTGTCTCTTTCAGGTTCGCATCGGGCGCGAACTCACTCTCTTCGATTTCAAACTCCTCAGCCAGTAGACTGTTTACTTGTGTGATAATTTCTTCTCTTGTTTTCATTTGTTATTATAAGTCTTTAATGATTAATGTCGAATTAGTGCCTCCGAAGCCGAACGAGTTGCTCAGGAACATGTCGAAGTGCTGCTGGAGAGTTTGGGGGATGACGTTGATACATTGTGTTACTTCGTCAGGATTCTCGAAGTTAAGCGAACCTGCTATGAAGTCGTTCTTCATCATCAGCATTGAGTAGATGATTTCCGACGCTCCAGCCATCCACATCTCATGACCCGTCTGACTCTTTGTCGAGGTGACAGGCACACGGTAGTCGCCAAACACCTTTGCGATGGCCTCGGCCTCGCGGCTGTCGCCGATAGGCGTTGAGGTGGCGTGGGCATTCACATAGCCAATGTCCTGCGGCTTTACACCTGCACTCTCCAAGCAGCGGAGCAGCGAGCGGGTAGGACCCTCCACGTTGGGCGTGGAGATATGGTCGCCATTGCCTGAGAATCCCCAGCCGAGGATTTCGGCAAGGATGGGAGCACCACGCTGAATAGCATGCTCGTAGCTTTCGATGATCAGCGTTGCAGCACCACCGCTTGGTACCAGTCCGTCGCGATTTCGATCGAAGGGGCGGCTGGCTTTTGTGGGATCGTCGATGCGGGTAGAGAATGTCTGCAAGGCATCAAACGAGGCGATGCCGTACATGTTGTTCTCCTCAGCACCGCCGCAGACGATACAATCCTGCAGTCCGTTCTTGATGAGCAGGAAGCCCAAGCCTAATGACTGGGAACCGCTGGCACAAGCTGCCGAAGCCGTAAGATTAATACCCTTCAGGTGGAACAGCGTGGCCAGGTTCATCGTCACCGTCGAGTTCATCGACTGGAAGATGGCGCCTGAGCCGCAGGCGGCTGTCGAACCAGCCTGACGGAACTTGTCCATAGCCACCATCGTCGACTCAGCCACAGAGTCATTACCGTAGATGACACCCACTTCATGGCTGTCTATGTAGTCCTGCGTGAGCCGTGCCTGCTCCAATGCTTGCACGGTAGCCATATAGGCATACTGTGCCTCCTCGGGCATCATCTGCCGCACGTTGCGGCTCAATACTTTCTTGAGGTCGGGCTTGGGTACATTGGCGCAGATGGGCGAACGAAAGCCCGCATCCTTGCGCTCCTGGCTGAACACAATACCACTTTTTCCTTCATACAGCGATTGGCGCACCTCGTCAAGGGTCGTGCCGATACACGACCAAATGCCCATTCCTGTAATTACTACTCTTCTTTCCATTTTTCTGTTTATATCTTTTTAATATAGCATCTTCTGCGTTTCACGTATTCTGGGTGCAGTGGCTTCCACTGCGTCAGTTCACGTAAGTTGTCCTCCAACTGCGGACCCGTTTCCGCCCACTTGAACCCTAACTTATTAAATACAGGTATCTGATCGTCGAAGAACAGCGCATTGACACCCAGTCCCTGATAGTCTGGGCGTACTGCCACTAATAGCATCTCGGCATTGTCATCAGGACTCCACTTCAAGGTTTTCAGCAGAGGCCACCAACCGAAAGGCCACAGACGACCTTTGGCTTTCTGCATGGCCTTTGACAGACTGCCCATCGAAATAGCCACGCCTACTACCTCTTGTTTTGCATTCACCACGACAGGTATCAGCTCATTGTCAATGAAGCGAAGGTATTTGTCGAGAAACACCTTCACCTGTGCTGCCGACAGTTCAGAGAAACCAAAGATGGGTTTATAGGCTTCGTTCAACAGGTCAAAGACTTTCTGCCCATAACCGCGTTGGAAAATGTCTTTGTCTGTCAACTTGATGACACGCAGTCCTATTTGTTCGCGGGCATATTGAGCAGTACGGACATAGCGGGCCGGTACTTCCTCGGGGATGTTAATGTGTACCTGCACCCAGTCTACCTCCTTTTTAAAACCAAGAGCTTCCATGTGACGGGGGTAGTAGTCTGGGTTATAGACCGTGTTGATAGATCCCATTAGGTGAAAGTCCTCAACGAGCATGCCCTCTTTGTCAAAATCGGTGATACCCAGTGGTCCATGTATCGCTTCCATACCCTGCGACTGTCCCCACTCACTAACGGCGTCTATCAGTGCCTTCGACACCCTGAGGTCGTCGATAAACTCTATCAGGGAGAATCTGACGTTCCGCGTCTGCCACTTCTCGTTGGCCTTGCGGTTGATGATACCCACGATTCGACCTACGGCCACCCCGTCCAGATAAGCTACGAAAGGCTGTATCATTGAAAACCCGTAGGCAGGATTTTTCTGCTGGTCAAAGAGGTCGCGGATATCGCTCTCAAGGTCGGGTACATACTGCGAACAACCCTTATATATATAATAAGGTAGACGGATGAAGTCATCCATCGTTCCCGCTGAAGTGCCTACCCGTGGCCTTTCTCGCTTATATCTGATCTTTACAACGTCGATTCCTTCCACTGGTTACACTGCATTTTGGGTTTTGGTCCTATATTCAATGGGTGTCATTCCCGCCTGTTCACGGAAATACTGCCCGAAGAACGATGAGTTGGGGAATCCCAGCTTGTTAGAGATTTCCTTCACCGTTAGATTGGTGCCGCGCAGCAGCTGGTAGCAGTCCTCCATCACGCTATCCGTTATCCAGCGGATGGGTGACTTGCCGCTTGCCTTACGACAGACTGTGGAGAGGTATTTCGGTGTGATGCACAGCTTCTCTGCGTAGTAGTTCACCTGCCGACGCTTCTGCTTTTCGCGTGAAAGAAGGTCGAGAAACTGATGGAAGAGCATCTTGTCTCGGTCGTTTGAGAATACATTTGCTACTGTCAGATTCTCTTGCTTCAACAGTTCTTCGCAAATCATCAGCAGGAGGATACGCAAGAAACCTATGACAATGTCGTTGAACAACAATAGTTCTTTGTTCTCGAACATGCCAAGTCCATTTGCCGGCAGCACTTCATTCCATTGCCAGCCAATCACATAGGTATTGTGTAGATACATGGCTCGGTTCCAAATGTCGATTTGTGCTCCTAATACCCGTTTCAGAACGTGGTCACTCACCAGCAGCACTCCAACATCGACATCTGTGCTCACCATCATTGTTTGCATCAGTTTTTGGGCAGGAACCAGTAGCAACTGTCCCGGCAGCACCCTCACCTCGTCCTCATTGTTGCCTACTTCGAGCAACACGCGGCCCTTCCGACAGTGAACGATAGCGTTGTATTCCATCTTCACAGGCATGTCAGTCGATAGTGTGTGTACATCCTTCAGACTATCGAGATATACGACTTCGTTACCGATGGTTAAGGCAGGTTCCTGATGATCCCAAAATGTATTTGTATTTGTCATATCACAGCTTCCATGCAAATTCTGTGCAAAAGTAAACATTTCCCGAAAGAAATCAACGTTGGTTTCTTCGCAGAAAATGTTTTAAACTTCCCAATTATGCACATATGGACATATTGATGGAAATATTAGACACAAATATTCTCGTTTTTTATCTTTTATTCCTCAGATAGTTAGCAAAGATTCGAGCTGCACTCTCTACTTTTGCAGCGCAAGGACGGGTTTTGTAGTATTCGGCAGTACGGGCAGAGGCAATGTAGCTGTTTGTCGCTTTTTCGTAGCCCTTGAGACCAAGTATTTCGGCACAGATGAGGCTACCGTTCTCTTCCTTTGACTTGGCGAGGAGCTCTTGTACAACCTTGTAACAGGCGGATTTGCCCTCGCTGTCGCTGCCCTCTGTCTGCCCGCAGTCAAGGCCGACGAGCATTACGATACCTGAAACGGCACCACACATCATCCGTAGCCTGCCAACACCTCCGCCGAAACCAGCGGCAATGCGCTTGGCCATGGTCTCGTCTAAACCATAAAGGTCGGAAAAGGCTGCCACCACACTTTGGCAACAGCCATATCCGGCCATGAAATTATCAACTGCGCGCTGAACGCGCTCGTCTAAATCATTCATTATTCCTCAATTTCTTGAACTTCGTTCGAACCTGCTCACGTTCGGAAGTGTAAACAAGCTTTCACTTCTACTCGCAGCCTTCGTTGTTGGCCTTGAAGTTCTCAAGATCTTCAATCCGGAACATATCAATGTAGGCAGCCTTACCGGCGATGTCCTCAGTAGCCATGCGGACATAGACGTTGGCGCTCTTCTCGAAGAGCTCGGGAGCCTTGGTGGCATCGCGGAGGATGAGGATAGACATCACGAGCTCAGCGGTCATGTCGTACAGACGACGGGCCAGGAAGTCCTGAGCGTCCTGGTTCTCCAGTGCTTTCACCTTGGCGAGGGCCTTCTCGTAGATTTCAATGAGTGCTATGACGCGATTGGCCATGGGCCTCAGGCTCTCAAGACACTCCATGCCGTTCATCATGTCCTTGATGTTCTGCAGCATGGTGCCGTTGGTGATGTAGCGGATGGCAGCGACAACCTGCAACTGCGTGGTACCCTCGTAGATAGAGAAGATACGGGCATCGCGGAACAGGCGCTGGCTCTTGTACTCCATGATGAAGCCCGAACCACCGTGGATAGAGATGGCATCATAGGCATTCTGGTTGGCGTACTCAGAGTTCATACCCTTAGCCAACGGCGTGAAGGCATCAGCCAGGCGCTTGTAGGTCTTGCACTCCTGCTTCTCCTCGGGTGTCAGCTTGCGATCACGCTCGATGTCCTCAAGGCACTTGTAGATATCAACGTAGGCTGCTGTCTCGTAGAGCAGCGCACGACCAGCGTCGAGCTTGGCCTTCATGCGGCTCAGCATATCGTAGACGGCGGGGAAGTTGATGATCTTATCACCAAACTGCTGACGTTCCTTGGCGTAAGCCAGTCCCTCGTTGTAAGCCTCCTGCTCAACACCTACCGACTGAGCGGCAATACCTAAGCGGGCACCGTTCATCAGGGCCATCACATATTTGATAAGACCCATCTTGGTGCTACCGCAGAGCTCTGCCTTAGCATTCTTATAGGTCAGCTCACAGGTGGGTGAACCGTGGATACCTAATTTGTGCTCGATGTGACGAACATTCACGCCACCCTGGCGCTTGTCGTAGATGAACATTGACAGGCCACGTCCATCCTTGGTGCCTTCCTCTGAACGAGCCAGCACGAGGTGGATGTCTGAGTCACCATTGGTGATGAAACGCTTCACACCGTTCAGGCGCCAGCAGTTCTCTTTCTCATCGAAGGTAGCCTTCAGCATCACGCGCTGCAGGTCGGAACCAGCATCGGGCTCAGTCAAGTCCATTGACATGCCTTCACCAGCGCAAACGCGGGGGATATACTTCTGGCGCTGCTCCTCGCTACCGAACTCATAGAGCGTGTCGATACAGCTCTGGAGACTCCAGATGTTCTGGAAGCCG
>Ga0310690_10007067_pt1 | contig 14556 bp, 17 predicted proteins | sample AusTroGonzalo_MG_2_FD_207661 | JGI IMG/M metagenome (GOLD analysis project Ga0310690, IMG submission 207661) | Bovine rumen microbial communities from tropical cattle in Woodstock, Queensland, Australia - Gonzalo_04 (v2) (version 2) | ecosystem: Host-associated > Mammals > Digestive system >...
GCCGGAGGCGCCGGTGCCGCTGTACGAACCGTAATCCGAGGCCGAGGGATGCCCCCAGTACGGCGTCTGCCCGGGATGGCCCCAGAGGACGGAGCCGTTCTTCGTGGGCTCGGCGATCTGGTCCAGGGCAGAGCCGGAGGAAGCGTAGAGCAGTCGCCGGGCGTTCCAGGAGCCCTTGCCGGTGCCGCCTCTCTGGACGCCCAGGGTGCCGGAGTTGATGTTCGCCGCCGAGTGATAGTGCGTGCTGGCGGCAGCGCCCACCTGCGCGGCCGTGACCGCGTGCGGGTTGGCATAGTTGGACAGGTGGGAGAGCAGAGCCCGGACGGCCTTGGAGATCTTCCCGAAGGCCACGGCCAGGCGCTCGCCGGAGGTAAGGTTGGCCAGGCTGGAAGCCTCGGTATAGGTCGGCGTCTGATCGTCCGTAGCGACGTTGGGGACGTTGCTGAGGCCAACCTGCGCCTTGGTGACTTCGTGCGGGTTCGCCTTGTCGGCAACGTGCGCGTCGAAGTTGGCCTTGGTCGCGTAGACCGTGCTCTCGTTGATCAGAGCGGACACGTTCTCGGCGTTGGAGATGAAGGCGTCAATGGTGATCTCCTCCTCCAGCACACTGTCGCCAGAGGCGGCCACATAGTCGGCGGTGGCCTCGGGCTCGGTGCCGTAGGCGTAGAGGATCTCCTCGTCTTCGTCATCCTGGTCTTTCGCAAAAATGCCGATCTCCGTCAGACGGAAACCGGCTTCCACGCCCGCGTTGCTCAGCGTCACGCTCAACGTCGCCTTGCTGTTGGCTACGGTGATTTCCGTGATCTCCAGGGTCTTGAGCGGGTTGCTCAGATCGGTGGCGGTGGCCGCAGTCTGGGCGGCGCCGTTGCCGATCTTCAAATTGGTGAATACCAGATCGTCGCCGGACAGCGCCCGGAGCAGGGCGTTGATGCCGGCGTTGGTGAGTTGCATATTCATTGGATCGCCTCCTACAGATAGATCAGGCCGCCCTCGGGCGTGAGCAGCGGATTGCCGTCCTCGTCCAGCAGGATCTCGAAGCTGGTGAGGTCGGCCTCGTCGCAGCCGATCTCCACCGTCTTATGGACCCGCAGGCACATTCCGACGTAGATGGTCTGCGAATACTCCAGCAGGGCAGTGATGTGATCCAGGACGGAGCTGCCGCGGGAGACCACCCGGAGCACCGAGAGGAACTGCGAATAGTTCTCCGCGATCGCGGTGTTGTTGCCGTCCTTGATGCGGTAATGGTGCGGCTTGCCGCCGTACTCGTACCACTCCTGAACGACGCCGCTGCCGATGAAGTCCCGGATCGCGGTCTCGACCGCGGCCTTGGTGCCCAGGTGCTTGTGGATGTACCAGCTCGTCTTGAGCGTGTACCGCTTCTCCTCGATAGGCGCGTCGGCCCGCCACCAGTCGACCTTGAAGTCTTTGGCCAGGATATCCAGCAGCGGCTCGTCCAGCTCGTCGATGCGGGCGTAGATGCTCGCCAGAGAGGTCTTGCAAACGGCCTCCTCGATCTCTGCGGCGATTGCGGTTGCGAGGGCGAGTGCTACAGGGTCCGCCCGCAGGACCTCAGGAAGAGCCCGCAGGAGGCTCTCAGCGGTCAGGGCGTGGGGATCAGTCATCCTCCACACCCCCGTTCGTGACGGTGGTCGTCCCGGCGACGGCGAGCTGCGGAGCCGTGTGATCGGAGCCGTCCTTCAGCCGCGTGAACGTGGGCGACGTCACGACCACCCGCTTGATGACGCCGGTCCCCATCAGGAAGGAGATCAGCTTCGAGGGGTTGATGTCGCGCCCGAGCCTCGCGGACTGCCATGCTTTGTACTCGGCGATCGCGGCGTTGACGGCGGCGGTGACCTCCGTCGGGGAGGTTGTCTGCTCCTCGGAGGTGTAGTAGGTCACGTTGATGTTGTAGGTCGACGTGGACGGATCCTTCACGCTCACCTTGTCGGTGAGGGGCCGCACCGTCTTGTCGTTGCAGGCGGCCAGGATCAGATCCTTGATCGTGGAGCTGGCGGCGGTACCGTCGGCCATGAGTGCGTAGATGTCGATGCACCCGGCGTCCACGGACTTGATGGAGACCGACAGCGTTTCCGCGTTCTCCAGCGCCCCGCCTTCCACCAGGGCAATGGTCAGCAGCCCGTCGGCGTAGGTGACGGTGTAATCTGTGGTGAGGGTACCCCCCGTCACTTCCAGCGTGGAGGCCTCCAGATTATCCCCGCCCAGGAAGGCGTGGCCGGCGTAGACCGTAAGCGTGGCCGTGATGGTCCGCTCGGGCCGCACGACCTTGACGTCCGCGATCTCGGTGGAGACCGACTTGGCGTGATAGGCGTAGGCGCCGATGGGCCCGGCGGTGGAGAAGGCGTCCATGGAGGCCCGCATGAGCTCGTAGTATTCATCGTCGGTGGCCGGATCAGAGCCGCCGTCGGTGGTGTCGGTGTTCTCGCAGGCTGTGTAGTACGGGAACACGTCGACGATGGTGCTGAGCTGGCCGGCGACGTAGCCGTTGCCCACGGTGCCTACCGTCTGGCAGCGGAGGCCGACGGTGGCGGTGGTGGAGCCTGCCGGGATCGTGACCTCGGCCACGGTCTCCCAGATCAGGGTCCGGCCTTCGTCGGTGACGCGGGTACCCGCCGGCACGGTGATGTCGAAGAGCTGCGCTTCGGAGATCTCGAACTGCTCCGTGCAGATCGCGGCCTGACCCTGGGGGCGGGTCTGGGAGAAGTACAGCTCGCCCAGGCCGTCCAGGTTCTCGCCGTCAGCCCGGGAGGGGAGGTTCTGGTTTCCGGCGTAGTTGATCTCGGCGTAGGCCTGGGACAGGGCGCTCATGACCCAGGCGATCAGGAGCCGCTCGGGAGCGCCGGGCCGAAGGGTCTGCCCAGTCATCTGCTCGAAGGCGGCGATTGCCCGCGCCATGCGCTCCTCGGTGTCGTTGGGGACGAACGTGTAGTCGGGGTTTCTACTCATTGATTTCCACCTCCACAGTAGGGATCAGGCCGCCGGGGGATGAGGCGTCGGCCTCGAAGTCGATGCCCACGACGGAGCACCGGGGCTCGAATTCCTCCACGGCCTCCTTGATCTCGGCATACATCAGCGAGCGGGCCACGGGGACGGGCTTGTCCAGGTACTCCTGGGGCAGCCCGAACTCCCGGTACATGGGGCAGGTGCCCCGCCGCGTCCGGAGGATGATCCCGACGTTTTGCAGAATGCTCCGGATCTCGTCTGTCTCGCAGAAGGTGATCCGGAGATCCGACGCCTTTACTCTGTAGGTCATGGTGATCACCTCTTCGTGTACTCGATCAGCTTCAAGGTCACGGTGGCGCTGAGCGGATTGCCGCGGTTGTCGAACTTCTCCAGCTTCGCGCTGTGCGACTGGATCAGCCAGCGGTACTTGCCGTAGGAGCGTTCGCCGATGACCAGGGGCACGGCGGTCCCTTTCCGCTCGTGCTCGAAGATCTGCTGAATGGTTTTCAGGGGGTTCACGCCGAGCCAGGCAGACAGGTGGATTTCAAGCTCCATCGTGTCGGCGTTGAGCCCGGTGAACTCTGTGCAGGCGTTTCCCAGGTGCCGCTTGTGCTCTGTGATGTTCGCAGAGCCGGACCAGGAGACGTCGTTGATGGTCTGGATCGTCTTTTCGGAGACCTCGAAGACGATCTTCCCGAGGCAGCCTACTTTCATGATCCACCTCCTGCGATAGTGCCGAGCACGAATCCGTCGGCGTCCGGGATCGGAAGGTACAGGCAGCACACCGTCTGATTGATCGCCGGCGTCCAGGTCCCGGAGCTGGCCGTGTGGGTGTGCTCCTCGGCGGTGCCGATGGTGACGGGAGCGGGAGCCTGGAGGCAGTAGAGCCAGCCGGAGGTGAGCCCGCTGTCGGGGAACAGCACGCGGACGCGGCCGGAGCTCGCGTCCCGGTCTGTCACCGTGCCGACGCGGACCAGGCCGGCGAGGATGGTTTCAATGTCCATGGTCAGCCCTCCAATGCAGGCCGCAGCGTGACGGCGGTGGTGTAGCCGGAGCCGCCGACGGAATGCTTGGCCGTCTTGATGACGTACTTCCCGTCCCACATACCGAAGCCTTCCAGCTTCACGTTGAGCCCGGCGACGAGTTCAGAATTGCCCAGCAGCGTGAAGCTCGCGGTCCGCTCAAACTTATTGTGGAGCCGCAGGCGCTTCTCCGCGAGGCTTTTGGCCTCGGCATAGTTGGAGACCCGGGCCGGGACTTCGAGCTGCTGGTTCTTCTTGTCGTCGGCCTTGTAATCCTCGACGTAGGCGGTCGCCTGGATGCATTTGCCGGTCGCCGGGTTGGTGTACCGTACCCGGCAGGAGGCGTATTGCGTCTCGGCCTTCCCGGTGCGGAGCTGGGGCTTGCCGACGTAGGAGCCGTCGCCGTACTTGATGGTCAGAACGGCGTCCCGCTTTTCGTAGGCCGCCTGGTCGTAGAGGACGATGATGTTGTTCGTGATCTTCATGGAGACCCCCGCGTCGTGGCAGAGGTTCTTCAGGAAGGTCGTGTCCGGCGTCCGGAACTGCTCGCGCCGGTTGTAATAGGGGTTGTTCGCGGACAGGTAGAGCAGGCCCATCCCGCCGTTGGCGGCGATCTCCGCGGCAATGCCTTCGAGGTAGTAGGCCTCCCAGCCCTTGGTCTTCTTCTGTTGCCGGATCGTGGAGGCGTAAGGGATCGAGGTGCCCTTGATGGTGAGGTCAGACGGCCCCACCCCGGCGCTGATGCTGTCCAGCTCGAACTCGCCGCAGGAGAGCACGTTGTCCTTTCCGTCCCCGTGCCAGTTCTGCTGGACGATCACAGCGGAGATCTTCATGCCGGAGACAGACGAAGAAGCTGAGCTCCCGGAGGAAGACCCGGAAGCTCCGTTGACAGGTGTCAGGTAATTAGCTGACACATAGGCCGTCTGGCCGCTGTATCGGATCTGCGCCCAGCCGTTGGAGATCGAATAGACCTCCACCTTCGTACCGCAGACCAGGGCGCCCAGCTTGCGGTAGCCGGTGCCGGGGCCGGTGCGGACGTTCAGGCCGATGGCTGGGGTGACGCGGTAGGTAGAGGTGGCCGTCCCGGAGCTCTGCGCCCTGGACGTGGAGGCGGCCTTCTGCACCAGCTCGTTCAGCCACTTTTTCAGCCATACCGCGTCCCGGTCCTGGAGCTTGATCTGGAGATCGTCGGCCTCGTCCTCCTCGTTGTCGGTGTAGTCGACGCCGATCAGATAGGGCCGGATGTCCTCGGTGATGTCGGTGCCGGCGAAGACCACCTGCACCGATGCCCGGCGGGCCTGGTTGACGTCACTCATCCCGCCACCTTCTTCCAGGGCGGCAGAACGTCAGACTCCTCCTCGCCCACGTCCGGGAGCTCCAGGACGATCCCGGCGGGGAAGGTGTAGTACCGGGAGTATCGGAGGTTGCGCTGCATGAGGGCGCCCGTGTGGTCGGTGCTGCCGAGCTGGGTGTAGGCGATCCCGTCCCACATATCGCCCTGCTTTGTGGTGTAGGTGTTCATCACATGCGCCTCCTTACCTGGTCTTCCATTTCCTCGGCCAGCATATCCCGGATCTGCCGCTTCATCTCCTGGTCGTGCTCTGCCAGGATCGCCCGGACCTCCGCGGAATCGGAGGCCCCGGACAGGTTGTAGACCGGCGCGAAGGAGATCTGCACGGAGGAGCTGTGGGAGGCCGGGGCGCTGGGCGTCACCGGCTCGCTCTGCATGGCCCGCAGGAAGTCCCGGGTCTGGGTGGCGTCCATGACGGACTCGCCGCCGCGGAACCACATCAGCTCCGGCCCGTGCTCGCCCACCAGGTGAGCGCCCGGGGTGGCGTAATCCGTGCCGGAGGCGTACCCGGTCTGTCGGTAGCCGTAGTAGCTCTGGTAATACTTGGTCGTGAGGGCGGAGTTGGCGGCGTTCCCGATCCGGCTGTATGCGTTCTGCACGGCGGGCAGCTTGGAGAGTGCGCCGTCGACGAAGCTCTGGATGGTGTCGCTGGCCGCGGCGAAGGCCTCGTCGGTGAATTCCAGACGCTCGACGTCCTCCTCCACCTGCTTCGTGAGCTCGGCCATCTGATCGGTGTACCCGGTCACCAGGTCGCCGAGACTCTGGGCGGCCTCGTCCTGGGCCTGCTTGTTCGCCTGCCAGGCCTCGACCATCTCCGTGATCTTCTCGGGATTGCCGGATTTCGCGGCCTCGGCCATGCCGGCGATCATGTTCACGCTGTCCGCGGACCCGTCGCCGAAGGTGGCCACCATGTCGGACAGGCCCTCGATCTGTCCGGAGTAGCTGAGCAGCAGGTCGATATTGGCCTTGTAGTCGCTCCAATACTTCTGCTGCTTTTCCAGGCTCTCGATCACGGTGTCAACGGAGGTCGCGGAGACCTCTGCCACGTCGTCCCAGAGCTTGTACTGCCCGGTGATGGAGTCATAGGCCGCGGTGTAGGCTTCCTCGTAGCTCTGCGTGAGGGCTTCGATGTCCGCCTGGTACTCCAGGAGAATGTCCTCCATGAGGGCGACCTGGGCGGCATGTTCGGCCTCGCTCTCGGCAGTTGCCGCCACGGTGTCGCTGTAGGTGGTCATCCGCTCCTCGAGCTCGGCGGTCAGACGCTCGTTCTCAGCGAGCGCCGCGGAGTTCGTCTCATAGGTCGCCGTGAGCTCGTCGTATGCGTTTTTGACCTGGTAATACTCCTGCTGGACCTTGTAGAAGTTCCAGTCGGTGTGCTCGTCGCTGCTGTTGTCCTCTGTTTCGTCATACAGGGCCTTCGCGGCCTCGTAGGTCGCACGGTAGGCCTCTGCGTTGTTCCAGGCCTCGTCGGCGGCCTTTTTCAGACCTTCATGCTCTTCGACAAGGCTCAGGTAGGTTTCGAGATCCTGCGCGTGCTGCTTCGCCTCGGCGCTGGCCTTTGCCATGGCCCGCAGATCTTCCGCGGTCATGTTCAGCTTGCCGGTGGAGAGGTCGAAGCTGAGGTTGGCGTCGGGCATCCGCTCGTTGATGGCGTCGATGACGCCCTGCATGGTGGTGAGCTGTCCGGTTGTCAGCTCGGACTCCGCGGCGAGCTCCATCAGCTTGAAGATCAGGGACTCCATGCTGAGGGATTCCTTGTCGATGCTCTTGGACGTCTCGTAGTAATTGTTTACGAGATTCCCGTGATCCTCCAGGAGCTTGTCGTTGGCGGCCTTCCACTCTCCGAGGGTCTGCTTGTTCTCCTCGAAGGCGGCGGTTGCCTCGTCCACCTTCTGCTTCAGGAGGATCGCGTTGGCGGAGGTGTCGCCCTCGGCCCTGACCACCTCGTCGTACTCAGCTTGCAGGAGCTCCATTTCCTTGCGCTGCTCCTGGCTGGCCGCGGTGAGCTCGTTGGAGACGTCAACGGCATCGGGAACCGAGGCGACGTACACGGCGACTGCGGTGAACAGGGCGGTGAAGGCGGTGACCGCAAGGAAGATCGGGTTGGTGTTGAGGACGGCGGTGAAGGCGATCGTGGCCAGCTTCGCGGCAATGATGCCCGCGGTGAAGATCGCCAGGACGCCGGCAAGGGCGGCGACGGCCTTCACGATGCCGGGGTTCTTCTTGACGAACTCCGTCACCTGGCCCAGGACGTCGGCGGCCACCTTGTAGAGCTTCGTCAGCGCCGGGGTAAAGACGTCGCCCACGGCGACCTCCAGGCCCTCCAGCGCGGACTTGGCAATGGTCATCTGCCCGTTCATGTTGTCGAGCTTGATGTCGGCCATCTTCTGGGCCGCGCCGGCGCTGTTGTTGATCGACTTGGTGAGCTTGTCGTAGTCCGAGCTGGTGGCGTTCAGGATTGCCAGCAGGCCGGAGTAGCCCCGCTGGCCCGCAATGTTGATGGCGTTCTGGACCTTTTCGGCCTCGGTCATCTGCGAGAAGTAGAAGCGCAGCGTGTCCATGGAGGACGCCAGATCCTTCATGGTGCCGTCGCTGTTCACGAAGGAGACGTTTAGCTCGCCGAAGGCCTTGGACGTCAGATCCACGCCGCCCAGGATGCCGTTGAAGATGTTGCGGAGGGTGGTGCCTGCCTGGGATGCCTTGATGCCGGAGTTGGCCATCAGGCCCACAGCGACAGCCACGTCCTCCACGGAGTAGCCCAGGGCGCCGGCGACGGGCGCGGCGTACTTGAAGGTCTCGCCCATCATGCCGACGTTGGTGTTGGCGTTGGTCGCCGTCGCCGCCAGCACGTCCGCGAAGCGGGCCGTGTCGGAGGCCTTGAGCCCGAAGGCCGTCAGCGCATCGGTCACGATGTCGGAGACGGTGCCCAGGTCCTCCCCGGAGGCGGCGGCCAGAGCAAGCACGGAGTCCATGCCCTCCAGCATGGATGTGGTGTCCCAGCCGGCCATGGCCATGTAGCTCATGCCCTCGCTGACCTGCTGGGCGGTGTAGGCCGTAGTCGCGCCGAGCTCCTTGGCCCGCTCCGTCAGCGCGGCGATCTCCTGCTCGTTGGCGCCGGAGATTGCCTCGACATTGGACATGGAGGCCTCGAAGTCCGCGGCCACGGAGACGCATTCGGAGAACGCTGCGTAGATCTCCTTGAGCCCCTTGATGATGCCCGCGGAGGCCAGCATGGTCTCGATGTTCTCCAGGGCGTTCCCGCCCTTCTCGCCGAAGTCCTCGGCGCCGTCGCCCGCGTTCTCGAAGCCGGATTGCAGGTTTTTCAGCTCCTCCTTCAGACGCTCCGATTCCTTGTCCAGCTCGGAGGTATCGACGCCGGCCTCTTCCAGCCGGCGCTTGTATTCGTCCAGCTTGGCGATCTGGTCGTTGTAGGCCTTGGTGGTCTTCTCGATCTGGGCCTGCTTGGCCAGCAGCTTGTTCTCCAGATCGGAGGAGTAGGTGCCGGTCTCGTCCATCTCCCGCTGGATGTTGTCGTACTGCTGCTGAAGGAGCGACAGCTTGTCCTTGGTGTTCTCCACCGCGGTCTGCTGGCGCTGATATGCGGAAATATCGTTGGCCGTCTTGGAGAGGTTTCGGTATTCGGTATTGAACCGCACCAGCTCCGATTGGGCGGCCTTCAAGGTGCTGCTGTACTGGCTCCCCAGCTTAGCGTTGAGCTGGAACAGCATCTGGTATTCTCTTTGGCCTGCCATGAGCGGCACCTCCTACTTTCTGTTTTTGTCGGCTTCATCCACAAGATCGTTGTGCGTGTGGATCCACTCGACCAGCTCGGAGAGCGGCAGGGCCATCCAGAAAGGGATCCCCGTGTAGGTGGACTTGGAAAGGACGATGCAGCACCGTCGCAGCCACTCCATGAGATCCGCGTCCGGAAGGCCGATGCTCACAAAAAACGCCGAGCGACAGAAACGATCTTGTTGAAGTCTTTGCAGGGCATGGCGTCGAAGATGTCAACGTCGATGTCCTTCTCCTCGATGGCCCTGGCGGCGAACCGCGTCAGGAAGTCATCGTCGACGGATTTCATCAGGACCACCAGGCCCGCGGCCTTCATCTCCCGGGAGACCATACGGACGTCCCGGCCGGTGAGCTTCTCGAAGTTGAAGGTCAGGCTCTCCACGGTCTTGTCCTCGAAGACGACGGGCTTGCTGAACTTGTGGACGTAGACGCCGTCGTTCACGTCCGCCTCCATTGCGGAGGATTCGCCGACCTGGAGATCTTCCTCCTGGATGAGATCTTCGGCTCCATTGATTTCCTTTGCCATTGCAGTTAGCTCCTTTCAGATACGAATTGACCCGGGGTGAGGAAGCCCCACCCCGGGTATGTTGATGCTTACTTGCCCAGGGCCTTGCGGACCTCGGCCAGGTAGTCCTTGCCGTTGATGATGCAGATGAAATTGATCGGGTCAATCTCGATCCACACCTTGTTGTCGACCACGGCCTTCCAGTAGCGGACGGCATACTCGCCGGAGGGATCGCCGGTGGAAGCCGGGGCGACGTTGCCGCCGCTGAGGCTCTTCGGCATCATCCGGAAGGTGTGCTTGACGCCCTGGATCTGGGTCGCGCCCTTGATGGGGCTCTCCTGCTGCTGGGCCACGCGGAGGGTGATGTTGTGCATCTCCGGGGAGCAGAGGGAGAGTGCCTGGTCGTTGAACTGCCGGAAGTTCATGGTCAGCGTCATGGCGTCGACCATGCCGCAGAGCACGGCCTCGATGTTGCCGCCGAGGCCGGAGCCGGACATCTGCTGAGTCAGCCAGGAGAGGCTGGGGAGGGTCACGGAGGCGATGCCCAGGAACTCGTTGAGGTTCTCGAAGACCGAGAAGTTGACGGTCGCCTGGTCGATCGCGCCCTTAGTCTGCTTTCTTGCCATTGCTCATACCTCCTTATTCGCTGAATGCGGCGGTGACGTAGTCCGCGTCGTATTCCATCACGAACTCGATCTCCTGGAGAGCGGAGGGAGGCGTGAGGAACATGTGGAAGCGGCAGATGCCCTGCATCAGATCCTGGAGGGCGTTCTCGTCCTCCTGGTACTCGATGCGGCCGCCCAGCAGGTAGCCGGCGCCGGAAAGACCGTTGAGCCAGGCGTTGAGGTTGTCGACGATGGCGTCGATCAGCCGCCGGTTCATGGGCCGGTCCAGCCAGGTCCAGCAGGTGCGGATGACAGTGTTGTTGGCCCAGCCGAACATCCGCTTGACGGAGATCTCAGCGTCCTTCGGATCCTTGGAGCCGGGGTAGGCCGCGGTGAAGTTGCCCCAGGCGACGAAGCCGCCCAGGAAGTTCAGCACGGTCACGATGCCCGCGGCGTTCAGGCTCACGGCCTGGGCGTGGGTCAGCACGACCTCGGTGCCGTTGGCCAGGATCATGCTGTCGCAGCGCAGGGCCTTGTTGGAGGGGGACTCCACAGGGCAGTCGTCGTTGCCGGCGTCGACCTGGGCCATGAGGCCCGCGAGCTGGGTGGACAGGTGGAACTTCTTCTCGCCCAGGGCGACCATGGGCCAGCACAGGACCTCGGCCTCGGTGTGGGCCGCGCCGTTCTTCGCGGAGATGGCCGCGGAGTAGGAGGTCACGCTGGAGCAGTCCATGTCGATCAGGGCGATCGCCTTGAACATGCCGTTGATGCTCTCGGCCTTGGTGGCCATGGCGGCGGCGACGGTGGCGCTGGTGGAGTAGCCGGGGGCCAGGATGATGTCGGGCACTATGCCCAGGGAGGTCGCGCAGAGCTCAATCTTCTCCAGGCCGGACACCACGGCGCTGGCGTCGACGCTGGCGGCGGTGACCGCGTTGTAGGCCACGCTCAGGGCGGTGGCGCTGTAGACGCTGCCGGTGGAGATCAGCTCGATCACCAGGTTCTCGCCGTCGTAGAAGACGTCGTAGTCGGTGCCCTTGACGTAGGCGGTGCCCTCGCCGCCGGCGGCCTTCACGACCAGGCCGGTGTCGTTGATCGCCTCGATGGGGAGCTTGATCTGGTGGGCGGCCACGTCCTTGTCAGCGGCGGCCACGGCGGACTTCATGGACGCGGGGGCCAGCAGGTTGCAGAAGACGACGGGCTGGACGCCGAACAGCTTGAAGTGGCTGTAGGCGACCTCGCACAGGGGGTACTTGGCCCAGTCGTCGGAGTAGCCGAACTTCTCCGCGAATTCCTCCCAGCTCGTGACCAGGGTGGGAATGCCGATGCCGGCGGGAGAAGAAGCGGCCTGAACCGGAGCCGCGCCGATGGCGAAGGCGACGCCGCTCTCGGAGGGGGTCGGGGTCGAAACGGCGGTGGCCGTCTCGTTGGCGTATACGCCATGCTTGTAAGGCATAATGTTACCTCCTTAGGTCTGGCTCTTGGCCAGCTTGTGATAGCGGGTGTAGAGCAGCGTTCCGGCGGTGCGGACCTGGATGCGGGCCTCGGGCAGCTCCTCGCCGGTGACCAGCAGCCCGGCAATGCCGGGGTAGTCTGCGGCGGCAGGAACCAGGGAGGCCAGCACCTCCTCCTTCGTGCCGGAGAAGATCTGCCCCTTCTGAATGATGCCGCGGAGGGAGGGGCCCAGGTAGACGCAGATCGGCGTCTCCTGCACGCCCTTTTCCACGGGCTTGATCGGTTTCTTTACAGCCATTCCAGGACATCCTCTCTTTCAATGGGCGGGAGCTGCCAGGTGGTGACCATCTCCCCGGCATAGTACGGGGCCTTGATGCCGTCGTACACGTCGCAGGAGAGGCCGTCGGACAGATCCAGCGTGTACAGGTCGCCGATGACGACCGCCTTCAGCAGAGCGATCCGGACGCGCTCCATGAGGTTCAGGAGCATCAGCTCCCCCTCGGGCTCGTCCTTGTTGTAGACCGTGAAGGTCATGCGGACCACGGCGGTGGACTCGACGTCCTCGCCGCTTTTCTGCGTATCGTCTCCGTGGATCACGCGCACCAGGATGTAGGGCGTGATCTTCGTCAGATCGGAGCCGTTCGGCAGCCGCATGGGATAGATTTTCGCCGCGCTGTACTTCTGGACGGGCTGACCGTCCACGACGTCCTGCTTTTGCAGGGCGACGGGCATGATCAGATCCTTGGTGGCCTTCTCCAGAAAGTCGCACAGGCAGTGCAGAAGATCGGCTCTTGTCATCGGCTCACCTCCAGCCGTTCAGGATCGCGTCGACCTCGTGGGTCATCCGCTTGTCGAATTCCAGACCGGCGTCGTTGGAAAGGGCGTCGGTCACTTCGTCGCTGCCGAGCATCTGGGGGATCGAGGAGCCCATGAGCTCCCGGATCTCGTCGCGCCCGGTTGCGGTCACGCCTCCCGTCCGCTCGAAGATGCCCGTGTGCCCGGAGCGGAACCGGGCCACGAAGGCGTCCTCGAACTTCTTTGGCGACGTGCTGCGGAGCTGGTGGCCGCTGGCCTGCACGCCGGGGCTTGCCATGATCCAGCCGCTCGACGTATGGACCGGCACCTTGGAGCCGGGGTCATAGGTCGGGCCTGCGGGAGAGGCGCCGTCGTAGCGGTGCAGCGGGATCTTCCGGCCCTTGAAGAGGATCGCGGCCTCCATGCCCTCCCCGGGACTGTAGGAATAGCTGATCCTCGCGTTTTCCTCCATGCGGAGGTTGGCCGCCGAGATCGCGTAGCGTTCCCGGATCCGCTTCGAGCTTTGGGAGCGGACGCGCTGGGCCGTGCGGCTGATCGCGGAGCGGAGAGCCTTGTCCACTGCGCCGGGAAACCCGGCCAGCAGGAGCTCCGCCCGCTCCAGCGATTGCTTGCCGACCTGTTCAATGGAGACCTTCATTCATCGGTCACCTCCAGCTCGATCCGAAGCATGCCGACGGTGTTCTGCACAGAGGCCACAAGGTAGTCCCGGAAAAAGCCGGGGACGTCCGGCTCGCTGATGCTGATGATGCGACCCTTCTCGGGCATGTGGCCGCCCAGATCGGAGAGGGCGCAGTGCATGATGTCCGTCACCAGGTAGAGGCCCTGGGTGTGATCGAAGACCAGCTGCTTCCGCTCCGACTGCTTGATGCCGTTGAGCACCACGGGGATGTCCTCGAAGATGTTCCCGTCATACTTCACCGTCCGATCCTCGGCGAACTCCTGATTGTTCAGGAAGACGCCGTGGATGTCGGCGGCCACCATGTCCGTGAAGGCGCTCACTGGGGCAGCGCCGCCCCGAGCTGGGGCGCTTCCTCCTGGCCGGCGTCCATCACCACCTGCGTCAGCAGGGCGGCGATCTCGGACTTGTTCCGGCACTTGGAGGCGTCGATCCCCAGATCGGAGGCCAGCGCCTCCATGTTCGCCCTCGTCAGCCGCATCAAGCTCTCCTCGGTCATGTGACCGCTCTCGTCGATCTCGATGCAGTCATCGAGGGCAACGGGCGCCTGAGGCTCGAGAGCGCCCTCTGCGGGCTCGGGGGTCCGGGACGTGTTCTCGCCGGTGGTCGCCCCGGCGCTCTCGCCTTCGTCCGCGGGCTGGCTTGCAAGAGCCTTTCCGACGTACTCAGCGACGCCCCTGTCGACCAGGCGCTTCTCGGCCTCGGGAGGAAGCTCGAATGGTCCGTCCTTCGGGCCCACGAGCTTCGTGCCGACACCGGTATAACCGCAAATCATCTGGATCATGCTGGCAGCTCCTTTCTTGTGTGGGGGTGATTAGGGCAGGACGTTCTTGGCCACGCACCAGGGGTTGGCGACCTTGGGGACGAACAGCGGACGGGCGGTGAGCTGGGTCTCCAGGGCGGGCGGCCGCTGGGTGGCGATGTGCTGCGGGACGCGCATGCCGGCGTAGGTGTGGAACTTGTCGTCCTTCTCCACCTGGGAGACGGCGCCGTACAGGCCGCGGCCCACGTCAGGGGCGATGGCGATGACGGTCTCGTCGGGCAGGTACTTGGTGTCGTTGCCCGCGTTGTCCTCGTAGGTGGCCTCGTAGACGATGATCGGCAGCGCGCGGCCGTTGAAGTTGATGGTGCACAGCTCGTAGGCGTCCTCGCCCAGTCTGGCGGGATCGAGGCGGCCGATCTCAGCGCGGCGGTTGTCCAGCATGTTGATCAGCCAGCCGTCGTTCATGAGGAAGTCGCCCACGTCGGGGGAGACCACGAACTCGCGGACCTTCCGGCCCTTGGTGGTGAGCTGCTTGATCATGTTGCACATGTCGGTGAACCAGGTGCCCTTGGTCCAGGTCTCGCCGCTCTTGGTGGAGTGGGTCCAGGTGCTG
>Ga0310690_10007068_pt1 | contig 14554 bp, 9 predicted proteins | sample AusTroGonzalo_MG_2_FD_207661 | JGI IMG/M metagenome (GOLD analysis project Ga0310690, IMG submission 207661) | Bovine rumen microbial communities from tropical cattle in Woodstock, Queensland, Australia - Gonzalo_04 (v2) (version 2) | ecosystem: Host-associated > Mammals > Digestive system >...
TTTGTATCTTTGCAGCCGGTTATGGTTTTCCAAAACGGACAACTTTTGACAAACCGAAAACAAAAAAGTTTCCCGAAACGGACAACTTTCTATTAAAATAAAGCATGAACATTAACAAGCAATACAATGGAAATTAAAAACTTTACCATCACGAAGCGAGACGGGTCGCAGGCCCAGTTCTCTTTAGACAAAATCATGAATGCAATCGTCAAAGCATTCGACAGTGTGAAAGAACCAGCCGATCTGGGAACCATCTCCAAGATCCTTAGCCATCTTGACATCCACGACGACATCACCGTGGAGAACATCCAGAACCAGGTGGAAGAGGCGCTGATGCGCGAGGGCTTCTACAATGTGGCCAAGTCGTTCATTCTCTATCGTCAGACGCATAGCGAAGACCGCGACACCTTGGAGAAGATGATGTTCCTCTCTGAGTACACCGACTCCGTGAATGCCGCCACAGGTTCAAAGTACGATGCCAATGCCAATGTAGAGCACAAGAACATCGCCACGCTCATCGGCGAGCTGCCCAAGTCGAACTTCATCCGCTTGAACCGTCGTCTGCTGACCGATCGTATTAAGAAGATGTATGGTAAAGAACTGGCCGACGAATATATCGACAAGCTGTCTCACCACTTTATTTATAAGAACGACGAGACCTCGCTGGCCAACTATTGTGCCTCGATCACGATGTATCCTTGGCTCATCGGCGGCACGGTGGCCATTGGTGGTAACTCCACGGCTCCCACGAACCTGAAGTCGTTTGCCGGTGGCTTCGTCAACATGGTGTTCATGGTCAGCTCGATGCTCAGCGGTGCCTGTGCTACACCTGAGTTCCTGATGTACATGAACTACTTCATCGGCAAGGAGTATGGTCCCGACTATTGGAAGCATCCTGAGCAGCAGGCTGACCTCTCGCTGAAGAAGCGCACCATCGACAAGGTGATTACCGACTACTTCGAGCAGATTGTCTATACCCTGAACCAGCCGACGGGTGCCCGCAACTATCAGGCCGTGTTCTGGAACATCGCCTACTACGATAAGTACTATTTCGAGTCGATCTTCGGCGACTTCTACTTCCCCGACGGTTCGAAGCCCGATTGGGAGAGCCTCTCTTGGTTGCAGAAGCGTTTCATGAAGTGGTTCAATAAGGAGCGCACAAAGACCCTGCTCACCTTCCCCGTGGAGACCATGGCCCTGCTGACCGACGAGAACGGCGACTGCAAGGATCCCGAGTGGGGCGACTTCACCGCCGAGATGTATAGCGAGGGACACTCGTTCTTCACCTACATGAGCAATAATGCCGACTCGCTGAGCTCCTGCTGTCGTCTGCGCAACGAGATCACCGACAATGGTTTCAGCTACACCCTCGGTGCCGGTGGTGTCAGCACAGGTTCGAAGAGCGTGCTCACCATCAACCTGAACCGTTGTATCCAGTTTGCCGTGAACCACGAATTGAACTATCTCGACTACCTGGGAAGCATCATCGACCTCTGCCACAAGGTACAGTTGGCCTACAACGAGAACCTGAAGGAGCTGCAGGCACATGGCATGCTGCCGCTGTTCGACGCAGGCTACATCAACATCGGCCGTCAGTACCTCACCATCGGTATCAACGGTCTTGTGGAGGCTGCCGAGTTCATGGGTCTGAAGATCACGCCTAACGACGACTACCTGCACTTCGTTCAGGGCATCCTCGGACTGATTGAGCAGTATAATAAGAAGTATCGCACGAAGGATGTGATGTTCAACTGCGAGATGATCCCTGCCGAGAATGTCGGTGTGAAGCACGCTAAGTGGGATCGTGAGGACGGCTACTTCGTGCCCCGCGACTGCTACAACAGTTATTTCTACGTGGTCGAAGACAACTCGCTGACCATCCTCGACAAGTTCAAGCTCCATGGCGCTCCTTACATCGAGCATCTCACGGGTGGTTCCGCCCTCCACATGAACCTCGAGGAGCACCTCTCCAAAGAGCAGTACCAGCATCTGCTGAAGGTGGCTGCCCAGGAAGGCTGCAACTATTTCACCTTCAACATCCCCAACACCGTCTGCAACGACTGCGGTCATATCGACAAGCGCTATCTGAAGGAGTGCCCCCACTGCCACTCGAAGAATGTCGACTATATGACGCGTATCATCGGCTATCTGAAGCGTGTCTCGAACTTCTCGCAGGCCCGTCAGGAGGAAGCCTCACGTCGTTACTATGCTATGGCAGACTAGCTAAAGGCTAACAGCAAACAGCCAAATGCTAAAATACGTCAACTCTGACATCGTATTCCAAGAGATACCCGACGAAGTGACACTGGCAATTAACATCTCTAATTGCCCGTGTCACTGCCCGGGGTGTCACAGCCATTATCTTTGGGAGGACATCGGCCTGCCGCTCGATACCGATGCCATCGATGCCTTCGTTGAGGAGTACGGCGACCGTATCACCTGCATATCCTTCATGGGTGGCGACGGCGACCCGAAGGGGGTCGATCTGTTGGCGCAGTACGTCCACGAGGAGCATCCGCAGTTCAAGGTGGCGTGGTATAGTGGCAAGACCGTCATCTCGCCCCTTATCACCAAAAACGATTTCGACTATATAAAGATCGGCCCCTTCATCCGCCATCTGGGCCCTCTGAAGAAGCCGACCACCAACCAGCGCCTCTACCGCCAAAACGACCAAGGCGAGTTCGAGGACATCACCTCCCGCTTCTGGACAAGAGCTTAAAAAACAAAGAGGCTGTATCCATTTTGAGATACAGTCTCTATTGCTCTTTGGGCATAGATGCTCAAGAGTTTCTCGAGTATAGTCGGGCTACCAGGGCACCGCTGATGTTGTGCCATACGCTAAAGATAGCGCCGGGGATGGTGGCCAACGGATAGGCTGCAAAGTGGAGTGTGGCTAACGACGAGGCTAATCCAGAGTTCTGCATACCCACCTCGATGGAGATAGCCCGTTTCTTCGGCTCGGGAAGTCCTAAGAGCCGTCCTATCAGATAGCCAAGGCTTAAGCCGCAGACGTTGTGAAGCACGACCACAATGACAATGATCAATCCGCCCGCCATCAGCTTATTGGCATTGGCTCCGATGACGATGGCCACAATCATGGCAATGGCCAACGTGGAAACAGCCGGAAGATAATCGATGGCTTTCTCGGTGAATTTTGGCCAAATCCACTTCACGATTAATCCGATGATAATAGGAAGGATGACCACCCAGAGAATGCTCAGCAGCATGCCTGCCACATCGACATTGACACTCTTGCCTGCCAAAGCCCATGTGAGCAGGGGTGTCATAAACGGGGCCAGCAAGGTGGAGACGCCTGTCATGCCAACGGAAAGGGCCAGATCGCCTTTAGCCAGATAGGTAATGACATTAGAAGCCGTGCCACCAGGGCAACAGCCCACTAACACCACACCAAGCGCCAAGGCCTCATTAAGCGAGAAAAGTCGGGCCAATCCCCATGCCAAAAGCGGCATGATGGTGAACTGTGCCAGACAACCGACGATGACATCCTTAGGGCGACTGAATACGATCTTGAAGTCGTGCAGGTTCAGCGTCAGTCCCATGCCGAACATGATGACTCCCAGCAGCGGATTGATGACCGTTGTTGGGATTTGTTGCAGCATACCAGGGAGTGCTAATGCCAGCAAAGCAGCTGCCAGCACCAGCACTCCCATGTATTCTGATATGTAATGACAGAATTTCTTAATCACTATCTATTATTTGAAAAGCAACTGAGCGAACTGATAGAGGCTGCGACGCCAGGTCTGCCACTCGTGAGCGGTCTCGGGCGAGATGTAGCTATGGGCGTTGATGCCGATGGCCTTCAGATCTTCAGCCACCTTACCAACGCTGTTCTCACCTTCGGCCATGCCTGTCTCGCGGCCACCAGCACTCATGAAGAGCACCTTGTTGGTCTTCTTGAAGTCGGCAGCGTCGGTCAGCTCGTCGGCACCAATAGTACCACCGCTGAAGATGCCGACATAGGCAAACGTGGTGGGATTGTTCAGCGTGATGCCGTGGGTCTGCATGCCACCCATCGAGAGACCTGCCATAGCACGGTGCTCAGAGTCGGCGATGACACGATAGTTCTTCTCGACCATCGGGATGATATCCTTGATCAGCACTTCCTCGAAGGCACCACCCATGCGACGGGCCATACGGGCAAAGTCGGCACCACCCATACGGGGACGCTGACCCTGAGGGCCACCCTGGGGACCACCGGGACGCTGACCGCGAGGTCCTCCCTGAGGAGCACCCTCCGGACGAGGACCACCAGGACGAGGACCACCGAAGCCCATGGGCTGCTCACCCGGACGACGGGCATTCAGACCATTATCCATGTAAATGATGAAAGGCACGGCCTTGCCAGCGGCAATCAGGTTGTCCATGATGATACCCGTCTTACCCTGAGCACTCCAGCCCGTCTCGTTCTCACCCATACCATGCTGCAGATAGAGCACAGGGAATTTCTTGTCGGGGTTAGCATAATACTCGGCGGGCAGATAGATATAGCCATGACGCATCGACTCGGTGACTGACGACCAGTAGTAAACCTCGTTGACTGAGCCCTGCGGAACATTCTTCACGGTGTAGAAGTCCTCGTCGGCGGCAGGCACATCGATACCACTACCCCAACGGCTGGCACCATAGTAATACTTGCTACCCGGATCGGGAACAGAGGCACCGTCGATGTTCAGCTGATAGTAGTGGAAGCCCTCGTCTTGAGGAGCCGAAGTACCAGTCCAAACACCATTCTCGTCTTTGGTCATCTGGTAGATCTTACCAGCAATGTCGAGACCAACGAAGGTGGCCTGAGGGGCTGTGATCTGTGCACGAACCATGCGCTGAGAATTGATCATCGGGTACTGTTTGTTCTCTTGGTTGGTCGATGCAGACTTGAAGTCCTCGACCACATTTTCTGTTACAGAAGGAACCGTGGGGTTCTGAGCGACTGCTGTGAGGCTGGCGAGAGCCATCAACGAAAGAAAAATTTTCTTCATACAATAAGTTTGGTTTTAAATAATTGAGATAATTGTTACTTTTACACTTCTACACTCTTTGACACGCCAGCAGTCGAAAAGTAAAATCAGAGTCTCTTTTCTTATGGAAGATTAACATTTTAGGGAAAGTCGTCGAAAAAATCCCAGGAAGTCGTCGAAGGTTTCTTGTGTGGGGACGGCGATCGGCCTATCTTTGCACCAGAAAACTTTTCTAAAGGTGAAAAGGTGAAAAAGTGAAAAGGTGAAAATTGAAAAAGTGAAATAAATAAAAATATAAAAGGTATGAAACAGATTAGAATTTTTGCAGTGATGATGATGCTGACCCTGTCGGCAGTAGTGAATGCCCAGACCACCGTGAAGGGCGTGTTGATGGACGAGACCTTAGGCGAGAGCGAGCCGTTCGCTACCGTCAGAGTGTTCAAGGCAGGCAAGAAGGACAAGCCCGTAGCCATGTTCCTGACCAAGGAGGACGGCCAGTTCTCTGAGAAGGTGAGCGGCAAGGGCAAGTTTGATATCGTGTTCAGCAGCGTGGGTAAGGAAGACCTGACGCAGACCATCGATCTGGGCAATGAGGGCACCCTCGACCTGGGTACCTTATATATTAAGGAGAACGCCACCATGCTGAAAGGCGTGGAGGTGGTGGCCCAGAAGCCGCTGGTGAAGATGGAGGTCGACAAGATGAGCTACAACGTGGCCGAGGATGAGGACTCGAAGTCGAACACCGTGCTCGACATGCTCCGCAAGGTGCCTATGGTAACGGTCGACGGTCAGGACAATATCTCCGTGAACGGTTCTTCTTCGTTCAAGGTGTATGTCGACGGCATGCCCAACGTAATGTTCTCTTCGAACCCCTCGATGGTGTTCAAGAGCATGCCCGCCTCAGCCGTGAAGAGCATTGAGGTGATGACCAACCCTGGAGCAAAGTACGATGCCGAGGGTGCCTCGGGTGTGCTGAACATCGTGATGAACAAGATGACTCCCGCCGCTGGCGGCATGCCCTCACAGAGTTACAGCATGAACGGCTATAATGGTACCGTCCGTGCCTCGGCAGGTACAAAGCAGTTGGGTGCAAGTGCTTTCGTGAGTGGCCAGCAGGGCAAACTCTCTTATAGCGCCAACGTGATGACCAGCTACAACAAGCCCGGCGACACCGAGACCGAACTGGAGCAGATTCAGGACAATGGTATCTCGCAGATCATGACCTCGAGCAACAATGTGAAGACCCCGTTCACCATGGGAAGTCTGACACTGGGTTATCAGCTCGACGAGATGAGCGCCATCAACGCCACGGCACAGATCAACTCGATGTCGATGAAGAGCACGGGTACTACCACCACGATGATGAACGGCTACGACGTGGCCAACTTCAGCTACGACAGCAGCACCGATATGAAGAACTCGCGCACCTCGTTCAGCGGAAGCCTCGACTACCAGCGCTTCTTCAACAAGGAGCACACCCAGTCGCTGGCACTCACCTACCAGCTGAACTACAGCCCCTCAACCACAGAGTCGACCAACAATTTCGGTGGTACGCGTGGTGTCGGTCTGCCCGACCTGACCAGCCGTTACTCGGAGAACAACGACAAGACCACCAACCACACCTTCCAGCTCGACTACACCATGCCCCTTGGCACTGGTCAGACCCTGAACCTCGGTGGTAAGCTGATGCTCTACGATGCCACCTCCGACTCGAAGTACTACCTCCGTAGTGTCTATGATCCCAGTACCAGCAGCGAATATGAGTATAAGAACAAGATCCTCGCAGGCTATGGCGAATATGTCGGCAACTTCAACAAGTTCGGTGTGAAGACGGGTGTCCGCTATGAGTACACTTGGCAGGATGTGGAGTACCACCTCGGCAACGGTACCGACTTTAGCACCAGCTACGGCAGCATCGTTCCGACAGCTAGTCTGCAGTACACCATCTCTCAAGGCAGCAACCTCGGCCTAACCTATAACATGCGCATCAGCCGCCCTGGTATCACCTATCTGAACCCCTATGTCGACAAGTCGAACCCCATCGCCCTCAGCTATGGTAACCCTGACCTCGACGTGGAGAAGGCCCATAACCTCTCGCTGGTCTATAACATGTTCACCCCGAAGCTGATGGTCAACCTGAACCTGCACCACAACTTCACCGACAATGCCATCTCGCAGTACAGCTTCTACGATAGCGACAACCTGCTGAACACCACTTACGGCAACGTCGTACAGCGTCACCAGACGGGTCTGAGTGCCTACGTGAACTATCTGCTGACTCCGAGCACCCGCATCTTCATGAACGGTGGCCTGAACTATACCGATCTGCGCAGCGATGCCCTGAACCAGAGCAACAGCGGATGGACCGCCAACATCATGGCTGGTGTGCAGCAGACTCTGCCTTGGAACATCAAGCTCAGCGCCTTTGCCATCACCTCAACGAAGAACTATACCCTGCAGGGCTGGAGCGGTGGTTTCAATATCCTGACTGCCAATCTCTCGAAGACCTTCTTCAACGACAAGCTCACCTTGGGCGTACAGGGAATCATGGGTCTTAACAAGGGTGGCAACCTGAATATCGAGAGCAGCAGCCGCGGCCAGAACTTCACCTCTTATACCAATGTCAAGGTGCCCATCTACGGCGTGACCTTCACCGTCAGCTACACCTTTGGTAATAGCAAGGTGAGAGCCAAGCAGCATGTGAACCGTGTGCAGAACGACTTCATCGAGCAGCAGTCACAGGGCGAGGTACTCAACAGCGTAGGCTCAGGCAGCACCTCAGGCAACGGCAACACCAGCGGCAACACTACGATGCCACAATAAAATCGAATTATTTGGTTGTTTTAAAAATAATGTATATCTTTGCAGCATGAAAGTAAAAATCACTCGACAAGACATTACGTTCTACGGTCTGCAAATAGCAGCATGGCTGGCATTCCTGATGGTGCCAGCCATCTCTGCATTCATCGCCACGCAGAGTTGGACGGGTGCCATGAGGGCCTTCGACATGAACGCCAGGATCCATTGGACATCGGCTGCCATCTACTTCGTCAATGCTCTCATCCTCGTGCCCTTAGGCTACTACCGCAACCGTCGTTGGATGTTCTGGGCAGGCAATGCCCTGATCCTCGGAGCGCTAATCTATATTTTCTTCTACGACTTCAACCCGCAGAGGTTCATTGATCGCATTCCCAATGAGCGTCATCGTCAGTTTGCCCTCGCCAATTTCTACGCCTCGTCGTTGGTGGCCATCCTCATGAGTGCTTTCTTGGCTGGCATCGCCTTGCTGGTGCATCATGTGCGCCGTTCGATGGTCATCAAGCGACAGCTGAAGGAGGAACATCAGAAGCGCACGGAGGCCGAACTCGAGTGGTTGAAGAACCAATTGAATCCGCATTTCCTATTTAACACGCTGAACAATATCTCGTCGCTCGTGCAGATCGATGCCGACAAGGCACAAGATGCCATCGCTCAACTGAGCGACCTGATGCGCTATGCCATGTATGAAACGCGCCGTGAAACGGTGCCCATACAAGGAGAGGTGGAGTTTATGCGTAACTATATCGAACTGATGAAGTTGCGCTGCAACGATAAGACCGAGGTTGGTTCAGAGTTCATCGTTCAGAATTCTAAGTTAGAGATTGCTCCGCTATTGTTTATCTCGCTTATCGAGAATGCCTTTAAGCATGGCGTCAGCAGCAACCGACCGTCAAAGATCGATATCAGCCTGAAACAGGAGGACGATCAATTGGTGTTCACTTGCGACAACACGAACTATCCCAAGGACGATGCTGATCGTAGTGGCTCGGGCATCGGCCTCGAGAACACCCGCCGTCGCCTCGATCTCATCTATTCTGGCCGTTACACCTGGGAGCAGTCCCTCGATAACGACCTCTATCATGTCTGCATCTCCCTAAAAATGGACTCGGCTATGCCGCTTGGCTCGTCCAAGAATCATCTGTAAACTGTAAACCGTAAACTGTAAACAAAAACATGCCCCTCTCTTGTATCATCGTCGACGACGAGCCGCTGGCCGTGAAACTTCTGGAGTCGTTTGTTACCAAGACGCCAGATCTGACGCTTCTGGCATCCTTTACCGACTCCGTCGAGGCCATCAATGCCGTGAAGGAGCAAAAGCCTAATCTGCTTTTCCTCGACATCCAGATGCCCGATCTCAACGGTATGGAACTCGCTCACATGATACCCTCTGAGACGCGTGTCATCTTCACCACCGCCTTTAAGGAATATGCCTTCGAGAGTTACGAGGTGCGAGCCCTCGACTTCCTCTTGAAACCCATCCGATATAATAAGTTCCTCGCCGCCATTGATAAGGCGAAAGAGTGGTACCTCTCCCGACCTCCCCAAAGGGGAGGAGTGCCTAGCGGGGAGAGCGTACAACATATAGAGAGTAGTCCGCAGACACCCCCCTCCTGTGAGGGCAGGGTGCAGATTGGGGGAGGTTCTATTTTCCTCAAGGTCGATGGCGAGTATCGCCAGATTGCCATCAGCGATATCATCTATGTCAGCGGCATGAAGGATTATGTGATGTTCTACCTCGATAATGAGCGTCGTCCGCTGGTCACCCATCTCACGATGAAGGCCGTCGAGGAGATGTTGCCCACCCAGCAGTTCATGCGCGTACATCGTTCCTTTATTGTCTGCCTCGACAAGATTCGAAAGGTGGATCGTAACGACTGCATTTATATCGGCGACGAGATTATCCATGTGACCGAGGCCTACCTCGACAACTTCCAGAAATTCCTATCTTCTAAATTTCTAAAATAATGAAAAAATTCCTCACTCTTGCCCTCTTGGCCGTCATCAGCTTGGGGGCATCAGCCAACAAGACCTTTCCTCTGAAAGGTTCTTTCATCAGTCCTGCCGATAAGCAGATTCTTTACGCTGGCCGTATCAGTTTTACCAACCCGGAGCGCCCCGCCTGGAACTATCCCGGTGTGCAGATCGTAGCCGCCTTCGAGGGAACGTCGCTGCGTATGATGGCCAAGCCCCAGAGTGGTTACTTCATGGCACAGATCGATGAAACTGAGCCCTTTAAGGTGGCCTTCCGTGGAGAGCGCGACTCGGTGGTGACTCTCGCCACAGCCCTGCCCGACACCCTTCACACCGTCCGACTGATGTATATCATCGAGGGTTATGAGATGTTCCCCGAGTTCTGGGGATTCCTGCTCGACGAGGGCCGCTCACTCGCAGAGCCCCCTGCCCTACCGTCGCGGAAGATCGAGTTCATTGGCAACTCCATCACCTGTGGCTATGGCAACGAAGGTACCGACAAGTTCGAGCACTTCGAATACGAGACCGAGAACCACTATTATTCCTATGCCTCTATCACAGCCCGCAAACTCAATGCCCAGCACTGGGTGGTGGCCCGCAGCGGCATTGGCGCCTATCGCAACTACGACGGTCCGAAGACGGGCAATCCAGAGTCTAACATGCCTGCGCAGTACGAATATGTTGGCTATGCCTGGAAGCCGGATCTTCGCCAGCAACCCACGTTCCTCAGCGAGACATGGGACTTCAGCCGTTACCAGCCCGATGTCGTCTGCATCAACCTCGGCACCAACGATCTCTCCACCCCCAACTACGACTTGAAGCTTCTGAAGCAGAACTACAAGAGACTGCTGGCGATGGTTCGCGAGCACAACCCTCAGGCCAAGATTGTCCTCCTCACAGGTTCCATGCTCTACAATCAGGAGCTGAAAGAGGCCAAGCGACTACTCGACACAGTCATGGCCGAGGCTCATCACGCAGGCGATACGGAGGTCTATCGTTTCGATATGACGCAAATCATGGGCGATGAGGGCTATGGCAACGACTGGCATCCCAACATCCGCCAAGACGAGAAGATGGCCAGCGAACTGACACCCTTCCTCCGTGAACTCATGAATTGGTATTAAAAAATGAATCCCCGCCAATCGGCGGGGATTCATTTTTTTAGTAGTTCTCAGCTTTCACTTGGAAGTAAGCCTGCGGATGGTTGCAGACGGGACACTCCTCGGGTGCCTTCTTGCCGATGACGATATGTCCGCAGTTAGAGCACTGCCAGATCACATCGTTATCCTTCGAGAACACGCGTTCCTTATTGATATTGTCGAGCAGCTTACGATAGCGCTCCTCGTGCTCCTTCTCGATCTTGGCCACACCCTCGAACTTCTCGGCAATCTCGTCGAAGCCCTCCTCACGGGCCTCCTGAGCCATACGGGCATACATGTCGGTCCACTCGAAGTTCTCGCCGTTGGCAGCAGCCTCCAGGTTCTCAGGCGTCGACTTGATGGCACCGCCCTCCAGCAGTTTAAACCACATCTTGGCGTGCTCCTTCTCGTTATTAGCCGTCTCCTCAAAGATAGCGGCAATCTGTACATAACCGTCCTTCTTGGCCTTCGAAGCCCAATAGGTGTACTTGTTTCTGGCCTGCGACTCGCCAGCGAAGGCTTCCTGCAGGTTCTTCTCGGTCTTTGTTCCTTTCAGCTCTTTCATAATCGTATTTGTTTAGTGAGTAATAGTTGTCAGTTGCAAAGATAGTAAATAATTCCAATTTCCACAACTTTTAGTCGAAAAAACATCAAATAGATGCCGTTGACGAGGCAATAAAACCATCTTTTAGGCATTAATAAGTAAGTTGGGGATGCCTTCTACAGATTGTTGGGCCGACAAGTAAGGGATTTTAGCCCGTGAGGAGGCACGCAAAGACCGCAATCACCAAATAACTTTTCATCGTCTTCATATTGTTTCATTTTAGAATCTGTTAGGACCTCACACGGGGACAGTCCCCGTGTGAGTCTCCCCGTGTGAGTCCAGTGTGCTAACGGACACGGCTACGTGAGTTCGCAGGTGCGGGCTTAGCTTTCACCTTGAACATACCTTCCTTGCCGTCTTTCGACCGTACAAAGGCGATGGCAAAGATGCCGCCGTCAGCCTCCTTACAGAGACGGTACACGGCCTTCTGGATGTTCTCAGTGGTAAAGTCTATCACATTGGTCTCGGTGTAGCCTCCAGCGGGATCGATGAATGCACCGAAGCTAATGAACATACCACTACCCTCGCTGACGTAGATCTCCTCGCCATACATATCGTCCGGGAATCCGTAGATGGTTCCCCAGGCGGTTGTGTAATAGACGGGATCTTCCTTGAACCAGTTGACCGCATTGAACCTGTTGCCTTCGATATCCTCGGTGACACTCCACTCAATCATATCATCCGGGCCGTCGAGCTTGGTGACCTTACCGTCAATCATATAGGTATTCAGCCCCAACTCATTGGCCTTCTTCAAGTCTTTGTCAGAGATTTCATCACCGCAGGGGCTTTCGCCACCGCCACCGCCACCACCCTCGTCAATAATGGTGATATGGGCGACATCAGACCAGGTTATCTTGGCCTTATCATTAATAATAATGGAGATGGAGCCTGTGAGTGTGCCCTCTGTGGCATCTGCTGCAGGAATAAAGGTGGCATGTGTGAGACCATCGTCGTCAGCTTGCATCCATTCTGGATTGCTTGTGCCGTTCTCTGCAGTGAAGTAAACTGCACCAGAACAAGTCACCCACTTGCCATCTTCGAGCTCCATGAGCCTGAAACGAATGTCTGCCGTTTCACCTTTCTTTATCTCCACTTCCTTTGTCAGGCACTCAAGTTTGTAATTCTCAATAATGGTGACAAGGGCGAGTTCGCTCGATCTCCATTCTAGACCGGTCTTCGGATCGAGAATGATGGTGCAGTCGCCTTGGACTGTGCCCAAGGTGGCATCTGTGCTGGTTGGGGAGAAACCGACTGTTGCGATGCCATCGGCGTTGGTCTTTGTCCATTCTGGTGTGCAGATGCCATTCTTAGCGGTGAAGGTAATGGTCTTATCGGGACAAGGCTCCCATTTACCTCTTCCTTTGTACTCCAAGAGTTGGAACCGGATTTCTACTGTTTCGCTCTGCTTAACCTCCACTTCAGGTGTCAGGCACTCAAGTCTGTATTTATTCAAGAAGAAGTTCGTCATTACCGAGCCTATACAAACATTACCCTCGGCGTCCGTAAAGGAGAAGCTGGCCTTGAGACTACCATTATCCTTATCATCATCCATGGTGTAAGTATTCCTTACCTTACCCTCTGTATCGGTCAGGGCGTAATCAGGCGCGCAGCTGCCGTTTGTGGCTTCGAATTGGATATACTGATACGGGCAGGGAACATAGCCGTTGCCCTCCTTCTTCAGCAGTTGGAACTCACAATCCCATGGCTTACCAATATAGTAGTCGACAGCATCTGCGTTCCAAGGCAATATCCTCTCTATCTTGTACAAATCCGTCTTAAACTTCGTGACAGCCTCTCCATGCCATTTGTTGCCATCGGGAAGGTCAATGTCGCAGCTGGCTGTGAGTGAGCCTTCCACGAAGCCTTGATCAGGCTGGAAGGTAACAGTCACAATACCGTCAACATCCGAAACGGCGGAGGTGCTTCCAGCAACACCGTTTACGGCAGTGAATTTGATGGTTTTATCGCCACAGGGCTCCCATTCGTATTTCTCAAAATCATACTTGAGGAGTCGGAACTGTACGGGGATTTCGCCCAAATTATCACCACACAAATTAACATAGGGCGTAAGGGCTTCAAGCATGTATTCCTCTCCCTTTATCACCTCGGTAGTAGCGCTCCCAAACCAGTAGCTGCCACCAATAAGCTGGACCTTGCAACTGGCTGTGACGGAGCCTGCCTTGAAGTTTTTATCAGGCGCGAAATCGACAGTCACCTTACCCTCTTCATCCGTCTTTTTCGACTGAGCATTGAGGGTTCCGTTTTCGCAAGTAAAGTTGATGTCTGTTGCTCTGACGGGTTTCCATGTGCCTTTATCATACTCCATAAGCTGGAACTCTACCGTAACGGCCTCATCCTTCCAGAAATACTGTTTGGGCTGGTACCTAAGCTCGTACTTTTCCACAGCGAAGAGGGCGGTAGTAGTGTACATCATCGATATGCCGTTGAAGTGTCCACGGAAACTTGCCTGAACCCTGCCCCTGTCGGCATCGCTACTCGGAGTATATTCGACACTGACCATTCCCTTGGCGTCAGTGACGGCCTCCTTGACAGAACAAGTACCGTTCTCGGCAGAGAAGGAAATGGTCTTGCCTGCCGCCGGCCTTAAAGCGCCGTTGACTATTTCAATGAGCATAAATTGGGCTGTACCCACTGTTGTGATGGACTGTACGGGAGTAAGGCACTTAAGCACGTAGTATTCGTCATTTATACTCACCTTGATGGTATCGGTCAGCAGGCCGTCTTTGCTCGCAAGCGCCACATAGCCCATGCGATCGTTGCCCTCATGCTTAGAGACATTGCACACCAGTCGGTCTGCCTCTTTTCTGGCCACCTTTATCCAAGGGTCGGAAGTTTCCACCTCATAGTCGATGTTCGTCTTCACCTCGGCAGCAAACATCGCTTCATAGCCTTCAGCAGAGGCCAGAGAGACATGCACCACTTTGGGATCGACAAACAGATAGTCGGGCAAGCCCTTGACGCTCTGCACCTTGTCGAAGAGATACAGGTCGGAGCCTACCTCATGGTTCACCGTGAATCCCGGA
>Ga0310690_10007069_pt1 | contig 14553 bp, 17 predicted proteins | sample AusTroGonzalo_MG_2_FD_207661 | JGI IMG/M metagenome (GOLD analysis project Ga0310690, IMG submission 207661) | Bovine rumen microbial communities from tropical cattle in Woodstock, Queensland, Australia - Gonzalo_04 (v2) (version 2) | ecosystem: Host-associated > Mammals > Digestive system >...
TCGCCGATATCGTTCGCCTGGGGCTCACAGGTTTCACCTTCAAGATCACAAACAGCCTGACCCAGGCGATCGTCAACATCATGCTCAAAGCCTGGGGCGGCGCGCTGAGCACGCTGTATGTCGGCTCCATGTCCCTGATTAATTCCATCCGTGAAATCGTCAGCCTTCCAAACAACGGCATTGTGGGCGGCGGCCAGAATGTCATGAGCTATAACTATGGGGCAAAGGAATACCGCCGCGTATCCGACAGCATCCGCTTCATTTTTGTCTGCGGCCTGGCCATCAATCTGGCCATGTGGGCAATGATCATGTTTTTCCCGCGGCCGCTGATCAGCATTTTCACTTCGGATGAGGCGCTGATTGAAAACACGGTTTCCTGCGCCCGGATTTATTTCGGCGCCTTCCCGTTCATGGCGCTGCAGCTGACCGGCCAGACGACATTTGTGGCCCTGAACCGCCCGAAGCACGCCCTGATTTTCTCTACCCTTCGCAAGGTGGTGCTGGTGGCTCCGCTGACGCTGCTGCTTCCCGGGCTGGGGCTGGGCGTCAACGGTGTCTTCTGGGCGGAATTCATCAGCCAGGTTGTCGGCGCCTCCGCCTGTTTTGTCACCATGTACCTGCTGATCTGGAGGAAGATGAAAAAACCGTAGATGCCAGGATCTGTTCCTTTTTTTATTCCCCTGTCGGCACCGCGTCGTTCAGGCTCTTGTTGCGGTAGTTCAGGTTCGTCCGGATGGAATACCCCTGCTGTTCCCAGAAGGCATTGGCCGTGTCGTTATCCTTGAATACCAGGCCGAATACTTTCTGGATTCCTTCCTTTTTCAGGGCTTCCTCTGCGATGGAAACAAGCGCTCCGGCAATGCCCATGCGCCGGTAGTCCGGGTGGATGCACAGATGGTGAATCATCGCCCTGCGCCCGTCATGGCCGGTCAGAATCACCCCGATCATCCTGCCTCCCGATTCGGCGGCGAAACAGGTGTCCGGGTTTCGTTTCAGATACCGGTCGATTCCGTCCCGGGAATCGTCCACCGGGTTCATCGCCCGGCGGCTCTGCTCCGTGCTGCTCCATAGGGCATACATCGCGTCGTAGTCCCCGATGGTAACCTTTCTGATCGTGTATTCCATGCTGTTCCCTGCTTTCTTTTGTCTGCGTTATCCTTTTTCCGGAGATTACCGCCATCATCAGGGTTGTTTCCACCGTTGTTGTTTTTCTTTTTCATCCGTTTTGCTATAATGCCGTTGTCTGTCTGCCGGGGTATTTGTTTCGTCAGGAGGGCCTTGAAATGAACTATGAACTGAAATCTGCCCGTTATCTGGCGGATGATCTGCTGAGCCGGATCATCCAGCCGGGAGATACAGTCATCGACGCAACCATGGGCAATGGACATGATACCCTCTTCCTCTGTGAAGCGGTCGGCCCGGCAGGAAAAGTCTATGCCTTCGATATCCAGCCGGAGGCCGTTGCCTCCGCCGAAGCGCGGCTGCGGGAGCATGGCGTGCTGGACAGGGCCTGCCTGTTCTGCGCCGGGCACCAGCGGATGGATGAATTTGTTCCGGAAAAGGTCCGGGCTGTCGTCTTCAATCTCGGGTGGCTTCCCGGCGGGGACCATGCTGTCACCACCCTGTGGGAGACCACCCGGGTTGCGGTGGAAAAAGCCCTTGCCCTGCTGCTGCCGATGGGCATGCTGGTTATCTGTGCCTATCCGGGGCACGAGGAGGGAGACAGGGAGCGTCAGGAACTGTCCCACCTTCTGTCCGGCCTGTCTAACCGCCATTATAACGTATTGCACCAAAGGTTTCTGAACGCCGCTCCCGGAGCGCCGGAATGCTTCGCAGTCCAGAAACTGAAAGAACCTGATAAATCGTAAACCCAAAATATCCCGTCAGCGTGGATTCTGCAGCCTTACTCCTCTCCGGTCAGGTGCACAGTCCTGTACGAATGGCCCGCGGCCGGCAGAAAGCGCTCCGTAATATCCCGGGTCAGAATCTTCAGGCTGGAAGTGCACACGCAGGGATGGCAGCCGATATATTCCTCCTTCAGCACGTCCTCGTCAATCAGCAGGGTGACGGCATGCTCACGGTCGTTCATCAGGCCCATGATGCTGACAGCGCCGGGTTCAATGTCCAGGTATTTCAGCATGTCCGCGGGCTCCGCGAAGGAAAGGCGCGCAGACCCTATTTGGGCGGACAGTTCCTTTGTTTTGAATTTTTTGTCTCCGGGCATCATCAGCAGATAGAAAGCCGTTTTTTGCCGGTTGCACAGAAACAGGTTTTTGCAGATCACCACGCCCAGGACAGCGTCGATCACATTGCAGGCTTCCATATTGTCGGCCCGTTCATGGTCCGTCCGGTAATACCGGATGCCGAGCCCGTCCAGAAAATCGTAGGTGCGCATTTCCCGCGGAAGCCTTCCTTCGCCGGATGCCGGCCTTCCTTCCATCAGTTCCATTCCAGTGTTCCTTTCTTCAAAAAAAGCCGCAGCGCTCCTCGGCGGCTGCGGCCTGAATGACTTGGCTTCTTACAGGGAATTCACCAGGTTGAGCAGGTCCATGTTGAACGGCCGTTCCATGCTCAGGGCCCGGTCAATGGGCATATACATAACCCGGCCCTTCTGCATGCCGATCACCTGATTGCTGATGCCATCGCGCAGCAGTTTCACCGCCAGGTTTCCGGCTTCGAAAGCAAAGGCGCTGTCGCGGGCGGTCGGTTCCGCGCCGCGCTGGATATAGCCGATCACGGTAGCCCGGACTTCCACCATGCCGCACATCCGCTTCAGCACGGATGCAAGCCGGACGGCGCTCATGGGCTCCCCTTCGTAGCACTGCTTCCCGTGGGAAGTCAGGTAGTGGTACAGGTCAAAGGGCGCCATGGAAGCATAGCAGCCTTCCGCGAGAACGATGGTGGCGCGGGTGTTGCCCTTGGCCAGCTGGCGGTCCAGTTTCTCCGCCACTTCCTCAACGGACCACGGCACCTCCGGAACAACCACGATTTCACTCCCGGTGGAAACCGCGGTCGTCAGGGCGATGTCACCGCAGTGCCGGCCCATTACTTCAACCACATGGGGCCTGTCGTGGCTTCTCGACGTTGCGCGGATTTTCCGCACGCAGTCGACGCACACATTGACGGCCGTATCGAATCCCAGCGTCATTTCGGAATAGGCCAGGTCATTGTCGATGGTCCCGGGAATGCCGATGCATGGAACGCCCATTTCACACAGGCATTTCGCGCCGGCAAAGCTGCCGTCCCCGCCGATTACGACCAGGCCGTCAATTTCCATGGCGCGCAGGGTCCGCACAGCGAGCTCCCGGTATTTGAGCTCCCTGAATTCGTCGCAACGGGCCGTCCGCAGATAGGTTCCTGCCTCGTCCGCGATATCCAGAACGGTTTCCAGATGCAGCTCCTGCAGGTCGTCCCGGATGTTGGTGCTCTTTCTCAGCAATCCGTTATATCCGCGTTTGATGCCGATCAGCGGAATCCCGTACAGGGCAGCACTTCTGGCGACGGAATTGACGGCTGCGTTCATGCCGGGGCTGTCGCCGCCGCTGGTCAGGACGCCGATTTTTCTCATCATAGTGGTTTCGCTCCTTTTCCTCCGGCATATCCGGAGATGCTCAGGATTTCCTTCGAAACAGTATAGCATACCTTTTCGAAGAATAAAAGGGGATCGTTTGTGTTTTCTGTTTTCCTGTTCATTGACTTTCTGCCGGCACGTGTGATACTGTAGCAGAGGTTTTCCCCAATACCGCTGGAAAGAGGGTTTCCGTATGAATATTGTGTGTCTGGATCTGGAAGGGGTTCTGGTCCCTGAAATATGGATTGCGTTTTCTGAAGCGAGCGGGATTCCCGAGCTTCGCCGTACCACCCGGGATGAGCCGGATTATGACAAGCTGATGCGCTGGCGGCTCGGAATTCTGAAGGAGCACGGCCTTGGGCTGAAGGATATTCAGAAAACGATCGGGACCATCGATCCCATGCCCGGAGCGAAGGAATTCCTGGATACCCTCCGGAGCGAAACCCAGACCCTGATTCTTTCCGATACCTTTACCCAGTTTGCCTCTCCCCTGATGAAAAAGCTGGGCTGGCCCGCCATTTTCTGCAATGAGCTCGTTGTGGGGCCGGATGGCATGATTGAGGATTATAAAATCAGGGTGCCCCAGAGCAAGCTGTCCACCGTCCGGGCCCTGCAGAGCATCGGCTTTGAAACCATCGCCGCCGGCGACAGCTTCAATGACCTCGGCATGATCCAGGCCAGCAAAGCCGGCTTCCTCTTCCGCAGCACAGAGCAGATTAAGAAGGACCATCCGGAGCTTCCCGCCTGTGAAACCTATGAGGAACTGCTGTCCCTGATCCGCGGGGTTTTATGACATTTGTTAACTGTTTGTAATATTTCATTTACATTTGCTTAAATTTATGTTAAACTGTGTCTGGATTTCATGAGCATCAAGGAGGTGCAGCCATGAGAAAGCACAGTTTTTTCATTTTTACAGTCATCCTGGTTCTGATCCTTTCCATGACCGGCGCCTATGCGCTGGACCCTTCCACGCTGTATAACGGGTGCAAGGGCGACGAAGTAAAAAAAATGCAGCAGGCGCTGATTGATCAGGGGTATCTCGGCGGATATGCGGACGGCATTTTCGGCCGGAATACGGAAAACGCCGTACGGAAATTCCAGAGCAAAAACGGCCTGACGTCCGACGGCCTGGCCGGCAAGAAAACCCTGGCGATGATTTACAGCAAATCTTCCGGCAGTTCCTCTGCCCAGCCGGCCCAGGAGCAGCAATCCTCCTCAGAGGCTTCTTCCGGATCGTCCTCCGGGGCCTCTGCTTCTTCTCAGGCCAAATCTTCCGGAACTTCCCTCTTCTCCGGCAATTATTCCACCCTCCGGATCGGTTCCACCGGCAACCGGGTCAAGACGCTGCAGCAGGCGCTGATCTCGCTGGGCCTGCTCTCCGGCTCCGCGGACGGCCGTTTCGGAGCCAAAACCAAAGCAGCGGTCGTTTCTTTCCAGAAGCAATCCGGCCTGGAGGCGGACGGCCTCGCGGGGAAACTGACGCTGAGTGCGCTGGAAAAGGCTTCCTCCTCCGGACAGGTGGCGTCCTCCGGAACCTCCGATGTCGTTTCTTCCGTTTCAGATCCGCCGGACGGCGCCGGAAAAATCGATGCGCCTTCCGCGTCCTCCATTCAGCTGCTCCACTGGTATGACGATGTGAAGCCGGCGCTGAGCAACGGGAACAAGCTGCTGGTTTATGATCCTGCCACCGGCCTCGCCTGGACGCTTCGGGTCATGAGCCGCGGCCGCCACTGCGATTGCGAACCGCTGACCCTGACCGATACCCAGGTAATGATCAAAGCCTTCGGCGGCAAGAACACATGGGATGTGAAGAAGGTGTATGTCCGACTTCCCAGCGGAGACTGGACCGTAGCTTCCACCCACGATATGCCCCATGAGTCCGGCAGCATCAGCGATAACGGCTTCGACGGCCATCTGTGCGTCCACTTCCTGCGGGATATGGCGGAAACGGAGGAGAAGGACCCGAACTACGGGGTGACCAACCAGAAGGCCATTCGGGAGCTGTGGAAGTCCCTGACCGGCCAGGATATTGATAAATAACGGGAATACGGCAAAAATCTTTCGGGCTGTCAGGGATTTCTCCTTGACAGCTTCTTTTTTTCTGCTATAATGTTCCCCTGTCAGGGTTCCGGCCTTGACAGGAGGGTGAGTCAGGGTGGCGCAGGAAGATCTTCAGAAGAAGGTGCAGTTGGCCTTTCTTTCTGCCTTTTACGGGAACCTGCTGACGGAGAAGCAGCGCCGCGTTCTTTCCCTTCATTGTGAGGAAGATATGTCCCTCGGTGAAATTGCCGAAGAGATGGGCATCTCGCGCCAGGCGGCGCATGAAGCCCTGGCCCGGGCCTCCGCGAAAATGGCGGAGATGGAAGCCTCTCTCGGCCTGGCCGCCCGCTACCGCCGGATGGAGAGCGGTCTGGGGGAGGCGCTTTCACTGCTGAGGGGACGGAATTATCATCAGGCGGAGCAGGTCATTGAAGCCCTGCTTGTCTGGGATCAGGAGGATCAGCATGGCCTTTGAAGGCTTAAGCCAGAAACTGCAGGGTGCCCTGAAAAAAATGACAGGGCGCGGAAAGCTTTCGGAGCAGGCCGTCCGGGACGGAATGCGCGAAGTGCGCATGGCACTGCTGGAAGCCGATGTAAACTATGCCGTCGCGAAGGATTTTATTAAGAAAGTAACCGAACGCTGCGTCGGCCAGGATGTGCTTTCTTCCCTCACGCCCGCCCAGCAGGTCATCAAAATCGTCAACGAGGAAATGACGGAGCTGATGGGCAGCACCAATGCCAGGCTGACCTGGTCTCCCTCTGTGCCGACGATTTTTATGCTCTGCGGCCTGCAGGGCGCCGGCAAAACCACGATGTGTGCCAAGCTGGCCGGTTATCTTTCCAAGCAGGGGAAGAAACCACTCCTCGCCGCCTGCGATATTTATCGGCCTGCCGCCATCAAGCAGCTGCAGGTAGTTGGTTCCCAGGTCAATGTTCCGGTGTTTGAAAAAGGAACCCAGGACCCGGTCAAAACCGCGAAGGAAGCGATCGAATATGCGCGGTATTACCAGCGGGATGTGCTGATTATCGATACCGCCGGCCGTTTGCATATTGATGAAGAGCTCATGGACGAGCTGCTCCGGATCAAGGAAGCCGTCCATCCGCAGGAAATCCTCCTGACGGTGGATGCCATGACCGGCCAGGATGCGGTGAACGTTGCAAAAGCCTTTGATGAAAAGCTGGACATCACCGGCGTCATCCTGACCAAGCTCGACGGCGATACCCGCGGCGGCGCTGCCCTGTCGATCAAGGCGGTAACCGGCAAGCCGATCAAGTTCAGCGGAACCGGTGAAAAGCTGACGGATATCGAGCCCTTCCATCCGGACCGGATGGCCTCGCGCATTCTCGGCATGGGCGACGTGCTGACCCTGATTGAAAAATCCGCCGAGGCCTTTGATGAGCAGGAAGCGGAGAAGTTTGCCCGCAAAGGCCTCAGCAATAAGCTCACGCTTGAGGATTTTCTGGACCAGATGCAGAGCATGAAGAAAATGGGCGGGCTGAAGAGCATGATCAATATGCTCCCCGGCATGAGCGGCAAGGATATTGATGTCGATGATAACGCCATGAAAAAGCCGGAGGCCATTATCCGCTCCATGACGCCGAAGGAGCGCCGGGATCCGTCCATCCTGAACGCGTCCCGCAGAAAGCGGATTGCCGCGGGCTCCGGCACCACGGTGCAGGATGTCAACAACCTGATCCGCCAGTTCGAGCAGGCCCAGCAAATGATGAAACAGATGATGGGCGCCCGGGGGAAGAACCGGCTTCGCATGAAGTTCCCGGGAATGTAAGCGATTGGACTCATATACTCGCTATATGATTTCCATAGATTAATTCTTTATTATTTGGAGGAGGAAATCCAGAATGTCCGTTAAAATTCGTCTGAAGAGAATGGGTATGAAGAAAAAGCCTTTCTATCGCGTGGTTGTTGCCGATATCCGCAGCCCCCGTGACGGCCGCTTCATCGAGGAGATCGGTTATTACGATCCCATGACCAAGCCTGCCGAAATCAAAGTGGATAATGACCGTGCCAAGTACTGGCTCGGCGTCGGCGCCCAGCCCACCGATACCGTTCGGATCCTTCTGAAGAAGTCCGGCGCCATCGAAGAGAAGTAAGACAGAAAGGATGCAGCCATGCAAGAGCTTCTTACCTTTGTGGCGCAGTCTCTCGTGGATCATCCCGAGCAGGTTTCCGTCACTGAGACCGAGGGGCCGGAAGCCATCATCCTTGAACTTCATGTCGCAGAGGAGGATATGGGCAAGGTCATCGGAAAACAGGGCCGCATCGCCAAAGCCATACGCGCTGTGATTAAGGCGGCCACAGCCAAGAACAGCAAGCCTGTTTTTGTTGAAATACAATAAATCCAAGGCGGGATCCGGAACGCTGCCGGGTCCCGTGTTTTTTCAGACCGGAAGGAATGGAGCGGCAGTTATGCAGGAATATCTTCTGATCGGAACCGTCCTGAAACCGCAGGGTGTCCGCGGGGAATGCAAAATCAAATCCTATGCCTCAGACCCGGAATCCTTTCACCGCTGGGAGAGCCTGTACCGTGCCTCCGGCAGCGAATGGGAACCGGTCTCCTTTCATCTGGTTCGCATCCATGACGGCTTTGTTTATGCTGTGCTGGATGCGTGTGCGGATGCCAACGCCGCGGAACGTTTCCGCGGATGTGATCTGTATATTCATCGGAAGGATGCGTCCGGGGCCGGGAAAAACGGGAATCTGATTGCGGACCTGGTCGGCTGCCGCGCCGTGGATGAAAACGGGCAAACCGTCGGCACGCTGACAGATGTCCTGCAGCACGGCCCGGTGGATACCTGGGTGTTCCGCACGCCTTCCGGGACCATGATGGCCCCGGCCCTGCTGGCCGTTTTTCCGTCGGTGGATCCCGAAGCCGGTGTCATCCGTGTCCTTTCCGAAAAACTGGCGGAGGTATCGGTCTTTGAAGATTAATATTCTGACCATCTTTCCGCAGATGTTCTCCGGCGTGTTTTCCTCCAGCATTCTCGGCCGCGCGTCGGAAATAAAATTGCTGGAAATCACCCTGACCGACATCCGCCCCTATTCCTCAGCCAAGCATAAAAACACGGATGATTATCCCTTTGGCGGCGGTGCCGGCATGGTCATGACGGCGCAGCCGATCATGGATGCCATGGCCGCCGCTTCCGCCGCTTTGCCGGGCGCCCGCAGGATTTATCTCGGGCCCCGCGGCAGGACGCTGACCACCTCCCTGGCCCGGGAGCTCGCCCGGGAGGACAGCCTGATTCTGCTGTGCGGCCACTATGAAGGCGTGGACCAGCGCGCGCTGGACGCCTGTATTGATGAGGAAATCAGCATCGGGGATTATATTCTGACCGGCGGCGAGCTGGCCGCCATGGTGCTGACGGACTGTGTGGCCCGTTTCATTCCCGGCGTCCTGGGCAGCGCGGAGAGCCCGGAGGAAGAATCCTTCTCCGACGGCCTGCTGGAATATCCCCAGTATACCCGGCCGAGGGAAATCGATGGCCGGGCTGTTCCCGATGTGCTGCTCTCCGGGGACCATGCGAAAATCAGCGCCTGGCGAAGAAAGGAAAGCCTCCGGGCCACGGCGCGTTTCCGTCCCGACCTGCTGGAAAAGGCAGAGCTGAGCCCCGGGGACCGTAAAATGCTAAAGGAGATTCAGGAATGTTCGTCCGAAAACTGACCGTGATTTTGGTGCCCCTCGGCATGGTGCTGCTGCTCTGCCTGGCGACTCCCCTGCTGGCCGCTCTGGGGGCTTTCTGGGGCAGCCTGGTGCTGGGGCTGTTGCTCGGAATCCTGCTGGGGCTGCTGCTTCCGCTGGCGGGGGCCACCCGGCTCCGGGAGCCTTTCGCCTGGCTTTTGTGGATTCCTGCCGCCATCCTGCTGCTGGTGCTTTTGTATCAGTATCTGGCCACCCTGGGCGTCAGTGTGCCGCTGCTGCGGCTCCTTGCTGTCAATGATTCCCGGATCATCACGCTGGAAAGTGCCTTCGCCGCCTATATGCTCACTTTCTCTGTCCGCACCGGCCGGGGAATCTGAGCCTTTATCTTTTGGCCAGTTTCCGGTATGATGGTCTTGTGATCTTTCCCAGGTCTGTTTCTGAATATGTTTACCGGGAGGTATGATGAATGAGAACCGTTTTGCTTGACGGCAGCCGTTACAGCTGCCCTGAGGAAGTCTATGCCGCGCTGGCCGCCATGCTTTCCCTGCCGTCCTATTTCGGCATGAATGCCGATGCGCTGAATGACTGCCTGGGCGAATTCCCCGTCCCCGTTTCCCTCTGGATTGCCTCCTATGGGCAGGATGAGGTTTCCCGCTGCGTGCATCTGGTTGCTGAAGTGTTTGCCGATAACGGCGGTACTGTAAAGGAGATCTGATGGTATGAAAATTCATGTGCTTGGCATATACGGGCCTTTCCCGGCAGGCAATGGCGCTACCTCCGGATATCTTGCTGAAGAGGCCGGGACGCTGGTTCAGTTTGACCTGGGCAGCGGCATCCTTTCCCGCCTTACTGCGCGCACGGCGCCGGAAAAGCTGTCCGCCGTTTTCCTTTCCCATTGGCATTTTGACCATGCGTCCGATATTTCCCTCCTGATGTACCGCCTGCAGTCTGTCGAAGCGGTGCTTCCTGTTTATGCGCCGAAGGATGAAAACTCGCTCCTCTACAGGATGGTGGCGGAGAAGGAATGCTTTCGGCTGTCGGAGATTGCTCCGGGCGATTCCGTCAAAGTGGGAAATCTCACCGTTCAGGTCGGGCCGGCCCGCCATCCCGTTCCCACTGTTGGTTTCCGGGTAACCGGTTCCGATGGAGCTTTCGGCTATACAGGTGATACAAACACCCTTCCCTCGCTGCCTTCGTTCTACCGCGGATGCCGGCTGCTGCTGGCGGACGGCCTCCTGACGACAGCGGGCTGGAAAGAAAAGAAGCCGCACATGTCTGCCGCGCTTGCGGCGCAGCTCGCCGCGGATGCCGGCTGCGACCGGCTGGTGATTACGCATCTGAACCCCTTTACACCCCCGGCCGTGCTCCTGGAGGAAGCCCGGAAAGAATTCCGGAATGTATCCCTCGCCGCGGAGGGAACAACGCTCACGGTATGACGCAGCGCCAGAAAGGCTGGTTCCTTCCCCCTGCCGCGCTCTGCCTGACGCTGGGCGTCCTCTGCGGGCGCGTGTCGTCCACGCTTTTTTTCAGCATCGCCGCCTGTGTGCTCAGCGCGGCCTCGCTGTTTTTTCTCCGAAAGCGCGGCCGGATGGCCGCCTGCCTGGCCCTTATCCTTGCTGTCGGGGCACTGGCAGGCTTCCTGTCCTTTCATCCTTCCCTGCCGGAGGAAGGGGATTTCCTTGTTTGCGGCATTGTCACAGATGAGCTGAAGGCCGGCCGTTTCGGAAAAAAGTCGACCAGGATCTCCCATGTCACGCTGGACGGCCGGGCCTGTTCCGGGAGCCTCTACTGGACATTTTATTCGGATGAGCCGGATCCCGCGCTGGTTCCCGGCTGCTATGTCACCTTCCGGGCCTCCCTGTATCATCCGTCCGGGGCGGATAACCCGGATGGATATGATTTCCGGGAGGAGCTTCTCCGCGGCGGGATGATTGCGGGCGTTTCGGGGTTTGATGGCCTGCAGGTGGAGGAAGCCCCTTTCTTCTCCCTGCCCGGCGCTGCTGCCTCGCTGCGCCACCGGCTGGCGGAAGGCCTGGTCTCCGCGCTTGGGGAGGAAGCCGGAGGATATGCCGCCACGATGCTCCTGGGGTTCCGTTCCCTGGTTCCTTCGGAGGACCGGGCCGCCTTCGCCAATCTCGGTATCGCCCATCTCCTTGCGGTCAGCGGTTTCCATGTCGGCGTTCTTTCCGCCTTGCTGTGGATGGTGCTCAGGCCCTTCCGCCTCAGCCGGAAATGGATGCTGGTAATCCTCTCCGCGGCGCTGTTCTTCTATGCGCTCCTGTGCGGCATGAGCCAGCCGGTGCTCCGCGCTTCCCTGCTGATTATTGCCGGCCTGGGCGGGCGTCTTTTGCTTCGCCCGCGGTCCCGGATCCATCTGCTCTGTGCGGTGTACATGCTCTGCCTTCTTGCCTCGCCTGTCCAGATCACCGGCCTTTCCTTTCAGCTGACCTATGGAGCCGTGCTGGGAATCACCCTGATCGTCCCGCCGCTTCAGAAGGTGTTTTCGCCGAAGGGGCGAATCGCACACCGGATCTGGGAAGCCTTCTGCATCACGCTGGGCGCACAGCTCGGGGTATTGATTCCCGAGCTGTCAGCCTATCAGTGTCTTCCGCTCCTCTCCTGCCTGGTCAATCTTCCGGCCGCTTTGCTGGGCTCCGCCCTGATTCTGCTGTACTGGCTGGTTCTGTTTTTGCTTCCTTTTCCGGTTCTGGCCGGAGCGGTGGGCGTTCCTGTCGCCGGCCTGACCGCAGGGTTTACGGAGGCGGTTCGTTTCCTGGGCCGTTCTTCGTTTTTCAGCCTGTGGACACCTGCGCCTTCCTGGATGACGGTGCTCGGGGTGCTGCTGTTGTTTGCCGCCTCCTGCATACTCTTCCGTTTTTCCCTTCGATGGCGGATCGCGGGCATCGTGCTCGGCGCCGTGCTCGTAGTCGGTTCCCTGATTCCAACCTGGCATTCCGGCACGGAATATATCCAGTTCAGCAGCGGTAACGCGGATGCAGCCGTCCTCTGGGATCAGGATCATGTGCTTGTCGTGGATACCGGGGAGGATAACGGGGTCGTCAGCGGCTGGCTTCGCCGGCGCCGTCTGATTCCCGACGGAGTGGTCGTCACCCATCTGCATACGGACCATGCCGGCGGGCTGCAGTCCCTGCTGGATGATGGCATTCCGGTGCCGGTGCTGTATCTGCCTGAAGGCGCGGAAGACCAGCTGGTCCATGAGGATATGCGTACGCTGCTGGAAACCCTTCGGGCGTCCGGAACCGAAATCCGGTTCCTTTCCCGCGGGGATGAGCTGGCGCTTCCCTCCGGCAGCCTCCGGGTGCTCTGGCCGGAAAAAGGAAAAACCAGAAGAAACCAGGATGCGAACCTGTATCCCCTCGTTTCCCTGCTGGAATTGAAGGGAACGCGCCTGTTTCTCGCCTCGGACCTCGTCGGTTCCTATGAAATGTATGCCGCCTGCCCTGCGGATATTCTGAAGGCGCCGCATCACGGTTCCGCGTCGTCCGCTTCCCCGGAATTCCTTTCGGCCGTGTCTCCGCAGGCGATCCTGCTGACCTGCAGCCGTGCTTCCCGTGCGGAGGCGTTTTCACAAAGGGCCGCCGGGATCCCGGTGTACGCCACATCCGGCTGCGGAGCCGTCACCATTGATATTGAGGAGAATGGGTTCCGGGTTTCCCCATTCCTGTCCGATCCTTCCGGAGGTTTGAATCCATGAACCATCTTGACTTTGATGCATTGCTGAAAAAAGGAGCGCTTCCGTCCGTGCTTCTGTTTGAGGGCGAAGAGGAATACCTGAAACAGAAAGCGCTTGCGGATCTTCGTGCTGCCTTGCTTCCTGCCGGAATGGAGGAGCTGAATGAAACCACGCTGACAGGGCCGGCGCCGGATGAAATCATCGCATCCTGTGAAACCCTTCCCTTCCTCGCGGATCGGCGTCTGGTCATCGTCCGGGAGGAGCGTTCCCTCTCGGGGCGCAGTGAGGCAGATGAAAAGCTCCTGGATTATCTTCCGAAAGTTCCCCCGAGCGCGGTCCTGTTGTTTTTCTGCCGTGAAAAACCGGATGGACGAAAAAAACTGTACGCTGCCGTGAAAAAGCTGAACGGCATCGTCACCTTCTCCCCGCTGAAGGATCGCGAGCTGGCATCCTTTGTCACCGCTGCCTTCCGGGATCAGGGCAAGGAATGCGATGAACGGACGGCGGAATATCTGGTTTTTACCAGCGGCTCGGATCTCAACCAGCTGCTGGCTGAGGTAGCCAAGATTTCTTCCCATAATCTGGATTCGACCTCAGTTTCGCCGGATGAGGTCGCGGCCCTGGCCACGCCTTCCCTGGAATGCACCGTGTTCCAGATGGTGGATGCGGTCGTAGCCCGCCAGAGCAGCCGGGCTTTTGCGCTTCTGCAGAACCAGCTGAAGCAGGGAGCGGACCGGATGTATATTCTGTCGATGCTGCTCCGCCAGTTCCGGCTTCTGCAGCATGTGAAAATTATGCAGTTCGAAAAGCGAACGCAGGAGGAGATCCGAAGTGCACTGGGTGTACCGCCCTTTGCGCTGAACCAGTATCTTCGCCAGGCTTCCTTTTATACCGGCGGCCAGGTTAAGCAGGCGGTGAAAATCTGTTTTGATACGGAATATGCCGTCAAGTCGGGAAAAATGAATCAGGATGGCGCCCTGGAAGCAGCCATCCTGAAAATCCTTTATCTGTCTGAAAATGAATAGCGGTGCAACCCGTCAGCCCAGAAAATTTTTGAACAGGTCGCTGAGCACGTCGCCGGCATAATCCATGGCGGATTTTGCCTCGCCTCCGATCGCCGCCAGCACTTTCATCACCTTGCTGTCATACTCGCCCTTCAGCACCTTGAGCGCAATCTTCTTCAGGTCCGCCGATGCAGCCCGGTAGGCTTCAACCATCTTGATTTCAGCAGAAGCCAGTGTGTCAATGACGGTCTCGGCCTTCTTTTCTGCTGCGGGTTTCTTTTCGGCGGTTGCCGCCGGCTTCTTCGCGGTCGTCTTCTTCTCGGCAGTTGCGGCAGGCTTCTTCGCAGTCGTCTTTTTCTCCGCGGTTGCGGCGGGTTTCTTTGCGGTCGTCTTCTTCTCCGCTGCTGCGGTGGTGGTCTTCGCAGCCGTCGTCTTCTTCTCAGCGGTTGCAGCGGGTTTCTTTGCGGTCGTCTTCTTCTCCGCTGCCGCAGTGGTGGTCTTCGCAGCCGTCGTCTTCTTCTCAGCGGTTGCAGCGGGCTTCTTCGCGGCGGTCGTCTTCTTCTCCGCTGCCGCGGCGGTTGTCTT
>Ga0310690_10007070_pt1 | contig 14551 bp, 11 predicted proteins | sample AusTroGonzalo_MG_2_FD_207661 | JGI IMG/M metagenome (GOLD analysis project Ga0310690, IMG submission 207661) | Bovine rumen microbial communities from tropical cattle in Woodstock, Queensland, Australia - Gonzalo_04 (v2) (version 2) | ecosystem: Host-associated > Mammals > Digestive system >...
GTTCTGGGCGTTTGCTGATGCTGTCAGCAGCGTTGCAGCCAGCACAAAAAATAACTTTTTCATCTGTTTGGTTTGAATTATTATTTATTAAAAGAGGAGTATCGGGCAGTGCCCGAGACTCCTTGATGATTTCATTGGTCAGTGGGGAAAGGATTACTCACCCTTGATGGCTGCAACGCCGGGAAGCACCTTACCCTCGATGGCCTCGAGCAGAGCACCACCACCGGTAGAGATGTAGCTTACCTTATCGGCCAGACCGAACTTGTTGACGCAGGCAACAGAGTCACCACCGCCAATCAGCGAGAATGCACCGTTGGCAGTAGCCTCGGCAATAGCGTCGCCGATGGCACGGCTACCAGCTGTGAAGTCGTCGCACTCGAATACGCCGGCAGGACCGTTCCACAGGATGGTCTTGGCACCCTTGATAGCCTCGGCAAATGCCTTCTGGCTCTCAGGACCTGCATCCACACCCTCGAAACCTGCGGGAACGTTGTTGGCAGGGCAGGTGATGATCTGAGCACCCGGCTTAACGCTCATCGTGTCGAAGTCGAGACCGTTGGTAGCTGTGCAGTCGCTGCCCAGAACCAGCTCTACGCCGTTCTTCTTGGCCAGCTCCTCAACACCCAGGGCAACGTCCAGCTTGTCGAGCTCAACGATTGAGTCACCAATCTCACCGTTGTGAGCCTTGGCAAATGTATAGGTCATACCACCGCAGAGGATGAGCTTGTCAACCTTGCCGAGCAGATTCTCGATGATACCGATCTTAGAAGACACCTTCGAGCCACCCATGATGGCCACGAACGGACGGTTGATGTTTGACAGAACGTTGTCAACAGCCTTTACTTCCTTCTCCATCAGGAGGCCGAGCATCTTGTTGTCAGCATCGAAGTAGTCGGCGATGACAGCCGTAGAGGCGTGCTTGCGGTGAGCTGTACCGAAAGCGTCCATCACGTAGCAGTCAGCGTATGAAGCCAGCGTCTTGGCAAACTCCTTCTGAGAAACCTTCAGGGCCTTCTTGGCCTCGTCGAACTCGGGAGTTCCCTTCTCCAGACCTACGGGCTTGCCTTCCTCCTCGGGATAGAAGCGCAGGTTCTCCAGCAGCAGGGCTTCGCCCATCTTCAGGGCCTTGGCAGCGTCCTGAGCCTTGGCGCAGTCGGGAGCAAAAGCAACGGGAACGCCGAGAGCCTTCTCAACGGCCTCGCGAATCTGACCCAGAGACTTCTTGGGGTCAACCTTTCCTTTGGGCTTACCCATGTGGCTCATGATGATTGTTGCACCACCGTCAGCCAGAATCTTCTTCAGGGTGGGGAGAGCACCGCGGATGCGGGTGTCGTCAGTGATTTTACCATTCTCGTCCAGGGGCACGTTGAAGTCAACGCGCACGATTGCCTTCTTGCCGGCAAAGTTGAATTCGTTGATTGTCATAATAATGTATTATTAATAATGTTGAATGTTCAAAATCGGGTGCAAAATTACAAAAAAATATTGTTAATAGCGCGTTGTGTGTAAAGAATTTAAAACTTTTTTGCGCTGCACCTCCCATATTGTCAACTACGGTTGTCAAAACATGACGTTCCCGAGGCCCGTCATGGACTTTACAACAGGCAAATTGGTTTCTTTCCTTCAAGTCGGAAGGTGATAAGATCATCGCCAAACGGCACCCCTTCGAAGAGAGGTGCCGTTTGGCATGTACCGAGATGCTATTTCGTACGTACTGAAATGCCGTCTTTCGTGTACCGATTGGCGTTCTCCTCAAATCGTAGCGCTCGCCGTCAGATTAAACGCCGCCCGCCGTCAGATTGGACAGCGAGCGGCGTCAGATTGGACGGCGGGCGGTAAAATCCCTATTTCTTCTTAGTTTGTTTTTCTTTATAGGCAGAGAATAGCATCGACGTGCCGAACTTGGTCTTCTGCAGCACTGGCGGATCACACTTGCAGAGCTTATTCAGATAGTCTCTTGCTGTAGGATATTTCAAGCCGCTGTAGTAGCAGAACCTGCTTATAGTGAAGTTCTTACGCTCAAGACATTTACGCAGTGCCTCGTCGATGGCGCCCTCCTCACGCAGTTCCTTTACTGATTTGGTATGAACTACATCCGGCTTATATACAAAGCCTGTCTGGAGATTCTTTTCCACCATGCTGACAAACTCCTTGGAAGGAGTGAACTCAATGCCAGAAAACCGGATGTTCTTGTCCGTCACCTTCTTGGGGTCGGAGTAGTCGCCGTCAAGCTTCAGCTTCACCTGGAAACTGCCTAATGGCGTAACAATGCGCTCACCCATCTTCATGTGTATGGCCGCCACATCCATGAAAGTACTGATTATGCGCGACAGCTCACCTTGATGCAACCCGCGATTGTTATGGGCGAAGTCATCCAGTATCCGCATGGGATACTTGACGGGAATGGCCGGACGGACATAGAGCAGGGGCTTTCCATCCTCGTCTTTGGTGGGACGGGGAAGCAACTCAAATTGTATTCCAGTTTTCCTACGCGGCATCGTCTGAAATGTTTAATGATTCTTTTTGCAAAGATACAACATTTCCGGCAATCTTGCAAGCTATTTGGCAAAAAAATGTGGTTTTAAAAGTTGGGGGTACGACCATGCATTACGGCGGTCAGAAGCATACGAAGAAGCGGCTCCGCTGTGGCGGAACCGCTTCCTTTTCCTGGCCAGGGGGAGCAGCGGACGGTTTCCCCGCTGAGACCTTCCCCCCTGATCATTGAACGCTGAATGCAGCTTGTTTTAGAACTTCATTCTGAGACCGGCGAGGAGGATACCCTGTTCACCGAAACCTGCCTCCATGAATGCTCGTACGTTGGTGCTTCCGGCTTCAAGACCGACGGGTGATACCTGTCCCGTGAAGAACAACTTGCTGCCGGTTGAAGACTGGTTCGACTCGTTGTCGTTGCGCTTGTCAATCAGCATGGTGGCACCTACGGCTGCTTTCGAGTAGAATCCGAAGTTCTTGCCGTTGACCCAGTAGTATTTTACTGAAGGCATCAGGGAGATGTAGTTACGCGTACGTTCGCCAACCTTCGCACCGCCGTTCTTCTTCACCACGTCTTCACCGAAGCTTGCGAAGGTGACGATACCACCTACTGCCAGACGCGGGTTGTCCAGATGGCGGAAGTACTCTACGCCGATGGAACCGAATGCCTTGGAGTCCTTCCACTCGCAGCCTACCAGCTGGTCGAAGATTCCGTTACCGATAGCGTTGCCGAGGCCGTCGCCAATCGTTGAAAGACAACCTGCACCGTAGCTGATGCTGATCTCGTTCTTCGGTTCGTCACTCTGTGCGTTCACGTTCATTGCAGTCATCATGGCGACTGCGACCATTACCATAAACTTTTTCATAATTTTCTATTTTTAATTTGTTATACTTTTTTGTTTCGATGATGCAAAGATAGGGCGAATATTACGCCCATGCAAATCTTTTTCGTTTTTTTTCCATAGATTGATGCGACAAACGCCGTTTTTTTGCGACAAAACGGGGGATAAGGTGCTGTTTTTGTCCGAACCTCGCCCCTGCGAGGCTGTAAAGTAAGGGCGTTAAGTCAAATTTTCGGCTATCTCTTTTGCATTTGTAAAAAAATGGGTAACTTTGCACCTCGAAACTTACATTATATAATATATAGAGGTAAAGACCATGAGCATAAAGAACATTCCCGTGCTGTTGCTGACCGGTTACCTGGGAAGCGGCAAGACCACCCTGCTGAACCGTATCCTGCAGAACCGCAAAGGCATTAAGTTTGCCGTGATTGTCAACGACATCGGCGAAGTGAACATCGACGCCGACCTGATAGAGAAGGGCGGCGTGGTAGGCCAGAAGGACGATTCGCTGGTGGCGCTGCAGAACGGCTGTATCTGCTGCACGCTGAAGATGGACCTGGTGGAGCAGCTGCGCGACATTACCAGCATGCGCCGCTTCGACTATATTGTCATCGAGGCCAGCGGCATCTGTGAGCCGGCCCCCATTGCGCAGACCATCTGTGGCATCTCCTCGCTGGGACCGCAGTATGTCAAGGACGGTTTCCTGCAGTTGGACTGTATCGTCACCGTGGTCGATGCGCTGAGGATGCGCGACGAGTTCGGCGAAGGCCACGACCTGCTGCGTCAGAACATTGAGGAGGAGGATATTGAGAACCTGGTCATTCAGCAGATTGAGTTCTGTAATATCATCCTGCTGAACAAGGCCTCGGAGGTGTCGAAGGAGGAACTGGGACGCATTCGCCAGATTATCCGTACCATTCAGCCTAAGGCCGACATCATAGAGTGTGACTACGGCAATGTGGAACTGGACGAGATTATCAATACCCAAAAGTTCAACTTCGAGGAGGTGGCTACGTCAGCCGCCTGGATTCAGGAGTTGGAAGGAAACGATAACGATAACGATAACCATGATGATGACGATGATGACGATGAGCATCATCACGACCATGAGCATGACGAGCATCATCACCATGAGCATCATCATGACCACCACCATCATCATCACCACCATGACGAGGGCGAGGCAGAGGAGTACGGCATTGGCACGTTCGTCTATTACGCCCGCCGTCCGATGAATATCGGCCTGTTCGATGAGTTCGTGGCCCGCAAGTGGCCGAAGAACATCATCCGCGCCAAGGGCATCTGCTACTTCAAGGGCGAGGAAGACATCTGCTACGTCTTCGAGCAGGCAGGCCGTCAGGTGACGCTCCGCAATGCCGGACAGTGGTATGCCACCATGCCGAAGGACCAGCTGGAGATGATGCTGGAGCGCGACGAGAAGCTACGCCGCGACTGGGACGAGCAGTATGGCGACCGCATGCAGAAGCTGGTGTTCATTGGCCAGCATCTGGACAAGCAGCAGATTACTGACGATCTCGACTTCTGCTTAGCGTAATACTGGCACCCGCCATGAGCCAGCAACCAGGTTGCGGCACGTTTCCGAAATCCACATAGTGTTTGTTGAAGAGGTTGTTTGCCTCGGCATAGAGCGAGTAGGTGTCGGCCTGCCACGTCAGTCGTGTGTCAACGACGGAGTAGGGGTGGTATGCCTGCACCTGTCCGCTGGTGTCGGTGTAGCTGCCCATGCGATCCTGAAAACGGTACTTTACGACCATCGAGAGGCGGCTGGCAAGTGACAGCTGCAACGAGGCTGTCAGCTTGTGGCGCAGGTACTCCAGTGAGTACCGCGACTGCAGGTAAGGCAGCTCGTCCTTCTGCTGGTGGAGGTAACAGTATGCTAATTGAAAATTGAGAATTGACAATTGGCAATTGACGTCTGTTTCCACGCCAAGCGTGTTGATTCTCGTCAGGTTCACACTCTGCCAGACGGCCTCTGGGTCATGCGTGTCCAATACCCAGTCGATGGTGTTGCGCTGGTGGTGATGGAAGATGCTGAGCCTGGCGGTCAGTCGTGGAGTGAGGTATTTGACGCCGCCTTCTGTGGCTCGTAACTCTTCGGGACTCAGGTGTTTGTCGGCTTTGTGTCCACCAACGCTATAATACAGCTCCGTGAACGACGGCATGCGCAATGACTCGTTGTAGGAGGCATACACCTTCCAGTTGTCGCCGATGCGGTAACTGGCATCCACGCCCGGATAAAGGATAAAAGGCATCTCGCTCCAGGTGTTCTTGATGGCGATGAAACCTGCCGACAGCGTGAAGCGGCTGAGCAGGATATTATGCTCCAGGTGGAACGAGAGGTTCGTACGGTTCAGCCCGAACTGGTAGTTGCCGTGAGGGCTGTTCAGCGGTTCTCCCAGGTTTCCGCTCATGATATCCTCGTTGCGGAACTCGGCACCGAAGGCCGTACGTCCCAGCGTCCAGTCGAACCAGCTGTTCAGGTTCAGGCCGAACACGTCCGTGCGGTGGTGGTTGAAGGGCACCTTGCTCTCGTCGCCGCGTATCAGTTCGAAACGGTCGTGCGAACGGTTCCAGTAGAGGCTGGGGTGGAAGTGGAATGCCCCGGCCTCCACGTCGCCCTGCAAGGCAGCAAACACCTTCGTCGTCCGCTCATACTGCTCGTCATACTTCGCGCTGTAGAACGTGTTGGACCCGAAACCCTTGGTGCTCAGGCCGGCGTGCCAGTAAAGACTCCTCCCGGTCTCCCCTGAATGGGAGGAGTAATATCCTTGGTAGAAGGCCTTGAAGCCAGAGTAGTCGCTGTTCAGGTTACCGCTTTCCGAACGGCTGTAGCCGTCGGAGCGAGTGAAACATGAAGAGAGTTTAGAGTTGGGAGTGGAGAGTTTAGAGATGCTGGCTGCGGCAGACAAATAGCCGAACGAACCACCCTCTGTCCTTATAACTATTTGTTCCTCCCCTGCAGAGGAGGTCGGGTGGGTTTTCGTCACAATATTCACCGCCCCCATGAGCGATGAGGTGCCGTAGATGCGGGCGGCAGGGCCCTCGAGAATCTCAATGCGCTCAATGTCGCTGATGTCACAGGGAAAGTCGAAGGCGTTGTGTCCCGTCTGCGGGTCGCAGATGTTGATGCCGTTGAGCAGGATGGTCATCTGCTCCTGCGTGCCGCCCCGGATGCTGACGTCCGTCTGGGCGCCGATGGGCCCTCGTTGGCGGACATCCACGCCTGCGGCGTACTTCAAAAGGTCGTTAACACTTTGTACTGGCGCCGCCTGAATGTCGTCGCGCGTCAGTACAGTTACCATTCTCGCTGCCTGGCCAAGTGCCAGGGGGGCGCGTGAGGCGGTGACTTCTATGTCGTCAACCGTCAGCTCCTTGTCTATGCGGACGGTGTCTGCCGGCTCCTCGTCGGTGCTGACGTGGCGGCTGGCGGCGGTGGCGTTACGCAGTGTCGATGCACTCAGTACGCTGATGACCACCACACGTCCCAGACAGGCAAAGAGTGACCAGCCTTTGTGCGTGAACTGCTTAAAGACCAGTGCCTTGCGCTGATTGAAAAGGGTTTTGTACATGATGTGATATATTAATTCATGTGCAAAGGTAGAAAAAAGTTGAGAGTTGAGGGTATGGTGTTGAGAAAATTTTGTAATTTTGCAGCAATTATGAAAGATTCAGTACTGATACTCAGCGGTGGCATGGACAGCGTCACCCTGTTATACGACGAGCAGGAGCGCATCGCCCTGGCCGTCACGTTCGACTATGGCTCCAAGCATAACGCACGGGAGATTCCCTTTGCACGCCTGCATTGTGAGCGTCTGGGCATCCGCCACATCGTCATTCCCCTCGACTTCATGACGCGTTACTTCAAGAGCTCGCTGCTCGAAGGGGGCGAGGAGATTCCCGAGGGTCACTATGCCGACGAGAACATGAAATCGACGGTGGTGCCCTTCCGCAACGGCATCATGCTCTCGATTGCCGTCGGCATTGCCGAGTCGAACAACCTGAAGTACGTGATGATGGCCAACCACGGTGGCGACCATACCATCTATCCCGACTGCCGCCCGGAGTTCGTCGAGGCGTTCGATGCAGCCGCCAGTGCCGGCACCTACGTCAACGTCCGTCTGCGCTCGCCCTACACCAATATCACCAAGGGTGACATTGCCCGTCGTGGCAAGGCGCTGGGCATCGACTACAGCGAGACATGGAGTTGCTACAAGGGTACTGAACACCATTGCGGCAAGTGCGGCACCTGCGTGGAGCGCAAGGAGGCACTGGCCGAGGCTGGTGTCGAAGACACAACGGTGTACGAAGGATGATGGTGGAGGGTGGAAGGTTGAGGGTGGATTAGCCGAATAGGGCACGCAGGGCCTCTTCGACCTTACGCACGGGTACCAGTTCTATCTTGAACTTCTTGCGGTTCAACCCTGACAGGTTGTATTTCGGAATGATAATATGACTGAAACCGAGCTTCTCGGCTTCGGCAATACGCTGCTCGATGCGTGCCACGGGGCGTACCTCGCCAGAGAGTCCCACCTCGCCACACATGCACCAGCCGCTCTCGATGGGCGTATCGACATTGCTGGACAATACGGCGGCAATGACAGAGAGGTCCATGGCCATGTCCGTCACGCGCAGACCACCGGCAATGTTCAGGAACACATCCTTCTGCATCAGCTTGAAGCCCACACGCTTCTCCAGCACGGCCAGCAGCATGTTCAGGCGACGCTGGTCGAAACCCGTTGCCGAGCGTTGCGGGGTGCCGTAGGCGGCACTGGAGACAAGGGCTTGCGTCTCTACAAGGAACGGGCGAACACCCTCAATGGCCGATGATATAGCCACGCCTGAGAGACCTTCGTGGTCCTCGGTAAGCAGCAGCTCCGAGGGGTTCGATACCTGTCGGAGACCTGTTTGCTGCATCTCATAAATTCCTAATTCTGAGGTGCTTCCAAAACGATTTTTAATGCTTCGTAGAATGCGGTACATGTAGTGTTGGTCGCCCTCGAACTGGATGACCGTATCGACAATGTGCTCCAGAATCTTAGGACCAGCCAAGGTGCCTTCCTTGGTGATGTGGCCGATGAGAATGACGGGTACGCCACTTGTCTTGGCAAAGCGGAGTAGGGCAGAGGCACACTCGCGCACCTGGGTGATGCTGCCTGCGCTGGATTCCACGTCCTCTGTCGATATGGTCTGAATGGAGTCTATCACAACGATGTCAGGCCGTGTCTCTTTGATTTGCTCGAAGACAGCTTCAAGGGAGTTTTCGCAGAGCAGCAGAAAATGCTCCTGGCTAGTCTCACTAATAGAACCTGCGTTTAATCTTTCCGCCCTCATCTTCAACTGGTGAGCACTTTCCTCACCGCTGACGTAGAGCACTTTCTTATCGGTCAGACGGAGCATGGTCTGCAGGGAAAGCGTTGATTTGCCGATGCCGGGCTCACCGCCCAGAAGTACGATGCTGCCCGGAACGAGACCGCCACCCAATACGCGGTTTAGCTCCTCGTCGTGCATGTCGATGCGTGGGTCGTCGTGGGCAGAGATGTCACGCAGACGTAAGGCTGTGTTTCGGGCTTTTCCCTGTGCAGTGCTGACGCTGGCTGCTGCCTGCAGCCGTGTGTCGGCTACGCGTATTTCCTTAAACGTGTTCCACTGTCCGCAGGCAGGACATTTGCCAATCCATTTGGCCGACTCCTGTCCGCAGTTCTCGCAAACGTATGCTATCTTGTCTTTTGCCATGATACAGTTTTTATGGATAGCTGTCAATTTGGCTGCAAAGGTAAGGAAAAGTTTAAACATAAAACATTAAACATCAAATAATTTGCACTGCCTCATAAAAAAACTCTAAACTCTAAACTCTAAACTCTAAACTTTTTGTACCTTTGCAGCCGTGAAAGAAATAGTAACAAATCCCAGATGGTTGGATAAGCTGCATCAGTGGCGTAAGGAGCATGTCAGCGACAGGATGTTTATCATTATCCTGGCACTGATAGTGGGTTTCTTCTCTGCCGTAGCAGCTTTCATCCTTCACTCGCTCATCAACCAAATCAGTGCTTTGCTGACCGGTCAGGTGGATAGCACGGGAGCCAACTGGCTTTATTTGGTGCTGCCTGTCATAGGTATTTACCTTACCTCACTTTTCGTACGTTATGTGGTGCGTGATGACATCTCTCATGGTATCACCCGCATCCTCTATGCCATATCCGCCAAGAAAAGTCGTCTTAGAGCTCATAACACATGGTCCAGCGTGGTATCGTCGGCTATCACAATTGCGTTCGGTGGTTCTGTGGGTGCTGAGGCTCCTATCGTATTGACGGGTAGTGCCATTGGTTCTAACCTCGGTAGGGTGTTGCGATTGGATAGCCGTACGCTGATGCTCCTCATGGGTTGTGGTGCAGCAGGCGCTATTGCGGGTATCTTCAAGGCTCCTATTGCAGGCTTGGTGTTTACGTTGGAGGTGCTGATGATTGACTTGACCATGGCATCGCTGTTGCCCATTCTGGTGAGTTGTGTGACGGCCACCTGCTTTACCTATATATTTTTAGGTGACAATACGCTGTTTACATTCCAGATTGATTCTGACTGGACGGTGGAACGTGTGCCTGCAACCATTTTGTTAGGTGTGTTTTGTGGTTTGGTAAGTCTCTATTTTATCCGCATGATGACAGCCACGGAGGGAATGTTTGCACGTTATAAGGATAAGCCCTACGTGAGACTGGCTATTGGTGGTGCGATGTTGAGCCTGCTCATCTTCCTCTTCCCCAGCTTGTATGGCGAAGGTTATCAGGCCATTAGTCTGTTGCTGAACGGAAGGACTGAGGCCGATTGGAATGTGATTCTGGATGGTTCACTGTTCTACGGACACAGCGAATTGTTATTGGTCTATCTGGCGCTTGTGCTTTTGACGAAGGTATTTGCCACGTCGGCAACAAATGGTGCCGGTGGCGTGGGCGGTACGTTTGCACCCAGCCTCTTCATCGGCTGTTTTGCTGGCTTTCTCTTTGCCCGCGTGTGGAATGAGCATGGCATCGGTGTTTATGTACCCGAGAAGAACTTTGCACTGTTGGGCATGGCGGGTGTCATGTCGGGTGTCATGCATGCCCCGTTGACAGGTATCTTCCTCATTGCCGAGATAACGAGCGGCTATAACCTCTTCATGCCACTGATGATTACCAGTGTATGTGCTTATCTGACCATTATCATCTTCGAGCCGCACAGTATCTATGGTATGCGACTGGCAAAGCAGGGAAAGCTCATCACTCATCATACTGACCATGCTGTGCTGACGCTGATGAGTCTTGATTCCGTAATCGAACGCGACTACATGGCCGTCAGCCCTGACATGGAACTGGGTACCATCGTACATAAGATTTCGCAGAGTCATCATAGTCAGCTGCCGGTGTTGGATGCTGCAGGCTCATTATTAGGAGAGATTGACATATCCCGCATACGTCATGTGGTGTTCCGCATAGAACTATACCACCATTTTACCGCTTCACAACTGATGTCGCAACCTGCCGCCAAACTGACGGAAGACTTGCCGATGGCTGAGGTGATGAAGATATTTGACAGGACAGGTGCCGACTGGCTGCCGGTAATGGACGATGACCAGCACCTGAAAGGCTATGTGGCCCGAAAGCGTATATATGGTATGTATCGTAAGATGGTGGCGGACATGAGTCAGGAGTAATGGCGGTCTGCTGCGCAAGCCAAATGATAAACGATAAAAGATTGCGAATGCGAAAAGAGGATTTACGTATAGTATTTATGGGTACGCCAGAGTTTGCGGTACCCACACTGAAGGCCATCGTAGAGGGTGGCTATAACGTGGTGGCTGTGGTAACCCAGCCAGACAAACCCGTAGGACGTCACGGCAGTGTGCTGCAACCGTCACAGGTGAAGCAGTATGCACTGAGCATGGGACTGCCTGTGCTCCAGCCTGTGAAAATGAAAGACCCGGATTTTGTAGAACAGCTACGCTCGTATCATGCTAACCTGCAGGTGGTCGTTGCCTTCCGTATGTTGCCTGAAGTGGTCTGGGATATGCCAGAATATGGTACGTTCAACGTGCATGCCGCCCTATTACCTCAATACCGTGGCGCAGCACCTATTAACTGGGCGATTATCCATGGTGAACAGCAGACTGGTGTGAGCACCTTCTTCCTGGATCATGATATAGATACGGGCCGTGTCATCATGCAGAAGCCTTTTGACATTCCGCACGATGCTGATGTGGAATATGTGTATGACGGTCTGATGGCCTTGGGCGCAGACATTTGCCTTGAGACCATTGAGCGTATCGTGGAGGCCGACGGACATCCGGAGAGCATTCCTCAGGAAGAGTTGATGACGGCAGGACAAGAGTTGAAATCGGCACCAAAACTGTTTAAGGAGAATTGCTGTATTGACTGGAGCAAAGGAGCAGAGCAAATCCGGAATTTTGTTCGCGGCCTGTCGCCAATACCTGGGGCATGGACCACGCTAATTACCCCTGATGGTAAGGAGAGCGTGCTGAAGCTCTATCGTACGCATGTGGCCGAAGGAGCGTCAGTCGACAAGGCAGGAACCCTGCTGCGCTTAGGCCGCAACGGACTGGCTGTCGTGACAGGAGATAATACCGTGTTGGCCATTGATGAGCTACAGATGGCAGGCAAGAAACGCATGGGTGCTGCTGACTTCCTGAATGGCATGAAAGAAATTGAAAAATATTTTGTGAAGTAGTACAATAATTAATGCAAAAGGGACGTTATATGAATAGTCAATTATCAATTAGATTTGCCTATGAAGTATTTTACCCCCGGAGCATTGAAACCAAGTGAAAAGACCTTGAGGTTCATCAAGGAAATGGCCCGTAGTTATCGTGTCGCAAGACTAGACAATGGATCGTGCGTGTCCTTCTGCCTCAACTAATGAAACACTTATGACAAAAGTTTCTCCATCATTACTTGCTGCAGATTTTCTGCATCTTGAAAAAGACCTCCAGATGATTAACCGGAGTGAAGCTGACTGGCTTCATCTGGATGTCATGGACGGTTTTTTCGTTCCGAATATCTCTTTCGGATTCCCTGTATTGGAATATGTCGCCAAGGCCTGTACCAAGCCTCTGGACGTACACTTTATGATTGTAAAACCGGAGCGTTACATCCAACAAACCGCAAAATTAGGCGCGATGATGATGAACGTTCACTATGAGGCATGTACCCATCTGCATCGTACGGTGCAGGAAATACATGATGCAGGCATGAAGGCTGGAGTGACGTTGAATCCTTCGACACCGGTGTCTGTCCTGGAGGACATAATCGCTGATGTTGAAATGGTGCTGCTCATGAGTGTGAACCCTGGTTTCGGAGGACAGAAATTCATAGAGAATACCATCGACAAGGTAAAACGGCTGCGTCGGATGATTGCTGAGAAAGGTTGCCAGACGCTGATTGAGGTCGATGGCGGCGTACAAGGTGAGACCGCCCCACGTTTGGTGGAAGCTGGAGTTGATGTGCTGGTTAGCGGCAGCTACGTGTTCAAGAGTCCTACTCCTGAACAGGTGATTCACGATTTACGCAATCTCTAAGAAAATATCGTGCTGCTTGGCCATGCGACGCAGGTTAAGCAGCGCGTAACGCATGCGGCCTAAAGCCGTGTTAATGCTGACACCCGTAATCTCTGCTATCTCCTTAAAAGACAGATCCTGGTACATACGCATATACACAACCTCACGCTGGGCAGCGGGCAGACTGTCCATCATGTGTCGCACATCTTTCAAGATTTGATGATGGACCATCTGCATTTCACGGTTCTGAACCATAACTTCCTGACCGCCTAAGTTGCTCAGGTCGTTTTCGGCGTTGGGTTCAACAATACGCTCCGAACGTTGTGTGCGGTAGCGGTCCATAATAATGTTATGGGCAATGCGGTTTATCCAATACGAGAACTTGCCGGAGTCGGTATAGCGACCCTGCTGCAGTTTCGTGATAATTTTGACGAAGGTATCTTGGAATATATCATTAGCTTGTTCCTGGTCATGGACCATGAACATGATATAATCGAACAGTTTTTGCTGATTGCGGGCCAATAACTCATCAAATGCCTGATTGTCGCCATCAACATACTTTAAGGCCAACTCTTCGTCAGTCATTTCTGCGAATCTTTTCATTTTTTACTCATTTTTTAATTGAGTATAATTGTGTCGATAGGCGTTTGATTTTGTTATTTGATAAGTTAATAATATTGTTATTGCGTGCAAAAGTATGCAAAAAGAGTGAAAACACCAAATTTTTCTTACAAAAATTGCTTTTTCTTTGCTATTTGTACTATCTTTGTGAAAGATTTCTGACTTAAAACGTACATTCTATGATTAAATTATTTGTTCCTGGACGTCTCTGCTTGTTTGGTGAACATACCGACTGGGCGGGACATTATCGTACGATGAATGCCGACATTTCGGCTGGTGCCGCCATCGTAACAGGTATAGAACAAGGTATCTATGCGGAGGTGGAGAAATCAAATATCTTTGAGGTGCGAAGCGAAGCACCGGAAATAAAGGGACTTTGGAGCGATTTCTCATGTCGCATGAATGAGACGGAACTGAAGCGTATCGCCAAGTCGGGTGGCTTCTTCTGCTACTGTGCTGGTGTGGCCAGCTATATGCTCGAATGGTACAAGGTAGGAGGTGTCAGTATCCGTATCACAAGTATGACGTTGCCCATGAAAAGTGGTTTGTCATCGTCTGCGGCTATTTGTGTACTGGTGGCACGTGCATTTAATTTGATATACAATCTGAATTTGAACACGTTAGGCGAGATGAATATTGCCTATGTGGGAGAGTTGCGTACCGAATCACGTTGTGGTCGCTTGGATCAGGCATGTGCCTTTGGTGTGAAACCGAACTTGATGACCTTCGATGGTGACGAGATTGAGGTTCGCTCGCTGAACGTGAAGAAGCCATTGTATTGGGTGTTTGCTGATTTATGCGCAGAGAAAGATACCATCAAGATTCTGCGTGACCTGAACAAGGCATATCCCTTCGCTGTTGATGAACAGGAGCAACTATTACATGAGGCCTTGGGCATACGAAACCAGGAAATTGTTGATAGAGCCATAAAATATATGGCAGAGGGGGAGGTTGAGGCATTAGGTAAACTGATGACGGAGGCAGAGGAACTGTTTGACCGTCAAGTGGTGCCGATGTCGCCAGCACTGGTGGCTCC
>Ga0310690_10007072_pt1 | contig 14550 bp, 11 predicted proteins | sample AusTroGonzalo_MG_2_FD_207661 | JGI IMG/M metagenome (GOLD analysis project Ga0310690, IMG submission 207661) | Bovine rumen microbial communities from tropical cattle in Woodstock, Queensland, Australia - Gonzalo_04 (v2) (version 2) | ecosystem: Host-associated > Mammals > Digestive system >...
GACCATTGGTAGTAGGTTATGGGGAGGCCAGATTTGAAGATGACGAATATGTCTCTGATGATGATACAATAGATGTCGTTTTGATAAAGAATCTTTTGTCTCACTGTCGAAAACCAGTGGATGCAATTCTAAAAGAAACAAAGCCCAAAGAATGGTTTAAAGGCTTGAATGAAATAGAATCCGTGATTGTTTATGGACATTCGTGCTCAAAAGTGGATAAACCTTATTTTCAGAAGGTTGCAGAGTCTATTAAAGATAATGCCAATTGGCGCTTTTATGTTCATGATGCTAACAAGAATTTTTCTATAGAAAAGTTTGCACAATCCTTTCTCACTGATAAAATGTCTTTCAAAATAACAAATCAATAAATGTATATGAAAAAGTCCCTGTTGTTTATATTGTTATTAGTCTTTCCTTTATTGGCAATGGCCCAAGCAAGTGGAGGACAGATTAGTCGTCCAACCAAAAGACAATCGAGTCAACCTACAAGATCAATTGTTACCCAGTCTCGCAACACTACCAGGACATATACTGTCAAGGAGCAGTATGAAATGGGAAGTTCATATTATGACAAAGGCAACTATCAAGAAGCAATTAAATGGTATACCAAAGCAGCAGAAAAAGGTAATCCTGACGCACAGAGTGAGTTAGGCTTTATGTATTTGAATGGTGAGGGAACTCCTGTTAATAAAACAGAAGCTGTAAAGTGGTTAAAGTTAGCAGGGGAAAAAGGGGACGCTATGGCACAACACGCTCTTGGATATCTATATAAAAATGGGGATGGGGTTTATAAAAGTGAATCTGAAGCTAACAAATGGTTCAAACTGGCAGCCCCAAGATTTTATCAATTATCGAAAGATATGATGAAGTTAGGCAATAAACAATGTGTTGACTTCTTCCATACAGTAATTGATATGAATGTTACTCCATATAGTGTATGGTCTCTTTTTCATCTTGGTGCAATCTATTATTATGGGGAAGGGGGGCAATCAACAGACTTCTCTAAAGCGTATGAGTTCTTTAGGTCTGCTGTAGAAAAAGGAAATCAACCAGCAATGTACTATCTAGGGCTATGTTATGAATATGGTCGTGGAGTTCCTAAAGATATAATAAAAGCCAAGGATTATTACAAAAAATCTGGATACGAACATGTTCCTTCAAGAGATTTTTAACAGTAGTAATGAAGAAGTATGAAAAATAGGTTTTACATTTCAATATTTGTTGCACTATTCCCTCTGATAGTAGTTGCTCAAGCTAGTGGAGGACAAATTCGTCGCCCAAATCAAAACCATCAAAATAATCCAAGCAATGGTCAACGCAGATTACCAGCAAATATAATTAATAATCACGAATATGTTGATTTTGGATTAAGTGTAGACATAAGAACTTGTTCTTGGAAGTCCGAGCGGAAGCAGGTTATTCAATAGAACGAGTGCTGGGGCAAGGCGGCTTCGGTAATATAATTTTTCTTAAAATACAATAAATAATTTATTTAATTGTTTGATTAATAAAATATAATCACTATTTTTGCACAAAATAAACGGCGATTTAAAATGTGCAGTTATGGATAAACTGATAGAGCAAGTCAGAATTTATTGCAAGAAAATGAGTGGGCAGGATATGCCGATAAAGGCCTTAGATAAGCAACTCTCAGGCAAGTTGCCGCTTGCTATAACGGGGTCTTACCTTTGCTATGAGTCTGAATTGATGGGGGTGCCAATAATATTGATGAAGGTGCGTAATGATGACTATACCCCTAAACAGTTGCAAAAGCACCAAGCGATGATGATAAGACTCGTTGGGAAGTATGCCGTATTTGTAATAAATCATGCAAAATCTTATCACATATCACGAATGGTAGATGGTGCGGTAAACTTTATCATTCCTGACAAGCAGATATATGTACCTTCATTACTGGTTAACCTAAGGGAAGTGAAGGATGGCAGGAAACTGGATGACGAGGTGATGCCTGGTATAGCACAATGTCTATTGCTTTACCATTTGCAACGTGGTAACTTGAATGGCTGGACTGCCAAGAATCTCGCAGAAAAGTTTAACGTGTCATATGCGAGTATGAATAGGGCTTTGCGCTGGTTAGAAGGCAAGGAACTGGTAAAGATGGATGGAGGTAAGGAAAAGTCACTTGTAATAGTCGAGAAAGGAAAACTCTTTTGGAACAAGGTACTTCCAATGATGCCTTCTCCGGTTGAACGTGTTGTTTACGCAGAGAATAGTAGCATAGCAGATAAACCTGATGCTGGAGAGAGCGCATTGGAAAAGTTGACAATGATGGCATCCCCAGAAACACCCTGTAAAGCTGTTTCCAAATTATGGGCAAAGGAACATAAGGATATGCTGAACAAAAGTTACGGAGACTGTATGGTTGAAGTATGGCGTTACGATCCTATGTTGTTGGCACAGGATAATATTATTGACCCGTTATCATTATATCTTAGCTTGCAAACAAACGATGATGAGCGAGTACGTATGGAATTGAAAAATTTAATTAAAAACATAAAATGGTTAGAGGAATAGAAGTCTGGCAAGAGTTTTTCAGGGATTATACAGACAATTATGTGTTAATCGGTGGGGCCGCCTGTCATTGGTACGAAGAAGAATATGCACAGAATCCAAGAGCCACAAAGGATTTAGACTTGATACTTGTGGCAGAGGCCCTTTCACCAGAGTTTGGCAAACAATTCTGGACTTTTATTAATAGTGGAGGATATATGTCGAGACAACGGGGTAGAGACAAGCATGAATACTTCCGATTCACAAATCCTCAGGATAAGAGATTTCCTCAGCAAGTTGAGTTGTTTTCACGCAAAGCTGACGGGCTTGTTATTCCTGCGGATGCACGTTTGGAGCCTATTCATATCGAAGATGGTGTTTCAAGCCTTTCTGCTATATTGATGGATGACGTGTATTACATCTTTACAATCAGTCACAGCAAAGTGTATGAAGGAATACATTTAGCCAATATAGAGTCGCTGGTTTGTTTGAAAGCAAAAGCATATATTGATCTAAGAAGTAAAAAAAATGCAGGTGAGAACGTTGATACCGACAAGATAGAAAAGCACAAGAAGGATATCATACGCTTGGCTGCAATGATTCCCACTGAAGAGAGATTTGAAATACCAAATTCTTTACAAGAAGATATTGGAGCATTCTTCGATGCTGTAGAGAATGATCTTCCTAATCACGATTTTATGAAGTCTATTGGACTGGGAAGAATTAGTGCTTCAGAGCTAATCAGTTCGTTGAAAAGAAATTTTAATTTATAAGCGCCATGCAACATCTACAACTTAACACCACCTTGCAGGGTGTTTCGTACAACAATCTCGCCATTTCATACAAGATGGAGGGATTGTTTTTGTTGCCGTATGAATCTTTCATAACTTTGCACTCGTCAAGGAAAATCTAATCAATGAGTGCCAATACTCAGCTAACAATTTATAAAAAAAACATGAGAAAAAAGAGACTAAAGATTGTCTTTTTGTGCATGACAGCACTGTTCTTAATCAATCTGCTACTGCCCACTAAAATCCAGAATCCAGTTGAAGGTTGCGAAAAGGAGAGTTATAACCCCAAATCGTTCTGGCATCCGTGGGGTGATCATCGACATGCAGGAATAGACATCTTTGCTAAGAAAGGTACTAAAGTGCATCCTGCTATTGGTGGAATTGTTGTTGCCACAGGCCACAACTTAGGGGCTGGCGGCAACTGCATCTTAATCTTGAGTTCGGGATGGAGGCTACACTATTATGCTCATCTGAGTGAGATGAACACCCATATTGGTGCTATTGTAACGAAGAAGTCCGTGATTGGTAAGGTTGGAAATACGGGTAATGCGGCAGGTAAGCCACATCATTTGCATTATAGTATCAGCAGTTTTATTCCACAAGGCGATTGGCGTTGGGAGCCACAGAGACTACTATTCTTTATCAACCCTATCAATGAGTTAGAAAAATAACCAATGGGCTATCTGTATTTAGTGAGCCGATAGTCGCGATACATTTTTTTCGCACGAACCACCATCGCGCAAATCACGATGAGGAGGACGTAGAAAAGGAATGTTTGCAGACTGGTGAGGCGGATGTTTTCGACGCTGGAGCCAGGCCACGACGCAATGGTTTCCAGACATTTGTTCAAGAAGGACGAAATGGTGTAAAGCACGCTTCCGAGCGTGCTTTTTATGGTCATCAACGACATTCCGAACAGCGATTCGACGGCAATCGTAAGGAAAAACACGGCGGCAACGTAAAGGATGATGGTGACGAGGGGAATGGCGACGAAGTTCGTCACGAGGAAATAGGCGGGGAATCGACCAAAATAGTAGCCGACGAGCGGCGCAGTGGTCATTTGTGTGGCGATGCTGACGGCTGCCAGTCCAAAAATCCAACTGAAAATTCGATGGAAAACACGTTTGATTCGGTTTTCTTTTGTCAATATTTTTCCTAAAACATAGTCAAAAACTTGGTTGAAGGGCGGAAAGAACACGATGATGCCCAAAACGGCCATGAACGAGAGTTGAAAACCGACATCCCAAAGGGCTAACGGATTGAAAACGAGCATGACGATGGCGGCCAACGACAGGGTGTTGAGCGAAAAGGCGGAACGACCGAGCAACGCCACGATGCCATAGACGGTGAGCATCGTAGCGGCACGAACAATCGAAGGCGAGAAGCCGACCATCATCGCGAAAAGCCAGATGACGGGCAGCGTGAAAAGTTGACCGGCGACGCGCCAGCCCATTCGCACGAAAAGGAACGACAGAAGGAAATAGATGATGCCGAGATGCAGACCCGACAACGCCAAAACGTGCGACGCACCGCTGACGGAATAGGTTTCGCGGAGTTCCTTCGTCAGCGACGACTTGTCACCCAAAACCATCGCCGAAACCACCGCCAATTCCTCTTCGTTGAGCCCAGCTTTTTGGAGTGATTCGACGCCTTTCTGTCGGAATCGCATCAGACGGATTTTCGCCCGTTCAGCCAACGACAGCGGCTGCAAATTGACCTGCGTTTTCGTCCATCCTGTATGGGAAATGAAGGTCTGCCCCACCACGCCGCGAACCTGCAACCATCGGCGAAAATCGAAATTTCCCTGACTCGACAGCCGCTGAACTACTTCGGGTTGCGAAATACGTGAAAAAACACGGATTCCATCGCCAAAATGCAGCCGTTCGTAGCGTCGATGAATCGTGTCGCGCAGAATCGAGGCACGTAGTCGGAACGGCTTTTTTCCCTGCGGCATCGCCATCAATTCACACTGAATCACCTTGCCCCTGACAACGGGTTCGCTGACCACAACGGCCTCGAATGCCACTCTTCCGTCTGGAAAATTGCATTCAAGTTTTCGTTTTTCACTTGAAACCAGATAAAAACCGAGCATGAAGCAGGCCGTCATCAGCAGAAAACCATAGAATCGGGTGAGGATTCGACGAAAAATCGTTTTCCGATTCCGTAAATTCCTCAGCAGCAAGTAGATGGCAAGAAAAACGCCCGAAATGCCCAGTCCAACCCACAGCGGCACCGAATGGCCGACGAAATCGCCGACAAAAATGCCCAGAATGAGCACAATGACCATTCTGAGCAGTGGAGCGCGTTGAAAAATGCTATCGGTTGGCCGCATTTGTCAAGAAAAAATCGCATCTTCTCAAAAAGACGCTCGTTTTGTCAAGAAAAATCAAAAGCCGTAGTTGAAACCAATCGAGAAGAATTCCTTGAACATCCAGTAGCCGTGCTTGTCGTCGCGGGCGCGGTTGTCGTCGAAGCGCGGATGGAGGAAGAGCTTCGAGGAAATGTACTTGTTGAACTGAAAAGAAAAAGTGTTTTCCCATTCAAATTCGACGCGTTTGTAGCTCGTGAAGCCGTACATACGCGATTTCCACGAAATGTTTTCGGCCAGTTTCCACGTGTAGTCGATGACGAACTGCGAACCGAAGTCGAGCAGGTGATGCTTGTTGGGGTCGATACCGTGGCGCGTGGGGAACCAGATTTCGCTGCCGTCGTTGTTGATGAAAATCGTGCGATCGACATAGCGATAGTTCAAGGCGAGAGGCGAAATGTTGATTGTTCCCGTGAGTCGCTTGTTGAACCACTCCATCTTGTACTCCATACCAAGCGAGAGGTTGAGGTTGAACGGCGACATGAAGTCGGAATAGGTGCGGCGGTCGTTGGCTTTCAAACCGCGTGTAAACTGCGTGTAGCCGATGAATTGGAGCGTGTAGTACCAATGTTTCGTGGCCTGCAGACCGACTTTCGAGGTCAGACGAATCAGGTCTTCGTTGGTCTTGAATTTATTGACCGTGTCGGAGGGCGAAGTCTGGAAACCAAGTTTGAGTTCGAGTTTGTTATCCCATTTCCATTTCGACTTGTTGTCGTAGTTGGCCTCCAAAGTCAGCGCGGAGAGCATCGAATAGTTGCTTTCGCCGCCTTTGTACCAGTTGCCCGACACGTAGTTTTGCAGGAATTGCAGGAATCCGTCGCCTTTGTAGGTCCAGAAATTCGGCTTTTTCACCTCGACATCGACCTGCGGTGCCTCGGGTTCTTCTGGAGCCGTAATTTCGGGTGTCGGCGTTGTCACTACCACCTGTTCGGGCTCGGTGATTTCGGGTGTGTCGTATTGTTCGCGCAACTGACTTTCCGAAGTCGCCACCAAGTCGGGGCGCTTCAAATAGAAATTCAGCAACGTCGCGTTCACGTCGGAAGTCTTTTCGTCGAGCGAAAGAGCCTCGTGAGCAACATTTTCATAATAGGTGAAAGGCAGAAACAGCGGTGCGGTGATGGTCGTTGCGTTCTGCGCCTGTACGCTGACAACTACTCCGAGCATCAGCGATAAAAAAGTCAATTTTTTCTTCATGATTTTTATGTAAAATATCAAATTTTATGCAAAAGTACGAACTTATTCTGATTTGACAAAACAAATCGTATTTTTTCCACAAAACTTTTGCCATTAGACAAAAAAATCGTAACTTTGCAACTTAAAATTAAAATTTGCAATTTAAAATTAAAAAACAAAATTATAACAATGGATAAAAACACAACCACAGGATTCATCCTCATCGCTATCGTTTTGATAGCCTTCATCTATTTCAACCGCCCCTCGGCCGAGGAGCAACGTGCCGCCTTCGTGCGCGATTCCATCGCACAAGTCGAGCGAATGAACCAAGAGAAAAAACTGCAAGCCGAAGCAGCCGCCAAGGAGGCCGCTGCCAAACTGCAAGCCGAAACCGACACCACTGCCCTCTTCCACAGCGCAATGAAGGGCGCAGCGCAGACCGTCGTCCTGAAAAACGACAAGGTGGAACTGACGCTCAACTCGAAGGGTGCAACCGTCGAAAAGGCTGTCGTCAAAGGCTTTAAGGACCGCAACGACAACCCCGATGTGACGCTGTTCCAAGGCGACGAACAGCAGTTGAACTACACGCTGTCGGCCAAGGAGTCGAACATCGCCACGCAAGACCTCTTTTTCGTGCCGACCAACGTCAGCGACACCACCGTGACCTTCACGGCGACGGCTGGCGAGGGCAAAACCATCACACTCGACTATCAACTCGGGCGCGACTATATGCTCCATATGCAACTGCGCGTCGAGGGTATGGACGGACTTTTCGCCCCGAACACGCAGACGATGGACGTGAATTGGAAGGAACTTTGTCCGCAGCAGGAGAAGGGTTTTATGTTTGAAAACCGCTACTGCACGCTGACTTACAAGGAAAAAGACAGTTCGACCGACTACCTGAACGAAACGTCAGAAAAACGCGACGAGCAAATCGAAGAAGCACTCGACTGGGTGGCGTTCAAAGACCAATTTTTCTCGTCGATTATGATTGCGAAGAACGATTTCGCCGCCAATTCGCTGATGACGAGCATTCCACAAGAGAAAGGTTCGGGCTATCTGAAGCAATTCGAGGCAAAAATGAAGACATTCTTCGACCCGACGGGCAAAACGCCTTCGGAATTTGAATTCTACTATGGCCCCAACGACTTCCGCAAATTGCAGGCCGTCGAAACGGAGAGCACTTTCGGCAAAGACCTTCAGATGAAGAAACTCGTCTATCTGGGTTGGCCCATCGTGCGCTGGATCAACCGATTCTTCACGATTTACGTCTTCGACTTCCTCACGGGTCTCGGTCTGAACATGGGTATCGTGCTCATTCTCATCACCTTGCTGTTGAAGGCGATTACCTATCCGCTGGTGAAGAAAAGTTATATGTCGTCGGCGAAAATGCGCGTGCTGAAGCCGAAACTCGACGAGGCAACCAAGCAATTCAACAACCCCGAAGACCAAATGCAGAAGCAGCAGGCGATGATGCAGGAATACGCTAAATACGGTGTTTCACCGCTGTCGGGCTGTATGCCGATGCTGATTCAGATGCCGATTTGGGTGGCGATGTTCAACTTCGTGCCGAACGCCATCCAACTGCGTGGCGAAAAGTTCCTTTGGATCAACGACCTTTCGACCTACGACCCCATCGTCGAGTGGAAAAACAGCATCTGGGGCATCGGCGACCACCTCTCGCTGACCTGTATCCTGTTCTGCGTGTCGAACATCCTCTATTCCTATATGACGATGCGTCAGCAAAAAGACCAGATGGTGGGCGCCCAGGCCGAGCAGATGAAGATGATGCAGTGGATGATGTACTTGATGCCGCTGATGTTCTTCTTCATGTTCAACGACTATTCGTCGGGTCTGAACTTCTACTATTTCGTGTCGCTCTTCTTCTCGGCAGCGATTATGTTCGTGCTCCGCAAGACGACCAACGACGCGAAACTCCTCGCCAAACTCGAAGCAAAATACGAGGAAAACAAGAAAAATCCCCAGAAAAAACTCGGTGGACTCGCCGGACGGCTCCAAGCCATGCAGGAAGAGCAACAACGACTGCAAAAACAACGTGAAGAACTGGCCAATAGGCGGAAAAATCTCGGAAAATAACGATTCTCAATGATGAAAATAGGATTTGACAACGAGAAATATCTCAAAATTCAGTCTGAGCACATTCGTGAGCGAATTGCTCAGTTCGACGGAAAACTCTATATGGAGTTGGGTGGAAAACTCTTCGATGACCATCACGCCAGCCGCGTGTTGCCCGGTTTCAAGCCCGACTCGAAGCTGCGAATGCTCGCCCAACTGCGTAGTAGCATCGAAATCATCATCGTGGTGAGCGCGGAAGACATCGAACGCAACAAGGTTCGAGCCGACCTCGGCATCACTTACGACGAAGACGTGCTGCGCCTGCGCGACGAATTTATGCGGCGCGACTTCATGGTCGGAAGCGTCGTCATCACCCACTACAACGGTCAGCATGCCGCCGACCAGTTCCGCCACCGACTCGAGCGATTGGGCATCAAATCCTACGTCCACTACCCCATCGACGGCTATCCGAACAACGTCGAACGTATTGCTTCTGACGAGGGTTTCGGCAAAAACGATTTCGTGGAAACCACCCGACCGCTCGTCATCGTCACGGCGCCGGGTCCTGGAAGCGGCAAAATGGCGACTTGCCTGAGCCAACTCTATCACGAAAATAAAAGGAACACGCGCGCGGGATATGCGAAATTCGAGACGTTCCCCGTGTGGAGCCTGCCGCTGAAACACCCCGTGAACATTGCCTACGAGGCTGCCACAGCCGATTTGAACGATGTGAACATGATCGACCCCTTCCATCTGGAAGCCTACGGCAAAACCGCTGTCAATTACAACCGCGATGTCGAGATTTTCCCCGTTCTCAACGCCCTTTTCGAGAGCATCTACGGCGAAAATCCCTATAAATCACCGACGGACATGGGCGTGAACATGATTGGCTTCTGCATCAGCGACGACGAAATCTGTCGTCAGGCCAGTCACGACGAGATCATCCGCCGATTCTACGACGCGACCAACAAAATGGCCAACGGAGCCGATAACGAAAACGAAGTCAATAAAATTCGCCTGCTTTTCAACCAAGCGAAAATCTCGACCGCCACGCGAAAAGTCACCGTTGCGGCCTACGAACGGAAAATCCAGAGCGGAAACCACGCCGCCGCCATCGAACTCGAAGACGGCACCATCATCACCGCCAAGTCGTCGCCGTTGCTCGGCTGTTGCGCCGCTCTGTTGCTCAATGTCACGAAACATCTCGGCGGCATCGACCACGAGGCAAAACTCATCCCGCAAAGCATGATTGAGCCGATTCAAAAGACCAAAATCGAATATCTCGGAGGACGAAATCCGCGACTGCACACCGACGAGGTGCTCGTGGCGCTCAGCGTGCTCTCCACCCACGACGAAAATTGTCGCAAGGCATTGGAACAACTGCCGAAACTGCGCGATTGTCAGGTGCACACCACCGTGATGCTCAGCGAAGTCGATCGCAAAATCTTCAAGAAACTGGGCTGCGGCCTGACCTGCGACCCCGTGAAGAAATCGTCCGCAGAATTAGTCTATAACTATTAACTAAAAACCAAGCAATATGAAAAAAACATTTCAAATTCTAACCTTCGCCCTGCTTTTCGTGGCGAACAGCATCAACGCACAAACCATGATTCAGAAAAACAACATCAAGTTGCAATCCGACCGCATGACGCCCGAAGCACTTTGGGCAATGGGACGCATCGGCGGCTACGCGGCCTCGCCCGACGGTAAGCACATCGTCTATCAGGTGGGCTACTACAGCGTGAAGGAAAACAAGAGTCATCACATTCTCTACGTGATGGATGCCGACGGTCAGAACCAGAAAAAGCTGACCACCTCGGCCAAGAACGAGACCGATGCCGCATGGCTTTCCAACGACCGCATCGCCTTCATCACAGGCGGCGAAATCTGGACGATGAACATCGACGGCAGCGACCGCAAACAGCTTTCGCAGACCAACGGCGAGGTGGACGGTTTCCTGTTCTCGCCCGACAAGAAAAAAGTAATCATCGTGAAGGCAATCCCCTTCCACGACATCATCGAGAAGAAGCCCGACGACCTGCCCAAAACGACGGGACGCGTGGTCAACGACCTGATGTATCGCCATTGGGACCACTATGTCGAAACAATTCCGCATCCCTTCGTGGGCGACGTGACCGGCGACGGAATCACCAATCTGAAGGACATTCTCGAAGGTCAGCCCTACGAGTGCCCGATGGAGCCGTTCGGTGGCATCGAACAACTCGCGTGGAGCATCGATTCGAAGAAAATCGCCTATACTTGCCGCGCAAAGAAAGGCTTGGAATACAGCATTTCGACCGACAGCGACATCTTCCTCTACGACACAACGACGGGAAAGGCTGAAAATCTCTGCAAACCTGCTGATTACAAAGCCCCGAAAATCGACCCGACGAAGACGATGAAATATCAGTCGGTGAACGCTCCCGAAAATCTGAAAAACAACGTCGGTTACGACCAAAATCCGAAATTCTCGCCCGACGGCAAGTATGTGGCATGGATTTCGATGGAGCGCGACGGCTACGAAGCCGACCGCCAACGCCTTTGCATTTATAATCTGGCAACGGGCGAAAAGAAATACATCACGGAAAGTTTCGATTCCAACGTCGATGACTTCTGCTGGGCTCCCGACTCCAAGACGCTCTATTTCATCGGTGTATGGCATGGTACAGAAAATCTGTACTCGACAAACCTGAAAGGAATTGTAACGCGACACTCTAATTTTCAAGCCGATTTTGGCTCCATACAAATGCTTGGCAATACAAACAAAATCATTGCTGAACGACACAGTTACACAGAACCTGCAGATCTATACATAATCCAACCTGGAATCAGGTCAAATTTCAAAAGTGTTGTCAATACCATTCCTTCTGGGACGGCGAAAAGTATGATAATACAACAAATAACTTTTGAGAACAAACATATTTTAGATCAATTAAGCAAACCATCTGTCGAACCGCGCTGGACAAAAACCACCACGGGCGAAGATTTGCACTACTGGGTCATCAAACCGCCTCATTTCGACCCCACAAAGAAATATCCTACGCTGCTCTTCTGCGAAGGCGGACCGCAAAGTCCCGTCAGTCAGTTCTGGAGCTATCGCTGGAACTTCTACATCATGGCCTCGCAGGGCTACGTCGTCATCGCGCCCAACCGCCACGGACTGCCCGGTTTCGGACAGAAATGGCTTGAGCAAATCAGTGGCGACTGGACGGGACAGTGCATGAACGACTACCTCGCCGCCATCGACGATGCCGCTGCGAACCTGCCCTATGTTGATAAAGACCGCATGGGTGCTGTCGGTGCTTCTTTCGGCGGATTCTCGGTCTATTACCTCGCTGGTCACCACGACAAGCGCTTCAAATGCTTCATCGCCCACGATGGTGCCTTCAACCTCGAAGCCATGTACACCGAAACGGAGGAAAACTGGTTCTCGAACTGGGAATACGATGATGCTTATTGGAATAAGGATAGAAGCGAAAACGCCAAGAAAACTTATGAAAATTCGCCCCATCGCTTCGTAGATAAGTGGGACACGCCCATTCTCTGCATCCACGGCGAACTCGACTATCGCATCAACGCCACGCAGGGCATGTCGGCCTTCAACGCCGCACGCATGAAGGGCATTGAGGCACAACTGCTCATCTTCCCCGACGAAAACCACTGGGTTCTCAAGCCCCAAAACGGCGTTCTCTGGCAGCGCACCTTCTTCAACTGGCTCGACCGCTGGCTGAAAAAATAACTGTAAATTGTTAATTGTAAATTGTAAATTAATATGACACAAGCAATTCAAAAAACTCTTCGCGACTCGGCAGGCATGCGTTGGACTGCCCTGTTGCTGTTGGCACTCGCCATGTTCTGTTCGTATATCTTCATGGATATACTCTCACCCATCAAAGACCTCATGCAGGAGACTCGCGGATGGGATTCTACGGCCTTCGGCACGATGCAAGGCTCTGAGGTTTTCCTCAATGTGTTCGTATTCTTCTTGATTTTCGCAGGCATCATCCTCGATAAAATGGGCGTGCGCTTCACGGCGGTGCTCTCGGGTGCGGTGATGCTCGTCGGTGCCATTATCAAATGGTATGCCGTGAGCGAATCATTCATCGGTAGCGGACTGGAAACGTGGTTCACGAACAACTTGAACTACATTCCGCTGTTCGACGAACTCGGCGTGTCGCCGTTCTACGAAGGAATGCCTGCCTCTGCCAAGTTTGCCGCCGTCGGATTCATGATTTTCGGTTGTGGTTGTGAAATGGCGGGCATCACCGTGTCGCGTGGTATCGTCAAGTGGTTCAAAGGCCGCGAAATGGCATTGGCAATGGGTTCTGAAATGGCATTGGCACGTCTCGGCGTGGCCACGTGCATGATTTTCTCGCCCTTCTTCGCCAAACTCGGCGGACAAATCAGCGTTACGCGAAGCGTCGCCTTCGGCGTTGTGCTCATGTGCATCGCTTTAATCATGTTTGTGGTTTATTTCTTCATGGACAAGAAACTCGATTCGCAGACGGGCGAGGCCGAAGAAAAGGACGATCCGTTCAAGATTTCGGACATCGGAAAAATCCTTTCCGACAGCGGTTTCTGGCTCGTCGCACTGCTCTGCGTGCTCTATTATTCGGCCATTTTCCCGTTCCAGAAATACGCCGTGAACATGCTCCAGTGCAACCTCACGCTGACCGAGCCTGCCGCCGATTCGTTCTGGGCAAGTCCGCAGGTCACCATCGTGCAGTATGTCATCATGCTCGTGGTGGCAGCCGCCGGTTTCGCCTCGAATTTCATGAAAGACAAGACGAAGAAATACGGCCTGCTCGCACTTTCGTTTGTTGCCCTCGTCACCTATTGCTATATGGGCTACATGCGCCAGTCGGCAGAGTCGATTTTCGCAGTATTCCCTCTGCTCGCCGTTCTCATCACGCCGATTCTCGGCTCCTACGTCGATCACAAGGGTAAGGCTGCCTCGATGCTCGTTCTGGGCTCGCTGTTGCTGATTGCCTGCCACCTGACCTTCGCATTCGTACTCCCGATGTTCAAAGGCAACACCGTTGGCGGCATCATCATCGCCTATGTCACGATTCTCGTGCTTGGCTCATCGTTCTCGCTCGTGCCGGCATCGCTGTGGCCCAGCGTTCCGAAGTTGGTCGATGCGAAAGTCATCGGTTCGGCTTACGCACTGATTTTCTGGATTCAGAACATCGGTCTGTGGCTCTTCCCGCTGCTCATCGGCAAGGTACTCGACAAGACCAATCCTGGCGTCAGCGACCCCACGCAGTTCGACTATACATGGCCGCTTGTCATGCTTGCCTGCCTCGGCGTAGCCGCATTGATTCTCGGTCTCGTGTTGAAAGTGGTCGATCGCAAGCGCGGCCTTGGCCTCGAGGAACCGAACATCAAGTAAAAATCGATTCATCTAAACAATAGATGCTTGCGTTTCGCTAACGCAAGCATCTTTTTTATGATGATGAAGGGTGAATAATGAGTTTCGCAAACGATACGTTTCCGTTACGAAAAAAGAGCCCGCGTCGCTTGACGCAGGCTCCTCGTAAAAAAAGGGGCATCCACCTACTCTCCCGCATTGTCGCGCAGTACCATCGGCGCAGGCGGGCTTAACTGCTCTGTTCGGAATGGGAAGAGGTG
>Ga0310690_10007073_pt1 | contig 14549 bp, 13 predicted proteins | sample AusTroGonzalo_MG_2_FD_207661 | JGI IMG/M metagenome (GOLD analysis project Ga0310690, IMG submission 207661) | Bovine rumen microbial communities from tropical cattle in Woodstock, Queensland, Australia - Gonzalo_04 (v2) (version 2) | ecosystem: Host-associated > Mammals > Digestive system >...
CGTGGTTTCTCAAAAACGGGTGCAAAATTACACATTTTTTCCGAAATGCGCAAATAAAAGTAAAAAATGCTAAATTAAGTTAGCAAATATTTTACAGACTCTTGATATATTTATCGGCTTCGATAGCGGCTTTGGCGCCTGAACCGGCAGCTACTACCGCTTGGCGGTAATGCGGGTCGGCACAATCACCGGCAGCAAATACTCCGGGCACATTCGTACGCGGACTATCGCCATCCACAATAATATATCCCTCCGCGTCACGGTTGAGGTAGTCTTTGAAGAGTTCGGTATTGGGGTGATGGCCGATGGCGAGGAAGAAACCGTCAATGGCGATGTGACGGAGTTGCTCGTCGGGTTCGCCTTTGCGATAAACGAGGTCTGCGCCCTGTACCTTACCATCTCCGGTCAGTTGGAGCGTATTGTGCTCAAAGAGCACTTCGATCTTCGGGTTGTTCAGTACGCGCTCTTGCATGACCGCAGAGGCGCGAAGGTAGGATTTACGAACAATCATATAGACCTTCTCGCATAAACCGGCGAGATAACTTGCTTCTTCACAGGCCGTATCACCGCCACCGACCACTGCTACAGTCTTCTTGCGATAGAAGAAACCGTCACAGGTAGCACAGGCACTCACGCCTCGTCCGCGATAGGTACGCTCCGATTCGAGACCCAAGTATTTGGCGGAAGCTCCGGTAGCGATGATGACCGCGTCGGCTTCGTACTCGATCTCATCTTCCACGATGACTTTCTTCGGGCTTACGGAAAAGTCCACCTTCGTCACAATACCGGAGACGAAAGTAGTTCCGAAACGCTCGGCTTGGCGACGCATATCGTCCATCATCGTGAAGGGTTCTACGCCGTCTGGATAGCCGGGGAAATTCTCCACTTCAGTGGTGGTGGTCAACTGTCCGCCAAGTTGCGGACCTTCGATCAAAACGGGCGCTAAGTTAGCACGCGAAGCGTAAATTGCGGCGGTATAGCCGGCAGGGCCGGAACCGATGATTAAACACTTAACTTTCATTTATGATAGTAATTAGAAAATAAACATAGATAAACCCTTTTGAATGCTTTTGAGCTTCGCTCCCATGTTCCTTGCTGCTAATAACTCCTCGTGAGTAAACTCCCGGATAGTTATTACCACCAAACTCCATACTCTACGAGTAAAAGCCTTCAAAAGCGATAAACATAAATAAAATTATCATCTCATGTCGTTGACATACGTATCTTTATCGGGGGTGATGATGTACTCTTGTTTGGAAGTGATGAATTGGGGGTCTTTGAATTTGAGAGTGGAGGTTTTCTTGCCTTCCTTGATCTCCACTTTCAAAGGCATAAGATCGCTGTTGCGTACCTGTAAGGTGAAACGGTTGATGCCGATTGATTGATCCTTTGGCGTGAGCGTGATAAGGGTGACGGGTGACGGGTTATCGGTGATGGTTCGCTCCGTGACATTACAAACGGGCACAAGGGCTTTGGCGTAGAGGAGCGGATTGGACTCGACGAGTTCTTGCTCGGTAGGGGTAGAGAGCGTCAGTTCGTCTGTCTCAGCGGAATACATATAAAGCGTTTTTCCGTCGTAGGCCGCTTCGAGCGCAAACATCGATAGGAGGAACTGACGACCGCTCATGACGATCGTACCGGGGTAGTTCATCGGAGCGTTCACCTCTTCGGACACCGTGACGGTAAAATCCGACTGCAGAGTCTTCGTTTCTAAGTTCGCTAAGAAGGAACTTAAAACGGTCAATATGGTCAATATGGTCATTGTCATTTTTTAGAGTCTAATAGCATTATCTAAGCACTTACCTAGCACTTACCTAGGACTTGCCTAGCATTTACCTAGCACTCGATTCCGTGTCGTTAGCGTGTCGAATCCGTGTTTTGGCTATATGTATTGCAAGAACCGTGCCAATTATTTCACTCCGAGCTCTTCGAGCAGTTTATCGAGTTGATCGAGGTCTTGGATGAGCACATCACGGCCTTTCGGTCCTTTGTTCGGGCCCACAATGCCGGCCGCCTCGAGTTGATCGCTTAGTTTACCGGCGCGGTTATAACCGATCTCGAAGGCACGCTGCAGACGCGAGGTCGATCCTTCCTGCTTGGTTACTACGTAACGGGCAACGTCTGCGAACATCGGGTCGAGTCGTTTCATATCTACGCTACCCGGCGCAATCGCATCTCCTTCGCCGCCTTCACCCACATACTCGGGCAGTTGGTAAGGCTCGGTATAACGTTGTTGCTTGGATATGTGCTTGACGATCTCATCCACCTCGGGCGTGTCCACGAAAGCACACTGTACACGGGTGATGGAGGCGTTTCCGGCATAAAGCGAATCGCCTCGTCCGATGAGTTGCTCAGCACCCTTCGCATCGAGCACCGTACGCGAGTCGATGACCGATTGCGTGCGGAGGGCGATACGCGTCGGGATATTCGCCTTGATGACACCTGTGACGATGTTGACAGACGGACGCTGGGTCGCGAGGATCATGTGCATTCCGACCGCACGGGCTTTCTGAGTGATACGCGCGATAGGCGTCTCGACCTGCTTGCCGGCCTGCATGATGAAATCGCCATACTCGTCGATGATGATGACGATATAAGGCAGATATTGGTGGTGCAGGCTGTCCGCCACGAGTTTGTTGGGGTTGAGGCGACGGCGAACGAACTTATCGTTGTAGTCCTCGAGGTTACGCACACCGGCGTCCATGAGCAGTTTATAGCGGTTCTCCATCTCGATGACGAGCGAGTTGAGCGTATTGATGACGCGATCGCAGTCGGTGATGACAATCTGCTCAGGATCGGTGTCAGGCTGCGCGGCCAAGAAATGCTTGAGCAGCGGTTTGTAGGGCGCGAACTCGACCATCTTCGGATCGACCATGACGAGTTTGAGCTCTGCCGGGTGCTTCTTGTATAATAACGAAGTTATTATCGCGTTAATCGCCACGGATTTACCGGTACCGGTGGCACCCGCTACGAGGAGGTGCGGGGTCTTGGCGAGGTCGAACATAAAGACCTCATTGGTAATCGTTCGGCCGTAGGCAATCGGCAGGCGCATTTTTGTCTCTTCCTGGAAGCGCTTGGAGGCGATGACGGAGTGCATGGAGACGACTTGCGGGTTCTCGTTCGGCACCTCGATACCGATAGTTCCCTTGCCGGGGATCGGCGCGATGATACGGATGCCGGTCGCGGACAGAGACATCATGATATCATTCTCCAGCGATTGGATTTTCGCTACGCGAATACCTGCTTTCGGGACGATTTCATAGAGGGTGACAGTCGGTCCGACAGTGGCCTTGATCGACTCTATCTCAATGTCGTAGTTACGCAGGGTCGTGACGATGCGGGCACCGTTGGCGCGCTGTTCTTCCTCGTTGATGACCGGCGCAGCTTCGTTGTCATACACTTTGAGCAGGTTGAGCGACGGGAACTTATAGAACTCGAGGTCTTTGCGCGGATCGTACGGGCCGAGTTTCTCGAGAAGTTTGTCCGGATCTTTGGTGTAGAGTTCGTCTTCGATGACGTCTTCGATCTCTAACTTATCCTCATCGGGTTGTGCGGGCTCTTCTACGGGCATCGGCGCGTCGCCCAGCGGCTCATCGTTCTCGTCCACTACCGGTAGCGGTTCTTCTTCCGGAGCGGGCTCTTGTTCTTCCACTATCGAATCTATCGTGAAGGTAACTTCATCGGTGACGGGTGACGGGTTATCGGTGACAGGCGTATCCTCTATCGGAAGGTCAATCACTACCTCTTCGCTAGACGAACTAGGTTCACTAGTCTCCCTAGATTTCCTAGTAAAAAGTTTTGCTACCCACGCGCCGAAGGCTTTGCAGCGGTCGATGAAACGCGGGTCGGTCACGATGAGGAAGATGACCATCAGCGCCACAAGGATGAGGATCGCTCCGGTCGTATTCACATAACTAACGAGCCAACGCGAAGCGAACTCGCCAAAGGCGCCACCCCAGCGATAAACGCCGAGTTGATGAACCGTATCATGAATGAAACCCAATACTACCGAACCCCAGAGCACTAAGAACACCGTGCAGAGGAAGAGTTTGAGCGCAGGCAGATCTTTGATGGCATGCATCATACGCAGGGCATAAGCGCCGAGGAGCACGATCAGCAGGAGCGAGACAAAACCGAAACTGCCGTCAATAAAGAATTGTGCCATCACAGCGCCCGGCAAGCCGATGATATTCTTCACCGCTGCACGGTTAGCGATACGCTCGGCGCGAGACAAGGACAGGATGTCCTGATCGTAGGTGCCGGTAAACAGGAAACTGACATAAGACAGCAAGGCAATGACTGCGAAGAGCAGCAGGATGATGCCGACGACCATGCGGGTTTCCCGCGCCTGGAAGAAACGCTTTGTCGCCTCCCAAGAGTTTCCTTTCTCCACCCGAATAGCGCGTTCAGCGGGACGCTCATCGGCAATATTTCTTGATTTTGATACAGTTCTGGGCATATTATCTCAAATTAGCGCACAAAGGTACGAAAAAATGTTTAATGTTTAAAGTTTAAGGTTTAAAAATTTGCATTTTTTGGCGAAAAAGGTGGATTTTTGTAAAAAAAGTACGCGCGCACTTGTGTATGTGGAAAAGATTTTGTATTTTTGCAGTCGCTTTTAATGTGCATGGACGAATTGATTCGACATACGGGTGTAGTACTGAGCGTTAACGGGTCGTTGGCGCATGTGGAGATCGTGCAGACAAGTGCCTGTTCGGCCTGTAAGGCGAAGAGTATGTGTATGTCCGCAGAGAGCCAGCAGAAAGAGATGGATGTTCAGATGCTGGAGGCGTTGCAGGTAGGCGATCAAGTAGAGGTAGAAGTACGCGAGCGATTAGCGTGGAAAGCAGTGTTGTTAGCGTATATCCTACCTTTTATTGTGATGATCGGTATCATAACCATGCTGGATTTTGTGACCGATTGGTCGGAGGCCGTAGTAGGCACCTTGTCGCTGTGCGGCATCGCGCTGTATTACATCGGGCTGAGTATGTTCAAGCATCGGCTGCAGAAACAATTCGTGTTTACAGCGAGGAAATTGAACTAGACTGCTAGACTACTAGATAACAAACAAAATATAAACAACAATATGAATCTGATTTTTATTTCAATGGGAGTTCTGGGTGTGACCGCATTGTTGGCAGCGTGTCTGCTGTATGTAGTCAGCCTGTTCTTCAAAGTGGAAGAAGATCCGCGCATTGACCTGGTGACCGCCGTGTTGCCGGGCGCCAACTGCGGTGGATGCGGATTTGCCGGTTGTCGTAACTTTGCCGAGGCATGTGTGAAGGCAGGCGGTATCGAAGGTCTGGCCTGCCCGGTAGGCGGTGAACCGACCATGGACCAAGTTAAACTCATCCTTACGCCTGCAGACGAGGCAGCAGAAGCGGCTCCGGCTGAAGGAGGCGAGAAGAAAGGCTTCGATCCGGCTATTGCAGCGAAAATCAAAGCACTGGCTACACCGAGAGCGGTATTCCCGCTGGCGCTGGGTATACGTTAAACGGTTAAATCGTTAAGCTGTTAAAACGTTAGAATTATGAGAACATTTAACATAGGCGGAGTTCATCCGCGCGACAACAAACAATTCTCCGCGCACCAGCCTATTACGGAGTGCCCGCTGCCGAAGCAAGCTATTATTCCGCTTGTTCAGCACATCGGTGCGCCGACACAGGCTGTAGTGGAAGTCGGAGCGAAAGTAAAAGTAGGCGAACTGCTGGCGAAGGCCGGTGGATTCGTGAGTGCGAACATCTGTTCGCCGGTTAGCGGTACCGTTACCAAGATTGGCGATTGGACCGACGCCTGGGGTGCACCCGGTCAGGCTATTTATATCGACGTAGAAGGCGATATATGGATGCCGGAGATCGACCGCACGCCGGATCTGATTCGTCAATGCACGCTTGAGCCGAAAGCGATCATCGACAAGATCGCAGCTGCCGGTATCGTAGGACTCGGTGGCGCATGCTTCCCGACGCATGTGAAGCTGCTGCCGCCTCCGGGCAAGAAGGCAGAGGTGCTGATCGTTAACGGCGTTGAGTGCGAGCCTTACCTGACGTGCGACCATCAGTTGATGCTCGAGCACGGCGAGGAGATCTTGATCGGTATTCAGATCTTGAAGAAAGCGCTGGGCGTTGAGCGCGCCATCATCGGTATCGAGAACAACAAGAAAGATGCGATTGAGCACATGACCAAGTTGGCGAACGCCAGTCTGGGCGTGGAGGTAATGCCGCTCAAGTTGAAGTATCCGCAAGGCGGTGAGAAGCAGCTGATCGACGCATGTATCGGTCGTCAAGTACCAAGTGGTGCGCTGCCGATCGAAGTGGGCGCTGTAGTAGATAACGTAGCGACCATATACGCAGTATATGAGGCTGTGCAGAAGAACAAACCGCTCATCAGCCGCGTGATGACCGTGACCGGAAAGAAAGTAGCGAAACCGGGTAACTACCTCGTTCGTTTCGGTACGCCGATCGAGGACGTTATCGCCCTTGCAGGCGGTGTTCCGGCTGGCACAGGTAAGATTATCGGCGGTGGTCCGATGATGGGTCGCGCGATGGATCACATCGAAGGTATGCCGGCTTACAAACGTCTGAGCGGTCTGCTGTTCCTGCCGGAAGAAGAGAGTATTCGTCCGGAGCAAGAGAACTGTATCCGCTGCGGTAAGTGCGTACAGGCTTGTCCGATGGGTTTGGAGCCATATTTACTCCAGCGCATGAGCGAGTTGGAAATGTGGGAAGAGTGCGAGAAACACGACGTGATGGATTGTATCGACTGCGGATGCTGCGTCTATACCTGTCCGGCACATCGTCGTCTGCTCGACGGAATTCGTCCCGCTAAAGCCAAAGTAGGAGCACTTATTCGCGAAAGAAACGCAAATAAGTGATTTGAAATTTGAAGTAATCGTTCCTTTAGGATAAGAAATTTGAAATTTAAATAAATATGGCACAATTTATTACATCTCCGGCTCCTCACGCACACAGCGGTGACTCAGTTCGGAAAAATATGCTGCTTGTCATTCTCGCCTTGGTGCCTGCGTACGCAGTGTCCGTGTGGGAGTTTGGCTTCGGCGCACTTATCACGGCCGCTATCTCAGTCTGCGCGTGCGTGCTGACGGAATGGCTTATCAGCCGTTACTTGCTCAAAGAGCAAAAGACCACTATCTGCGACCTTTCGGCCGTATTGACCGGTCTGCTGCTGGCTTTCAACCTACCATCGAGTATCGACTGGTGGATTGTACTGATTGGCGCAGTAGTAGCTATCGGCGTAGGTAAGATGACTTTCGGTGGTCTGGGTCAGAACCCGTTCAATCCTGCTTTGGTAGGACGTGTGTTCCTGCTGATCTCGTTCCCGGCACAGATGACCACTTGGCCTGTTGCGAAGGGGTTTGCAACGAGTTATCTGGACGCAGAGACCGGAGCTACTCCGCTTTACTACCTGAAGCACATCATGAAATCCGGCGACACGAGTTTCGTAGATCAACTGCCGAGCCTGATGGATTCGTTCCTGGGCGTGATGGGTGGATCGCTCGGTGAGGTCAGCGCAGCTGCTCTCATCCTCGGCGGTCTGATCCTGATCTGCTGCCGTGTCATCACGTGGCATATACCGGTAGCGATCATCGGAACGGTAGCGCTCTTCTCATGGATCGCCACACCGGCAGGAATGGCGCCGCAGACGTTCGTAGCATATGAGTTGCTCACCGGCGGTTTGATGCTCGGTGCGTTCTTCATGGCAACGGATTACGTGACGAGTCCGATGAGCGCATTGGGTAAGATCATCTTCGGTATCGGCATCGGCTTCATCATGATGGTCATCCGTACATGGGGTAACTATCCGGAAGGTATGTCGTTCGCCATCCTTATCATGAACGCTTGCGTTCCATTGTTGAACAAGATTCGTCCGATGCGCTTCGGCGAGAAAAAGAAATAAGGAGGTACAAAATGGCAAAGTTAGAAAGTACATTTAAGAATATGGTGCTGAGCCTGGTGATCATCTCCATGGTAGCCGCAGGCGCATTGGCAGGCGTATATCTGCTGACCCTGAAGAACATCGAGGCGCAGAAAATCGCCAAGCAAGAAGCCGCTAAACTGGCTGTGTTGAACGGTCACGAAGACGGTGTTGCAGTGGAAGCGACTGTAGACGGTTTCGGTGGTCCTATCCGCGTTATGGTGGGTTTTGATGCTGAGGGGAACATCCTCGGTTATGAGATCCTCGAGCACCAAGAGACTCCGGGTCTGGGTTCGCACATGACGCACTGGTTCAAGAACGCCAATAAGCCCGGTCAGAACATCATCGGTCGCCAAGCAGGTACGCTGGTTGTAACTAAAGACGGCGGAGACGTAGATGCTATAACGGCAGCTACCATCTCGTCTCGCGCGTTCCTCAAGGCGGTCAATAAAGCCTATGCTGACCAGTTCGGTGCGGAAGCCACCACCGGTGCCAGTCAGCTGCATAAAGAAGAGGCTGCACCCGTAGAAGAAGCACATGAGTGCGAGCACCATTGCCAAGGTCACTGCCAGGGGCATCATGGTGAAGGTCATCAGTGCAGCGGTCACTGCGACGGTCATTGTCAACATCATATGGAAAAGGAGGCAAGTCATGAATAATGCTCTCAAAACACTCACCAACGGCATTCTCAAAGAGAATCCGACCTTTGTGCTCGTGCTCGGTATGTGTCCTACTCTGGCCACTACTACCAGCGCCATCAACGGTATGTCTATGGGTCTGGCAACGATGTTCGTGCTCATCTGCTCGAACGTAGTGATCTCGTTGCTGAAGAACCTGATCCCTGATAAGGTGCGAATTCCGGCGTTCATCGTGGTCATCGCTACCTTCGTAACACTCGTGCAGCTGTTAATGCAAGCATACCTGCCCGCCATTTATGACGTACTGGGTCTGTTCATCCCGCTGATCGTAGTGAACTGTATCGTGCTCGGTCGTGCCGAGGCGTTTGCTGCGAAGAACAGCGTAGGCCTCAGCGCACTCGACGGTATCGGTATGGGTCTTGGTTTCACACTGGCGCTGACGCTGCTCGGTGCTATTCGTGAGTTACTCGGAACGGGTTCGTGCTTCGGCCTGACCGTCTTCCCGGATAACTACGGCGCACTGGTGTTCGTACTCGCTCCGGGTGCGTTCATCGCCTTGGCATACTTAATGGTCATTATTAACAAACTTCAAAAGAAATAATTATGATTTACTTCTTGATATTTATCTCTGCGATATTTGTTAATAATATCGTATTGAGTCAATTCCTGGGTATCTGTCCGTTCCTGGGAGTAAGTAAGAAAATTGACACCGCGATGGGCATGAGCGCGGCTGTTATCTTCGTGCTCACGCTCGCGACGGTTGTTACCTATCTGCTGCAGATGTTACTGGTTAAGTGGGGCTTGGAGTTCCTGCAGACCATCCTGTTCATCCTCATCATCGCTGCGCTCGTGCAGATGATCGAGATCATCCTGAAGAAGATCAGTCCGGCTCTCTATCAGGCGCTGGGTGTGTTCCTGCCACTGATCACGACTAACTGCTGTATTCTCGGAGTAGCTATTCTCGTAGCTAACGGTACAGAGAAACTGCCGATGGGTGCTGAGCACGGTATGCTGACCGGTACGCTTTTTGCGTTCGCTACCGCTATCGGTTTCGGTCTTGCACTGGTGCTGTTCGCCGGTATCCGCGAGCAACTCGCGTTGGCGAAAGTGCCGGAGGCAATGAAAGGCACACCTATCGCACTGCTGACCGCAGGTCTGCTGGCAATGGCCTTCATGGGCTTCAGCGGAGTGGTTTAATCACCATACATTGCGGCGGATAAGTCCGCCGATAAGACAAATCAGAAGATAATACGGATAAATTATCTCGAGAAGCAGAGCCACAAGCCACGAGGTTTGTGGTTCTCTTTTTTTGATGAGCGACCACTCGATCGGGAACTTGAAGAGGATGATAAGCGGGCAGAGGATCTGGAGGATGTTCGCTGTTGCCACGAGTGTACCGCAGCGACGGATGTCCTTATCGGTGTAGTGTGGCGCTTTACCTGCCCAGCGCATGCGTTGACGGAAGAAAGCGCGCCAAGAGGTTAGCGGACGCACGACGGCGGTATAAGTAGGATCGTCGATGATGCCTACCGTGTAGCCGTGGCGTTTGACGGCCTCCAAAAGGAACATATCGTCTCCGGAAGGGATCTCCGAATGCAGATCCGGTTCGCAAGCCAGCCATACTTCACGACGCACCAAGAGATTCGCTCCGGAACACATGACAGCTTGACCCATTTTGGCGGTGCGCATCGTGAGTTCCTGTATTGCCGCGTATTCAGCTATTTGGAGACGTTCTAACAAGGAAGGTTTGGCAGACAAACTTTCCATCTTTAGAGGCAGAATAATAAGGTCTTTGTCTAGGACAACTGCTTTTTGTGTAGCTCGAGGAAGGATAACGTCGTCATCATGCAGCCACACGTATTCGGGCGTCGCAGCGTGAATGAGTTTGGAGAGCGCATGTTTCTTGCCTAAGTTGTCATCGTTGACACCTTTGATAGGTGTAATATGCTGCGGGACGAAATTCGGATAACTCTTGGCAATGCATGCTTGGTCTTTGATAGAAACGGGATAGTCGGCACACATCAATGCCATCGCTACGCGGTGATCATTGCGCACTTCGTGCAGACGCACCGCCTCGAGACGGTCAGATTCTTTATAACGGAGACGCTCCGTGCCGGTGGCTTGCATGTCAAAACCTAAGCGTTCGCAAGTAAGTGCCACCGATGGATATAGGTCTGGGGTACTTGTAAAGTCTAGGATTACCAGATGTTTGGTAGGACTTGCCTCTAACTTTAGTACAGCTCCGGCCGGTGTGAAGGTGGTCAAGACACCAAAATGCTCAGCATAGATATCTGCCACTATCCGGTCACCCTGGATAGAATCGGACGTAAGGCCTTCGAGCAGGATCTCGCCTCCATGCAGCGCGATGTATTCGTACCAGAAAGCCGCAGCGGACCAATCGGATTCGAGATGCACATTCGGATAATTCGCTATCACGCGGCGGGTCATCTCCACATACGGCGAATCGTCGGACACCTCAACACCGTGCATGAGCAACGCAGAGTTGGTTTGCGAGGTAGGTTTGCCCTTACGCTCCATGAGTCGGTCATCGCCGGTGAGGGTAATGGGTTCTCCGGGATAGCATTTGTCTATATGGACTTGGAGAAAACGTAGAGCTGTTCCGCAATTCTTGAGGTAGAGCGATAGCGGTTCTCCTTTTTTATGCGCGCGCAAGGCCTCTAATGCATCGTGCAAGACGATTACATCATCAGGCATATTAACAGCGACGGGCATAAGCTCGTCGCCATTAATCGCCTGCAATAGAAGGATTCTATTGGCTATTGATTTCGATATTGGAAGTTTAATTGACATCCGGTAGCGGACTATAGTCGCGGCTATAACGCAGGTGTTGCTCCACGTAACCTTCCGTGAAATCCAGTTTCACGTCGGTGATATTACCTTCGGCATCGCGCTCGGCCGTATAGACGGGATTGACAAAGCCCTTATACGGTGCGAGGTTGAGTTTCGCATAGCGCTCACGAATCTCCTTATGCAATTCGGGGTTCACCTTGACCGCATAGGTCTCTACCATCTCTTTAGCCGCAGCATAGTCGCCTTCGGACGTGATACGTTGGATGATCGCGAGCAACTCGCCGTACAGACGACGCAGACCGTCATAGTCATTGACACACAGATAATGCTTACCGTCACGCTCGATGATCTCCACTTCGGGGTTCTCCGGCGTCACATTCGCCAGCACCCAGTTAGCGATCAGCTGACGATTACGCATATGCGCCTCTTCGACATCCTTTCCCTCCTCGATGCGAACGAGTTGCGTCATAGCGCCATTCATCATCTGCTGGTAGTAACCGGCTTTGTAGGCCTCCATGTTCGGCAGCAAACCGAGTTCTACGAGCTTCGGATCCGCCAGATAATAGAGTCCGAACAAGTCCGCACGTGCCTCTTCAATGGTCGATGCGTGCTCCTTGAGAGCATCCTTCGATACACCCGGCATGAGTTTACCGGAACCGTGTCCCACACACTCGTGGAGGTCTGTATGCAGGTCGCCGCATTGCGCGCCGTACTCCGCATAGATCGCACGGATCTCATCGTCGATCATGAACTCTTCGTTGAAGCCGTTTCCTTTTGCTGCCTCGTTGTAAGCATGCATGAGGTTGTCGATCGTCACGGACTTGGAACCATACTCTTTGCGGATCCAGTTAGCGTTCGGCAGGTTGATACCGATCGGTGTAGCGGGATAGCAATCGCCGGCAAGGACAGCGGCCGTGATGACTTTCGCCGTCACACCTTTGACTTCCTCTTTTTTGTATTTGGGATCGGTGGTCGAATGGTCTTCAAACCACTGCGCATTCTCGGAAATGAGTTGCGCACGACGTGTAGCGGTCAGGTCTTTGAAGTTGACCATCGATTCCCATGTACCGGTGATTCCCAGCGGGTCCGTGTAAGTCTCCGTGAAACCGTTCACATAGTCCACTCGGCTCTCCAGATCTTTGACCCAGGCGATACAATACTCGTTGAAGGTCTTAAGGTCACCGGTCTCGTTGAAGGCGATCATCTTCTCAATAGCCAGGCGTTGGGTATCGTTCTCGGCGTATTTGAGGGCCTCTTTGAGCCAGAATACGACGTGCTCCAGCGCTTCGCCATAGAGACCGCCCACTTTATACACACGCTCCACGATCTGTCCGTTCTCGTCCTTGACGAGTTGGCTATTCAGACCTATCCACAGTGGTTCTGCGGAGTTATCCTTATGCGCAGCGTACCACGCCTCCGCTTCGGCTTGCGTCACTCCTTCGCCGTAATAGTTGCCGGCAGAACCAGCCACGAGATCTACGCCGTCTTGCGCGGTCATACGCTTCGCCATCACAGCCGGGTCAAACATCACGGGCAGGACAGCCGATTCGTACTTCACACCTGCTGCCTCGCAAGCGGTCATGAACCACTCTTGCGTGAACTCCGGCAGGAATTTGTCTTCCGAATAGTGATGATGAATACCGTTGGAGAACCAGACACGCTTGAGGTAGCGCTCGAACGCCGCGAACTCGGGTGCATCTTTATCGTACGGATAATTGAGGTACAGCGCCTCGCACGCACGACGGATGCGCAGGTTATAACGGCCGTTCTGGTCGAAGAGGATGTCACGTCCGTACAAGGCAGCCTCGCTCAAGCAATAGATGAGCGATTTCTGCTGCAGGGTCAATTGGTCAAACTCCGGTACATCGTAGCGGAGGATTTCCAGATCATAAAACTTATCCACGTTATACTGGAAGGCTTGTTCCTTCTTTTGACAGCCGCACAGCAATGCCAAAGCGGCTAAAATGATAAGAGATTTTCTCATTAGATACGCTCTAATACGGTTCTTACTAACTCTTTGATACGCGGTTTGTAGTCGGTGTTCGCGGCTTCGACCTTACGTTGTGCGATGATGCAGCAGACGGTCATAGCGCGGTGCCCCATATGCAATGCCAGACCTGCGATGCAGGAACCTTCCATCTCGTAGTTGGTAACGCGTTGTCCTTCGTAACGGAAAGCCGTGATCTTCTCGTTGATGTCAGGCACCGCGAGATCGACACGAAGAACGCGTCCTTGCGGGCCGTAGAAACCATTCGCAGCGATGGTACATCCACGCATCATATCGTCCTTGGCAATACGGTCTACGAGTTCGGGGTTGGCTGCTACTACGTACGGCACAGCTGCTTTCTTCGGATAGCCTACGAAATCTACAAACGCCTTCTCGAAACCGAGGTCGGCTACCTTGTCGCGGTCCTGATAGAAAGCGAGGACACCGTCGAAACCGATGGATTTCTGAGAAACAAGGAAGGTTCCCAGAGGAATATCCTCTTGCATGGCACCACTCGTACCGATACGAACGATGTCCAAGCAACGCTTTTGAGCTTTTTCTTGGCGGGTGTTGAAATCGATATTCGCCAAGGCATCAATCTCGTTCATGACGATATCGCAGTTGTCCGTACCGATACCGGTAGAGATACAGGAGATACGCTTGCCGTTGAACTTACCGGTGATGGTATGGAACTCGCGCGATTGTACGTCGCACTCAATAGAACCTTCGTCGAAGAAGGAAGCTACCATATTCACACGGTCCTGGTCACCTACAAGGATGACCTTGTCTGCCAAGAACTCCGGTTTGAGATGCAAATGAAATGCAGAACCATCGGCATTGATGATTAACTGCGAAGCAGGGAAAGTTTTCATAATATTTGTGATTTTTGATTTAAGATTAACTATTTTATGCTTCTCCTCCGGAGAAGGTGAGAGGAAGGGTGCTACCCGGAATCGGGCCACCTACCGGCTGGATCGTACCGAATTTATTCTCGTACTGGCCGATATTATTCTGCAGCGCACCGAGAATCTTCTTTGCCTGATCAGGAGTTACTACGATGCGCGCTACTACGTTCGCTTGCTGGATACCCGGCATTAATTGAGCGAAATCCAATACAAACTCAGTCGGAGTATGTGCAATTAGTGCTAAGTTTGCAAACACGCCCTGCGCTTTATCAGGAG
>Ga0310690_10007074_pt1 | contig 14549 bp, 10 predicted proteins | sample AusTroGonzalo_MG_2_FD_207661 | JGI IMG/M metagenome (GOLD analysis project Ga0310690, IMG submission 207661) | Bovine rumen microbial communities from tropical cattle in Woodstock, Queensland, Australia - Gonzalo_04 (v2) (version 2) | ecosystem: Host-associated > Mammals > Digestive system >...
GTGAAGATTTTTGTCGCTTTCATAACGTGTCGACTACTGGTAATGCGTAAAGATACATATTTTCAGCGTCTAATGCACTATTTTCACAGCGCTGCCAAGTAATGTTGGGCAAGGTCCCCTTTTACATGGCAGACCTTGCCCGGCAACACCTGTTCTACTGTTGCAGGAGCCCTATCGGCGGGCAAGGTCCCAGGCCTAAAACGGGAGGGGCCATCAAAGATTATCCAAGCAGGGGGTGTCGGGGGGTACGTCCCCCGTCCCCTGGGGGTGCAGGGGGATAGTAGGTCCCAGCGGGACGCTGGGATGAGCGAAGCGAAGGTTCTGCCGCATCAATCCCCGGCTAGCGGAGCTCAGGGCGGGGCTTTCGTTACAGTTGTTAGTTGCCTCAAATACGTCTGTTTTGCGTCAATTTGGACGTTTTTCATAGTAAAATGACGCATTTCTCACGTTTTTGCGTCAATATCCTCGCCCTGCGCAGCGGGACAGGGGGACTGATGCGACAACCCGTGGCCGCCCGTGGCCACGTGAACGGGAGGGGCCATCAAAGATTATCAAGGCAGGGGGTGTCGGGGGGTACGCCCCCCGTCCCCTGGGGGTGCAGGGGGATAGTAGGTCCCAGCGGGACGTTGGGATGAGCGAAGCGAAGGTTCTGCCGCATCAGTCCCCGGCTAGCGGAGCTCAGGGCGTGGCTGTTCCTGGCAGGAAATGCGGTGAAAGCTGTCAGAAGTAGAGCAAAATCGCCGGTCCTGACAGAAAAACGAGGGAAAGCTGTCAGGAGCAGAGAAAAAACGGCGGTTCCGACAGAAAAACGAGTGAAAGCTGTCAGAAGCAGAGAAAAAACGCCGGTTCTGACAGACAAACGAGCGAAAGCTGTCAGGAGCAGAGAAAAAACGCCGGTTCTGACAGACAAACGAGCGAATGCTGTCAGGAGCAGAGCAAAACCGCCGGTCCTGACAGAAAAACGAGCGAAAGCTGTCAGAAGCAGAGAAAAAACGCCGGTTCTGACAGAAAAACGAGCGAAAGCTGTCAGGAGACGGCCCCGGAGCGCCCCGGAGCCACCCCCGGAGCCACCCCCGGAGCGCCCCGGAGAGGGCCGGAGTTTTCAACAGCTACCTGTTGATGAATTCTGCTAAAAAAATTTGGGGGATTGATGAAAAATCTTTTACCTTTGCAAAACGATACGAAAGTGATGAACAAAGTAGTCAAATACTATATGTGATTTAACAAAGGCAGCCTCCCGGGGTTGTCTTTTTTTTGTAGTAACGGTTAGAATAAAGATGATTACCCTCCCCGCATTTGCAGATCTTCACGTACACCTGCGCGAACCCGGCCAAACTTGGAAGGAAACCATACGCACAGGCAGCATGGCAGCTGCACGCGGAGGCTATACGCTGGTCTGCGCAATGCCGAACCTAAATCCGGTGCCGGACTCGCCGGAGACCTTAGCGCTGGAACAGGCGGCCATAAACAAAGACGCAGTTATCAAAGTTCTCCCCTACTGTTCCATCACCAAAGGCCGCCAGGGCAAACAACTGGTAGACTTCCAAAGCCTAAAAAACAGCTGCGTTGCTTTCTCCGACGACGGAAGCGGAGTGCAGGACCAAAACATAATGCGCGAGGCCATGCGCGCTGCGGCAGAGGCAGACGTCATCCTGGCCGCCCACTGCGAAGACAATTCACTGCTCAAAAACGGTTACATACACGACGGCCAGTACTGCAAAACCCACGGTCACAAGGGCATCTGCTCGGAGAGCGAATGGGGCCAGATAGCCCGCGACCTGGAGCTGGCCGCAGAAACCGGATGCCGCTACCACGTGTGCCATATCTCCACCAAAGAGAGCGTGGAAATAATCCGTCAGGCAAAAGCCAGCGGCGTAAAAGTCACCTGCGAGACCGGCCCCCATTACCTCACCCTCTGCGACGAAGACCTGCAGGAAGACGGCCGCTGGAAAATGAATCCCCCGCTGCGCAGCGCAGAGGACCGCGAAGCCCTCATCGAAGGCCTGAAAGACGGCACCATAGACGTCATAGCCACCGACCACGCCCCGCACTCGGCAGAAGAAAAGGCTAAAGGCCTGCAAGGCAGTGCATTTGGAATAGTCGGCCTGGAGACTGCATTCCCGGTGCTATATACAAAACTGGTGCGCCCCGGCCGCATAAGAATGGAGCGGCTTGTCGAGGCCTTGAGCACCGCCCCGCGCCGCATCTTCCGCCTCCCGGAGGCCCCGCAGGACATAATAGAGGTAGACCTCGACACACCCTACATCATAGACAGCAGCACCTTCCTCTCAAAAGGCCACTCCACCCCCTTCGAAGGAATGGAGGTAACAGGAAGAATAGTCAAGACTTATTATAACGGTTATTTAGTGTATGATTCGACCCAAGAAGAAACTGGTGCTTGAAAACGGATCCGAATTCTACGGAACTCTGTTCGGCGCAGACTGCGACAGAGTCAGCGAAATCGTTTTCAACACCTCGGTCGTGGGGTACCAGGAGATAATCTCCGACCCCTCCTATGCCGGGCAGATAGTGGTTCTCACCTATCCTCTGGCAGGCAACTACGGCATTACGGACGAGGACTACGAGTCCAAGCAGTCCTACCTGGACGGCATCGTGGTCCGCGAATGCTGCGACACCCCCAGCAACTTCCGCCTCACCAAGACTCTTGAAGAAGAGCTGGAAGAGCACGGCATCCCCTGCGTCAGCGGAGTGGACACCAGGGAAATCACCAAGCAGATCCGCCGGCTGGGCCGCCCCAAGGCCGCCATCGTAGATGTTGACATGCCTGTAGAAGAGGCTCTGAAACTAATTAAGCAGACCCCGGAAGGCAGCCGCGCCGTCAAGCAGGTCAGCTGCCGCAAGCGCTGGCTCACCCGCACCCCCAACCACCGTTTCCACGTGGTGGCGGTCGACTGCGGCATCAAGCATTCTATCCTGCGTCTCCTGGGAACCAAGGGATGCAACGTGACCATCGTCCCCTTCGACACCCCTGCCAAAGATATACTGGCATATAACCCCGACGGCATACTACTGTCCAACGGCCCCGACAACGTGCCCGAGGTACCGGAAGTCAACGCCCTCTTCAAAGAGCTGAAGGGCAGGCTGCCGGTCTGCGGAATAGGTTTAGGTGCCGAAATAATAGCCTGCAGCTATGGCGCACGTCCCGAATGGATGGGTTGCGGTATTCATGGCGACCACCCTGTACGCGAGCTGGAAAGCGGCCGCATAGGCATAGCGGTGCTCAACCAGAGCTACTTCTTCCGCAGCCTCGAAGGCACGGGCCTGAAGCCCACCCACATAACGGTCCCCGAAGGCTATATCTCAGGCTTCGAGAACAAAGAAGAAAGAGTCTTCGGAGTCCAGTTCCAGCTGGAGGCCGCCCCCGGCCCGAGGGACTTTATCCACCTGATAGACAAATTCATTAGCATGATGGAGGAACAGAAAGATGCCAAGAAGGACTGATATAAAGAAGGTAATGGTGATAGGCTCCGGCCCTATCGTCATCGGACAGGCGGCGGAATTCGACTACGCCGGCACCCAGGCCTGCCTGGCCCTGAAGGAAGAAGGCTATCAGGTCATACTGGTGAACTCCAACCCCGCCACCATCATGACGGACACCCAGATGGCCGACAAGGTCTACATGGAGCCGCTCAAACTGGAATACATAGCCAAGATTATACGCTACGAGCGCCCGGACGCCATAGTTCCAGGCCTCGGCGGCCAGACCGGCCTCAACATGGCCGTACAGCTGGCCCGCAAGGGCATACTCGAAGAGTGCGGAGTGGAGATACTCGGCACCTCCTTCGAAGGCATAGAGAAAGCTGAGGACCGCGAGAAATTCAAGGAGCTATGCATGAGCATAGGAGAGCCCGTCATCCCTTCGGAAATCTGCTACAGCGTTGAAGAAGGAGCCAAGGTGGCGGCGGAGATCGGCTATCCGGTCATCCTGCGTCCCGCCTTCACCCTCGGAGGCACGGGCGGCGGCTTCGCAGACAACGAAGAAGAGCTCCGCGACCTCATGCGCAACGCCCTCGCCCTCTCCCCTGTACACCAGGTGCTGGTGGAGAAGAGCATCAAGGGCTTCAAGGAGATAGAATTCGAGGTCATGCGCGACTCCGCCGACACCGCAATTGCCGTGTGCTCCATGGAGAATATCGACCCCGTAGGCGTGCACACCGGCGATTCCATGGTGGTGGCGCCCGCCCAGACGCTGACCGACAAGGAGTACCAGCTGCTGCGCGACTCGGCCCTCAAGCTCATACGCGCCCTGGGCATCGAAGGCGGCTGCAACGTGCAGTTCGCCCTCGACCCGCTGTCGTTCAAGTACTACCTCATCGAGGTCAACCCCCGCGTGTCCCGTTCCTCCGCCCTGGCATCCAAGGCCAGCGGCTTCCCCATCGCCCGCGTGACCGCAAAAATCGCCGTAGGCCTCACCCTGGACGAGATTATGATAGCCGGAGCGCCCGCCTGCTGCGAGCCCGCCATCGATTACGTGGTGGCCAAGGTGGCACGCTTCCCCTTCGACAAGTTTACGGAGGCGTCCAACGAACTCGGCACCCAGATGAAGGCCACCGGAGAGGTGATGAGCATAGGCCGCACGCTCGAAGAGAGCATCCTGAAGGCCATGCGCTCCCTGGAAAACGGCTGCTGCCACATCTGGAAGAAGAAATTCGACGACTGGAGCATGGAGCAGCTGCTGGACTACATCAGCAGGCCCACGGACGACCGCATCTACGCCATCGCCCAGCTGCTGCGCCTCCGCATCGACCTCTCACGCATCTACGACCGCACCAAGATAGACGTGCTCTTCCTGGAGAAGATCTACAACATCGTGCGCCTGGAGAGGGAGATACAGTCCGCCCCCGAGCTTACGGCGGAGCTGCTGCTGAAGGCCAAGCGCATGGGCTTCGGCGACAAGTACCTGGGCCAGCTGCGCAACATGAGCGAGGTGCAGATGATACGCCTTCGGGAGAGCCTCGGCATACGCCCGGTGTACAAGATGATTGACTCCTGCGCCGGCGAGCGCGACACATACGTGCCCTACTTCTACTCCACCTACGAGGGCGAGAACGAGTCCGTGCGCAGCGGGCGCAAGAAGATACTGGTGCTGGGCTCCGGACCCATCAGGATAGGCCAGGGAGTGGAATTCGACTACTCCACCGTACACGCCATCTGGGCCATCAGGGAAGCCGGCTTCGAAGCCATAATAATCAACAACAACCCGGAGACCGTATCCACCGACTACACCATCTCCGACAAGCTCTACTTCGAGCCGCTCACCACGGAGGACGTGATGAACGTCATCAACCTGGAGCAGCCGGACGGCGTAATAGTCACCCTCGGCGGCCAGACCGCCATCAACCTGGCGGCCCCGCTGGCGGAATTCAACGTGCCGCTCATCGGAACCGACCTGCAGGCCATTGACAACGCCGAAGACCGCAAGCTCTTCGAGGCCATACTCCGCAAGACCGGCATACCCCAGCCCGAGGCCCGTGCCGTCACCAACGTGGAGGACGGCGTGCGTGCTGCAGCCGAAATCGGCTACCCCGTGCTGGTACGCCCGAGCTTCGTACTCGGCGGCCGCGCCATGATGATAGTCGGCAACGAGGAGATGCTCCGCCACTACCTGCACAACGCGGTGGAAATCAACGAGGACTCCCCCGTGCTGGTAGACCGCTACATCATGGGCCGCGAGACCGAGGTGGACGCCATCTGCGACGGCACCGACGTATTCATCCCTGCCATCATGGAGCACGTCGAACGCACCGGCATCCACTCCGGCGACAGCATCAGCGTGTATCCTTCCTTCAGCCTCAGCGAAAAGGTCAAGAAGCAGATTATAGACGACACGGTCCAGCTGGGACGCGCCATAGGCATAAAGGGACTCTTCAACATCCAGTTCATCGTGGACGAAAACGACGACGTGTATGTGATAGAGGTGAACCCCCGTTCGTCCCGTACCGTGCCCTTCATCTCCAAGTCCACCGGCATACCTATCGCCAAGATTGCCACCCGCGTCATGCTGGGGCACTCGCTTAAGGAGCAGGGTATCAACGAGGTATACTTCCCGGAGAGGAAGCGCCACTTCGTAAAGACCCCGGCCTTCTCCTTCGGAAAGATAAAGGGTATAGACTCCTATCTGTCGCCCGAAATGAAGTCTACCGGCGAGGCCATAGGATACGACAAGACACTCACCCGCGCCCTCTACAAGTCGCTGCAGGCCTCCGGCATGCTGGTAAGGCCCTACGGCACCGTGCTGGTGACTATAGCCGACAAGGACAAGGAGGCCGCCCTGCCGCTGATTCGCCGCTTCTACCAGCTGGGATTCAACCTGGAGGCCACCAGCGGCACCGCCCGCTTCCTCAAGGAACACGGCCTGCGTACCCGCACGCTGCACAAGATAAACGAGGGCAGCGACGACATCCTGAACGAGATACGAAAGGGCCACGTAAGCTACGTCATCAACACAATAGACCTCAACCAGAAGTCTTCCCACCTGGACGGCTACGACATACGCCGCATTGCGGTAGAGAACAACGTGACCACCTTTACGGCCCTGGAGACTGTAAGGGTGCTGCTTGACGTACTGGAAGAAATCAGTTTTACCGTTTCCACCATAGATGCCGAGTATAACTAAAATACGACTGGAGATAATCTCCAACCTGCCGGTAACGCACAACTGCTTCCGGCTGGAACTGGCCGGGGAAGGCCTGCCTGCCGTTGCCCCGGGGCAGTTCGTGCAGCTGGAGGTGCCCGGCAAATTCCTCCGCCGCCCCATATCGGTACACGATGCCTCCCCTGAGCGCATCGTACTGATATACAAGACCGTGGGCGAAGGGACCAAAGTCCTTTCCCAGATGGTCCCGGGGCAGTCGCTGGAAGTGCTGGTCCCACTTGGCCGCGGCTTCGACCCCGGAATATGCGGCAAGCACGCCCTGCTGATAGGAGGCGGCCTGGGTTCAGCACCGTTGTACAGCCTGGCCAAGTCGCTGCTCGCCGCCGGCAAGCATGTTGACGTAATCCTGGGCTTCAATACTGCGGCGGACGTGGTGCTGTTGGATGAGTACCGGGCGCTCGGAACAGAGCCGGCCGTCGTTACCCTGGACGGCTCGTACGGCATCAAGGGTGTCGTTACCGACGCCCCCATTCCTGAGCACGACTGCTTCTATACCTGCGGTCCCCTGCCCATGATGTGTGCAGTGTGCCGCCAGCTGGAAGGGCCGGGCGAACTCAGCATGGAAGAGAGGATGGGCTGTGGAGCCGGCTTCTGTTACGGATGCACCATTCAGACTGCAGGCGGCCCCGCCCGCGTATGCGCCGACGGCCCCGTATTCAAAAAGGAGGATATACTATGGTAAGAGACTTGAGAACAAAGTTTTGCGGCATCGGCCTCAAGAACCCGGTGATACCTGCCAGCGGCACCTTCGGCTTCGGCCTGGAGCTTGCGGACTCCTTCGACCTCAACGTGCTGGGAGGCATTTCGCTCAAAGGCACGACGCTCGAACCGCGCTTCGGCAACCCCACCCCGAGGATAGCGGAGTGCGAGGCCGGATTGCTTAACTCCGTGGGCCTGCAGAACCCCGGGGTGCATGCCCTTGTGAACGAAAAAGTGCCGGCGCTGCGAAAGCTGTACGGCGGCTGCATAATCGCGAATATCAGCGGCTTTGCCGTAGATGAGTACCGCGAGTGCTGCCGGATAGCCGACGCCTGCGAAGGAATAGACATCATAGAGCTGAACATCTCCTGCCCCAACGTCCACGGAGGCGGAATGGCCTTCGGAACCGACGCCCGCGCCGCTGCGGAAGTGACCGCCGCCGTGCGTTCGGTAACGCATAAGCCCCTGGTGGTCAAGCTCAGCCCCAATGTAAGCGACATAGTGGCCATAGCCCGCGCATGCGAGGATGCCGGAGCCGACGGCCTCTGCCTTGTGAACACCTTCCTGGGCATGCGCATAGATATAAAGACACGCAAGCCCATCCTTGCGAACCGCACCGGCGGTCTCTCGGGGCCCGCAATCTTCCCGGTAGCCGTAAGGATGGTGAACCAGGTGGCTCACGCCTGCAGCATCCCGGTAATGGGCTGCGGCGGCGTTGCAACGGCAGAGAATGTGATCGAGATGATGATGGCCGGGGCTAGCGCCGTGCAGGTGGGTTCGGAGAACCTCCGCAATCCCTTTGCCTGCAAGGAGATAGTCGAGGCGCTGCCGGGCGTCATGGAACAACTCGGAATAGAAAGAATTAGCGATATAACCGGATGCGTATGAACAGGGACGTCATCATAGCCTGCGACTTCAGCAGTGCGGCAGAGGTCTTCAAATTCCTGGATCTCTTTGAGGGGCAGCGCAAGCCCTTCGTAAAAATAGGCATGGAGCTGTTCTATGCAGAGGGACCCGCGATAGTGCGGGAGATCAAGCGCCGCGGCCACGGCATCTTCCTGGACCTCAAGCTGCACGACATTCCCAATACCGTCCGCAAGGCAATGAAAGTGCTCTCCGGGCTGGACGTCGATATGGTAAATGTACATGCGGCCGGGACTATCGAAATGATGAAGGCCGCGCTTGAAGGGCTCACCCGCGCGGACGGCAGCCGCCCGCTGCTGATCGCTGTCACGCAGCTCACCTCCACCAGCGAGGAGCGCATGCAGAACGAGCTGCTGATAGGCGCCTCCATGGAAGATACTATCGCCCGATATGCCCTGAACGCCCGCGAGGCGGGGCTTGACGGCGTAGTCTGCTCGCCCCGCGAGGCCGGCCTCGTGAAGCAGGCCTGCGGCAGCGGATTCCTCACGGTAACTCCCGGAATACGCTTCGCCGATTCCGCCGCAGACGACCAGGTGCGCGTCACCACCCCCGCCCGCGCCCGTGAAATCGGCTCGGACTACATCGTCGTCGGCCGCCCCATCACCGCTGCGGAGGATCCCGTGGCGGCGTATCAGCGTTGTATTGATGATTTTATTTAGATGTTTCGCTTCGCTCAACATGACAGGAAGAGGTAGCATGACAACTGTCATTCTGAACGAAGTGAAGAATCTTACAGAATATGGAAAAAGAAATAGCAAAAGAGTTACTCTCAATCGGAGCCGTTTTCCTTCGTCCCGACGACCCGTTCACCTGGGCCAGCGGCATCAAGAGTCCTATCTACTGTGACAACCGCCTCACCCTTTCCGCACCCGCCGTACGGGAGAAAGTGGAAGCCGGCCTGGCATCGCTCGTAAAGGAGCATTTTCCTGAGTGCCAGATGCTTATGGGTACATCAACCGCAGGCATAGCGCACGCCGCCATAACCGCCACGCTGCTTGGCCTGCCTATGGGTTACGTGCGCGGAGAGGCCAAGAGCCACGGACGCACCAACCGCATCGAGGGCAAGCTGGAGCCGGGAGCCAAAGTGGTTGTGATAGAAGACCTTATCTCCACCGCCGGCAGTGCCATAGAGGTGGTGAACGCCCTGCGTGAGGAAGGAGCCGTGGTGCTGGGAATCGTCAGCATCTTCACCTACGGCATCAAGAAGGGCCTCGACAGGCTTGCCGCCGCAAACACCGTGAATTATTCCCTCAGCAACCTCGACGCCCTGGTGGAAGTCGCTGCCGAAGAGGGCTACATTGCCGCAGAACAGAAAGAAAGTATCATCGAATTCCGTAACAGTCTATGAAACACCTGATCGATCCTACCGACCTGAGCAAGGCCGAAACCGACGAAATCGTCGCCCTCGGAGAAGACATCATCCGCAACCGCGAGAAATATTACGACCGTTGTGCCCACCGCAAGCTGGCGACCCTTTTCTACGAGCCCAGCACCCGTACCCGCCTGAGTTTCACCTCCGCAATGATGGAGCTGGGCGGCAACGTCCTCGGCTTCTCGGACGCCCGCAACTCCTCCGTCAGCAAGGGTGAGACGGTCCAGGATACAGTACGCGTCGTGGGCTGCTTCGCCGATGTCATCGCCATGCGCCACTACATCGAAGGCGCGCCCCTGGCAGCGGCCCAGGTGTCCCCGGTACCCATCATCAACGCAGGAGACGGCAGCCACAGCCACCCGACGCAGACTCTCACGGACCTGCTGACCATCAAACGGGAGCTTGGCCACATCGACGGCATCACGATCGGCTTCTGCGGCGACCTCCGCTTCGGCCGCACCGTGCATTCGCTCATCAAGGCACTCGCCCGCTATAACGACATAAAGGTGATACTGATCGCCCCCGACGAGCTGCGCCTGCCGGACTACATCAAGCAGGACGTATGCGACCGCGTAGGCATCAGCTACCGTGAGGTGCATACGATTGAAGAGGTGATGCCGGAGCTCGACGTGCTCTACATGACCCGCGTGCAGAAGGAGCGCTTCCTGGACGAGGACGAATTCGACAGGGTGAAGGACGCCTTCGTGCTCGACGCCGCCAAGATGGCGCTGGCCAAGCCCAAAATGGCCGTTCTGCATCCCCTCCCCCGCGTTAACGAAATCCTGCCCGAAGTGGACGCCGATCCGCGTGCCGCATACTTCCGCCAGGTGGAGAACGGCAAGTTCGTGCGTATGGCCCTCATCAGCAAGTTGCTGGAGTGGAAAGACGACCCCGCCCACGCATGGACTCCGGGATCCTCTTCCGACGTTCCCGGCCGCTGCCCCAACCCTAAATGCATCTGCAACTGCGAGAGCGTGGAGAAACGCATCAGGGTCAGCGAAGACGGAACAGCACGCTGCGCGTACTGCGATGCAAAAATTTCGCTATCTTTGTAGCGATATGCTAAAAAAGGTCTCAATAATAGCGGCCATGTTATGCATGGCCGCTTCTTTTAACGCCCGAGCCCAGGTAGTGGACTTGCTTGGCGGATATAATTTTGACGGTGCATACAGCATGCCTGCCGTAATCATCCAGGCTTACGGTCAAGACGACTTCGGAGACACCTATGCCCGAAGCGAGTTCGGCTTCAAGATGGATCCGTTCAGTATCACTTCGGCTTACATGGAGTTCGCCCGTACCCTGGTGTTCTGGAAGGGCACCATGTTCAAGGACTTCGGCATCCATGCAGAATTCAACGGCTATGCGAACCTGGACAACTGCAACTGGCTGTTCGGCCTGGACTACACCCTGCAGCTGAAAGATTTGGTAAAGGTGAGCCTGCTCTACAAGACCTTCAACGGCGGTGCATACGCAACCGTTCCGGTCCAGCTTTCCGTGTTGTGGGACATGAAGAACCTTCTGAACGTGAAGGGTCTGGAGTTCAAGGGAATTGCAAAGGCCTGGGGCGAGAATACAAAGTACTGGTACGGTGAAGAGAGTCCGTATTCCCACGACCCGGCATATTTCACGATACACGCCACCCCGCAGATATGGTACTCCGTGGGGCAGTTCTTCGGCTGGGACGGTCTTAGCGTCGGCGGAGAGATTGACATGTCCGTCAATTTCATGGGCTACTACGGTTTCAAGTGCCGCGCCCTCCCCGCACTGAGGTTCAGCTTCTAAATTCTGAAATCTACGAAAACAGGATAGTGGTCAGAGGCGAACTGGCCGCCGTAGAGAGCCGTGTCGCAAACATAGCGCAGCGGCTCTATGCCTTTGCCGCGGAAATAGATATAATCTATGCGGCGTGACTGGTCCAGGTCCATGTCGTGCTTCCACCCGTTGAAGGTGCCGGCAGGGCCTTCGCGCAGCAGTGGCTTGTCGTCGAAGAAATGATAAGAATCCGTCCAGTAGCTTCTGTATTCTTCCGAGCAAGGATCTGTCTCCTTCGCGTTCATGTCGCCCAGGAAGAAAGACGGAAGGCCCTCGGGATTGTATTTCTTCTCCATGTCTATAAAGACGTGGGCGTTCCGGGCATGGTCTTCCCTGCTCAGCGGGCCGTGCGTTACCATTACAAAATAGCGGGCGGCTTTGTTCTTGAGGTCCGTAAGTATCATGCAGAAGCCGCCACGCACGAATTCGTGTTTGATGGCCCCGTTGCCATGGTCGTTGACCTGCTTAAGCTCCGGCGGATCTGAAATCCAGAAGTAGTGGGGCTCGCCGGCCTGGAAGCGGTCTTTCTTCCACAGCAGGCCGTGGGCCTTGGTCCCCACGCCGTCATCGGCATAAGGGCCGAAGAAATAACTTCCGTATTCCATTCCGGCCGCCTCCAGCATGCGCGGCAAGCTCTCCTGCTCCGCCGAATCCACCTCCTGCACACCGCAGAGGTCGAAATCCTCTTTCAGGAAAGACTCCACAAGCCTGGGGGCACGGGCCTCCCAATTGTTGGCGGGACTGTCCTTGTCCAGCTTTGCCCGCCTGAGGTTGTATGTTCCTATTCTCACATCTGTTCTTTTGAAAACCAGCACCGCCATATCATAGAGTCCGAGGCTGACCTTGTCTCCCCTTGCGGACACTTTGCCACTTCCGGTGACGGAGGACTCCAGGTATTCGTAACCGGGGACCTTGACGCAGGCCTTCAGCCTGTCAGAGGAAGTCTGGTTGGCCACCACTATCGCCATCCTGTCCCTTCCAACGAAGGCCCGGGCGTCCAGGGCGGGATTGGAGCAGCTGAAGCCAAGATTATCGTTGTACCGGCCGTAGAGCAGGCAATCCTTGTAGCGCTCCTTGATATCGTTCACCTGGGCCAGGTATGCCTGGTATACGGGAGCGTCGGAGATCAATCCCCGGCAGCGGAAGATTTCTATGTCGTTGCGCTGGCCGTCCAGAACGGTGTTGTTGACATGACGGGGTGCGTCCATATCGTCCCGAAGGCCGCGGTCGGTAAACACCAGTTCGGGGAAGGTGTAGCGGAAGAAGCGCATCCAGCGTTCGGGGCCGTCGTTGGCCGGGTAGCCGTGTGTGTAGTCGCAATACTGTGCAAGGGCGTCTACGGTTCCCTCGGCTCCCAGGGCGAAGTCAGGGGCCTTTTCCGCATAGCGGTCGCGCAGGAGCTTGAGGCACTCGGCGCGTTTAAGTATGCCGTACACATCGGGCACAGGGTATTCGCGGGAGGTGTCCCAGTTCGTGCTCTCCCGCTCGATGTAACCCAGCTGATCGAAGAAGACGCTGTGGGCTCCGAGCTCGTAGGCACGGTCCTGAAGGTCGAAGAGCACCTTGTTCCACCTGGGGTCCATCATGGTGGCGATGGCGAAGGTACGCTGGTCATATTCTCCCAGCCATGTACCCTGGCCGGTAAATTTGTAGCGCTCCAGTATCTCAGAGCCGGTGTTGTCATGACGGCATACCGCAGGGCCCGCCCCGCTCTTGTAGAAACGGCTTTCGCGGTCAATGAGTTTGCCGTTGTAATATAGCAGCAGGTGGTTGCCGGCGGCCTGGTACTTCTTTATTTCCTCCTTCAGAGCCTCGTCTCCGCCCTGGCATTCTTCGGGCGAGTAGTCCGGATTGCCGTGGTCCATACCCTCGGCCCACCAGCCAAAGAGGAAGAGGGCGTTGCATCCTACGCTCTGCCCGGCCTCGTCCACCTTCCCGTTCATGTCGGGATACTTGAACAGATATTCACCGTACTGATGCTTGAAAATGACGCGCTGCCAGCTCTTCATGCCCTTCACCCACTCAGGCGTCTCCCTGTGGTCCCACCAGCTGTTCACCCAGCGACGGTAGATTCGGGAGGCCACATGCCAGCTGCCGCTATAGGGAGCTATTACGTTGGCGTCGCAGCTCCAGCTCTCGCCGCAGAAACAGTGGGGGTATTTGAAGAATCCGAATTCCAGAACATCGTGATTGCCGGTTCCAGGGTTGCGGTAGGCGCGAAGGCCGTGCCAGGTATCCTGGAAAGTAGGGTCGTGCGATCCGAAGTAGAGGCCCTGCTCCTCTCCGAAGAGGCCGAAGCAGTTCATGAAACACTTGGCGCCGTATTTAACGTCCCTCTGCCGGAAGATCTGCTCGGGGCGCTTGTACGGCGACTCGTTAATCTTGCTTATAGTTTCAAGCGGATTGTCGAAGAGCTTGCCTCCAGCCTCTGCCGTAAACAGCTTATGGTCTGCCGGCAACTTTGCGCCATGGACAAGAGGATAGTGGAACTCACGTATAACCGTATGGGGCTCGTTATTCTCCATGATGGAGCCAAAACGCACCATATCTTCTTCCAGAGAGACGGTGAGCGTAAGCTTTATGTTAAGATCACCGCCCCGGCAGAAGAGCTTTTCATAGTCTATCGTTATGACGTTCCCCTCCTGAGACACGCTCGGCTTCTGGTCGGCGCCGCAGATCTGGATTTCTTTCTCATAAGGAGCGTCATAATACAACCTCCAAAGGTATTCACCGCCCGCATAATCCTGGCCTGTCTGTACGTTGCGCAGGCTCAGCAGGGACCCATCCGGTCCCACTGCAACGGCAATATTGTCATTCTCAAGCTTCAGGGCATCTTCCGGCAGCGGCACAGTTTCCTTAACGTTTCCTGCGCAGGCGCACAGAAGCGCCGAAGTGAGCACTATGATAATCTTTCTCATTTTATTGCAAATTCTACCCACACGGGGAAATGGTCGGAGGCGTAAAGGCCGTCAAACAGCTTGTTGTCACAACGGTACTGGACAGGTGAAACACCGCCGCCACGGTAGAAAACAAAATCAATACGGGACTTCCCGGAAGGGCTGGAAT
>Ga0310690_10007075_pt1 | contig 14547 bp, 16 predicted proteins | sample AusTroGonzalo_MG_2_FD_207661 | JGI IMG/M metagenome (GOLD analysis project Ga0310690, IMG submission 207661) | Bovine rumen microbial communities from tropical cattle in Woodstock, Queensland, Australia - Gonzalo_04 (v2) (version 2) | ecosystem: Host-associated > Mammals > Digestive system >...
CGGTTGTGTCCGACGGTTTTCTCTCGTCGGCGCTGCGGACATCCATTTGGTACAGGGCATAGGCACGAATCAGGACCAGCAGGGCAAATCCGCCGCTCATGGGCCATCCCGGCCACGGCCCCAGGCTGGCGATGAGAATCACCGACATGGCAATGATGATCATTCCCTGCAGAATAATGCCGACGATACGGGTGCGCCTGGAGGCGTCTTTGCCGCCTGTCAGTTTCAGAATCCGCCGGGTATTGGCATCCGCCAGCAGGCAGAGCGCCACCGCCGCGTACAGAACCCAAAGCCCCGTGCTTTCAAAAGTGGTCGGGAACAGGCCGATCAGAAGGATGGAAAGGGCAAACAGTGCCACAGCTTCAATGCCGATCCACCATTTGCCCGCATTGGGAAGATACTTTCTGTTTTTTTTCTGAAGAATGCCGGAGAAAACAATCACACCCCGGCCGCACAGGTACAATGCGCCCCCGAACAGCGGAATGCCGGTCAGGATATTGCTGAGCAGCATACAGTAGATATACCCGTACAGATGGGCCATCGTGCTGCTCAGGGGCATTTTCTCCGTGCCGTGTTCACTCAAGGGACTTCGGTTCCTTTCTCCTCAGCAGGCAGCATCCGAGGCTGACGGGCACTGCCAGCGCCGCAATCATAATCACATACAGGACCACGTGGTTAATGGACATACGGTCCAGGGCAAATTCGATTCCTCCGCAGATGCCGATGGCCAGAATACAGGTGATGATTGCGGTTCTTCGTAATCCTTTCCGGTTTGCCTCATCCTGCCGGATGGCCAGAACGGTGCCCCAGACCAGGATTCCGGCATACAGCACCATCTGCAGCCGAACGAAGCTGAATTCCAGAAAATGGTCATAGCGAAGGCTTTCCAGCAGAATCCCCCCTGCCCCGCACAGAAGAAGAAAAAGGATCCCCTGGTCTCCGTCCTTCCGGTTTTTCCGCAGCAGAGAAAAAACAAGAATGAAAAACAGGACCAGCGCCAGTACCAGGCCGACCCGCCGGGTCGCCAGGTATGTTCCGTATTCATCCTGAACGGTCAGGATGCTGATCCCGGCCGGAAAACCGTCGCCCAGCGGCCGGCTGATATCGAAATCCGGTATTTTCTCTTCCGCATACTTGATCGCTGCGATCATCAGCGGCAGGGCGGTTACGGTGATATCCATCGTCCGCTTCGGAGGAACACGGAAAACGGCGGCTGCCATCCGGCTTCCTGCCAGCGCACCGAGAATCATGCCGCTCAGGCTCCATCCGCCTTCTGTAATCCGGAACCAGCTGGCCAAAGGCATCATGCACCCCAGGCTCTGGTTCATCAGGCAGAAGCCGATCCGGGAAACAAGCGCGCCGCACAGCAGCATCAGCCCCGTCAGAATTCCGGCGCTTGCTTTTTCCATTTGATATCCCCTGCACAGCGCCCAGACGGCCGTCGCAGTCGCAACGGCCCCAATCATGCAGAAAAGGCCGAAAGCGTATAAATCGATTCCTGCCAGGGAGATCGTAATCGCGTCGTCCCACAGTTTCATGCTGAATAATGTCCTTTTGTCTTATTGCCAGGTGTTTTCCGGCACCAATGTGGCGAAATAGATGATATCGGTCTGGCCTCTGGTGCCAGCTTCCGTTCTTCCCTTGAAATGGAATTTTTCGGTGATATTTCCCTCCGCATAGCCTTCCAGCATCACCATTTCCGCCGTATTGCCGCCGTCCAGGTTATATGCCTGCACACAGCCGAGGTCGTACATAATCTGGGCCATTTCCTGCTGGGTCGCGCCGGAATTGTCCTCCGGGCCTTCCACCAGTACCATCACATAGCTCAGCTTTCCGGTCTGTCCGATGGCGCTTCTGGGATTTTTGTATACCGGGGCATAGGCATATTCGGAATCGATCTTCTGAATTTCCCCGTCAATCACCAGTGCCGGACCGAACATAAACGCATTCACGATCTGGTCCTTGTTTTGTTTGGCGAAATCCGCCAGTCCTTTGGATTTGACAAACAGGTGAAAGTCCCCGTCCTTGTCAATAATCAGCGTATCCTTGATTTTGTTGGTCTTGCTGCGGATTTTCTGCCCCATCCGGAACTCAAACAGCTTCTTTTCGGGCAGCTGGCCGTAATAATCGCCGTTCATGGCAATCACCGTGTTGTTTGCTTTGGCCATCGCGGCAACCGCCGCCGTTTTGTCGCTGCTCACCTTTTTCCCCGCGATGGCGGTCCGCAGCTGGCTGGGATCGCTGATTTTCACGTTCGCGATGTGTACGGTCATCCCGTCGATTTCCCTGCTTTCCACCATGACCTGAATCGTTTCGTCTGCGTATCCGTTCTCCGTGTATCCGGCCGGATTCGGCATGGGCGGCACGGTAAAATCGTCCTGAGGCAGTGCCCAGTCAGGCTGGGAAACCAGTTCTCCCTCATTGACGCTGACCACGTCCAGATCGTCTTCCGCATAGGCCGTGGAGAAGAACAGCCGGCCGAAGTCGATCTCCTCCCCTTCCTCATCCTCTGAATCCTCGTTCATCAGTTGCTGCTTGGTATGGTCCAGCAAATTGGGACCGGAAAGCACAAAAGGCATTGCGAGAATGACCACCGCACAAAGCAGCGCAATCAGAATCCGTACGGGCAGTTTCATTTCGGTCATGGCTTATTCCTCTTCGTCCTCGTTCATTTTCGTGTTGGCAATTTCAACCAGCTTGGCCGCCAGCTCTTCGTCCTCCACGAGGGAGAAAACGTCCTCATCCTCTCCGTTCTCGTTCTTTTCCTCGGTCACTTTGCATACAATGACTTCGGTTCCTTCAGGATCCTCCTCCTCGTCGGCATCCAGAATCTCCGTCAGCAGGCAGTATTCATCGCCGTTGTAGAAAAAGTAGTCCACGGGGGTAAATTCATACTCGTTTCCGTCTTCGTCTTCAAAAACGACGATATCCTGTTCCTGTTCACCGTCTTCTTCGTTCATCAGGTTCTTTTCGTTATCGCTCATGTTCTTCCCCTTCTTTCTTTATAATTCAAAAAACCGTAAGTATTATATCTTTCCGCGCAGCTCTTGGCAAGTTGACTTTCCCCTGCGCATAGGATATCATGGCTTTCGGGTCAGCGCCGCCGGGCCTCACTGCAGCGGCGGTTCATCCTTCTGCCGGAGGGCATGCTTTGTGCCGTCCGGTTCCTGGATGATCAGGTTGTCCAGCATGGCTTTCATGTTTTCCCGGTATTCAGCCAGGTATTCCTGCCTCAGGGCCGCCTGTTCCGCCGCCTCCGCCTCCGTCAGCGCACGCTGTTTTTTGATCCGGGCCAGCTCGTTGATCCTGTCGATTTTTTCTTTGTCCATGAAAAGGCCTCCTTGAAATAGATGGTCGATCCTTTTGGGAAAGGGGTTGTGGTTTGAATGGTTCAGGGCAAGTGGTTCGAGCCCGGCCAGCCGCTGGAGGATGCGGTGCTCCCTGTTCGCCGGTCGGTTTTCGGCCGCGAAAGGGATTCTCTGGATGATGAAAGCTGGAATGCCTGCGTTTATCTGGATGGCAGGCCCGTTGCCGCCGGGCGGATCTGGTGGAAAGAGGATGCCTTCTGGCTGGGCGACATCGGAGTTCTGGAAGAATGCCGGAATCAGCGCCTGGGCGATTTGGTGCTCCGTTTGCTGCTGTTCAAAGCCCAGAGCCATGCCGCCCGGGAAGTGCGCTTGTTCAGCCCGCCGGATACCGTGGGGTTCTTTTCCCGTCTGGGGCTGGAGGCGGTCTCCCCTGCAGGTACTGATCCCATTGAGATGGCGGTTGCCGGATCCGCGATTGATCTGGACACCTGTAAAAGCTGCCGGAAAACCAATTGCCCGAACCGGCGCTGATTCAACCCCTGCTGTCGCTGCCGGCAATCAGGGTTACCGTCCCGCTCAGCACTGCAGCGCCCGCAATCACGGCAAAATTGCCGATCTCGCTTCCCGTGGAAAAAATTCCGGCAGATACCAGGATGATTGCTGTTGTTCCGGCCAGCGCCGCGATCCAGTCCAGAACAGGCTGGACCGTGTTTTTTTGTTTTCTTTCCCTCCGTGCGGTCCAGATCCCCAGGCAAATCAGAATAACCAGGCACCCCGCATAGCGCAGAACCGGCTGCCCCCAGGGCATCAGCCGCGGATCCCCGTGGAAGGATTCCGTCACAATTCTCACGGCGGACCATAGCACGGCGGCCACCATCAGCAGGTCCCCTTTTCGCGCCAGGTCATCCTTCCGCAGGATCAGCCACAGGCAGACAGCAAGGAAGCAGATCACTGCCGCAGCCAGATCGATCCGCGTCGGGCAGTAGAAGCCATTCTCCGTCAGCAGCGGAAGGGATGGCATCGGTTTGATGATTTCGCGCCCCTGCCCCATTCTGTCGTAGTACAGAAAAGCGTTCCATACAGCCGCAGCCGGCAGGAGGCCGAATCCGGCTCCCTGCAGCATCAGGCCCGGGGAGTTCTTTTCCCGGTTTCGCCGCTTCCGGTCCCGGCAGTACAGGTTTCCGGCCAGTACCATTGTCAGGAAACCAAGCCCCGCTCCGGCGCCGGCCGCATGCACTTCCACCGGCCCTGCGGTAAAGAGAATGTCGCCGCCGGACCGGAACAGGGTCATCGAGCTCAGTGTGCAGAGGGCGGCCGCAAGGAGAAGCCACCCCAGAAACCACAGGATTGTTTTCAGGGTTTTCATGCCTTTTCATCCTCCCGGAAAACCCAGGCCGCCTGCATGCGATAACTGACAAAATAAAGAATGAAGTCCATCAGGATCTTGGCCAGCCATTCGGCCATTCCGATCTTTCCCAGCAGCCAGACACCGCAGTTGCTCAGGCAGATGATCCCGATGCACAGCACAGCATACTTCCACGCAGCCTGCTTCGGGCTTCCCTTCAGCTTGAATACCAGGTTCTGGTTCATTTTGAAGTTCACGACGGCGCTGACAGCCCGGGCTCCCCAGCCGCTGATATTCACGTTCCAGAAGGCGCCTTTTGCCAGTCCCGCCGCCGGCAGGAGCCATTCCCGAAGAATGGCAGCCAGGCCCTGGTCCAGCAAAAAGCAGATCAGGCTCGTCCCCATGAACTTCACGAAATTGCCCGCCATGACCTTGAAAATGCGTATGCTGTCCTTCAGCGGGTGGTAATGGCTCCCTTTGTTCTCGTTTTCATAAATCGTTTCGATCTCCACCGGAATCATGGGAATCCCATTTCGCGCACAGGCGATCAGCACGTTCATTTCATATTCGAAACGGGAGCCGTCAATTCCCGCCATGAAGGGAAGCTCTTCCTTCCGGAAGGCTCTGAGCCCCGTCTGGGTATCGCTGATCCAGTGCCCGTACAGAAGGAGAAACAGCAGGCTGGTGGCCCGGTTTCCGAGGCTGCTTTTGAATGGGACATTGCTCTTTCTGAAGTCGCGGGTTCCGAGATACAGGGCCTGCTTTCCGTCTTCCAGTTTTTCCGCCAGGCGGATACAGTCCTTCACGGCATGCTGTCCGTCTGCGTCCGCGGTAATCACGCCGGTGATCCCTTCCATGTTCTCCTGAATATAACGGTATCCGGTCTTCAGTGCTTCCCCTTTGCCCTTGTTGTGCTCATGGTGCAACACGGTTACGCCGTCAATAGCATCGATCTCGTTAAAAATCGGCTGATAGGATTCACTGCTCCCGTCGTCCACAACAACAGCGTAGCGGAAACCGTTTTCCAACAGTTCCCGGATATATCTGGGCAGCCGGTTGTCCGGCTCCAGGCTGGGAATCAGAATCACCGCTTCGCCCGCGGCTGTATTCGCCATTCCGCTCGTCCTCCTCGCTCACGTTTCCCAAAACAGGATTATTATATCGTATTCTTCCTGAAAATACAATATATGCGGCCCTTCTCTTATTTGACATACAAGAGCTATGAAGCTATAATGGTTTGTCAACTCAATCATCGGGAACGGAGGGAAGTACGATGGGAATCATACCATCCAGAAACCTTGAAGAGCAGCGCCGGGAGCAGGACGGAATTGTCTATTTTGACCGCGGAACCCTGACGGGGAGGAACGGCCGCCGGTACGACCGCTTTGCGATTCAGACGCATTTCGTCGAAGTCGGTGAAAAGCAGGCTGACCTTGTCCGCAGGTATGTTCTTCCGCTTGCCCAGCCCGGGGATGTTCTGTCCTTCGGGGCCAAGGTGATGGCGATGTGCACCGGAAATGTCAAAACCCGGGAGGAAGTGAAACCCGGCTTCTGGGCAAAGCGGCTCTGGCGTTTTGCCGGGATTAACAGCACCGGCGTCGGCATGCATGAACCCTATAAGCTTCAGCTGGTAATCGATATGTGCGGCCTGCCGCGTGTGCTTTTCGCCGCCTTTGTCAGCGCAATCACCCGTCCTTTCGGCGTGCACGGCTTGTTTTATAAAATCTGCGGGAAGGGGGTCGGCGGCATCGACGGCTTCTATTTCCGCTCCAGCTTTGACCGGTATAAGGAGATGGCTTTGATTAACCCGCCGAACCCGGTGGAGCTCTGCAACCAGCTGGAAAAGGAAACCGGAATCCCCGTGGTCCTGATGGACGCCAATGATATTGAGCAGAACCAGCTCGGAAAGTGCGATGATTTCCCGCTGACCGATGACGAGATTCAGGACGCAATGGCCGATAATCCTTCCGGCCAGGGCGATGAACTGACGCCCCTGATCCTGATCCGTCCCCTGAAAAGCTGACCATGCGGCATATTCCGTCTTCTGACACCTGCCATCAGCAGATTCTCTCCTTTGAGGATGCGCTGAAGCCTATGGCAGCCGATTTTGACAGATCCCGCTGGCTGTATGTTCCGGACCATTACAGCGAATACCGGTACCTGCTCGGCACCCGCGGTTCCAATCCGCTGGTCTGTGTGGGGATCAATCCCTCCACCGCCATTCCGGACAGGCTGGACAATACCCTGAAAAGCGCCGAGCGCATTGCCCTGTTCAATGGGTATGACTCCTTTGTCATGTTCAATGTCTATGCCCAGCGCGCCACGATTCCCGATGATATGGACCCGGAGCTGAATCCCGTCCTTCACCGGGAAAATATGAAGGCATTTTCCTGGCTGCTGGATCATTGTCCTTCCCCTCCGTCCATCTGGGCCGCCTGGGGGGCCATCATTGAAAAGCGGGATTATCTTCCTGCCTGCATTCTGGATATGGCAGCCATCGGCCGCCGGGTTCAGGCCCGCTGGTACACTGCCGGTCCCCGCAGCAAAGCCGGCCACCCGCACCATCCCCTGTACCTGAAAAAGGATTCCCCCCTCGATCCTTTCGAAGACCTGGAATCCTACCTGGAACACCTGAAATGAAAGAAGAATCCCCATGACAAAAACGTACGAAAACACCTTCACCCTTCTCAGCCGTGACTGTGATCTGACCGGCCACTGGCGTCCCTCCGCCATTCTGGAATCCCTTCAGGAAGCCGCCGGCGCCCACAGCAATCTTCTCGGCTGCGGACGAGAGGAACTCCTGAAGCTGAATCAGACCGTCTGGGTGCTCACCCGGATGGAGCTGCACATGATCCGTTATCCGGCGATTGGGGAAACCGTAACCGTTTCCACCTTTCCGATGCCGGTCCGCCGCTATTTTTTCCCCCGGTATTTTATTATCACGGACGCACACGGTGAAATGATCGGCAAGGCCGGTTCGCTCTGGGTTATTATGGATATCCATACCCGGAAAATGCTGCCGCCCGGTGAGGTAGCCCGCCTGATTCCGGACAACCGTGACCTCAGTGTGCCGATGAACCTCCCCGCTACCGTCGGCGCCATCCAGGGCGAGGAAACCGTCACGATGATTCATCCGGTCTATACCGATCTGGATGTGAACTGCCATGTAAACAATACGCGTTATGCCGACTGGCTCTGCAATATCTTCGGCGTGGAAATGATGACCCGCCTGGAACCGGAATCCATCATCCTGAACTATAATCATGAAGTGCTTCCGGACCAAACGGTCACCCTGCACCGGATCCTGAAAGGGGACCAGTATCAGCTGGTCGGCCGGGTGGATGACCTGGTCGCCTTTGAAATCGGCGGTATGCTCCGTCCGCGGCCGTGACAGAAAAATCCCTCATCCGGGATGGAGAAATTTGGTTTGACTTTTGTGAAACGCTGTGATAAGATATCCTGCGTTGAGTGCCCGTAGCTCAGTTGGATAGAGTGTCAGACTCCGACTCTGAAGGTCACAGGTTCGAATCCTGCCGGGCATACGCTGAAGAGCTCTGTTTTCAGGGCTCTTTTTCCTGTCCATCCGGCCTGAAGCCTTGCGGACCAGGGCGAATGCCGATGGTATCATGTCTTCGGGGGAATCATCATGAACAGTTTATTGATTCGGGGCGGCCTTGTCATGGATGGAACCGGGAAACCCGGTTTCCCTGCGGATATTGAAATCCGTGATGGAATCATAACGGCCGTCGGGCAGCTTTCCGACCATCATGCAGATAAAACCCTGGACGCGGGCGGCCTGGTGGTTGCGCCCGGTTTTATTGATGCGCATGCCCATTCGGATACGTCTTTTCTCCGGGATGAAAGCGGCGCATCCAAACTGTTCCAGGGCGTGACAACGGAAGTATCAGGAAACTGCGGATCCAGTCCGTTTCCCTGGGATAGCCAGGCCAATCCGGCAGACTGGCGCTGTGCTTCCTTTGAAAGCTTTCTCCGTCAGTTTGATTCGGAGGGGCATCGGATGGCGGTCAACCAGGCGATGCTTGTCGGCCACGGAACCTTGCGCGAAGCGGTGGTGGGTACCGGGGATCGTCCAGCAAGTCCGGAGGAACTGGACCGGATGAAACAGCTCCTGCGCCGTGACCTGGCAGCCGGCGCCTGGGGCCTTTCCCTGGGGCTGGAATACGCGCCGGGTTTCTTTGCCGATCGGGAGGAACTGGCTGCCCTTGCCAGCGTAGTGCGGGAATACAACGGAATTGTCACCTGCCACATGCGCAACGAGGGGCTGAAGATCCGGGAAGCCATTCAGGAACTGGTTGACGTGGGGCGCGCTTCCGGCGTGCATGTTCATGTGTCCCATCTGAAGCTGGATAATTACCGGGTACACGGCCGGGCACCTGAAGTCTGGTCGCAGCTTGAATCCGCCCGCAGGGAGGGTGTCAACATTACCGCGGATGTCTATCCGTACGCTGCTTCCAGCACAACGCTGACCATTCGCTGCCCCAAGTGGAGCCTGGATGGCGGGGATGAGGCGGTGCTCGGCTTCCTGCAGGGGCCCAGGCGGCAGGAAGTGATTGAGGGCATCCGCACCCATTATTTTAATGCGGAGCGGGCGGAAACCTGCCTTTTCAGCGATGACGGCGGCCTCTGGCCGGAAATTGTCGGAAAAACCCTGAAAACTGTGGCTGAGGATCTTCTGGGCACAACGGATTATGCCGCTGCCGCCGCGGAAGTGCTGCTGCGCACAAAGGCGAAAGCCTGGTGTATCTTCTTTGTGATGGATGAGCGGGATATGTTATATTTCCTGTCCCGTGATGTCAGCATTGGATCGGACGGCTGGGCTCTGCCGGGGGATCCGAACCGGGTAAAAGGCAAACCGCATCCGCGCTCCTACGGCGCCACAGCTGAATTCTTCAGGCTGAACCGGGAAAAGCATTTTTGCCCGCCGGAGGAGGCAGTCTGCCGGGTAACGGGGCGTACCGCGGAGCGTTTCGGGCTCACCGATCGCGGAATCCTGGCCGTGGGAAAGGTGGCGGATATTGTTGTTTTCGATCCGTCAGCGATCGCTCCCCGCGCCACCTGGCTGAATCCGGTTCAGCTCACAACCGGGGTTCACCATGTCATCATCGGAGGAAATGTCGCCCTGGAAAACGGCGTGCAGACGGATATCCGCCCCGGGCGTTTTCTGCTTCACCGGGGAATCGGAAACTGACGCTCTTCCAGGTCAGCCTTTTCCCCTCCTATTTATATCCAGATCCGGTATTGTCCCGCCAGCATCAGCAGGCAGAAGAAATACAGGCAGTTGTCGTAGTACCGGCGTTTGCCCTTTCTCATGGGCAGATGGGCAAATTCCCGCAGAAAGCGCATTCGTTCCGGGCTTTTGCTGCATACGGAAGCAGCCCCCAGCACGGCGCGGATCGCCGTCGGATGCATCGCCGGCTCTTCCGTTGCGGTCCCATCCAGCTGATATGCCCGCAAATCTTCCATATCCTGTCTGGAAAAGAAATCCTGTAGCCTTGTGTTCACGTCATCCTCCTCCGGATGGCTGCCGAACCAGATATGGTCCAGCGCAATGTTTTCCGCCACGCGGTAGGCATCCGAATAGTATTCCCACTGTTTCCCGAACAGCAGCACCAGGGATCCGTCATAAGCGGCGTATTCCGGACTGAGTCCTGTTTTCGGGTGGGCTGACATGGCAATATACTTCCTGCTTTCTTCCGCTGCCTTTTTCCAGAAGTCCCTGTCCCGTTCATCTGCCTTCAGTGCAAACAGGTCATAGAAATGCGGCAGATGATAGCTGGGGTCTGAGATCTTCATGCCGGGCACAAAGCGGATATAGTGGTTCTCCGGTTCCCACATCGGTTCGCCGCCGGATACCATTTCATGCTGGTGCACGGCATGCCGTAAAATCTCCCTCGCCTGTTCGGTATAATTGAAAATACCTTCCCCGTCTCCCCACCGGGCGCCTGCCATAAACAGGGCCATGGCGAAGTATTCTTCGCCGTCCGGAGCCGGGCCTTCGGCGTTATGGGTGCCGTCCAGCCCGACAGACCAGGCAAAATAACCCTCAAACGGCCCGCTGCGCAGCCGCATATACCGGTCGGAAAATGTCCACAGCCGGTCAAAAATGTCCTTTCGGTCCATTTGGACGCACATCATCATGCCATAGCTCATGCCCTCTGTCCGTGCGTCGTTGTTTCCCGTGTCCACCATGCACCATGCGTCTTCCCCGGTATGGTGGCAGAAGTTTTCTTCCGGGTCAAAGAAAATGGTTGCAAAGGCCTTCCGGACCTTTTCCTGTGCTTCGGTTTCAGTGATGCCCACTTCAGACAGATAGTTGGGATACAGCCCTGTGGAAAAAGCCCCCTGACTCATTGTGATGGCCTCCTTGCCTGAATTTGTACGTACATTAATAATATCCGTACTGAAGCTTATTTGTCAACCGTTTTGCCGGATAACGCCTTCTGTTTTCTGTTCTTTTTTTCACAGGGCCTGCTTCTGGCCGGAAACGCTGAAAATGATCCTTCGGAAAAGGATTGTCCGGTTTTCACGGCGAATACATTTCCGGATACAGGTTCCCTGAAAGAAGAAACAGACCGGGAAAGGAGATCCTGCCCATGCGTATCCTGCTGGTCCGGCATGCTGAACCGGACTACTCCATTGATTCCCTGACCCCGAAGGGCTGGCGGGAAGCGGAGCTTCTTGGCCGCCGAATGGTTCGTTACGATATTCGTGATTTCTATGTTTCTCCCCTTGGCCGCGCCCGGGATACTGCCGACTGCACGCTTTCCAAGCTGGGCAGAACCGCGGAAGTACTCCCCTGGCTGAAGGAATTTCACGGCAGCTATCCTGACCCTGCCACCGGAAAGCCGCGCCTGGCCTGGGATCTTCCGCCCCGGGTCTGGACTTCTTATCCCGGGATTGCGGATCCGGACACCTGGCTGAACTGCCCGCTCTTCGACGGCGGGGATTTCCGCTCCGTCTGGCAGGAAACAAAGGACGGGGTCGCCGCGCTGCTTGCCCGCTACGGCTTCCGGCAGGATGGGCCCGTCTGGCTGGCGGACAGGAACACGCCGGACACCATCGCCCTCTTTTGCCATTTCGGAATCAGTATGGCCGTCCTTGCATGCCTTATGAATCTCTCACCCATGGTCCTGTGGCACCATGTGCTGTGCCTTCCCTCTTCGGTCTCGGAGGTCGTTACTGAAGAGCGAATCCCCGGGGAAGTATCCTTCCGGATCACGAGGCTTGGAGATATCACGCATCTGGAAGCCGCCGGGGAAAGCCGTTCCACTGCCGGCCTGTTTCCGGAGTGCTTCACCGGCGTTGATTCCACAGATCCGGCCACAAACCTGTCTGACCTTCACCGCAATCCGTGAGCGTCTTCGGGCCGTTCGCCCTGCGGAATCCCTTCCGTTCCGGCTCCGGAAATCCGGGAAAAAGAAAACCACGAACCCTTTTTCGGGCCGTGGTTTTCTTTTCGTCATCCTTCGGAATTATTGCTTTGCAATCTCAACCAGCTTGGCAAATCCGGCGGCGTCATTGACGGCCAGATCGGCCAGCATCTTGCGGTTGACCTCAATGTTCTGCTTCTTCAGCCCGGCGATGAATGTGCTGTAGCTCATTCCGTTCAGCCGTGCAGCGGCATTGATACGGGTAATCCAGAGCCGGCGGAACTCACGTTTGCGGAGTTTCCGTCCGACGAATGCAAAGCGCAGACTGCGGGCAACCTGTTCTTTCGCGGCGCGGTACTGTTTGGATTTCGCTCCCCAGTAGCCTTTCGCCAGCTTCATGACCTTGCGGCGACTCTTATGGGCGTTCACAGCCCTCTTAATGCGTGCCATGATTGTTTTCCTCCTTGCCGGTTCATCAGCTTACTTATAAGGCAGCAGTTTATGGATTGTGCGTGCTTCTGCGGCATTGTCAACAATACCGGGGTTCCGCAGATGGCGGGTACGCTTGGTGGTCTTCAGACGGACCTGATGGTTGGCGTTCATCTGCTTATGCTTTACGATACCGGACTTGGTAAAGGAAAAGCGTTTTGCAGCTCCGCGATGGGATTTCTGTTTAGGCATAAATACGTCCTCCTTCCGATGCGGTTTATTCCTGCGTCTCTTTCGAGGCAGCGTTCTCCCTCTTTGCCTTCTTTTCGGCAAAGGAAGCCTTGACGGCTTTGGGAGCCAGGATCATGATCATGTTGCGGCCGTCCAGCACGGGGCGGCGTTCCACCATGCTGACTTCCTTGCAGCGGTCAGCGAAATCCAGCATCACTTTCATGCCGATTTCGCTGTGCGTAATCTGGCGGCCGCGGAAACGGATGGAAACCTTCACCTTGTCGCCGTTTTCCAGGAAACGGATCGCCATCTTGGCTTTGGTGTTCACATCGTTTTCTTCGATGGTGGCGGAAAGCTGAACTTCCTTGATATCGACAACGCGCTGATTCTTCCGGTTTTCCCGCTCGCGCTTGGATTGCTCGTAGCGGTATTTGTCGTAGTCCAGCAGTTTGCACACCGGCGGAACAGCCGAAGGCTGAATTTTCGCCAGGTCATACCCCCGCTCCTCCGCAAGGGCCAGCGCCTGCTGCGTCGGCATCACGCCAAGCTGCTCGCCGTTTTCGTCAATCAGGCGAACCTCCCGGTCCCGGATTTCCTCATTGATCATCAGTTCGGTTGCGATGTCCATGCACCTCCCACAGAATCGAAGTCATAAAAAGCGACGGGCATAAACCCGTCGCTCAATGACTCTCTGATGCCATAACCCGGCGGCGCAGGCCACACAAGGTGAGGGGCGGGCAAGCCTCTGCTTTCAAACAAGCGGTATTCTACCACATGGCTTACGGTCTGTCAACAGGTTTTTCTGCGTCCTGTTTCGCATGGGTTTTCCCTTCGTCCCGTTTCGCCGGCCTCGGGTTTTTCTTTGTCTTGTTTCGCCCGGCCCTTCCTTTTTCTCCTGGAATCTGTTACGATACCTTTGCCGGTTGAACCGGATCAATTTTGTTTTCTGTTGAAGGATTGTGCCATGACGCACCGCAGCGGTGATTTTGCGCGGGGAAATATCTCCGGAATCATTCTCCGTCTCGGCCTGCCGATGATGCTGGCCGAGCTTATTCACGTGCTGTATAACATCGTGGACCGGATGTATATCGGCCACATGCCGGAAGGCGGCACCGTCGCGCTGACCGGCCTCGGCGTCTGCTTTCCGCTGATCACGCTGATCGGGGCCTTTGCGAACCTCTGCAGCACCGGCGGTGCAACCCTCGCCACCATTGCCCGGGGCCGGAATCGGGATGGTGAAGCGGAGCGGATCATGGGCACATCTTTCACCATGCTGATGGCCATCGGGGGAATCCTGACGCTGCTGCTGTATGCCGCGGCGCCGGCATTGCTCCGCCTGCTCGGCGGTGATGATGAAACACTTCCTGCCGCCCTGGATTATTTCAGGATCTATGTGCTGGGCACCATTCCGGTGCTGGTCAGCCTGGGAATGAATCCCTTCATCAACGCCCAGGGTTTTCCGAATATCGGCATGATGACTGTCATCATCGGCGCCGCGCTGAACATTGCCCTGGATCCCCTGCTGATATATACCTGGAACATGGGCATTTCCGGCGCCGCCCTCGCCACCGTGGTTTCCCAGTCCGCGAGTGCGCTCTGGGTGCTGGTGTTCCTGCGCGGCAAACGCCCGCCGCTGCGGCTTTCCCGGTTTGTTTTCGACCGGAAGCTTCTCGCCGATATCGTTCGCCTGGGGCTCACAGGTTTCACCTTCAAGATTACAAACAGCCTGACCCAGGCGATCGTCAACATCATGCTCAAAGCCTGGGGCGGCGCGCTGAGCACGCTGTATGTCGGCTCCATGTCCCTGATTAATTCCATCCGTGAAATCGTCAGCCTTCCAAAC
>Ga0310690_10007076_pt1 | contig 14547 bp, 13 predicted proteins | sample AusTroGonzalo_MG_2_FD_207661 | JGI IMG/M metagenome (GOLD analysis project Ga0310690, IMG submission 207661) | Bovine rumen microbial communities from tropical cattle in Woodstock, Queensland, Australia - Gonzalo_04 (v2) (version 2) | ecosystem: Host-associated > Mammals > Digestive system >...
ATTGACAGGTCGTATGGTTTCACCACTCTTGAGAAGCGTGTTGAATTAGCGTTCGGTTCTGGCAATTCCGATTATGTGAGAAAATCACCTTCCGAAAGACGAAAAAGAAGGAAGAAAGACATTATAATAACTATTATCGCAATTTTGATAGGGCTAGCGTTAGGTGTACTCCTCCCAATCCGCCGTTGATAACAAAGTGTTGTCCTAGTTGTCCCAGTTGTCGTTTCCCCAAACAATCCCAATATGAACAAGCTCCGCATCCTGCTCATCCTTTTCCTCCAAGCGACTTTTGCCGTTTCGCTGAACGGGCAGAACGGCCCCTGCTTCCGATTCGTTGACACGCTGTATCTGAAAGCGAACGTGTTGCACGTATGGCATGCCACCTGCGTCTGTCCATCCCTGAGTTGCGTAGTTCGTGACGACTCCGAAAAAGAGATCGCCCTCTCTTTGTTCAGCGGGGAATCGCATTTCCCGGAAGAGGCTATGCCGCCGCTGCTCAACCATACGCTTGCGGACAGACAGTTCGTCTTGATGCGGAATTATCTCGAAGACAGCCTCTCCAACCGGTTCACCTGGAAGCAGATCCGACATTCGTTGGAAGATGGAATACATATTGACACAACGGAGAAGATGGACCATTTCCGCGAGGAAGTGATCATGAAACGCGAGAATCCAGACCATCAGTTTTATGATTCCATCCATGATGTCATGATAGAATGGCTTGACAGAATCTTGGAATTTTCCGAAGAGGAGCTAAGCATTGGTAATTTACTTTTCGAAGAGAAAGGGAAACTCAATCCGCGACCCTCTGACGACGCGCCTATTGACACCATAGTCTGCAACGGCGACACCTATTGTTTGAAGGAGTCCCCCTTCGAATCATAGGGAATCTTGGTGGAAGTACAAAATGAGTGCAACTTCTTCAATTACGACACGGCGGAAATGGATCTCCTGCAGCATCACAAATTCAAGAAGATCACATTATTTGTCCCTTTGAAGAAGAAAGAATCTGTGCAGGAGTAGTTTTCCATAATAATTGTTGTCTTTGTTGTCCCAGTTGTCGTCAAATAAAAATCCACAGCGGTTGAACGGACAAAAAGTGTATTTTTGCCCTCCATTTTTGGGAATCTGTAAACAAACATAGAATAGCTGAATGAAAAGAGTAATTTTCGGTTTAACCCTGGTTATGATAATGGTAAGTGGTTGTAAACAAGCAAAAAACGAGAACAACAGCGCGGCAATATGCAAAGAGAGCCGCGAGACGCCCGACTTCTCGAAGGGCGTGATGGATGAGAAAATCCTTTGGTATCTCGGACGTTTGGGCGACGTGCAAGTCTCTCCCGACGGACAGACGCTGCTCTACACGGTGACCTACTTCGACTACCGCGTCAACAAAGGCAACACGGAACTTTACACGATGCCTGCCACGGGCGGCGAACCTACGCGCATCACCGCATCCGATGAAAGCGAGATGCAGCCCATCTGGCGTCCCGATGGCAAAAAAATCGCCTACCTCCGCGCCAACGACAAGGGGATGCAGATTTGGGAATCCGATCCCGATGGCAAAAACGCCAAAGCCATCAGCAATGTGGAGGGCGAAATCAACGGGTTCAGCTATGCACCGGACATGAAACATCTCTGCTTTTTCCAGAACGTGCGTTTGGAGCAGACCATCGAAGACCGCTATCCCGACCTGCCCGAGGCCGATGCCATGATTTACGACGACCTGATGTACCGCCACTGGAACTACTGGGCCGACGGCACTTACAGTCATCTTATCGTGATTGACTACCCCTCCATGGACAACGCCGTGGATTTGCTGGAGAATCAGAAGTTCCACTGTCCGAATCCTCCCTTCGGCGGCATTGAGGAGGTCTCCTGGCATCCCGATGGCAATCAGCTGGTTTATTGCTGTAAAAAGCTGACAGGCAAAGAGTTTGCTGAGAGTACTAACACCGACATCTACCTCTACAACCTCAACACCAAAACCACACAAAACCTGACGGAATTCAACAAAGGTTACGACATGAATCCCGTAATTTCTCCCGACGGCAAGAAAATGGTGTGGTGGAACATGAAGACTGATGGCTTTGAATCAGAAAAGCACAGTTTGATGATTTACGACTTCCAAACTGGCACCGCGGAAGACTACAGCACCGATTTTGACCAAGATGCAACCGGATTTTCGTGGAGTGAAGACAGCAAAACCGTCTATTTCATCAGCTGCATTGAAGCCACACATCACGTCTATAAGATGGATGTGGAATCGCGCATTATCGAACAAATCACCCATGGTGATTACGACTATAACACTGTGCAAGTGGATGGCAATCAGCTGATTGTCACGCGCACCACGCACGCGGAACCTTCCGAAATCTACGCAGTGCAACTCAACAATAAGTCCGTGAAGCAGCTCAGCTTCATCAACAAGGATGTTTTGGATAAAATCACACCGGCGAAAACGGTGAAGCGTTGGGTGAAGACCACCGACGGCAAGCAGATGCTCGTGTGGGTGATTCTGCCCCCGAACTTCGATTCCACCAAAAAATATCCCGCTTTGCTCTATTGTCAGGGCGGTCCGCAATCCTCTGTGAGCCAGTTCTTCTCCTACCGTTGGAACTTCCAGATGATGGCGGCGCACGACTATATCATCGTAGCCCCGAATCGCAGGGGCGTGCCCGGCTTCGGCAGCGAGTGGAACGACCAGATCAGCTGTGATTATGGTGGACAGAACATGAAGGACTACCTCGCCGCCATCGACGATGTGGCGAAGGAACCCTACGTGGATGAGAACCGATTGGGCTGTGTGGGAGCCAGTTACGGCGGCTTCAGCGTCTATTGGCTCGCCGGTCACCACGAGAAACGTTTCAAGGCGTTCATCGCACACTGCGGTATGTTCAACTTAGTGAGTTGGTACGGCACTACCGAGGAACTCTTCTTCGCCAATCACGACATCGGAGGCCCCTATTGGGCAAACCCGGTGCCGGCAAGCTACAACATCTCGCCGCACAAGTTCGTGGGCAACTGGGACACCCCGATTTTGGTCATCCACGGCGGAAAAGACTTCCGCATCCCCTACACTGAGGGCATGCAGGCCTTCGACGCCGCGCAGATGCAAGGCATCCCGAGCCGTTTCCTCTTCTTCCCAGAGGAGTGCCACTTCGTCTCGACACCGCAGAACGCCATGTTGTGGCAGAGAGAGTTCTTTAGGTGGCTGGATCAGTGGCTGAAAAATAGTTAGTAGTTAGTAGTTAGCAGTTAGCAGTTGGCCAGGACATAGACTTAAACTTATACTTAGACTTTAAACCATTCAAATGAACCCACTCTCTCGTATAAAGGAGCTGAACGAACGTTTTAAGGAGAAGATTGGCTGGAAGATTCTGGACAGCTATCTGCTCAAGAAAATGTTGGGTTCGGTGTTGTTCTCCATTTCGCTGTTGATGGTCGTTGTGGTTGTTTTCGACGTTTCTGAGAACATCCATCGATTCATGGGCCACAATATCCCTGCAAAAGAGGTGATCACGGGGTATTATTTCAATTTCATCCCCTATTTCATCAATCTTTTCATCCCTTTATTCACCTTTATCAGTGTTATTTGGTTCACTTCAAAACTCTCGTCACGCAACGAAATCATCTCCATTTTCGATAATGGCATCAGCTTCAACCGAATGCTGGTACCTTACGTCACGGGCGCGGTCATTATCATGATCCTTTCTTTGATATTGTCCAATTTTATCGTGCCCAACACCAACCGGAAACTGAATGATTTCAAATATCAGTATTTCGGGAAACGCAATGTGTCAACCACCTATCAACATGTCAAAAATTCCAAAAACAGTTACATTTTCGTAGAACGATGGGACAAACTGGAGGACATAGGATATAATTTCACCTACGAAGAGTTCGCCAACAACGCCATTCGGAAAAAAATATCTGCACAGACCATAGATTATGATGAGGAGCAGCAGGTGTGGCATTTGCACCAATATATACATCGTGAAATTACGGATGACGGGGATGAGCTCATTATCACCGGGGAAGATATGGACACCACGTTCAATATCAAGCCCATGAACCTCTATCAAGATGCATTTATCAGTGAGACAATGTCTTACACTGAATTACGACAGTTTATCAAAGAAGAGAAGATGCGCGGTTCGTCGTTGCTGGCCAACTACCAAATTGAGCAGCACAAACGTTTGGCAAATCCATTGGGCATCCTGATAATGACGCTGTTAGGTCTGAGCGTGTCATGTCGGAAAAACACACGCGGGGTCGGCGTCCACATCTTTATCGGCATGGGATTGGCTTTCACCTTCATCTTTTTACAACAGATTTCCACGGTATTCTCCGTCTCGGGCGGACTCCCGCCCATCCTCGGCACATGGCTCCCGAATCTCATTTACTTGGCCATCACCATTGTGATGCTGAAATTGACACCTAAATAGGAAAAGAGTGAAAAACTGCGAAAATCGGGAAAATTTATTTACAATTAATAGTAAATATTTTCTTAATTGATTAGTTTTCAGAGAGATATTTTTCTGAATATACGCATAAATAAGTAGAAAAAAAGCGTACCTTTGCGACCTCGTTTTATAAATTACATCAAAAATGGAAAAAGAAGAAATTAAAAACAATGTGAATGCTGAGAAACTGAAAGTACTCAATTCCACACTCGAAAAACTTGAAAAAACTTTCGGAAAAGGCTCTATCATGCGCATGGGCGAGACCCACATCGAAGAGATGGACGTGATTTCCACTGGTTCCATCGGCTTGGATACCGCGCTGGGCGTGGGCGGCTTCCCGAAAGGCAGAATCGTAGAGATTTACGGACCTGAATCTTCTGGTAAGACTACGCTGGCCATCCATGCCATCGCGGAAGCGCAGAAGCAAGGCGGAATCGCTGCGTTCATTGACGCGGAACATGCCTTCGACCGTTTCTACGCCGAAAAACTGGGCGTGAACACCGCCGAACTGCTTATTTCGCAACCCGATAACGGTGAACAAGCCCTCGAAATCGCGGATAATTTGATTCGTTCCGGTGCCATCGACATCATCGTCATCGACTCCGTGGCAGCCCTTACGCCAAAGAGCGAAATCGAAGGCGACATGGGCGACTCCAAGGTCGGTCTGCAAGCGCGTTTGATGTCACAAGCTTTGCGCAAACTTACCGCAACCATCAATAAAACAGGTTGTTGCTGTATTTTCATCAACCAATTGCGTGAGAAGATCGGCATCCTGTTCGGCAATCCCGAAACCACCACCGGCGGTAATGCGTTGAAGTTCTACGCATCCGTGCGTTTAGATATCCGTCGTCAAACTCAAATCAAAGACGGGGACACGGCCATCGGTAACCATGTGAAAGTCAAGGTGGTGAAGAACAAGGTTGCGCCTCCATTCCGCACGGCAGAGTTTGACATCATGTTCGGCGAAGGTATCTCCAAGGCTGGCGAGATCGTGGACCTGGGCGTGGAATACAACATCATCAAGAAGTCCGGTTCCTGGTTCTCTTACGGCGACTCCAAACTGGCACAAGGTCGTGACAGCGTGAAACAACTCCTCAACGACAACCCCGAACTCTCCGACGAAATCGAAGCGAAAATCCGCGAAGCGATCAAGGAAAATATGAAATAATGGCTGTTGGCCGTTGGCTATTGGCTTTTCGCCTATTTCGACCCAAAGCCAATAGCTAATAGCCAAAAGCTAAAAGCTAAAATAACAGAATGAAAAAGACGATTACCATTCTACTGGCACTGTTGTTAGTCTTCGGTTACGGCTGCAAGAAGAAAAACCAATATGCAGACTTGCCGGAAGAGCTGGCGGAACTCTGCATCAATATTGACAAACACCCTAAAAAGTCCGAAAATTATTATAAAAGGGCTCAATATTACTACCTCCATGAGGATATTGACAAGGGTATTGCCGATATGCAGACGGCCATAAAGCTGCAGCCCGACAGCAGCAAGTATTATGTGATGCTTTCCGACCTCTATTTCGCACAGCATGAAACCGACCTGACGGAAGAAATGCTGTTGAAGGCTATTTCCAAGGACGAGAACAACAACGAAGCCCGTTTGAAACTGGCTGAACTTCAGTTCCATACACGTCAATATGAGGATTGCGAAAAGACCATAGACGAAGCGGTGCAACGTCAGCCGCACAATCCGAAAGCATACTTGATCAAGGCTTTTATGCTGAAAGATATGCAAGACACGATTGGCTATCTGCGTATGCTGCAACTAGTGATAGACCAAGACCCTACGGAGACGAAAGCTTTCTTGGAACTGGGTTATTTCTACCAGCAACAAAACGACCCTATTGCGGTGTCTTATTATCAGAATGGCTTGAAAGCGGACCCGAAAAACGTGGAACTGCATTACAATTTGGGAAAAATGTTCCAAGATATGGATAAGCTGGAGGAGGCGGAACAGGAATACAAAACGGCCATCGCCATCGATTCCACCCATATTCCTTCCCTTAACAACTTGGGATACTTATACTTGGATGACAATATCAAGAAATACGACGAGGCCGTGAAACTCTTCACGCAAGTGCTGCAAATCAACCCGAAATTCGTCTATGCGCTTTGCAATCGCGGGGTGGCATACGAGTATTTGGGCAACTATCCTGCCGCACGCAAAGACTATGAAGAGACCTTAAAGCTCTCCACCAATTTCGAACCGGCCATCAAAGGGCTGAACCGTTTGGACAAACTTCAATAGTGTTGCTATGAACGAGAATTTAGATCCTACCCAACAGCATCTTTCAGCTTCCGACAAGGAGTTTGAACGTGCGATACGCCCTGCGCAATTCACTGATTTCCAAGGACAACAGCAGGTTCTGGAAAATCTGATGGTTTTCGTGCACGCGGCGAAAGGGCGCGGCGAGGCGTTGGATCACGTCCTGCTGCACGGACCTCCGGGATTAGGAAAGACGACCCTTTCGCACATTATCGGAAACGAAATGGGCGTGAACGTGCGCGTCACCTCCGGACCTGTCATCGACAAACCCGGCGATTTGGCTGGACTGCTGACCAACTTAGAGCCTCACGATGTGCTGTTTATCGATGAGATACACCGACTTTCGCCCGTAGTGGAGGAGTATCTCTACTCAGCGATGGAAGATTATAAGATTGATATCATGATCGATAGCGGTCCGAGTGCGCGGAGCGTGCAAATCTCCATCAACCCGTTCACCTTGGTGGGTGCCACCACCCGTTCAGGCTTGTTGACGGCCCCTTTGCGTTCTCGTTTCGGCATCAACTTGCGTTTGCAATATTATGATGCTCAAACACTTGGCAATATTATCAAACGTTCCGCATCCATTTTGGACATCCCCATTGAAGAGGATGCTGCTTACGAGATTGCGAGCCGCAGTCGTGGGACACCCCGTATCGCGAATTTGTTGTTGCGCCGTGTGCGTGACTTCGCCCAAATCAAGGGCGACGGCACTATCACGTTGCCTATCACGCAAATCGCCTTAACCGCATTGAATGTTGACAGGCACGGTTTAGACGAGATGGACAACCGTATATTGAGTACTATTATCGAGAAATTCAAGGGTGGTCCGGTAGGATTGAGCACCATTGCCACAGCAGTGGGTGAGGATTCTGGTACCATTGAAGAGGTCTATGAACCATTCCTGATTCAGGAAGGCTACCTCATGCGCACTCCGCGCGGTCGCGAAGCCACCGATCTGGCATTTGCACATTTAGGGAAATCCCGGTACGTATCAGGGCAAGGGGAATTGTTCTAGGGGAAACAATCGTTGACACTGAGAATCAGTGAAATATCCCTTCATATTCATTAAAATATTAAGCTTATGAGCAATCCACTTTTAAATATCCAATACGGTTTGTATGTCATCACGACCTGCGACAATGGTCGCGACAACGGCTGCATCAGCAACACCGTTGGACAGGTGGCGACGCATCCCAACCGTATCTCCGTAGCCTTATGCAAAGAGAATTTGACCACCGAACTTATCCAGCGTTCGGGTCGCTTCACGGTCTCCGTTCTCAGTGAGGCAGCCGACTTCGAACTGTTCAAGCATTTCGGCTTTCAAAGCGGAAAAACGGTCGATAAATTTGCTGATTTCACCGACTGCCGCCGTATCAGCAACGGAACGCTGGTCATCACGCGCGGTACTAACACCTTCTTTTCAGCCAATGTAGAGCAGGCCATCGATTTGGGTTCGCACATCCTTTTCATAGGTGTCATCACCGAGATGGAGGCACTCACCGATGTGCCCTCAGCCACTTACAATTACTATCAGGAGCACATCAAACCGAAACCCGAACCCGTCGGCAAGACCGCTGAAGGCAAGACCATCTGGCGCTGCACCATCTGCGGTTACGAATACGAAGGCGAGGAGTTACCTGATGACTTCATCTGCCCTCTCTGCAAGCACCCCGCATCGGACTTCGAGAGAATCGGGTAAAGGGCGGCGTATGGGTCTATGCCAATCTTGAAAATATTGATTATAAAAACACGTAGAGACACGGTTTATCGTGTCTCTACGTGTTTTGAGCGGAAAACGGACTCGAACTCGAGATTCTAGGAAAAGGTCCCGTGTCGTTTCTGTTTTTCTAATATTCACAATCCAGACAAATCCACTTTGTAAGTGATATCCACGGATGTCTGTTTTTCCAGAAATATTGCCATATAGATAGGGAGATACATCACTTTGTCGGATTGACGTAAATTCTCATTGCTGAAAACGATAGCCTCAGGTATTTGATAGTCTTGGTTGGATATCACATTGGATAGGGCATTGTGCCGGTGGTAATCTTTGCCGGATTTCACTTCTATGGGAAGGACGTCCCCATTCTTTTCGATCACAAAATCTAACTCACCTTGTTTCTTACTGTTGAAATAATAGAGTTCAAATCCATGGGCAAACAACTCCTGGGCGATGGCATTCTCGTAAACGGAGCCAAAGTTGATGCTTTTGGCATCAGTGAGCAATCGCAGCTGAATGCCGTCGGCGTACTGGCTAGCCAGCAGACCGACATCGTTCTGGAACAGCTTGAATAAATTTCTGGAACGTGATAACTTCAATGGAATGATTGGTTCATCCACATTATAGACAGGCAATGCAACACCTGCCTCCTTTAACCAAATGAAACTGTTTTCAAAATGCAAGAATTTAGCATTTTCGTTCAGATTCTTCAAGATAAACCTTTTGTTTTTCGCATTGAGCTCAGATGGTATTTGGTCGAAAATTTCTTCAATATAAAGTTTGTTCTTCTTGTCGTATTTTGCAATGTCACGTTTATAGAGCCGTAGGATAGCCTGCTGTTCCGCAAGAACTTCTTGAAGATTGTTGGAGTCTAGATACTTTTGCACAGCAGCCGGCATTCCGCCCACGATGAGATACAGACGGAACAGTTCCATCAGTTTGGCATGGACAAATTCATCCACTGGACGTTTGTTTTCCCAAGCATCCCGAAGTTCGTCCATGACCATTTGACTCAAACCGACAGCCGTAAAAAACTCTTCCATATCCAAAGGAAACATCTCCTTTACATCCATATAACCTACAGGTTCTGAACGCAAGTCTTTGAGTTCCACCCCTAAAAGCGAGCCGCTCATAATATAGCGATAGTTTCCTTCATCAACTAGAAACTTGATAGCAGTCACAATCTCGGGGCACTCTTGCACTTCATCAAAAAATATCAATGTCTTCCCCTTGATAAGCGGTTGTGTGGTCAATGACGAGATTCGTAGCAGCAAATCGCGACTGTTCTTAGCAGTCGAAATCACAGGTACCGCATCACTCATTTCAACAAAATTGATTTCCACTGTGCTTTCGAAATGAGATTGCCCAAAATGGCGAATGGAGTAAGTCTTTCCAGTTTGTCTGGCTCCTGTTATCAAGAGAGCTTTCTTTGTTGAAGCATAATATTCTTCTAAATACCTGTCAATCTTTCTTTTAATCATAATTTACCCGTTTTTCCAACGGCAAAAATACAAAAATCATCCATTTTTCCAACATAAAAAACAATAAAATCATCCATTTTTCCAACATTTATAATTCGAAAGCCGATTGCAAGATTTAAGTTGTACTTTTGCGGCGCAAAAAACAAGTGAGTTTTGGGATAAAGAAGGACGTGTGCCATGCGACATCACTATAATAAACAAATGATGGATATTAAACACTCCTATATTGAACAAGGGGATGGGTTCCCGCTGATTCTTCTTCACGGAAACGGTGAGGATAGCAGCTATTTTGTACATCAGATAGAGCCTTTCGCACAACATTTCCGTGTGATAGCTCTTGACACCCGCGGACACGGACAGACACCACGAGGCGACATGCCTTTCACCATACGACAGTTTGCGGAAGATCTTCTGGACTTTATGAACCAGCATGATATTGAGAAGGCTAATATACTGGGCTTTTCGGATGGAGGGAACATTGCGATGGTATTTGCCCTTGCACACCCCGAGCGTGTGTACAAGATGGTTCTCAACGGAGCCAACTTAAATGCTTCTGGCGTAAAGAGAAAGGTGCAGATTCCCATTGAAATCGGCTATCGGATTGCAAAACGATTCGCCCAAAAGAGCCCTGAAGCCAGGAAGAATGCCGAACTGCTTGGGCTGATGGTCAACGAGCCGAATATCGAACCGGACGAGCTGAAACGGATTCTATTGCCTACCCTTGTCATTGCTGGCGACAAAGACATGATCAAGGACTCGCACACTCGCCTAATCGCAGCTCAAATTCCGAAATCAGAACTGCAAATTATCCCGGGCAACCATTTCATTGCGAACAAGAATCCGGAGATGTATAATGAGGTGGTATTACGATTTTTGTTGCGATAGCCACAAGTTTATTTTCAATGAAAGACAAAAATCTATAGATTGTTTTCCTGACAGAACAGGGGAATGATCAAGCGTAAATGCTGATTTTTGCGTTTAAAACAAGTAGAGACGATGCGTACATCGTCTCTACTTTTGAGCGGAAAACGAGACTCGAACTCGCGACCCCAACCTTGGCAAGGTTGTGCTCTACCAACTGAGCTACTTCCGCTTGGGAAATCGGCGGCAAAAATACAATTTTTTTTGATTCCACCAACATTCTCAAAAAATTTTTTTCTGTCGCTTCCAATTTGTATTTTTTTTATCTTTGGCGGCTCAAATTTTAAAGACAATTAATCATCTATGTCAGAACAGATAAAAGGAAAAATATCTCAAATCATCGGTGCAGTGGTGGATGTCCACTTCGATGAAATCATCACGTTACCAAACATTTACGATGCTTTGGAAGTTCGTACAGAAAACGGTGAGAAAATCATTCTCGAATGCGAACAGGACATTGGTGAAAACACCATGCGCTGCATTTCCATGAACTCTACCGACGGTCTTCACCGCGGAATGGAAGTGGTGGCCACGGGCCGTATGATTACCATGCCCACCGAAAACATCAACGGTCGTCTGATGAACGTCATTGGAGAAAGCATCGACGGCATCGGCGAGATTCCATCCAAGAGACGCAGCGACATTCACCGTTTGCCGCCCACATTCGACAACCTTTCTACCTCTCAAGAGGTGTTCTATACCGGCATCAAAGTCATCGACCTGATTGAGCCTTACGCCAAAGGCGGTAAAATCGGTCTGTTCGGCGGTGCAGGTGTGGGCAAGACCGTCCTCATTATGGAGATGATTCACAACATCGCCAAGAACTACGGCGGCACGACCGTGTTCACGGGCGTGGGTGAGCGTACTCGTGAGGGTAACGACCTGCTGCGCGAGATGCTCGAATCCGGCGTCATCCGTTACGGCGACGAATTCATGAAGAGCATGAAAGAAGGCGGTTGGGACCTTTCGAAGGTTGATATGGCCGAACTTGCGAAGTCACAGGCTACTTTGGTCTTCGGTCAGATGAACGAACCCCCTGGAGCACGTGCCCGCGTGGCTTTGTCCGGTCTGACCGTGGCAGAAGGCTACCGCGACGGCGACGAGACTACCGGCGGTCGCGACATCCTCTTCTTCGTCGATAACATCTTCCGTTTCACACAGGCTGGTTCCGAGGTGTCCGCTCTGCTCGGACGTATGCCGTCCGCTGTGGGTTACCAACCGACACTGGCCACGGAGATGGGCACCATGCAAGAGCGTATCACCTCCACCAAACGTGGTTCCATCACCTCTGTGCAAGCTATTTACGTGCCTGCCGACGACTTGACCGACCCGGCACCCGCTACGACATTCTCCCACTTGGATGCTACCACGGTGTTGAGCCGTAAGATTTCTGAGCTGGGTATCTATCCCGCTGTCGATCCGCTGGATTCCACTTCCCGTATCCTGTCGCCCGACATCGTGGGTGAGGAGCACTACAATACCGCCCAGCGCGTCAAAGAGTGTCTGCAACGCTACATGGAGTTGCAAGATATCATCGCCATTCTCGGTATGGAAGAACTTTCCGAAGAGGACCGCCTGACCGTGCACCGCGCACGCCGCGTGCAGCGCTACATGTCACAGCCGTTCTTCGTGGCTGAGCAGTTCACCGGTCTTTCCGGACGTTTTGTCAACATTGAGGACACCATCCGCGGCTTCAACATGATTTTGGACGGAGAGCTCGACTATCTGCCCGAAAGTGCCTTCAGCTATGTGGGTACTATCGAAGAGGCTATCGAAAAGGGTGAAAAAGAGTTGGCTGCAGCAAAATAAGGAGTTATGAAATTAGAGATTATCACTCCTGCAAGCACTTTGTTCACCGGAGAGGTTTCTTTGGTGCAACTTCCTGGCATCGACGGATTGTTCGAGATCCTGAAATCTCACGCACCGCTGGTTTCCGCATTGAAGGAAGGTCGCGTAAAAGTAATGGACGATCAAAACCAAGAACAATACTTCGACATCCGCGGCGGCGTAGTCGAAGTGAGCAACGACAAAGTGTTGGTGCTGGCGGAATAGGAGACGTGTGACGTAAGACGTAAGATTAAGGGGAATTCGGAAGAGTTCTCCTTTTTTGATTTAAGGGAATAGGGAACAGGCAATAGGTGGGGTTGTGGGACGTTCTAGAATGTCTGTCCGTAGAGACGCAAAATTTTGCGTCTCTACAATCCGGATATATCCCGGTGTATAATTTCCGGTTTTATCGCGTCTTCCACGCACAAACTGCCGATGCGGGTTCGCCGCAGGGCGGTGAGGTGGGCGCCGCTGTGGAGGGCCGCGCCGAAGTCGCGGGCGATGGCGCGGATGTATGTGCCTTTGGAACAGCGGATTCGGAAGTCAATTTCCGGCAATTCGAAGCGGGTGATTTCGAACTCATAGATGGTGATATTCTTGGCAGCCAACGGCGCATCTTCCCCCCTGCGCGCAATCTCGTAGGAGCGCTCGCCTTGGTGCTTCACCGCAGAAAACATCGGCGGAATTTGCTGAATATCACCCGTGAACTGCTTGGCCGCTTCCTCCGCCATCTCGCGCGTGATATGCTCGTAAGGGTAAGTGGCATCAATCGGCTTCTCCAAGTCGAAACTCGGGGTAGTCGCGCCCATCATAAAGGTGCCCGTATAGGTTTTCTCCTGCGCCTGTAACACATCCACTTGCTTGGTCATCTTGCCGACACAGATCAGCAGCAACCCAGTGGCCAAAGGATCCAACGTACCCGCATGGCCTACTTTAACACGGTGACCAACAGCGCGTTGCACTTGCTTGCGCACCTTGCCCACCACATCGAAAGAGGTACATTTGTAAGGTTTATCGAAAAGCAGTAAATCTCCCTCCGCATTGATGTCCAGCTCCGGCAATTCGAAGGTGACATCGTGGATCATCTTCTTTAGCATAACTGACTATATACGATAGCGAAAATGCCGATAATCAAGCAGTAAACGGCGAACCAGATCAGCTTGCCTTTCTTCACGATGTTAATCATCCATTTACAGGCCAGACAACCGGTGATGAAGGCGGCCAGGAAGCCCACAATCATGGCACCGGCGGAGATGCCGTTCATAGCGGCGCTGAAGCCTTGCTCGGCAATGTCTTTGACATCCAGAAGCGCCTCGCCCAACACGGGAGGAATCACCATCAGGAATGAGAATTGCGCTATCTTTTCTTTCTTGTTACCCAAGAGAAGACCCGTGGCAATGGTGGAGCCAGAACGGGAAAGACCGGGCATGACGGCCACCGCCTGAGCGATACCGATGACAAAGGCGTGCAACGGCGAGATTTCTTCGCGCTGACGAGGTTTGGCAAAGTAGGAAAATGCCAGTAACGCCGCTGTCACCAGCAACATGATGCCGACAATCAGCAAACCTGAACCGAAAATTTCCTCCACCGTATCTTTGAAGAAAAATCCGACAATACCCACAGGAATTATCGAAATCAAGATGTTGATAGCGTAACGAGTACCATTGTTCAATCCAGAATAGCTCTTCCAGGATTGCTTGGTAAAGAAATCTTTGAAAATCCATACAACCTCTTTCCATAGGATGCACAGCGTGCTCAGCACGGTGGCCACGTGAAGGACAACAATCATCGTCAGGTTGGATTCCCCTTCCAAACCGAAAAGGTTGGACAATATGGTGAGGTGTCCGCTGCTACTCAC
>Ga0310690_10007077_pt1 | contig 14545 bp, 9 predicted proteins | sample AusTroGonzalo_MG_2_FD_207661 | JGI IMG/M metagenome (GOLD analysis project Ga0310690, IMG submission 207661) | Bovine rumen microbial communities from tropical cattle in Woodstock, Queensland, Australia - Gonzalo_04 (v2) (version 2) | ecosystem: Host-associated > Mammals > Digestive system >...
CATAGATCCCCAACCCATGTCCATCTCTTCAAAAGTCATCATGCCACCTTCTTTGGCAATGCTGTCGCAGCCGTAGAAGAACGGTTTGAACTCCGTCAGCTCAAACTTAGGCACGGTGATGATGGGGTTGGGAGCGTTGGGAACGGCAGGAAGTTTTTTGTCTGAGTATTTCTGCATCATCGTGCGCAGTTCCCAGAATTTCGGGGTGGCGAGGCCATATTCGTTGATGGGTGCGTCGTAGTCGTAAGAGGTGACGTCAGGAGCGAAGCCAGGCGAATTGGCGCCTGCCCAATGACCGAAGCTCGTGCCGCCGTGCGTCATATAGAGCGAGAAGCTGATGCCCTTCGACAGCATTTCATCCATTCCCTCGACCATATCCTTCGCCGGACGCGTCTCGTGCTGGGCACCCCACTTGTCGAACCAGCCGCTCCAGAACTCGGAGCACATCTTGGGCGCATTGGGGCGCAGCTCGCCGAGTCGGCGGAACTGGTTGTCGATGTTGGCACCCGTGCCGAAGTTCATCGTCCAGGTGAGGTCGTCGAGGCCGTTCTTCTCAAAGTTAGAAGACCAGTCGCATTGGAAGAGGGAGAGCTCAGGTCCGTAGATGCCGCGCAGACAGTCGCGAATCTCGCTGACGTAGGGCTTGTCCTCGCCATAGCTTCCGTATTCGTTCTCCACCTGCATCATGATGATGGGGCCGCCGTTCTGGATGGTCAGCGGTTTGAGCTGCTCGCCCACCTTCTCCTCGAAGATCTTCACACGCTCTATAAAGTACGGGTCGCGCTCGCGCAAACGGATGTCCTTCTTCTTCAGCAGCCACCAAGGCAGGCCGCCCATCTCCCATTCGGCGCAGACGTAGGGACCGGGACGCACGATGACGTACATGCCGTTCTTCTGCGCCAGACGGCAGAACTCAGCCACGTCGTTGTTGCCCGTGAAGTCGAACTCGCCCTCGCGCTGTTCGTGGATGTTCCAGAAGATGTAGATGCACACGGCATTCATGCCCAGGGCCTTGCACATCTTGATGCGGTGGTCCCAGTAGGGTCGCGGAATACGCGGATAGTGCACCTCGGCCGCCTTCACCACGAAGGGCTCGCCGTTGAGCAGGAAAGTCTTGTCGCCAGTAGTGAAGGTGCCGGGCTTCACAGCCTCGGTATCGGCACTGGCCGCAACGCCGACCGTCAGCAGCACGGTTGTCAGCAGCATTTTCAGAAGATTTTTCATAGCAGATGGTTGTTGAATGTTTTCTGCCTACAAAGGTAATAAAAAAATCTGAATCCTGCAAATTTCCTGCCGTTTTTTGCAGCAAAAAAAACACATAGTGGTACAGATGGCAGATGGCAGTTTCCTCAGAAGCCATCCACACTGACACCTGAAAGCATGTAAAGAAATTTTACTATTATATATAATAGTAATCAAAAAACGTCCATCTATTCACCCCCTCCCTAAAGAAACTGCCATCTGCCATCTGTACCAATTAGGACTATTCCTGACTGCCACGTGCTTTTTTGCGTGCTTATTTTGCCAGATAATTTGTGTCGCAGAGATAGATGTTGTACCTTTGCATCGTCAGCAGTAGAAGAATGTCATTGGCGATGGGAATCGCGTTGCTCAGCTACGGGAGTAGCATCACTTAGAAAATTTAACGAAGGCCTTTTGAAAATATGCGAACGACTTAGCTAATTTTGCGAACGACTTATCGACGGGAGTCGTGCCAGTAGCGATGGGAATCGCCTCAATCTTAAAATAGAACAAGAAATCAACAGGATGGATGTTTCTTTCGGGAGAAAAATTTTGGTGTTTTGGAACACTTTTCGTAACTTTGCAGCCTCAAAACGACAACAACACTCATCTATGGGCGGCTTTTTTGGAACCATCAGCACACGTGACTGCGTAAACGACTTGTTTTACGGCACCGACTATAACTCTCATCTTGGCACGCGCCGCGCCGGCCTTGTCACCTTCGACCCTGAGAAGGGCTTCACCCGCAGCATCCACTCGTTGGAGCGCGACTATTTCCGCTCGAAGTTCGAGGACGAGCTGGGCGACTTCCGCGGGCATCAGGGCCTGGGCGTGATCAGCGACACCGACCCGCAACCCATCATCATCAACTCGCACTTGGGCCGCTATGCCGTAGTAACGGTGGCGAAGATCAACAACCTGCGCGAGATTGCCGATGAACTGCTGGCACAGCGCATGCACCTGAGCGAGCAGAGTGCCAACAAGCTGAACCAGACGGAGGTGGTGGCGCTGCTCATCAACATGGGCAATACTTTCGTGGATGGCATCAACCGCGTGTATCAGAAGATCAAGGGCTCGTGCTCGATGCTCATACTGACTGAGGACGGCATCATCGCCGCACGCGACTTCCTGGGCCGCACGCCCATCGTCATCGGCAAGAAAGAGGTGCACCAGCTGTCGCCCATCGGTACCGACGAATTCATCAGGGCCTACGGTGTGTCGAGCGAATCGACCAGTTTTCCCAATCTCAACTATAAGATATTGCGCGATGTGGGCCCTGGCGAGATTGTCAAGCTGAAGTCCGACGGCATCGAAGTGCTGCAGGCACCGTTCAAGCGCTGTCAGATATGCTCCTTCCTTTGGGTCTACTATGGTTTCCCCGCCTCTTGCTACGAGGGCATCAACGCCGAGGCCGTACGCGAGAAGAACGGCCGCATGATGGGCAAGCGAGACGATGTAGAGGCCGATATGGTGTGCGGCATTCCCGATTCGGGCGTTGGTATGGCCGTAGGCTATGCCGAGGGCTCGGGCATCCCCTACAAGCGTGCCGTGCTGAAATACACGCCCACGTGGCCTCGCTCGTTCACACCCAGCGACCAGAGCCGTCGCCGACTGGTGGCAAAGATGAAGCTCATCCCTAACGAGGCGATGCTCAAAGGACAGCGCGTTGTGTTCTGCGACGATTCGATAGTACGTGGCACACAGCTGCGCGACAATGTGAAGGAGTTCGTCGACAACGGCGCCAGCGAAATACACGTGCGCATCTCTTGTCCGCCGCTGGTATATGGCTGTCCGTTCATCGGCTTTACAGAGTCGAAATCGGATTTGGAATACATTACACGACAGATCATCCGCGACTTCGAGGGCGACGACCGCACGAACCTGGAGAAATACTCTCAGACCGATACGCCTGAATACCAGCGTATGGTGGACGAGATAGCACGCCGCTTAGGACTGACCAGCCTGAAGTTCGCACGTCTGGAAGACCTCATCGAGAGCATCGGCCTGCCCAAGGAGCGCGTCTGCACCCATTGCTTTGACGGTTCGAGCTACGACCAGCAGCAGGGTGACGGCGAATTCTTCGGATAAGCCAAATTCTTGATGTAAATCAAAAATTGCGCATTGTGCGCGCACAAAATTCAAAATTTTCAATTCTCCATTCTCATTTCTTTCGTACCTTTGCACCCGTTTTCAGGATGTGCCGCATCTTCTCGTGATGAGAACAGCGGCAGAAAGAATAGAAACGAGGGCCTTGGCAAAGCCCCTAAATGATAATAGAGAATATGAAAAGATTAGTGAAGAATGTATGTCTGAGCTTATCGATTCTGACCCTGATGCCCCTGACAGCTGGGGCTGCCAATGAGAACGAGAACGATAACTCAGAACAGTTTGACTGGTCGGCCGTGATGGAGGCCATCATACTGGTAGAGAGCGAAGGAAATCCCAATGCCGTGAGTGGGAACTCAGTAGGTGCCATGCAGATTACTCCCATTCTGGTGCGCGAATGCAACAACATCCTCAAGGCAAGAGGCAGCGAAAAGCGCTACACACTGGCCGACCGCTACAATGTAGAGAAGTCGAAAGAGATGTTCCTTCTGATTCAGTCGGAGTACAACAAGCAAAATGACGTAGAGAAAGCCATCCGCACTTGGAACGGCGGCCCGCGATACAGCGTTCGCGCCACCAACGGCTACTACCAGAAAGTACTCAGACGCATGAGATAGGCAAACAGAGATTGCTTAGAAAGAATCCATATCAAATCCGGTTGCAGGCTGACAAAAAGGCCGTGCGACCGGATTTTTTATCCACGAATTGAATGTATTAAAACGAAAAAAAACTTAAAACCTTTGGCCGTTGAAAACTTTAGCATTATATTTGCATGTCAATAGACAAGTATCAACCCTTTAAAATAACACAACTATGACAGCAGTTATCATCATTGTGGCAGTCATCGTACTGCTCGTTTTCATCGTCATCGGCATCTACAACAGCTTGGTCAAGCTGCGTAACAACCGCGAGAACGCCTTCGCCAACATCGACGTGCAGCTGAAGCAGCGTCACGACCTCATCCCACAGCTCGTCGCCACCGTCAAGGGCTATGCCCAGCACGAGAAGGAACTGCTGACACGTGTCACCGAGGCTCGCGCAGCAGCCATGAGCGCCACAGGCATCAACGACAAGATCCAGGCCGAAAACCAGCTATCGAGCGCACTCGCCGGCCTGAAGGTGAGCCTCGAGGCCTATCCCGACCTGAAGGCCAACCAGAACTTCCTGCAGCTGCAGGAGGAAATCAGCGACATCGAGAACAAGCTGGCCGCTACCCGCCGCTACTTCAACACCGCTACTCGTGAGCTGAACAACAAGGTGCAGACCTTCCCGTCGAACATCCTCGCCGGCATGTTCGGATTCCAGAAGGAGCCCATGTTCGAAGTGCCGAGGGAGGAGCGCGCCTCTATGGAGAAAGCCCCCGAAATCTCATTCTAAAGATTTGAGATGAAATACGTAGGATTGCACTCAGTCATCCAGCGCAACAACACGCTTAGCGTGCTGTTGCTGCTGGGTTTTCCTGCCATTCTGCTCGGAGCGGTCTACCTGTTCTTCGTCATCCTGGGCGACACCAGTCCGTTTATGAGTGTGCTGCCTTGGGTGCTGGGCGCCGTAGCCATCTGGTTCGCCATCGCCTATTTCTCCAATACGTCGATGATTCGACATGCTGTGCGAGCCACACCGCTGGCCCGTCGCGACAATCCCCGCGTATATAATATTGTGGAGAACCTGACGATGGCCTGCGGTATGCCGATGCCTGAAATCAATATCGTCAACGACTCACAGCTGAATGCCTTCGCATCGGGCATCAACGAGAAGACCTACACCGTTACCGTCACCACCGGTTTGCTCGACCGCCTCGACGACGACGAGCTGGCAGGCGTCATCGGCCACGAGCTGACGCATATCCGCAACAAGGACACGCAGCTGCTCATCACCAGCATCGTCTTCGTGGGTATCATCAGCGTCGTGATGACCATCATTGTGCGCCTGTTGTGGAACACATTCCTCTTTGGAGGCGGCAATCGTCGCAGCAGCAACAGCAAGAACAACGGTGCCAGCATCATCGTCGTGATGGTCGTTGCATTGGTGTGTGCCGCTATCGCCTATCTGTTCACGATGCTCACTCGCTTCGCCATCTCTCGTAAGCGTGAGTTTATGGCTGATGCAGGTGGTGCTGAGCTTTGCGGCAATCCGCTGGCTCTGGCTTCCGCATTGCGCAAGATTTCCAATGACCCAGGCCTGGCCGACGTAGAGCGCGACGACATCGCACAGATGTACATCGTTCATCCGCAGGCGCTCACGGGTGGCGTCAAGGGTTTCTTCAGTCATCTCTTCAGCACGCATCCTGACACCAAGGAGCGCATCCGTCTGTTGGAGCAGTACTAAAAGGTGAAAAGGTTAAAAAGTAAAAAGGTCAAAAGGGAAGCGTGTTGAACCGAGTATTAAGTAAGCTATTGCTGTTGCTCTGTCTGCTGCTTGTCGTGCAGGAGGCAGATGCACAGCGTCGTCGCCGTAGTCGTTCGCGAAGCCGTGCAAGAACCAGCGTGCGTCACAGTAGCGGCAACCATCATCAGCAGCGTATGGCACAGTTTGACCGCGAGGGAGGTATCGACAGCACCACCATCGTCATGCTGGGCAACAGTCTTACTGAGAACGGCAAGGACTGGGCAGAGCGCATCGGTACGACGCGGAATGTGGTGAATCGCGGCATTATCGGCGATAACACCGTGGGTATGACGGAGCGTCTCTATCAGATTACCCCCTTCAAGCCCAAGGCCATCTTCTTGATGGCGGGTATCAACGATATGGTGGGTAACACCACGTATGAGGTGGTGGCTCAGCACGTCATCTCGCTCATCGAGGCTATCCGCTCGCAGGCTCCAGAGACGCAGCTCTTTGTGCAGAGCATCCTCCCCATCGACGAGACCGAGGGCCGCTGGAAGACCTTAGCGGGGCGCACAGACGACATTCCCTTTGCGAACATGCTTATCAAGGCCTATTGTGAAACCCACGATATCGTCTTCATCGACCTTTTCCATCGCATGACGCGCGGTCACTCCAACCAGTTGCGTCCAGAGCTGAGCGGCGATGGCCTGCACCTTACCGAACAGGGTTATCGCGTCTGGGCTTTTGAGTTGAAGAAATACATCAACAGACTTTGACCCATGAGCCCCATGAGTCCCATTAGCCCAACAAGTCCGATGGGCCCTACAAGCCCCATGATAGAGTGTGTCCCTAATTTCAGCGAGGGCCGCGATGCAGCCGTTATCCGCCAGATTACGGATGCCGTAGAGAGTGTGAGCGGCGTGAAGCTTTTGCACGTAGATCCCGGACAGGCTGCCAATCGCACCGTCATCACCTTCGTGGGTGAACCAAAGGCCGTTACGGAGGCCGCCTTCCGTGCAGCCGCTACTGCTGCGAGAGTCATTGACATGCGCCAGCATCACGGCACGCATCCTCGTATCGGTGCTACTGACGTGCTCCCTCTCATTCCCTTAAGCGGCATCACGCTGGACGAGTGTGCCAATCTGGCACGACAGCTGGCACGCCGTATGGCTACTGAGGCCAATATCCCCTGCTATTGCTATGAAGCCGCAGCCTTGCGTCCTGAATTCAAGAACCTGGCCGTTTGTCGTCAAGGCGAGTACGAGGCACTCGACCGCAAACTCACCACACCTGAATTGCAGCCTGATTTCCTGCCGCCAATCATGCGAAAAAGTGTGGGTGACGGTTCACCCGTCGACATCCCTGAATGTGTCAGGCGCTCAGGCTGCTCTGTCGTTGGCGCACGCGAATTCCTCGTCGCCGTCAACTTCAATCTCGACACGAAAGACGTCGCTATAGCCAAAGCTATCGCTGCCGACGTGAGGCAGAAAGGCCCCGAAGGCCGTCCCTACGCCCTGCCTACAGTAAAAGCTATCGGCTGGTATATCAACGAATACGGCATCGCCCAGGTATCGACCAATCTCACCGATATCAATACTACCCCGCTTCATGTAGCCTTTGAAACGATCAGCCGCTGTGCCCTTGAACACGGTATCCACGTCACAGGTACCGAGATTGTCGGTCTGATTCCCAAACGCGTGTTGACGGAGGCTGGCACCTTCTTCCTTGGCCACAATGCCGATGAAGACACGCTGATGCAAACGGCCGTCAGTCGAATGCATCTTGACGAGCTGGCGCCTTTTGTGCCAAAGCAAAGAGTGCTCGAACTTCTTGCTGCCTTATGAGCTACGCCGACGTTATCCTGCCCGTTCCACTCGACGGTCTTTTCACCTACTCTGTGCCTGAAGCGCTGCAGCCGTTGCTGAAGCCAGGTATGCGTGTGCTGGTGCCTTTTGGAAGGGGCAAGACCTATGTCGGTATCGTCGACCATCTGCACGACAACAAGCCTGAAGGCTATACTGTGAAGTCCATCACGCAACTGATGGACCAGCAGTCCATCCTGCTTAAAGCCCAGTTGAAGCTGTGGCACTGGATTGCCGATTATTATATGTCGCCTATCGGCGACGTGATGAAAGCAGCGCTGCCTGCAGGCCTGAAAGCCGAGGAAGGCTATCGTCCGCGTACTGAAACCTATATCCGTTTGACACCCGCCTATCAGAACGAGACCACGCTGCACGTGGCGCTGAACATTCTGGCTCGCGCTCCCAAGCAGCAGCAGGCTTTCATCAGCTACCTGCAACTGTCGGGCTGGGATATGATTGGCGACGAGAACACCAGCGTTGTCCCCGTTACTCGTGAGGAACTGATGAACCAAAGCGGTGCTACCCTGCCTACGCTGAACCTACTGGTGAAAAGAGGAATGCTGGAGACCTATGAGGTGGAGGTAAGCCGCTTGAACAAGAACGGCGAGCCGCATCCCGAGCTTATCAAGAAGATGAGTGAGGCCCAGCAGGAGGCCTACAACCAGATTCTCTTCTCTTTCCTGAAAAAGCCTGTCACATTATTACACGGTGTGACCAGCAGCGGTAAGACGGAGATTTACATCCACCTCATCCAACGCGAGATAGAGCAACACAGACAGGTGCTCTACCTCTTGCCCGAGATTGCCCTTACGGTACAGATGATGGAACGTCTGCAACGTGTCTTTGGCAATCGCCTGGGTATCTATCATTCGAAATACAGCGACGCTGAACGCGTAGAGATCTGGCAGAAACAGCTCTCGGCCCATCCCTACGACGTCATCCTTGGTGCCCGTTCTGCCGTCTTCCTACCCTTCCAGCATCTTGGCCTCGTCATCGTCGACGAGGAGCACGAAACCAGCTTCAAGCAGCAGGATCCAGCGCCAAGATACCACGCAAGGAGTGTAGCAGTAATGCTCATGCAATGTAATGTCTCCCCTCCCTCACAGAGAGGGGTTGGAGGTGGGTCGGTACTTCTCGGCACCGCCACACCCTCCCTCGAATCCTACCACAATGCAATGACGGGCAAATATGGGTTGGTGGAGCTGAAACAGCGCTATCAGGACATTGAGATGCCTGAGATACAGGTGGTGAACATTCAGGAGCTGCAACGGAAGAAGATGATGAGCGGCCCGTTCTCACCTCTTTTATTAGCGCGCGTGCGCGAGGCGTTGGAGAGCGGCCACCAGGCCATCCTCTTTCAGAACCGTCGCGGCTGGGCACCAATGGTGGAGTGCAAGCAATGTGGCTGGGTGCCCCGTTGTGAGCATTGCGATGTATCTTTGACGCTGCATCGCTCCATGAACCAGCTGACGTGTCACTACTGCGGCAACACCTATCGCGTGCCTACAGAGTGTCCTGCCTGCGGCTCGAAAGACTTGCAGGGCAAAGGATACGGAACGGAGAAGATAGAGGACCAGATTCGTGACATCTTCCCTATGGCGCGCATCGCACGCATGGACCTTGATACGACTCGTACGCGACAAGCCTACGAGCGACTCATCAGCGACTTCTCAGCCGGACGTACCAACCTGCTTATCGGCACGCAGATGGTGACCAAGGGCTTGGACTTCGACAAAGTGAGCGTGGTGGGCATCCTCAACGCCGACTCGATGCTCAATTATCCTGATTTCCGCGCCTACGAGCACGCCTTTATGATGATGGCGCAGGTGAGTGGACGTGCAGGCCGTAAGGGACAGCGCGGTCTTGTCATCCTGCAGACCAAACAGCCTGATCTCCCGCTTATCGATTATGTGGTACGCAACGACTATCAGGCTCTTTTCCGCTCGCTGCTGGCTGAGCGCCAGGCTTTCCACTATCCCCCCTACTATCGCATCATCTACATTTTCCTCAAGCATCAGAAAGACCAGGTAGTAGACACAGCAGGACTAGAGCTGGGTGCACGTCTGCGCCAATGGTTTGGTGTGCGTGTGCTAGGTCCTGACAAGCCTGCCGTAGCCCGTGTAAAGACGCTGAGCATCCGTAAGCTGGTGCTGAAACTGGAACGTGGCATCGATATGACGAAGGTGCGCGAATACCTGCGTATGGCCCAACAACAAATGTTGCAGGACAAGCGTTACGCCAGCCTGCAACTTTATTACGACGTCGATCCGCTCTGATATAGCTTCTCAACTCTTAACAGAGGGATAATGTCAGAAGGCCTTATTTCTTCAGCGAGATGACAGATGACACCTTCATGCTCTGTCCCATGCTGTCCTTGCTCTCCTCAGAAGTGATGGAAGCGGGCCAGCCGTTAGCCTGCATCTCGTAGGTGTGCTTCTCAGTAGCGTCGAACTTCAGCTGTCCCATCAGCATGTCGATGTTGTCTTTCACCATTTGTGCCTGCTCAGGTGCCTCCTCTTCAATCTTCTTGATGATGTATTCCTTCAGATCGTCCTTGCTCATGTCGAGCGTGGCATTGCTGATGATTTTCTTGCCTGCCATAAAGTACATGCGCTTCATCTTCATGCCGTCGTCGTTGGTGAAGCTGTCCTGATAGCCGTTGGCAATGGTCTTGCCGTTGAGGGCGAGCACGTCGTCGTTCAGCAGCATCTCCTCAGAGAGGACTTCGACAAGCTGTTTGATCATATCTTCCTTAGAGATTGCCTGCGAGAGCTCGGGCACTGCGTCGAACATATTGGTGACAAGAACTTCGATGGTCTCGCCAGCTTTCTCTTTCACCTCGTCGAGATTAAGGATTTTCTGAGGTACGCCCTCGGCATTGACGGCCATCTTCACCGTGGTGCCTTTATTGATCTGGGCAGTCATCAGCAGCATAGCGCTGACGGGATCCAAACCCTCCATAGAAGGGAGGTCCATAGCGGTGTTGGTGACGGTGATGACGGCACCGTCGGCTGTGACGTCGCTCACGACATATTCATTGTCGCTGTTGTAAGTCAGTTCCTTGCCCATCATGTTGATGGTGCTTTTCTCAGTATACACCGCCTTGAAGCCGTTCTCCAGCTTCGGAGCAATCTTGGTCTGTGCCTGGGCCATCAGGGCCATCAGCAGCACGACGCTTGTCAAAAACAGTTTCTTCATGTCTTATACTAAATGTGAAATGAGATCTTCGCGGTCGCCAGGCAGCATGTCGATGACGGGAATCTCAATCATCGTGTAGCAGCCAGGCTGTAGGCGCATAGTGGCACGGGCGACGTTGACCAGCACCTGACCAGTGAGTGCAGGATTGTTAATACTCATATTGAACTCGAAGCGCTGGTTTTGTGTCTGTCCGCTGACACCCTTGCGAACTAAGTGCACGCCGTGACCCATATCGCGCACGTCATCAACACTCTCCACCTGGAACACATGCGTCTCGTCGCTGGCGAAGTAGGGATCAGCCTTAATGGCAGCCGTCACCTCGTCGAGTTTGGCGCCGTCCTCCAGCTCCACATAGACCATACGGCGATGGATGCCCTCACCCAAGGGGATGGTCATCGAGAGAGCGTTCTTCACGCCAGCCTTTGAGCGTACACAGACGCTGTGACCCATTGACATACCTGGGCCGAAGTTGGTGTAGCTGAGACCCTTAGGTGCCAGACTCTGCATCAGGGTGCGCACGATGCTGTCGCTGCCCGGATCCCATCCTGCAGCAATCACGCTGACGGTGTTCGTCTGCTTATTCAGTTCCATGAGATTGCGGCGATAGTCGCGAATCATGGTGTGGATGTCAAACGAGTCGACGGTGTTGATACCCAAGGGCAGAATCTGCTTGGCGTATTCCTCGCACGAGCGGGTAGGAGTGGCAAGGATGGCCACATCCACGTCCTTCAGTTCGCGGATATCCTTAACTACCTCGTAGGAGGCCAGCTCTGCGGGTTTGTTCTCTGCGCCGTTGCGACGCACGATGCCTGCAATCTCAAAGTCGGGAGCGCTTTCCAAAGCCTGGAGGGCGTAGCGTCCGATGTTGCCGTAACCAACGACGGCTGCTCTGATTTTCTTCATTCCAATAATAGCTTTGTGTTTGAATTTTCGTAAAATCGCCGCAAAATTACACAGATTTTTTGAAATAGGTATCATTTTGTCGTAAAAATTATAGAAAACGATGCAAAAAACAAAATTATGCTGCAATGCAATATCTAATTGGGGGTGCACGTTATAATAAAAGATGAGTAAAAGGGCTCTTCTATCCCTATTGCTGCTGTGCGCCGTACTGAAAGCCGGAGCGCAGGAGTTTGTCAACCTGACTGCCTCTGAGGTCAGGATTGATAGCGTCTTACCCCTCTATTACCATAATATTCCTCTTGGTGCGAACTATGCCGATAGCATTTATAGCGTCAGCATCGACTATCCGGAGTTTATCGATATGAGTGAGGCCGACATCCGTCGCTATGAAGCCATCAGCGATGGCGCTCCGCTGCCCGCTTTGCCAGAGGTGCACCAGTATATTGGTGTTAGCCGCCGTCAGGGTACCCTCTGTGTTTCTTTCATTCCTTTGGTGTTTCGCGAGGGGAAGTATCAGAAGCTGGTAAGCTTCCGTTTGTCACTTTCTGCCGAAACAAAGGCTGCTGCAAGGGCAAATACGCAGAAATCATCGCCATACGCTTCACACTCAGTTTTGGCATCTGGCCGCTGGGCGAAGATCAGCGTCAGCGAGACGGGCGTCTACCAGCTCACAGAGCAGCTTGTGCGTCGTGCTGGCTTCAGCAACCTCAACAAAGTGAAGGTTTATGGCTATGGAGGAGCCCTGCAGCCAGAGGTCATCCGTAGCGAATATCTCTCAGCTACTGATGACCTGCAGGAAATACCCACCTGTACCATTGGCGGACGGCGCCTGTTCCACGCTGTCGGCCCAGTTGGGTGGGAGAAAGCCACGTCGACAGACCGTATCAGGAATCCCTACAGCGATGTAGGCTGTTACTTCATTACTGAGAGCGACGAGGAACCCTTGACTGTAGACAGCGCCCAATTCGTCTCATCGTTCTATCCCACTACCAACGACTATCACTCGTTGTATGAGGTGGACGATTACGCGTGGTATCACAGCGGCCGCAATCTCTACGAGAGCACAACGTTGCAACGAGACGGTCATTCCGCCTACGAGCTGAAGGCACATTCCGATAGCGGCAGTCTCACCATAGTGCTCACCAGCGACGGACCAGCTGCTGTCAGCATTACTGTGAACGACAGCCTTGTGGGTATGGTCAACATCTCGGAATACCTTTCTTCGCAGGCGAAGGCTGTGCAGAAGACTCAGGTGCTGCCGCTCAATGGACTATTACGTGCGCAGAACACCGTGTGCCTGCGCCAGACCTCAGGCAGCTCTGCTGTGCGCCTGGACTATTTAGCGCTGACTATGCCCACGCCAGCTCCAGCGCCCAAGCTCAGCAGCGACGTCTTCCCTGTGCCGCAGTTTGTATATGGCATCACCAATCAGGATCATCACGCCGACGCTGCCGTCGATATGGTCATCATCATTCCCACGACGCAGAAGCTACTGGCGCAGGCAGAACGATTAAAGGAGTTGCATGAGCAACGCGATTCTTTGCGTGTGCGCATCGTGCCTGCCGACGAGCTATTCAACGAGTTCAGCAGCGGCACGCCTGATGCCAACGCCTATCGACGCTATCTGAAGATGCTCTACGACCGTGCTGAGAGCGAGGCTGACATGCCGCGTTACCTGCTGCTCTTTGGCGATGGTGCCTGGGACAATCGTATGCTCACCAGCGACTGGCGGCAGTCATCGCCTGATGACTATCTGCTCTGCTACGAGAGCGAAAACTCATTCAGCGAGACCATGAGTTATGTCAGCGACGATTTCTTCTGTATGCTCGACGAGGGCGAGGGTGCCAGTTTAACCAAGCGCGACCGTACCGATGTGGGTGTGGGCCGTCTGCCTGCACGTAACGAGGCCGAGGGCAAGATTATGGTGGACAAGATTGTCGACTATGCCAACAACGCCCACGCAGGCGACTGGCAGAACACGCTCTGCTTTATGGGGGATGACGGCAACAACAACGTCCACATGCGCGAAGCCGACGCTGCTGTGCAGACCGTCATCGGCGACCATCCCTCCTTCAATATCCGCAAGGTCTACTGGGATGCCTACAAGCGTGTCAGCTATTCTACAGGCATGCGCTATCCGGACGTGATGCTTCTTTTGCAGCAACAGATGCAGCAGGGTGCGCTCATCATGGACTACTGCGGTCACGGCTCGCCCTACACCATCTCGCATGAACGCGTGCTCAACCTGTCCGATTTCTCCGCCTCCACATCGCTGCGCCTGCCGCTGTGGGTCACTGCTTCTTGCGATATCATGCCTTTCGACACGCAGGAGGAGAACATCGGCGAGACGGCTATGCTCAACGCCCACGGAGGCGCCATTGCTTTCTTCGGCACCACACGCACCGTCTATACTGGCGACAACCAAAATATGAACTGTGCCTTCCTGAAGTTCGTGCTTGGCAGCACAGATGGCCGTCGTAATACATTGGGCGATGCCGTGCGATTAGCAAAGAACGACGTCCGTTCTATCGGCGATGACCCATCAGACCGCACACGCTCAGACACTTACCCCATCAACAAACTGCATTACTCGCTCTTGGGCGATCCTGCCCTGACGCTTGCTGCTCCAAAAACAGGTCTCGTCATCGACAGCATCAATGGCAAGCCTGTCAACGGTGTGACGCAGTTGCCTGTAGGACAGGAAGCTACCATCACAGGACACATCGAGGGTGAAGCAGACTTTAGCGGCATTGTGTCGCTGACGGTAAAGGACGTGGAACAAACCGTCACTTGCCGATTGAACAACACCGGTGACGACGGCGCTGAGACGGCTTTCACCTTCAAGGACCGTCCTGCCACCATCTACAACGGTCAGGACAGCGTGCGCAATGGTCGATTCCGCATGA
>Ga0310690_10007078_pt1 | contig 14544 bp, 11 predicted proteins | sample AusTroGonzalo_MG_2_FD_207661 | JGI IMG/M metagenome (GOLD analysis project Ga0310690, IMG submission 207661) | Bovine rumen microbial communities from tropical cattle in Woodstock, Queensland, Australia - Gonzalo_04 (v2) (version 2) | ecosystem: Host-associated > Mammals > Digestive system >...
TCTCCTGAAGTGGGATCCTGCCCGGCAGATCGAATTCGGCAGGCTGATCGCCTCGCTGCCTGAAGCGGTGGGCGAGTGTCCCGAATGCGGAGCCTGTTCCGAAAACGGGAATCTTTGTTCCATCTGCGGCTCCTCCGGGCGCGATCCCTCGCTCCTCTGCGTGGTGGAGACCCTGCCGCAGCTTCTCGCCATCGAATCGAGCGGACGCTACCGCGGACGCTATCTGGTGCTCGGCGGACGGCTTTCTCCGCTCGATGCCGAAACGGGGGAGGGGTTGAATTTCGCCCTGCTGCGCCGCAAGGCGGGGGCGGGGATCGTCAGGGAGATCATTCTGGCGTTGAGTTCCGACGTGGAGGGCCGCGCGACCGCCGCCTACATCACGGAGCTGCTCGCCGATGCGCCGGTGCGGCTGACGCGTCCGGCGCTGGGACTTCCCGCCGGCGCGAATCTCTCCTATGCCGACGGAGCCACCATCGCCGCGGCTCTGGCGGGAAGAACCGAAGTGGAGTCCCGCTGAAATGCCGCATCGTTCCACCTCCAACGGCGCAGTGTGCAACCTCACTCAGGAACAGACGGCGGCTCTCCGGCAGCTGCTCGAAGAACGCGGCTGGGAATTCGTCGAACCGCCCGCCTATGCCGATTTCAAGGCGCTTCACGAACGGACCGTGCTGGTCCATTACACCAGCGGCAAGCTGGTGATCCAGGGGAGGGGAGCGCAGGATTTCATCTCCTTCATCCTCGAACCGGAGATCCTGCATTCCTATGATTTCACGATGGCGGCGGGAGCCGCGGCGACGCTCGATACCTCTCCGGTCACACCTCACGGCGGCATCGACGAGAGCGGCAAGGGGGACTTCTTCGGTCCGCTGGTCGTCGCCGGGGTCGCGGTCGATGCCGAAAGCGGCGAAGCGCTGCGGGAACTCGGCGTATGCGACTCGAAACTCATCGGCTCTTCCGCCCGGATCCGCGAACTTGCGAAGGGGATCCGGCAGACCGTGCCCGGACACTACGCGGTGCTGGAACTCAAGCCGGAGACCTACAACCGCCTCTACGCGCAATTCGGCAACCTGAATCGGATGCTGGCGTGGGGACATGCGACGGTGATCGAGAAACTTCTGGAACTCGAACCAGCCTGTCCCCGGATGCTTTCCGATAAATTCGCCAACGAAATCCTGCTGAGGCGGGCGCTCAAGACCCGCGGGCGCACGATCAAACTGGAGCAGCGCTGCAAGGCGGAAAGCGATGTCGCCGTCGCCGCGGCGAGCATCCTGGCGCGCGAGGGATTCCTCTACGGAATGTACCGTCTCGGCGAGGAACTCGGCGTCACGCTGCCGCGCGGCGCCGGAGGACCGGTTAAGCGGATGGCGGCGGAACTTTTCCGGCGCGACGGACACGATGTTTTCGTCCGCTGCGCCAAACTTCACTTCAAGACCTACGCCGAAATCACCGGCGACCGCGCGTATATCGCGGATGATACCGAATGAACCGACGGGGACGCGAAGCGTTTCCCCGTCCGAACCCGACGGATGAAGAAATCATGAACCTGTTTCCGCTTCGCAACGACGCCGGATTCGGCGCCGACATCCTCGACTGGGGCGCGACCGTCGCCGCGCTCCGTGTTCCCGACCGCACCGGACGGGCGACCGATGTCGTCCTCGGCTGGCGCGATCCGGCAAGCTACCGGGAGAATCCCGGATACCTCGGCGCGGTGGTCGGCAGAGTCGCCAACCGGATCGCCGGAGGCCGTTTCACCCTCGACGGAGTGACTTACCAGCTGATGCTGAACGATGCGCCCCGTCCGAATTCACTGCACGGAGCGTTCAGCTACGCCCACCGGGCATGGAAAATGAAGGAATACGACGGCAGCCGTCTGGTGCTCGCGCTGACGAGTCCCGACGGCGACGCCGGGTATCCCGGGACCCTCGCGGTCGAAGTCGAGTACCGCTTTTCCGAAGAGAACGAACTGATCCTCGAGTACCGTTATGAAAGCGACCGGGCAACGGTGGCGAACCTAACCAACCACGCCTATTTCAATCTGAACGGAGAAGATTCCGGCGACACCTCCGATCTCGAGATCCGGATCCCGGCGGAGCGTTACACCCGCTGCCGCGACCTGATCCCCGACGGCGCCACGCCTTCCGTGGCGGGTACGCCCCTCGATCTGCGGCGGTTCCGCCGTTTCGGGGAGATCCTTGCCGATCTGCCGTCTGGATGCGACGACAACTTCGTGATCGCCGACCGCGCCGGAGAAGAGCTTCGCCTCGCGGCGGAGGTCCGTTCGCCCCGCACGGGGATCCGGATGGAATGCCTCACCACGCTGCCCGGACTGCAGTTCTACATGGGGCGATATCTGGAAGGAATTCCCGCGGGCAAGCGGCGGAACTACGCGCCCTTTGCCGGGTTCTGCCTCGAAACGCAATTCTGGCCCGATTCGCCGAACCATCCGGAGTTCCCCTCGATCCGGATCGAGGCTGGCGAGCGCCGTGTGACGCGGACGGTCTACCGTTTCTCCGCCGACGCGTAAGAGGGAGGACTCTTGACGATGGGAGAGGAGATCGAACGCAAATTCCTGGTCCGCAACGATTCCTGGCGGGCTGCCGCCGATCGCGGCAGACACTTCATCCAGGGATACTTCGACGGCGGAGCGGGGGCTCCGACGATGCGGGTGCGGGTGATCGGCGGCGACGAAGCGCGTCTGACGGTCAAGGGAAAGCCGGATGGCGTGCGGCGGAGCGAATTCGAGTATCCGATCCCCGTGGGAGACGCCGAGGCGATGCTCCGGGAGTTCTGCGGGACCCGGGTCGTCGAGAAGATCCGCTACCTCGTTCCCGCGGGCGGCGGATTGATGTGGGAGGTCGACGAGTACTGCGGACTCAACTGCGGACTTTTCACCGCCGAGATCGAACTTCCCGCCGAAGACACTCCTTTCGTGAAGCCGCGGTGGCTGGGGAAGGAGGTTTCGGGCGATCCAGCTTACACCAACGGTTCGCTCAGCCGCCGACCGTGGACGACCCGTCCCGAAGTCATCCGGGCGGCGGCGGGCAAACGCCGGAAGTGAATATCGGGCTTTCGGGCGGGATGCCCTGCGGCGGAGACGCGGATCAGTTCTTCGGCGACGGCGCTTCCCGCTCCGGGAGTTCCCGCACCAGTTCGGCGAAACGGTCTCCGCGGTCCTTGTAATCGCGGAACATGTCCATGCTGGCGCACGCCGGAGAAAGCAGCACCGTGTCGCCCGCTTCCGCCAGCTTCGCCGCGGTCCGCACGGCAAGTTCGAAATCCCGTTCGCAGTCCGCGCAGGGGACCTCGCCGCGCAGGACCTCCGCGATGTCGTGGCGCGCCTCGCCGATCAGCACCGCCGCCCGCAGCCGGGGGATCAGCGTGCGGAGCGGAGCGAAATCCATCCCCTTGCCGAGTCCGCCGAGGAGAAGCACGAGCTTCCCGCCCGGGATCGCCGCCGCCGCCGCGAGCACCGAGGCGGGATTGGTCGCCTTGGAGTCGTCGATGTAGGTGACGCCGCCGCGTTCGGCAACCGTTTCGATGCGGTGATGTCCGGGCACATACCCCGTCACCGCCTCCCGGTATTTCCTCCGGTCGAAATCCGGCAGAAAACGCACGAGCACCTCGGTCGCCGCCGCCAGATTCTCAAGGTTGTGCGGAGCGCGGAGCTTCGTCGCGGCGACTTCGATCAGCGCTTCGCCGTCGAGCAGCAGACGCCCGTCTTCAACGGTCACCCGGCGGGGCGCCCCGGCGAACGAAAGTCCCCGGATGCGGTTCTCCGGAGCAACCCGGTCGAAGATCGACTCCTTGACCCGGCAGTATTCTTCGAAGCCGCCGCGGTAGCGGTCCACATGATCGCTGGCGAGATTGAGCAGCACCGCGGCACGGGGCGCGAAGGTCGTGGTGAGTTCCAGCTGAAAACTGCTGACCTCGACCGCCGCGGCGCGCAGCTCCGTTTCGCCGCCCTCCAGTCTGCGCGCGGCGATTTCGGCGAGCGGGAGACCGATGTTGCCGGCGGCGACGGTCTGCATTCCCTGACAGGAGAGCAGCAGCGAGACCAGTTCGGTCGTCGTCGTCTTGCCGTTGGTCCCGGTGATCGCCGCGCAGGGGAGGGGGAAGTGGCGGGAGGCGAACTCCAGTTCGCTGATGAATTCGATGCCGCTCGACGCCGCCTGCCGCCAGAGCTGCGAACGCAAGGGATGCATCCCCGGGCTGGCGACGATCAATCCCGCTTCGGCGGGGATATCCGTACCCTCGCCGTCATTGAGGATCATCCACGGCATACGGAGCGTGTCGGCGAGATGCGCGGCGGCGCGTCCCGAAACTCCGCCGCCGAGGACGACGACCGGCTTGAGCTTTTTCATTGTCCCGCTTCCGCCGCCAGTTTCTGCGCCAGACGCACCGAAGCCATCGCGTCGGCTCCGTAATATGCGCCGATCGCCTCGGCATAGCAGGAATCGACGGCGGCTCCGCCGACGAAGACCGGGATCTTCAGTCCTTCCGCCGCGACGAGTTCGATGGTCTCCTTCATGCGGGGCATCGTGGTCGTCATCAGCGCGGAGAGCCCGATGAAGGAGGCGCCTTCGCGCTTCGCCGCATCGACGATCGCCCGCGCCGGCACGTTGCAGCCGAGATCGAGCACTCTGAAGTGATGGTTCTTCAGCAGCAGCGCGAAGATGTTCTTGCCGATGTCGTGGATGTCGCCCTCGACGGTGGCGATGATGAAAAGCGGTCCGTCTTCGTGTCCCGCCGCCTCCGCGAGCAGCCGCGGTTCCAGTTCCGCCATGGCGCTGCTCATCGCGTCGGCGCTCTGCATCAGCTGGGGGAGGTAGTATTCCTTGCGTTCGAACTTCTCGCCGACGGCGGTGATCGCCGGGATCAGCACGCCGTCGACCAGTTCGCCGGGCGCGGCGCCCGCGTCGAGCAGTTTCTTCAGTACTTCGAGCGTATGTTCGCGCTGCCCCCGGATCACCGCGTCGCGCAGCTCTTCCCGCGGATCCCCCGGCGCGGCGGCGGGAACGGCGGAGGAGGATGCCGCCGGAGCGGGCGCCCGCGAAGCGGCGAGCGCGAGGAAGTTCGCCAGTTTCGGGTCCTTGCCCAGGAGAACGTCGGACGCTGCCGCGAAATCGCCGATCCCCGGCGCGGAGGGATTGGCGATGGCGAGATTGAGTCCGCGTCCCGCCGCCATGCCGAGAAAGGCGGCGTTGACCGCCGGACGCATGGGAAGACCGAAACTCACATTGGAGAGCCCGCAGACGGTGTTGAGTTTCTCGGTTCTGCACTTTTCGAGGAATTCCAGCGCCGCCTTCGGCGCCTCGGGCGACGCGCTCACCGTCATCACCAGCAGGTCGATGACGCACTCTTCCGGCGGACATCCGTATTCCGCGAGGCGTTCCAGCAGCTTCATCAGCACGGAAAATCTGCCCGAAGCGTCGTCGGGGATCCCCGCGTCGGAGAGCGGCAGCAGGATCGGGGCGGCGCCGTACTTCATCACGACCGGCAGCAGATTTTCCAGCCGGTCGCTTTCGGCGCTGATCGAATTGAAGAGCGCCCGCCCCGGATAGAGCCGGAGCGCCGCTTCCGCCGCCGCCGGATTCACCGTGTCGATCGAAAAGGGAAGGTCGCTCGTCAGCGTGACTTCGCCGACGGCGCGGCGCATCAGCGCCGCCTCGTCGATGCCGCCGAGACCGAAATTGAGATCGAGCATCGAAGCGCCCGCCGTCTCCTGTTCGGAGGCGAAGCGCTTGACCAGCGCGAGCGATCCGGCGCGCAGTTCCGTCTGCAGCGCCTTCTTGCCGGTGGGATTGATCCGTTCGCCGATCAGCGTGAACGGTGCGGCGGGCGAAATGAGCCTTGCGCGGGCATGGCTGCCGATCAGCGCGCGCAGCGGACGGGAAGAGCTTTCAGGAGTCCGCGTTCCGAGGGCGGCGTTCAGCGCGGCGATATGCTCCGGAGTGGTCCCGCAGCATCCGCCGATCAGCGCAGCTCCCGCGTCGGCGAGTTTCAGCGCGTCGGCGGCGAACTCTTCCGCGCCGAGGTCGAAGACGGTCCGGTCGTCCACCAGCCGGGGCATTCCCGCATTCGGCTTGGCGACCAGCGGGATCGTCGCATACGGGCGGAGGGAACGGATCACTTCCGCCATTTCGACCGGTCCCGTGGAACAGTTGCAGCCGAAGGCGTCGGCGCCGAGCGCCGTCAGCGCGGCGAGCGCGGCGAGCGGATCATCTCCGGCAAGGGTGCGTCCGCCCGCTTCGACGGTGAGGGTGACGAGCGCAGGAAGGTCGGGGGCGAGTTCGCGGAGTGCGATCAGCGCGGCGCGCGCTTCCTGAAGACACATCATCGTCTCGATCGCGATGCCGTCGACGCCGCCGTCGATCAGCGCGGCGATCTGCCGCCGGTAGATCTCGACCGCCTCCTCGAAGGGGAGGGGACCGAAGGGTTCGACCAGCATCCCGGTCGGGGCGAGATCGCCGAAGACGATCCCGCCGGGGGATGCCTTGCGCGAGAGAGCGGCGAGCGCCCGGTTCATCTCCTCGGTGCGCGCTTCAAGACCGAACTCCGCAAGTTTCCGCGGGTTGGCGCCGAAGGTCGGCGCATAGAGGATGTCGCTGCCCGCCTCGACATAGGCGCGCTGTACGGCGAGGATCGCCTCGGGATTTTCGAGACACCACGCCTCGGGGGAGACACCCGGCGGGAGACCGCGTTTGGCAAGTTCGGTGCCGGTCGCGCCGTCGAGCCGGAGGATCCGGCGTCCGGCGATGCGCCTGAATTCATGACGGGTCATAATACTGGCTTTCCCTCATGTGATGAAATGCAAGAAATACGCGGTCGGACGGGAACCCGTCCGACCTGCTATAACATACTCCGGCAAGAGGAAAATTTCAATGCCGGAGGCTCTCCGGCGTTCAAGAAGTCACCCTTTCCGCGGCGGAGAAAAGAGCGAGATATCCAGCTCCAGTTTGGCGCGGGCGATGTCGTCCATGAAGGTCGGGATCCCGCCGGTCGGCTCGAATTCGCCGACGATGCGGTTCTGGGAGTCCCACCCCGTCTGCCGGAAGACGAAAAGCTCCTGCATGGTGATGATGTCGCCTTCCATCTTGGTGATTTCGCTGATGCCGAGGATCTTGCGGCTGCCGTCCCGCTCGCGGGCGATCTGCACCACGATGTCGATGGCGGAGGCGATCTGTTCCCGGATCGCCCGGAGCGGAAGATCGAAACCGGCCATCAGCACCAGCGTTTCGAGGCGCGCGAGGGCGTCACGGGCGCTGTTGGCGTGGATCGTGGTCATGCTCCCGTCGTGCCCGGTATTCATCGCCTGCAGCATGTCGAGCGCCTCGCCGCCGCGGCACTCGCCGACCACGATGCGGTCGGGACGCATCCGCAGCGAGTTGCGGACAAGGTCGCGGATCGTGATCGCCCCCTTGCCCTCGAGGTTCGGAGGGCGTGCCTCCAGCCGGACCAGATGCTGCTGGTGAAGCTGGAGTTCGGCGGCGTCTTCGATGGTGATGATGCGCTCGCGGTTCGGCAGGAAACTGCTCAGAATGTTCAGCAGCGTCGTTTTTCCGGAGCCGGTCCCGCCGGAGATCAGGATGTTTTTGCGGACCGCGACACAGACCGCGAGGAATTTCATCATCGCCTGCGAGGCGGAACCGAGCCGGACGAGGTCGTCCGCCTCCATTTTGCGGCGGGTGAATTTCCGGATCGTGATGGTCGGTCCGCCGAGCGCGAGCGGCGGGATGATCGCATTGACGCGGGAGCCGTCCGCGAGCCGGGCATCGACCATCGGACTGCTCTCGTCGATGCGGCGTCCGAGCGGAGCGACGATGCGTTCGATCGCCGACAGCACCTGATTGTTGTCGGCGAAGGCGGTATCGACCTGATAGATTTCGCCCTTCTTCTCCACATAGACCTGGTCGGGACCGTTGACCATGATTTCGCTGATGTCGTCGCGCCGGATCAGCTCTTCGAGCGGACCGAGACCGATCGCCTCCTGGATCAGTTCGCGCTCGAGAAGCGCGGGGGGCAGATCGGGCGGCAGCTTGAGCGTCAGCGACGCGAGGATTTCCCGGATCATCGTCGTCGCCTGACGTTTGAGGTCCTCTTCGGAGACCCCGGAAAGCGCGAGCTTCTTGAGATTGAGCCGCAGCAGCAGCTCCCGGTGCGCCTGACGCTTGATCCCGCGGGCGATCCGGCGTGCCTCGGGGGAGAGGCCGGAGATCTTGAGCACGGGAATGCTGGCGCGGGCGGCGGAGAAAAGTTCCGACTGCGGATCGCAGACGCTTCCGCCGCCGGAGGCGTCCGGAGCCGGTTTCTTCTCTTCGCGGACCGTGTCTGGCAGCGGCTTCAGCGCGAGGGTGACGCGCCCGCCGAGTTTCAGCACCGCGCCGCCGGCGAGCGTGCGCGGTTCGCCGGGAAAGATCGGCTGGGATTCGCCGTTCACGAATGTCCCCGTCTGGCTGCCGAGGTCGATCACGGTGATCCGCGCTCCGGAGATCACGATCTGAGCGTGCCGCGGAGAGACTTCGGAACGGTTGATCCTGATGTGGCTGTCGCGCCCGGAGCCGACGATGTAGCTGCCGTCGGGGAGCTTCGCGGAAGTCGGCGCCGCGCCGTTCTGAATGATCTGCAGTTCCTGCATGCTATTTGAGGCTCCGGCGGCGCTGACGCATCTGATTGTAGAGAGGAATCTCCTCCTCCAGACGGCGGAAATTCACGCTCCGCTTCTCGATCGAACGGTCGATTCTGGCATCGTCGAAGTTGCGGAGCGACAGGGTGAGACGCCCCTTCTGCGAGGCGAAGACGATCATTTCGACCTCCGCGGGAAGCACCTGAAGCGTCACCGTGGAGTAGGTCCGGGGCGCCGAACCGGTCTCGCCGAGCGAGGTCCCCCAGCGGCTGCCCACCGCGAGCACCTTGACGTCCTGAAGGATCGTGAGGGTGACGGTGTCGAGGGTATTGTCCCCCTTCGCGTCGGGGAAGCGGAAGGTCCCGATGACGTCGACGTTGTCGTTGGGCTGGACCAGATTGCTGACCGAGGAAACCATGTCGACCGGAATCGACACCGCCCGCCAGTCCTGCTGCACGACGCGGGTGAAGCCGTTGCGGCGGGTCGGCGGCTGGAGGTCGGTGGTCTGGAGGATCTGCCCGGCGGGGAGCGAGGTCTCGAGTTTTCTGCCGATCACGCGGGGAAGTTCGCTCCACGGGATCTCCCGGCTCGGGACCGCGTTCGCCCGGTTCCGCTGCACCTGACAGCGGGCGACGTCACTTGCATTGATCTCCTCGCCTTCGACCATGTTGCGGGTCGTCTTGATCAGGATCACCGTTTCGGAGTCGCCGCTGATCCGGCGTTTTTCGTACTCGAGCTGCTGGTAGGTCAGCGCAAAAGCGAGCAGACCGAAGATCACCGCCAGCAGCAGCAGCATTTTCTGACGCATCGTAAGAACCCTCCTTCTCGTGTTCGAAATCGTCGGACCGCGCGGAAGAGGCTCTCCCCTTCGGGCGCCCCGTGGAAATTCATCCGCGCTGCGGTTTCCAATCCCGGTACTGCGCCGCGCAGCGCCGGTCGATGTCGAGCCAGTGGCGCGGCGCCCAGAGCCATTGCTCGGGATGACGGCGGATCATCGCTTCGAGACGCGAAATGCAGAGCTGAGTCAGCTCCCGCACGTCGCGATCCTTGTCTCCGGTGGGAGTGTAGCGGATCAGTTCGTCGACTTCGATGGTGAATTCGAAGTTGTCGCCTGGACGGCGGACCGTCAGTTCGGGCAGGATCGGCACTCCGGTCTTGAGGTGGAGCAACGCGGGCGTCATGTGGACCCTCGCCGGACGGCCGAAGAATTCGCACACCACTCCTTCGCGGTTGCTGGCATGCTGATCGATCAGCACCGTGGCGGTCTCGTGGTTGAGCAGCGCGCGCAGCAGCGGACGGACCCCTTTGGTCTTATCCACCAGCGTGTGCATCGCGCCGGCGCGGTGGGCGAGGATCAGTTCTCCGATGCGCGGATTGGAGAAGGCGCGCATCAGCGAGGTCATCGGAACGCCGTTCTTCTCCGCGAAGGCGGTCCCGGCGACTTCCCAATTGCCGAGATGGGCGGTGGCGATGATCACGTTGCGCGGACCTTCCGGATTCCGCTCCGGCAGCATGTAGTCCAAGGTGGCTTCCGGTCCCTCGACGAAGATCCGGTCGGGGGAGTAGAGCTGATCCATCTTGACGATCTCGACGATCAGCTTGCCGAATTCGTCGTAGGAGCGGCGCGCGAAACGGACCGCCTCCTCCCGGCTGCTGCAGAACCCCGCATGGAGCAGATGGTTGACCGTGCGGTTGTGGTGGCGGCGGTCGAAATGCATCAGCAGTCGGAGCAATGCGCATGAAATACGGTAGCCCCGGCGCAGCGACAGCCGGTGGAACAGCTTGTAGAGCAGCAGAAAACCGTAATACTCCAAGTCGATCCGGATACGGCTTTTCCTGTGCCGGTTGTGATTTCCCGCCATGTCGTGACCTTAGAAAAAAATGATGCCGAATTTGCCGCGTCGATTTCGCCGTCAATACGTGCGAAGCGATTATCACAATATACCACGGGTTGACCGGTATGTCAATCTTCCTTTTTTCGGAAGCGGCGTTTTTTTCGCATTCTCCGGCGTCGGCAAGCTTCCCGGAGTTCGGGCGATCCCGCGTTCGGCTCCTCCGCCGAATCGCCCGTCCCGGCTTTCGCGCCGTGCCGCCGCGCTCCGGAGAAAGCGCGGGAATCCGGCAGAAAAAAGACTCCGCCGGGATGCGGCGGAGTCCGGATTCCGGAATCCTTTCGTCTTACAGTTCGACGATGTTCATGAATTTCTTCGAGAGCAGTTCGCAGCCGCCCTTCTTGACGATGCAGCCGCGTTCCCAGCGCAGACCGTAACCGTCTCCGGTGAAGAAGGTGTCGATCTGGTAGGTCATGTTTTCCTGCAGTTTGTACTTGCTGGTCGTTTCGATCCAGGGGCTTTCGGTCTCCATGATGCCGAGGCCGTGGACCGGTCCGTAGAGCATGTAGTCGCCCCAGCCCTGATCGATTCCCCACTGGGTGTAGCGCTTGGCGATGCTCGCCGCGTCGGCGCCCGCCTTCATGAGTTCGATGGTGTACTTGTGGGCTTCGAGCGCGAACTTCACCAGCGCGAGCTGCTTCTGCGGCAGCTTGCCGAACCACACCGGCAGACCGATCGAACTGCTGTAACCGCCGACCCGCGCGCCGATGTTGAGCTGGATGATCTCGTTCTTCCGCAGCTTCGCTCCGGTCGGACGGCTGATCCCGTTGCTGGTGCGGTCGCCGCCGAAGCAGTAGAGGCTGTGGCCTTCGTATTCGCCGCCGTTGGCGTAGATCTCGCGCTGGGCGATGCCGATCGCCTGAAATTCGGTCATGCCGGGCTTCATCTCGTTGAGCATCGCCTGCACCGCCTTTTCGGCGACCTTGAACGCCTTGCGGTGGCAGTTGAGTTCGTTCTCGCTCTTGACCCAGCGGAGCGGACGGAAAACGTCATCGGCAGCCGTGACCGCCACGCCGGGGAGCTGCGCCGCGACCGCGTCGAGCGTCGGCTTGGTCATCACCGCGGTGCCGACCAGACCGAGCTTGGAGAGCTTGCGTTTGCCCATCGCCATCTTGACGACGTCGGGATAGGTCGAAAGCTTGATCCCGGGATAGTCCGGCTCGGCGGACTCACGGTAATTGAGCATCATGGCGATCTTCTTGACCACGCTGCGTCCCAGCGCGTACTTGTAGCTTTCGGGACCGATCAGCAGCACCGCGTCGCCGACCGCCGGCACGAAAACGCCCGCCTGTTCGAAGGTCGGCCAGTATTCGGTGAGGTAACGCACATTGGCGAAGTCCGATTCGGTGCCGTGGACCAGACAGGCATCCAGACCGGCGGCCTTGATCCGCTTCTGAAAGCGGGCGATGCGTTCCATGTATTCGGCGGAGGGGATCGTGCAGTTCATGGGTTCTTTCCTTTCTTGAATTTGACGATGGTCCCGGAAACGGTTGTTAATTTATCATGGTTCTGATAAAATGTCAAGCGCCAAAACGGATCCTCCCCGCATTTTTCGCCGGGAAGTGCCGCGCCGTCAGAAAATCGCCAGCACGACGACGCCGAGCAGGATCAGCGCCAGAGCCAGCGCCTTGCCTCTTACGTTGCGGTCGTGAAAGAACCAGCAGCCGAAGGCGAAGGTCACCACGCAGTTGCAGCGGCGCATCAGCGAGAGGATCGAGATCTGCACGTCGGGCTTGCTCAACGCGTAGAAGTAGAGCCAGTCGGCGAGGATCAGCAGTATCCCCGTGACGGGGATCGTCCAGCGCCACTCGAACGGGCGCGCTTCTCCGGTCCGGCGGAGCCGCGTCGCCGCCAGCGCCGCGCCGAGGATCAGTACCAGATCGACCGAAAACCAGAATTGCAGCGTCGTCCGCGGAATGTGCAGCACGCCGAGCAGGTACTTGTCGTAGAGCGCCGACGCCGATCCGAGCAGCGTGCCGAGGATCAGCATGTGGACTCCGCGATGGCGGAGCGTGATCCCCTCGAGCTTTCCCAGCACCGTGAAGAGATAGTATCCGAGAAAGATCGCCAGCATCCCCGCGCCCTCGATCGCCGTGGGACGCTCCCGGTAGAGGATCGCCGCCCCGATGAAGGTCCAGAGCGGAGCGCTCGCCCGCACCGGTCCGGCGATCGAGATCGGCAGATCGCGCATCGAGTAGTAGACGCACCACCAGCTCGCCGCGACCAGAAGCGATTTGGCGCCGACGAGCAGCCATGTCTGCCGGTCGCAGAGCGCGTAGTCGGCGAAGCTGCCGGAGAAGAGCGTGACGGCGAGGTAAAACGCGGAGCCGGAGAGCGTCGCCAGAAAAAGGACCGGCGTCACCGCGTTGTCGCGCACCGCGTGTTTCTTGCTGATGTCGTAGAAGCCGAGGCAGAACGACGACAGCAGGATCGGCGCCGCCCAGCCGGAAAAGAGTTCCATCATGGTGTTCCAGTTGTTCCGGACCGGTCCGGAAAGAGAGGGGGTGCGTTATATCATATGTTACTATATATAATATACCGCGGATCCCGCAAAAATGCCAGCCCGGGGAGCGAAACGGTGGAGGTTGCATTTTCGCGGTCTTCGTGCTATATTTGCCTCGTTCCGCGCGATCACGGATGCGTGAAAGGAGGTCCCCGCGATGGATATTCTGCTGGCGTCCGCCGCGTTGGCGGCGATCCCCGTCGTGCTGTGGGCGGTCCCGGCTTTCCGCCGTCGGCGGGGGCGGTGGATCTCCCCCGCCAAAACCGTTCCATGCGGCTGCCTTGCGATGTTGCTGATCCCCGCGCTGCTGTGGAGGGTGTGGATGCTGCACTTCGGCGCGGATCGGGAACCCCTGAACAGATGGATGCTTGGGCTGTCGGTCGCCGTCGGCATCGCCGCCGGCATCGCCGTCATCCGGCTCGCCGAAGGGCTGCAGCGCCGCGTCGCCCCGGCGGCGGAGGAGAAAACGCCGGGGGAGGGGAGCCGCCGCAGGGAGTTCTATTTCGCGACCTTCATCCTCTGCCTCATGCTGGGCTTCGGCGGGTGCGTCGCCGGCAACGTCGTGACGTACGCCCGGGCGATGCGCGGCAACTACCGGGGGGAGTGGCGATATACGACCGTTTTGCGGGAAGGGAAGGTCCGGGTCGATTTCGGCTCGCAGTCGATCCACCCCTTCCTCGCCGAATACAACTACGGACTCCGCTTCGACGACGGGCAGCGGCGCTCGACCCACTTTCTTCACGTCAACTGCGGCGGCAGGACCTTCTTCAACGTCCGCCGTCTGCCCGACGGGCGGCTTCACCTCGCCGACAAGGACGCGGAGTATCTGGTCGATCCCAGGAGCCGCGCCGTACTGAAACTGATCCGCGAGGGGAGGGATCTCTATACCGTGCCGTACCCCGACGAACTCGTGACTTCGTGGAGCGGTCTCTGCGATCTGAACGGGAAGAAGCATTGCGACTTCAATCTCCGCCGGGTCGAGGCAACGCCAGCCGACGGAGTGCTCGACGGCGAAGTTTACTTCGGGCGGATCACCCGGAGATTCCAGCCCGCCGCCGAGGCGCCGGAGCTTCCGCTTTCCGAATGGAGGAACGTACGATGATCCTTGCCGCCGTCACCGGAGACATCACCCGGCTGGAGGTCGATGCCGTCGTCAACGCCGCCAACTGTTCGCTGCTCGGGGGAGGGGGCGTCGACGGCGCGATCCACCGGGCGGCGGGACCGGAACTTCTCGCCGCCTGCCGTCCTTTCGGCGGCTGCGCGACCGGAGAAGCGCGGATCACGCCCGGATTCCGGCTGCCCGCCCGGTTCGTGATCCATACGCCGGGACCGGTCTGGCACGGCGGCGGCAGCGGCGAGGCGGAGCTTCTCCGCAGCTGCTACCGGAATTCCCTGCGACTGGCGGAGGAGAACGGATGCCGCACCGTCGCGTTCCCCTGCATCAGCACCGGAGTCTACCGCTACCCGAAGCGGGAGGCGGCGCAGATCGCGGTCTCGACTCTGCGGGAGTGGAATGGAGCACTGCC
>Ga0310690_10007079_pt1 | contig 14544 bp, 22 predicted proteins | sample AusTroGonzalo_MG_2_FD_207661 | JGI IMG/M metagenome (GOLD analysis project Ga0310690, IMG submission 207661) | Bovine rumen microbial communities from tropical cattle in Woodstock, Queensland, Australia - Gonzalo_04 (v2) (version 2) | ecosystem: Host-associated > Mammals > Digestive system >...
GTGAAACAATAACAGAAGAACAAATTGAAAGCATGTTTAACATGGCTGTGTTTAAGGTGAAAGATGAAACTAAAATAACAGGCATAACAAATGAGTTGACTTTCTTGTTCCCGGATTACAAGGTTGATGAAACTGTTAACAACAAAGTGTTAAATCAGGCGGTAAATTTTTTGAACACGCCATTTACCACATGTATTTATTTGGTTTGTGCTTTTTGCGCTTTGATTATTTATTTAACATGTAAGCTGACCTTTGCAGAGCGTGTTCGCCAGTTCGCGGTTTTAAAAAGCATGGGGTCAACAACCAAGCAATTGTTTGCAAGTTTGCTTCTTGAAAGTGCATTCTATGGTTTTGTTGGTGGGGCAATTGCAGTTTCATTGAGTTTGTTGCAGGTTTATGCGTTGCCGCTTATTGCTCCTCAAATGACCTACATAACTCCGGCGCCTTGGTATTTTTATTTGGTGTCGGTTGCATTTGGAGTGGGTATTGCAGTTGCAAGTTCGTTTGTTCAAGCAATTAAGAATGCAAGAAAAAGTATTAAAGAAACAATGCTTCACAGAGAAAAATTCACAAAGCAATCGCTGGCTGTTTCACTCGCAAGTTCGGCCGCTGTTATTGTTTTTGGTGTTTTAATGATTGCAACTCGAACAATTTCGGTTAAAGTTATTTCAATTCCATTTTTCCTTATTACACTTATTTCAATAATAATTGCTTTACCTGCAATTGTTTCGGGGGCGTTTTGGCTGTTTAAACAAATTTTCCGCAAAAGAACATTTGAGGGGTTGTATCTTAAAAAGACACTACCTTCCAAAAACTTGTCGGTTGCAAACAGATTGCTTTTCTTTGGCGTGTTTTTGGTGTTTTTATTTTCAACCCTAATTTCTTCACTTGATTTGCTTTCACGCCTTGGTCAAAAATATGATTTTGACGCATATATTTCTCAAGCAAATGCAACCGACATTTCAAATGCGAATTTGGCCGAAATCGAAAATGTTGCTGGCGTTGAGCATTCGTGGAAGGGTGTTAGGCTTGAAAAAACATTCATACTTGAAAGAGATGAATATTTGACTGTTTTTTATGGCTATGAAACAAGCGAAATAGATCGAATTTATTCAGACTCGGTTGCAAACTATAAAACGCCAGAAAGCGGAGAAATATTGCTTAACAAATATTTCCGCGACACACGTGGATTTAAAACGGGCGACAAAATTACTCTTAATGTTGGAGTTAATACTGTTGATACACTTGAATTTAAAATTGTTGGATTCATTGAAAACTATGAGCAGTGGGGAAATATGGCTGTTACAAATCTTGACAGTTTTGCTGCTGTTCCACAAATTGATGGATTTAATACAATTTTTGTTAAAACAGCAGAAGGCTATAGCACGCAAGATGTTATTTCTGCCATCAGAAGATTGAGCTTTATTAACCAATCTGATAGTGCAGAAGAAACCGAAAATTCGCTTTTGCTAACATTCACAAACCTTAACAAGCAACAAGAAATATTTTTGAATCAAATCAAGGTGCCATTCCTTATTCTTAGAACATATTCTGCACTTGTTTTAATGCTTAGCATTTTGTGCGTGCTTATTGGATATATTTTGTATTTGCGTGAATCCACCGAATATCACAAAACACTGTTTGCGCTTGGACTTAACCCTGCAAGGTTTGAAGGACTTGTTGTTTTGCAATCATTGTTTATGACTCTTGTTTCGGTTGCATGTGGAGTTGTTTTAAGTTTGCTTTTGTATTTGAACTTTGAAAACATATTCAATGCTCTTGGCACTTCCTTTGTTACAAGTATTGATATCTTTGAATTTGCAATGTATGGCGTTGGCATTTTTGTTGGAACAACAATCATGGCGTGGGTTTTGGGTTCGCACTTTAAGCGGGATCTATTAAAGAGCGACAAAAGATTGTTCGGTTAGGCTGTCGTTTTGTGGTGTGAAATGGCAATTTGAAAAGTTTTAAAAAACTGTTGACAAAAGCAAAATACTAGTTTATAATCGCTATGCAATAAGATTTGAAGGGGAATAACAATGAAAGAGAATATCCATCCAAATTATCATGAAGTTACAGTTAAGTGTGCTTGTGGCAACACTTTCGTTTGTGGAACTACAAAGAAAGGTGACACATTAAATATTGACATTTGCAACAAATGTCATCCATTTTTCACTGGCACACAAAAGATTGTTGACGCTGGTGGACGTGTTGAAAAGTTCAACAAACGTTACAACAACAAATAGCTAAAATTTTTTGGGCGCAAGTTTTTGCGTCCAATTTTTTGTAAATGAAAACACCAAAGGGCAAAGGCACGGGATGTTTTCATTTTTTTATTGGAGAAAACATGAAAAGAGAACTAAAAACACTAAAAAACAAATTTGAAAAGCAACAAATAGACTTATCAGATTTTGATTGGATCGTTTGTGAGGTTTGTGGTTGCAGTAGAGCCGAGGTTGAAACTGTTGTGCCAAACGCAAAGCAGCTTTCAAAAATCAACAAAATGGCAAAAAAGAGATTGCAGCATGTTCCACTTGCACAGATAATTCATTCGCGTAACTTTTATGGGCTAGACCTTTACATTAATAAGCATGTTTTGATTCCTCGTTTTGAAACCGAAGGGCTTTGTGAGCTAATTTCAAAAACAATTCCAACCAGCGTTTTGGGCGAGGTTTCGGGGCTTGATTTGGGAACTGGCTCGGGCGCGATTTCGGTTGTGCTTTCCAAAATTTTTGGCTACAAAATGACGGCGGTGGATATAAGCCGAAAGGCACTTGCTGTTGCAAAAAAGAACAGCCACAAGCACAGTGCAAACATTCGCTTTGTGCGTTCCAACATGGCAGAAAAACTTTATGGCGAAAGGTTTGATTTTGTTGTGTCGAACCCACCATACATTCTGTCGAAAGATTTGCCAAAGCTTGCAAAAGAAGTTGTTCGCCACGAGCCACACTTGGCGCTTGATGGTGGCGGCGACGGCTTGCAGTTCTATCGCAAAATTGTTGCTGAGGCACCGCTTGTTTTAAAAGATGACGGCTATTTGTTTTTTGAAATTGGCAAAGGCCTTGAAGCCGAGGTTATGCGTCTTATGAAAAAAGACTTCTACAAAATTAGCGTTGAAAAAGATCTTGAGGGCGTGAATCGCTATGTTTTTGGAAAGCTTAAACGCAAAAGGGAGATATTATGATAGAAAAATTAAACAGTATTAGAGCAAGATATGATGAACTTTCTGCCGAGCTACTTAAGCCCGACATCTTTTCCGATGCAAAGGCATATGCTCGTATTGCAAAAGAACATTCTGAGCTAGCAGAAGTGGTTTCAAAAGCCGACGCGCTCGAAAAGTTAAAGGCCGATTATGAGTTTGCCAGCAAGTCGCTTGAAACCGAAACCGACCCCGAAATGCGCGCTATGTTTGAAGAAGAAGTTGTAGGCGCAAAAAGCAAAATTGAAGAAGCTGAAAACGAAATTAAAATTCTTCTTCTCGGCAAAGACGAAGACGACGAAAAGAACGTTATTATGGAAATTCGTGGCGGTGCTGGCGGTGAAGAAGCTGCACTTTTCGCTGCAGAGCTTAAGCGTATGTATATGTTTTTTGCAGAAAAAAATCGCTTAAAAGTTGAAATTATTGACGAAAACGCCACAGAATTGGGTGGAATTAAGGAATGCAGCATGCGCATTGTTGGAAGTGGAGCATATTCGCTTTTGAAGTTTGAAAGCGGTGTTCACCGTGTGCAGCGCGTGCCCGACACCGAGTCTCAAGGGCGCGTTCACACTTCAACAGTTACCGTTGCAGTGCTTCCAGAACACACCGATGTTGATATTGAAATAAACGAAAAAGATTTGCAAATCGACACCTACCGCAGCTCGGGAGCGGGTGGCCAGCATGTTAACAAAACAGAGTCGGCAATTCGCATGACGCATTTGCCAACCGGCATTGTTGTTACTTGCCAAGACGAGCGCTCACAAATAAAGAACCGCGAAAAGGCAATGAACATAATGAAAAGCAAACTCTACGACTACTATCAGTCGCAGGCCGATGCAGAATATGCTGCAAAGCGCAAAAGCCAGGTTGGAACAGGCGACCGAAGCGAAAAAATTAGAACCTACAACTTTCCACAAAACCGCGTTACCGATCACAGGGTTAATGTGTCGATTTATTCGCTGGAAGATTTTATGAATGGCGACCTAATGCCAATAATAGAGCCGCTGAAGATTGCAGAGCAAGCTGCCCGACTTTCCGCCAGCGAATGACGGCGGCATAATTCGAGCGCCTGCGCACCTTTCGAAACGTCGTCGGCTCAATCACGTACGGCTAGTACGCGCCTGTGGCTTTCAATTTTCATTCAACTTTGTCTCATCTTAAATCTCGCTCGCAGAGTTTTGGTTTAATTGTGACGCTAAATTGTTATTTTTTCAAAAATTTGGTAGTTTGAGACAAGTCCTGAAAATGTGTAGGTTTTAGTTTTGTTTTCGATAACAAGCACGGGCTTGCCTTTTAATTTTAGATGGTGAACTTGCATCGTTTGCTGGCTTTCTTTGTTGTATAAACAGTCACCGTAATTTTTCAACGGTTGATTGTGAAAAGGAGAAAAGGCTTCCGCTTTTGTTATTTCAAGATAGGCACGCTCTTTCGCTTGTTTAAAACTGCTGAGTAAAAGAGAATTGCTTGTTCCAATAAAGCGGTATATTCCAATATTGTTTGTAATGTTTTTTCTTTTTGGTTCTTTATCAAAGAACAAAAAAGACTTGTAATCTTCAAAATTGTTGGAGATTTTTTTAAAAAGAAGAACATGGGCTTTATTCAATATTTGGTTTTCATTTGCACTGAAAAAAATGTGTTCGTTAAAACTTTTTATATTTAACACAAGTTTGTCTTTGTTCATGCGGTATTCTTCACTTATTGGGAGCCAATTTGTTGAAAAGTTAATATGTTTGTGGTGTGCAGTGAAAAACCAAGCACTTGAACCATCTTTTTTAAAGGCAAGGAACTTGTATGGTGAAATCTTTCCATTAAGTGGCGGCTTATTGTTTTTTATGTCGGCGACAGAAGAATAAATGCCGTCAAGTTCCCAAACGCCTTCGATTTGTGGGTTTGGTTCTACATGTTTAAAATGTTTTTTTGTTAAATAGTAAGTAGTGGGATCTATTTTTTGCTGTTCAAACATTTTCAGTTGATTTATTATAAATGTTAGCTCTGCTCTCTTTTTCGAAAACAAAGAAGTGTTATGTTCTTTTATTAACGAAGAAATCTCTTCGAGCGAAAACTCTAAATCTTTTAGAAACAAAATTTTGCTAAGCTGCCTTGCGCTACTTTCGTCGTAGTAGCGATATTCATTGTTTTTGTCTTTTTTTGCAGGGTAAAGCAAACCACGCTCTTCATAGAAGCGCAGAGCGCGTGTGGTTATGTTAAACTTCTTTGCTAAATCACCTATCTTAATTAAATTCATATTTGCTATTGACCTTAACGTTAACGTTAATGTTATTATATACCTGCAAATAGAAATTTGCAAGGGAGAGAACAAAAATGGAAGAAAAAATTTTTGAACAAATTAAACAACTTCTTAAAAAGGCTAGTGAAATAATTGTTGCGGCACAAACAGGTTGCAATGGGACAGAATGCCAAATATTACAAACTACGGCTTGCGGACTTAACGCGCTGCAACAACAGAATGATGGCTTTTTTGAAAAAGCTTTAGCCACAGAGAGTATTGTTATTGATCGGATATGCGATTGTATTTGTGTTGACATAAATAGTAATCTATCGGTATCGATAGCATATAACTTATCTGAAATTCATATCGGCTCTTCGGTGAGTGAAATTCTTTATTCTGCAAAAGGGCAACCTTTTGCTGAAATGGCAAAAAACATTTCGGTTATAATTGACAAAAAGGACAATTCAACGTTTTCTGTGTTGTCGCGCTTCTCATATGAGCCGGAATTCACGAAATGTTTAGTTGTACCTAATGGGGAACGCGAATTTAACTTTTTATTGACGAATGAAAGGATCTGAAGTATAATTTATTTATGGAAAATAATGTTGGCAAAAATATGTTAGATGTTGAGTTTGTTTGCGACGAAGATATGGTTGCAAGGTTTTGGTTTGGGCATGAGGGTGTGCATATTGACACGGCAAACAGATTGTGGGACAAGTATCAACGAAACTACATTGTTTTAATGAAATCTCCGTTGAGCAATTTGCCGGAGACTTCTGATCTTTTAAATGAACTCAAAAAAGAGCCATTTTTTGCTGGACTTGTTTCTGACGCAAAGAAGACAAAAAACGAAATAGAATCTCATTTTGCACAAAACAGAGCAAAAATAGAGCAATTGTTGCAAAAAAAGTTGAAATTTGATTTAGAAATTCCAAAAGCCAAATGTTATTGCATGCCACGCAGCTATCGAACCGGACAAAGCAACTGCGCCGACCAAAATTACACAATAATTGTGTTTGGTCATCCAAATGGTGCAAATAATGCAGCGTATGATAGCGTTTATGTTTTGCATGAAATGCTTCATGGAACTTTTGATGGGAGATTGTTTTCACATGCAATTATTCAATTTATTTCGGATTTTGAGGTTGGGATTGAACTAAATGGAAAGCCGTATGAGGGGCACGATTTTCTTTTGCCGTTGATGCAACAAATACTTCCATTTTGGAATCTTTTTGTTGGCAGGAGCAAAGAAGAAATTGGCCAAATTTGTGCTGCCGCAGGCATGCAATATGACATAGACAAATTTGAAAAATATCGAGAAGAACTTGGCGAAAAGAAATTTTCTGAATTTTATAACTGGATAAAAAATCATCAAAACGAAAACGGTCATGCGAGACAGCGCTAATTAAAATGCAAAAAAAGAGCGGAGATTTTCCGCTTTTTTCTTTACGCGTGCGCGCGCGATATCGCGCGCATATGATTGCGCGGGTAACGTGCGCGCGTGTTTGCTCGCGCGTGAATTGCGCATACGCACGCGCGGGATCGCGCGCGTAAAAGAAAAATTTTTTTTGAGTGCGTTTTTTGCGCATTTTATCTTGCTAAACAAAAGCGCGGTTTTAGCTAGAAATATCCTTATAAAAAAAGTTGAAAAATTTTTCAAAAAACCCTTGACACGGGTCCGGGTGTGCAGTATAATGCTCATGTTGCATTATGGGTAGATGCGGGAGGTTACTTGTCCGAAGATAACTTCCGCAGACAATTGTCCGGCCAACGAGCTCGGGCGACGGACCGCGAAGTGGCGCACCAAAAAATGCAGCGTAGCCAAAAATTAAGTCACTTAAAAAAGCGCGGACGGAAAAATCAACGGAGGAGATATATGGCACAAACAATCAGAATCAAACTAAAAGCTTACGACCACAACCTAGTTGACCAAGCGGCAGCAAGAATTGTGGAAGCAGCAACAAAGGTTGGAGCAAAAATTTCGGGACCAATCCCAATGCCAACCGAAAAAGAGGTTATAACGATTCTTCGTTCACCTCACAAACACAAGGACTCGCGTGAGCAGTTCGAAATGAGAACACACAAAAGGGTTATTGATATTTTCAATCCATCAAGCAAAATCGTTGACTCATTAATGAAGATCGACTTGCCAGCTGGTGTTGATATCAAAATCAAACTATAAGCAGGAGGAAAGTAAAGCAAATGGAAAAAGCTATTATTGGCAAGAAGCTTGGCATGAGCCAAATCTTTACTGAAAACGGAATCGTTATTCCTGTGACAGTAGTTGAAGCAGGCCCTTGCAAAGTATCACAAAAAAAGACAGTTGACACCGACGGCTACCAGGCAGTTCAACTTGCATTCGAAGACACAAAAGAACAAAGACTTACAAAACCAGAAATTGGTCACCTTAAAAAGGCTGGTGTTGAACCAAAGAAACATCTTAAAGAGTTCGACCTTGATCCAAACAAATTTGAACTTGGTGCAGAAGTAAAATGCAGCATTTTCGCAGAAGGTGATTTGGTTGATGTTACAGGAGTAACTCGCGGACGTGGTTTCACTGGAACAATTCAACGCTGGAACACACATCGTGGACCAATGGCTCACGGTTCTGGATATCACAGAGGAGTTGGTTCGCTTTCTGCAAACTCAACCCCAAGCCGAGTTTTCAAAAACAAAGGCATGCCTGGTCAATATGGTCACGAACAAGTAACAATTCAAAACTTACTTGTTGCAAAAGTTGATGGCGAACGCAACCTATTATTAATAAAAGGTGCAATCCCAGGACCTAAGGGCAGTTTGGTTTTTGTTTCCGAAGCAGTTAAAGGAGGTAAAAACTAATGCAAACAAAAGTTTATAATATTGCTGGTGAAGAAGTTGGCAAAATTACACTTTCTGACGAAGTGTTTGGAAAAGAACTTAATAAAGCGCTAATTCACCAAGTTATTGTAGCAAGTCAAAACAATGCTCGCCAGGGCACAAAATCAACACTCACTAGAACTGAAGTTTCTGGTGGTGGAAGAAAACCTTGGAAACAAAAAGGCACAGGCAACGCACGTCAAGGTTCTATCCGTGCTCCACAATGGATTAAGGGTGGAATTGTGTTTGCTCCAAAGCCACGTGATTTTTCACAAAAGGTAAACAAGCAAATGAAACGTGCAGCATTTGCATCAGCACTTTCAACAATGCTTGCCGAAAAGAACTTAATTGTTCTTGACGAATTAAATCTTGCTGAAGCAAAAACCAAAGCAATGCAAACAATTGTTAACAACTTTAAAATTGACAATCGCGCATTGTTTGTAACAGAAGCAGTAAACGACAACGCAGTTATTGCTGGACGCAACATTCCAGAAGTAACAGTTACAACAGCAGATGTTCTTTCAACCTTGGATTTGGTTAACGCCGACAAGTTGATTATAACAAAAGCAGCTGTTAAGAAAATCGAGGAGGCATATAAAGAATGATTGCACACGACATCATAAAACGCCCAATCCTTTCAGAGAAGAGTTATGCAGATATTCAAAACAAAAAATATACATTTGAAGTTGACAAGTCTGCAACAAAAACTCAAATTAAAGCTGCTGTTGAAGAAATCTTTAAAGTAAAGGTTGCAAAAGTAAACACAGCCAACATCGATGGAAAACTCAAACGTCAAGGAAGAACCCAAGGTTACACACCTGCCTACAAAAAAGCCATTGTTCAATTAACAAGTGGTTCAAAGGCAATAGAGTTCTTTGAGAGTTTGAACTAGGAGGCAAAAACTAATGGCATTAAAAAGATATAAACCAACTAGTGCCGGTACCCGTTTTAAAACAGCTCCTTCTTTCACAGAAGTAACTACAACAACTCCAGAAAAATCACTTCTTGAGTCAGTTAAGAAAACTGGTGGCCGTAACTCTTATGGAAGAATTACAGTTCGTCACATCGGTGGCGGAAACCGACAAAAATACAGAGTGATCGATTTCAAACGCAACAAAGATGGAATTCCAGCAAAGGTTGCAAGCATTGAATACGATCCAAACAGAACAGCCTATATTGCATTGCTCAACTATGCAGATGGCGAAAAGAAATACATTTTAGCTCCACTTGGACTTACAGTTGGTGACACTGTTATGTCTGGCGCAGAAGCTGAAATAAAAGCAGGTAACTGCTTGCCACTTGATAACATTCCAGTTGGTTCTGTTGTTCACAACATTGAATTCCAACCAGGACGTGGTGGCAAAATTGCAAGAAGTGCTGGAATTAGCGCACGTTTCGTTGCTAAAGAAGGCAAATATGCAACACTTCGTATGCCAAGTGGCGAAATGAGAAAAGTTCTTCTCACTTGCCGCGCTACAATTGGTGAAATTGGCAACGCAGAACACGAAATTGTAAGCCTTGGTAAGGCAGGACGCAAACGTCACATGGGTGTTCGTCCAACAGTTCGTGGTGTTGTTATGAACCCAGTAGATCACCCACATGGTGGTGGTGAAGGTAAATCTCCGGTTGGTCTTCCAGGACCTGTAACACCTTGGGGCAAACCTGCACTTGGATACAAGACACGTAAAAAGAAAAATCGCTCTGACAAATTCATTGTCAAACGCGTGAACTAAGGAGGCTACTCATGAGTAGATCAGTTAAAAAGGGACCATATATTGAAGACAGACTTGAGCGCAGAATCATTGCTATGAATGAAAGCGGCGAAAAAAAGGTTGTTAAAACATGGTCTAGATCAAGCACAATATCTCCATTCATGGTTGGCCACACAATAGCTGTTCATGATGGAAGAAAGCATGTTCCTGTTTACATCACATCTGAAATGGTTGGATATAAACTTGGTGAATTTGCTCCAACACGCACATTTAAAGGTCATAAAGACAAAGTTGCAAAAGCAAGCGTTAAAGGAGGAAAATAATAGATGGCAACAAGACAAAAAGAGAAAGCAGCAGCACGCAAAGCATCTGCTGATAAAAGACCACACGCAGTTGCAAAATATATTAGAATTTCTCCATCCAAGGTTAGAATTGTTCTTAACCTTATAAGAGGCAAAAAATATGACGAAGCAGTTGCAATTGTTAAAAACGTTCCAAACTTTGCAACCGAAAGCATTATCAAGGTTCTTGAAAGTGCTGGTGCAAATGCCGAGAACAATCTTGGACTTTCAAAGAGCGAACTTATCGTTGCAGAAGCATATGCTGATGGCGGCCCATCATTAAAACGTTACACACCAGGCAGCCATGGCCGTGCAAAGCCAATACTAAAAAGAACAAGTCACATAACAATTGTGCTTGACAGTAAGGAGTAAGGTATGGGACAAAAAATTAATCCACACGGAATGCGAGTTGGAATTAACAAAGGCTGGGATAGTGTTTGGATTGCAGGAAAGAAAGATTTTGGTGCAAATCTTTTAGAGGACAACAAAATCCGTAATTTCTTTGAGGACAAATACAAACAATGCGCAATCGCTCGCGTTCAAATTGAAAGAAATGAAAACAGAATAACAATTTCGCTTCACACCGCTCGTCCTGGAATGGTTATTGGCCAAAAGGGCGCAGGTGTTGAGCAAATTAAAAAAGAAGTATCTTCACTTTGCAAAGGTAAAGAAGTTTTCATTAACGTTGTTGAAATTAAAGTTGCAGATCTTAATGCACAACTTGTTGCAGAAAGTGTTGCAGCCGCTCTTAACAACAGAATGAGCTTCCGTCGAGCAGTTAAACAAGCACTTAATCGTGTTGTTAAAGCTGGCGCAAAGGGTGTTAAAATTATGGTTGGTGGCCGTCTTGATGGCGCCGACATTGCAAGAAGCGAACACTATCAAGAAGGATCACTTCCACTTCAAACTATTCGTGCTGACATTGACTATGGCTTTGCAGAGGCAAATGTTTCGGGCAGGGTAGGTGTTAAGGTTTGGATTTACAAAGGTGAAATCCTTGGAAAAGTTGACCTTACTAAAGAACAAGGAGGCAAATAATTATGTTAATGCCAAAACGCGTTAAACGCAGAAAAGTGTTCAGAGGTCGCATGAAAGGTAAAGCACTTCGTGGTAACATTATCACAAGAGGTGACTATGGTATTATTGCAACCGATCCATGCTGGATTACCAGCAACCAAATTGAAGCCGCTCGTATTGCAATGACTCGTTACATCAAACGTGGCGGACAAGTTTGGATTAATATCTTCCCACACAAATCAGTAACAAAAAAACCTGCTGAAACTCGAATGGGTTCTGGTAAAGGTTCTCCAGAATACTGGGTTGCTGTTGTAAAACCAGGAAGACTATTATTCGAAATCAAAGGAATTAAAGAAGAAGTTGCTCGTGAGGCTCTTCGCCTTGCTTCTCACAAACTTCCATGCGGAACAAAAATTGTTTCTCGCGAAGAGTCTGAGAAAATGGCTGGGATCGAACCTGCAGCAGAGGAGGGACAAGAATGAACTCAGAATTTGTTTCAATGACCGATGCAGAACTTGCAAAGAAAATGGCTGATTTAAAGTCTGAATTATTCAACCTTCGCTTTGCTCAAGCATCTGGCTCACTTGCAAACCCAATCGCAATTCGCGATTGCAGAAAAAACATTGCACGCGTTGCAACAGAAATGAAAAAACGTGAACTTGGCCTTTCAAAAGCTCCAATAGCTTCGGAAAAGCCAGCAAAGAAAGCTGCTGAAAAGGCAGAAGAAAAGAAACCGGCTACAAAAAAGGTTGCTGCAAAAACAGCTGAACCAAAAAAAGAAAAAGCCGAAAAAATCTTAGTGTGAGGTAAATGGCAATGGCAGAAGAAAGAAACTTAAGAAAAACCAGAATTGGCGTTGTTGTTAGCAACAAAATGGATAAAACAATTGTTGTTGCAGAACACACTAAGGTAAAACATCCACTATATAAAAAGACAATCAACAAAACAACAAAGTTTATGGCTCAAGATGATAAAAACGAATGTGATATTGGTGACACAGTTGAAATTGAAGAAACCAGACCACTTTCAAAGGGCAAACGTTGGAGACTTGTTAGAATTGTTGAGAAAGTAAAATAAGGAGAGCAAAAATGATCCAACCACAAACCAGATTAAAAGTTGCCGACAACACCGGTGCAAAAGAAATCATGTGCATTAGAGTGCTTGGCGGATCATTCAGACGCAGCGGAAACATTGGTGATGTTATTGTTGCATCTGTTAAAAACGCAATTCCTGGCGGAACAGTCAAGAAAGGCGACGTTGTGAAAGCGGTTATTGTTCGCTCTCACAAAGGCATTCGTCGTGCAGACGGAAGCCACATCAAGTTCGATGATAACGCAGCAGTTATTATTGACAACCAAAAACAACCACGTGGAACTCGTATCTTTGGGCCTATCGCTCGCGAACTTCGTGATAAAGATTTCATGAAAATTATTTCGCTTGCGCCTGAAGTTATTTAAGGAGAACAAGTTATGCAAAAAGTATTGAATGTTAAAAAAGGCGACACCGTTGTAGTAATCTCCGGTAAAGACGCTGGAAAGAAAGGCAAAGTTATTGCAAGCTACCCAAAGAAAAACCGTGTTGTTGTTGAAGGTGTTAACATCGTAACAAAGCACAGAAAGCCACGCAGTGCACAAGATAAGGGCGGAATTGTAAAACACGAAGGAACTATTGATGTTTCAAATGTTATGATTATTTGCCCAACATGTGGAAAAGCAACACGCGTTAAACATAGTGTTGTTGATGGCAAAAATGTTAGAGTTTGCAAATGCGGAGCAGTTCTTGATAAGAAGTTTGTTAAGGCTGCAGCTGCAAAGAAAGTAGCAAAAGCTGAAACAAAAGAAGAGCCAAAGGCAGAAGCTAAAGCAGAGCCAAAGGCAAAAACCGAAACAAAAAAAGTCGAGAAAACTGAAACCAAAGCAGCTCCAAAAGCTGTTAAGGCAACAGCAACAAACAAAACAGCAAGTCGTGTAACAACAAAAGTTAAAAAAGGCGATGCGTAAGGGAGAAGACAGATGGAAAACAAACTACCTCGTTTGAAAGAACATTACAAAAAGAATGTTGTTCCTGCACTTCAAGAGAAATATGGATATAAGAACATTAACGAAGTTCCAAAAATTGAGAAAATTGTTCTTAACATGGGTCTTGGAGATGTTAAAGACAACAGCAAAAGTTTTAACCTTGCAGTAGAAGAACTTGCAGCAATCGCAGGTCAAAAGCCAGTTGTTACAAAAGCAAAGAAGAGCGTTGCAAACTTCAAACTTCGTGAAGGAATGAACATTGGTGCAAAGGTTACTCTTCGTGGAAACAGAATGTATGAATTCATGGACAGATTTCTTTCTATCGCACTTCCACGCGTTCGTGACTTCCGTGGCGTTCCAACAACTGCTTTCGATGGAAGAGGAAACTACGCAGTTGGTGTTAAAGAGCAACTAGTATTTCCTGAAATTGTATATGAAAAAGTCGAAAAAATTCGCGGTTTGGATGTTTGTTTTGTAACAACAGCTCAAACAGACGCTGAAGCAAAGGCACTCCTTGAATTCATGGGCATGCCTTTCGCAAAAAGATAAGGGGGACGTGAAAAATGGCAAAGAAATCAATGATTGCAAAACAAAAGAGAGAACCAAAGTTCTCTTCACGTGCCTACACACGTTGCTCAATTTGTGGCAGGCCACATGCAGTTCTTAAAAAATATGGAATTTGCAGAATCTGCTTCAGAGAATTAGCATACAAGGGTCAAATCCCTGGTGTTAAAAAGTCGAGTTGGTAAGAGAGAGGAGGAAAAAAATATGATTACAACAGATCCAATTGCAGATATGCTTACACGCATTCGCAATGCTCAGGTCGCTCGTCATGATTCAGTTCTCGTGCCAATGAGCAAAACAAAAAAATCAATTGCTGACATACTTCTTCGTGAAGGTTTTATTGCATCTTGCGAAGTTGTTGGTGAAGGCAACAAACAAAACCTTAACATTGGCCTTAAATATGGCGAACGTGGGGCAAAAGTAATTTCTGGTCTTAAGAGAATCTCTAAACCAGGTCTTAGAATTTATGTTGGCGCAGAAGACATTCCATCTGTTCTTTCAGGTCTTGGAATTGCAATTGTTTCAACATCTAAAGGTATTATAACCGACAAGGAAGCACGCAAACTTAATATCGGTGGCGAAGTGCTTTGCTTCGTGTGGTAATGGG
>Ga0310690_10007081_pt1 | contig 14542 bp, 18 predicted proteins | sample AusTroGonzalo_MG_2_FD_207661 | JGI IMG/M metagenome (GOLD analysis project Ga0310690, IMG submission 207661) | Bovine rumen microbial communities from tropical cattle in Woodstock, Queensland, Australia - Gonzalo_04 (v2) (version 2) | ecosystem: Host-associated > Mammals > Digestive system >...
TGTGCCGGGAGTATTTGATACTCTATGAAGATTTTTCAAGTGATAGTCAATTGGAGTCGATATTAAAGTATTATAAAATAGATAGTAAAGACATTGACGATATAATATTACAAGTGGATGAAATTATTATAAGTAGTTTGGCGATGCAATTAGGAATGACGAATGAAAAGGGTCATATACTTGATAGACCGTTGAATTATGACTATATTAAAAAATTAGAAAAAGAGGTTTTTTAAGTGAGTAAATTTTTTGAGGAACGGGATTCGGCAATAAGAAAATTGATATATAAACAAGAAGTGTATCCGTTATGGGATTGGGTACATAAATATACATTCCCGGCATATTTTGCACATGGTATTCCGGATGAGTATGGAGTTAAATTTGAATTATGGGCGTATGAGTTTTGTTGTAGTCAATCATGGATAACAAAAAGCGAAATTAATATCTGTTATGCTCGATTGAAAAAATTATATGATAAAATCGAAAACGAACCGGAAGTCTGACTTCCGGTTTTTTCTACGTCAAAATTATTTTTAAAAGATTCATCACGATATTTTTTATTTTAACATTTTCAAAATACACATTACTAAGTTTAAATTGAGTAATGAGATTAGACCAACAATTATAATTCCGTGCATTTTTTAAAAGTAGCGTGTTGGGTTTGTGGTTTTCGACGGTGGTTGAAAATCTGAACGGCGTTCCTTTTTCATAATCCGAACTTATAAACACCTTTCCGGCGTCGTAATTATACCAAACGCCGAACGTTTGATTTTCGTAATCAAACGCGAATGAAAATTGACACGCGCCGGATTTTTTCGCGATAAAATCGTTGTTATCACGTAAAAAGTCATTATTGATAGCATAATCACCATATAAAGAATCGGCGACCAGCTGTCCGAATTTTGATAATTTTTTTCGTTCGCGATATTCATTGTTTTGCATTAACTGCAATAGTATTAATCCATTTTTGAACAGTCCAATATCTTTGTTTTTAGGTAATTTCAAATCAAAATAAAGAAAATATGGATTCGTTTGAGTAATGGCGTTGGCAAGAAATAAAACGCGAACATTATCACGTAACCGAAATACAGTTTCGCAAAATTCAAGAAATGTTTTAACCTCGGATTGTAAATAGTGGTAGCACCCTTTATCAATGATGAATTCGTCAAAAATTATGGTTGACACATTATCGTAACAAACCGATTTTAAAATATTGGTTGTTGATAATGGTATTGCATACCCGCAAGTTTTTTTATCAATTAAAAAATTATCACCTTTGACTTCGAATTCGTGCTCTGAAAATAAATGGGAGATGTCGTTGAAATATGTTTTTTTAGCCTTATCAATTTCAGTTTTATATCTTCTCAAATATATAAATTGTTCGCCGGTTTTAAGAAATTTATTTATTACAAATTTTTTCGATGAAAATGTTTTACCCACGCCGCGTTCGCCAATTAAAAAATTGAAATATGCATTGTACGTCAATACACGGGAAATATCATAAAAAATAATTAATCACCTCGAAAATAAAAAAGCGGTCGGCTTAAAGACCGACCGCGATGAAAAGAGTTAAAGACAATAGATTCGTGTTGCGTGTTGGGTAATCACCCCATTTTTCGCCGGGCGACGCTCTTCGCGTTGATTACCGCCGGTCGAATACACGTACTGTGTCGAAAATATTGTCCGATGAGCGTGGACGATATACCACGCTTATATATTGTAATTTAAACTCATTATAATGTCAACCGGTAAATAATGGATGTCAAACAATAAATGCGTTTTTAAATCCTTTGTTTTTTAACTCTTGAATCAAGTTTTCGGCGTTTTTGCGGTCGTTAAACGCGCCGACTTGTACACGATACACGTTTTGTGAAGTTTGCGGGTTATTTTCTACACGTTCCGTGTATATACCTAAGGTTTTTAGAATTCCAGCGGCGTATGCACGCCCGAACGCGCGTTGTTCGTCGATTGTGTCTCCAATTTCGGCGTCTTTTGGGTTGTCGACGAAAAATCCTTCTACGATTACCGCCGGCGCGTTGGTTTCACGAATAAACCCGAAATAATCAGTTTTGTTGTCATTCAAACGGGTTTTTACCCCGCGTGAATTTTGCCCGATAGATTTCACGGCGTTTTCCAGGTTTTTAGCTAATTCCAGCGATTTTCCTCCACGATAATGGTAAAACACTTCGAACCCGTCACCACCGCCGGCGTTGTTGTGAATGTCAATAGCTAAATCCGGATTAAATTCATTACATTTTTTAATGCGCGATTGTAACGAATCATCTTTGTCGCTGTCGCGTGATAGCATAACCTGTACGCCGTACCGTGTTAAAACGTCACGACAAGCAAGCGCCATTTCAAGATTTACCGTTTTTTCGGTTAAGATTCCGACCGCGCCCGGGTCTGACCCGCCGTGTCCAACACCTAAAAAAACTCTTGGCATAAAACCACCCCCTATTATGATATTTTTGTTAGTAGGTCATAACCGCCGGCGGCGGTTAATGACATTGGAATAATGTTGATAATAGCTAATAGAACGTTATTTTTGGAATAGTCATCCGACAATAGCAGTTTTAATAGACTAATTACTGATGAAAAAAGAAAACAGAGCGCAAGCGGGTGAATTGGCAATATTTGTTTAAAAATTTGAGTTGTGACGCCGACGATGGTAGAACACGAACCCAACGTCGTCAAACTATTTTTGCCGATAAAATCGCGAAAATCATAATTATCATTCGTCATCTTCGTTTTCCTCCTCTGCCGTGTAGTCAGGGTCGTCAATTTCATAAAAATCATCGGGGTCTAATAGCCATGTAGCCACATCAATACATTTGCCTGTCAACTCTCCGTTAGTTACCAATTTACCCTCATCAGCTGTTAACCTTTTGACATCTTGTATAGTCATATTCTCACCACCTTTGATTTAATTAGTTTTATTACGGTGTCGGCACATAATCATATACAATCGTTGCGTTTGTAGCCCCCCAAGGCGCACCTGATACATCTCCACTTGCCCACGGTACACGTATTGTGGTTAAGTTTGTGCAGCCACTAAATGCGTTGCTTGTTATAGATGTTGGGGTACCCAAAAATGTAACAGTAGTTAATCCTGTACAATTTTTGAACGCATTTTTGCCTATTGACGTTATAGTTGCTGGTAATTCAGTTAATGACAATGCATAACAAGCTCCAAAACCTTCTTCTTCGATATGTGTAATACCACTTGGCAAACTTGCCAACGGCATTCTTTGGCAATAATAGAATGCGTCTTTGGATATCCTAGTAATATTGTTTGGTAATGACGTAAGAGCCAAATTTTGGCAACCGTAAAACGCATATTGGCTTATCGTTGTAATACTATTTGGCAATGTTGTTAATGCTAAATCGGTACATTCTTGAAATGCATAGCTATTAATGGTAGTAAGGCTACTTGGTAACGACTGCAACTGTAATCTATAGCACCTATAAAAAGCATACAATCCTATACTAGTTATAGTATTTGGCATATTAACATTTCCTAACATTTCATAATAATAAAATGCATAAGGGCCTATTTTAGTAGTTCCGTTTGGTATGGTAATATTAGCCTGTGTATAAGTATCACCAGGCCGTTCCACCATTTTTATAAAATCCTCATCACTGCCACTACTTGCCGTGCCTGTCGTCTGTACACCGCTTGCATTAACAAATAATTTCCCTTGTGCCACGTCCTCGGCTACTGCGGTTGTCTGACCCACCAACGTATTTAACGCCGTATAATCGGCTTTGTATGTGCTTATGCCTGTGACTTCTTGCCCGCTGGAATTTACAAATACTTTGCCCGTGTCTACGTCCTCGGCTGTTGCTGTTACGCCTGATACGTCCGCCCCGCCGTCGTCATTTGTTAATTTGTAATATAACGGATAACGTTTATCCGGCATAATTTTCACCCCGTTTCTAATCATCAATTACGCGAAATTCGACCGTGCCCGTACCTAACGATTGTACGGTTGCGTTTATATTTCCGTGTGTAATTTCGCAATATTCTATTAATTCGCCCATGTCGGGAGGGATGATGACATATTCTAACGGGTCGATTTGATTCCCCCACGAAAATAAAATTTTGTCATCAGTTAAATTTTTCACTAACATGGAATGTAAATCACGATTGAAATTAATTGTTTGAATTCCGGACGAATTAAATGTTAAATGATAAACCGGTATTTTCATTTTGTTTCCTCCTTATTAAATATAGCCTATTACTCGATAAATATATATGTTGGATGTGTTCCAGGCCGTGCCCCAAACCATTTGAGTCGAATTTTCGTCGTCGTATGATAAAACCGCGGTTTTACCATTGGACGTAACTAAAATTGCTGAGTTTGGATTGGCTTGTGTACCTACATCATAACATGAATGGGCGAATTTGAAGTAATGTTTGGCCCCCGGTGTTGTGGACGATGACCCACCAATATTTAAACGATTTGAAAAATAACCGCCTGTATTGGTGTTATATACCGTTGCCGAAATACACCCGTCGTCATATTGATTTTCATCGGTATTCATATACCCGAAAAATGTCAAGCATTTATATTGATTTAATTGTGTACCGTAATCGTTTAATTTTGACGTAAAATTTATGTTTCCATTTGTGCCCACGTTTGAATCGAATAACGTGTGAATGGCGATTGCACCGATATTTTCGCGTGCGTCGAACTCGTTATCTGCACCCGTTCCCCCGTGGGATATTGGTCGAATTTCTGTGTTAACTTCATTTATTGCAGACACTAAATCATTTTTATCGGTTGTGGTTAGGTTGTCAAGTGTGCCGATTTTATTTGAGTTTCGCCCAATTTCAATACCCGTGTTTGATTTAAGTGAATTAATTGCACCGACTACATTTGATTTTATTGTTGTTTCTAACTGTGATAAATTTCCTATTAATTCAGTATATTTTGATTTATTCCAGTTAATCGCGCCAACGATGGACGATTTTTCGTCGGTGGTTAATGACGATAACGTTCCAATGTTATCCGATAATGTTGTGACAGTAGTATTTAATGTATTAAACCAATAATCCGGGATTTTTTCGGCGATTAACGTCGGTAAATTTGTTAACGCTACTAACGTGTTATCATCCGGGTCGTCTGATTGTGTTTTGGTACGGATATAATAATAATTTCCGTCGCCGGTCTGATACGATTCCGAACCCATTGTTTTGACAAATACCCCCGCGGCTAAATTTTGCGCCGCTTTTAAATCCGCTTTCGTCTGAAATCCGAAAAAATTTATTGTGCCTAAAAATTGCGCGATGATTTGCGTCAACTGGCCTCCCTGCGCCATTTGGTCTAATTTATTATTGATTTCGGTTTGGACGTCTAAATTATCAAAATAATGGTCGACGTATGATTGTAACGATGTTACTAATTCAGTTAATTGCGTTAATGCGTCATTTTGGATGTTATCTGTGTTAATTAATTCATTTACTTTTGCGGTTAATTTACATAACAATTCATAATACGATAATGATTCGTCGTACACCGCCGGTAAAACCTTTTGACAATAGTATCTGAAATTTAACGGTGCTAATCTATTAAAAGTATGTTCCATAAAATCACCCCTGTTAATATATACCCATAAATAACGGGTTTAATTTTTCAATTATTTCGCGGTCAATGGCTATTATATTATCGCGAAATTGCTCAACCATTTTTTGGGCTGTCGCCGATACACCGGAATTTCCTCGTATATTTTTTGTGTAATCGTGCGTTTGTTCGTGTTCGGCGGTTGCCGTTGATATAGATTCGCCGGACGCATTGTTTTTATTGTCCGTCATTGTTGCGTTAGTTAGATACGCCCCGTTTTTGATATTTTCTAGTTTTACCGATGGCGTATCCGAAAATTTGTTTTCCCCTGAAGATTCGACGTTGGATGATGATGTTTCTTGTCCGTTTGATGTGTTATTTCCGTGTTGTGTTGACGTGTATGTTTCTGTGTAATCAACGTTTATTAACGGGTCATATTCGATACATCGTGAATATATCATCGGTAAATACTCCTCCATTAATAATTCCATTTCAATTTTTGCGTGATGTTTAAATAACGCCCACGTTTCAAACCCAATTTCCCTGAAATAGTAATATCTAATAATTTTATTTGCTAATTTGTTTTTAGTCCAGGTGTTGGAATTATTTATGACGTCAATTTGATTCGCGGTTAAATAATTTGATAATTCGTACGACGTAAATGTTTCAATACAGTCCGCGTGTGTTTCCGGTGATGATTCGCAAATAAAACGTAATGTTGTTGTATAATTACTCATTCATATCACCACTTTCCACTTTATCAACAATGTTACTAACATTTTTTAATTCTAATTCTAAATCTCCATTAAGTTCAACCGAAATATTCATCCCGAAATATTTATTAATTTGTCGACAAGCTAATTCACGACAACTTAATTCCTCGTCAACCGATAAACGTATTAATTGATTATTTGCGGTTGTTTCGGATTCAATTAATCGCTCTTTTTTCTCAAAATTAACGGTGTTAATTCCTAAAAACGTCAACATTTCGGCGAACACTGCTTGTTTGTGCGCCTGTAATTTATCCACCAAAAACGGGGCGCCGGTGTCGATTGTGCCGATAGCATTGGAATTTAATAAATCCTTGTCCACGATGATAACGGGTTCATTTCCGTCATACTGTTGATAACAATTTAATAACGATAAACGTTGTTTTTGTGACGAACATTTCATAGCCATCGGCGTTTTTTGTTGTTTTAAATTAACGTCAATAGTGCGGTCAATTTCGTACAAACGATGTGCGAATAACTGTATTGTCGGGAACGTTGGTACTAAATCATAATTATTTTGTATTAATACCATACCGCGTTGGTGTTTGGTGTCATTTATTCCGCTATATACGACGCGTATATTTTTTTCGTCGTTCAGAGCGTGGCTATAACATACACACCTGGACGGTAAATCATAAATATTTAAATCGCCGTACGGTGTAACACGCGATACAATAAAGCCGAATTCGTCGGAATACGTAACGCCCGCCATACCGTGATAATATAAAATGTTTTCCAAAAAACCTTTATTCCAGGTGTCCGGAATATTATTCCATTTAAATCGGGCGTTAGCTAATTTTTTAATTCGAAATAACCAATCATTAAACGTCTGATTATTATTTATTGCCGATATTTCGAATTTTTGTTTCATAACTTCACCCCTCTATTATGCTATTATTTGCGTTATAGTTATAAATTTCGTCCGGATAGTGCCAGATAGTGACACCGTTATTGAATATTGATTTTAATTCATTTAAATCGGGTGTTGGGATTTTCGCCGGAATTGTGCCGTATGGATTTTCTTTTTTACCGCTAATATTGATAGTGGTCGTTTTCACGTAATTCCAGAATTGCCTCCCCGTTAAATTCGGAATTTTTAACGCGTTGACTTGATAACCAAACATATCAAAATAATCGTCAATTTTTTTCGCGTATTCCTCTTTTAAACCGAATTCAGCAAAACAAGCCGATGAAAATAATTCGTATCCTAACAATGTGGCGTTTGATGATGATAGTGCCACGGTGTCCGGTAGCATTTTTTGTTTTTCGACTTGTGCATTAATTGCTCGAATGTCATATTGATAATTTGCGGCGTTTGCGGTCGCGTCCAGTGCCAATTCTTGCATATTATACGCTGTATTTAACGCGCTGTTGATACTGTTTGTTGCGTTTCCTACTGCGCCCGGAACATTGCCTGTCATCGCCGCGGCTGTACCTCCGACCGTTGCCGAAATCATATTTGTCATCGCCCCGGTCATTTCGCGATTTTGTGCGATACTGTTTCGCGCCTGGGCCTGGTCGTAATTAAATTGTTCCCGTTCGATTGACAAATTGACAATCTGTGAATTCTGCGCCATCCAGGTATTATAATAATCATTTAAATATGATATATTCGGATATCCCGTGACGGTTACGGATTCCAACAAATTATCCCCGCTGATTAAATAGTTGTTTGGCAATATAACTAATGACGGGTTAGGATTAATTTCACAAATTGCATTAAATGTAATCGGCTGAGTGTTAAAATTTTCATATTTATAAATATGAGGCGTGCCGTTCGGTGCTGTAAAACCTAAATAACAATACGGATACGATAGCAATTTTTTATTTCTCGGCTCATAATTTCCGTTGCGGGTTGGTTTTGGAATTCGCAAAATTTCCAATTTGGTTTGTTTAAAATTTTTGCTCAAAAACAAATAATTATCTCTATTTAATGTGGTTGTTGCCGTTGTGGTGCAGTAAATATTCGCGACCGCGATTTTTGGTACTGAAAAAACGGTGAATATTTTATCACCATCACCGGCGTCATTGATAATTTTAACCAATGCTCCAATATGTGCGTTATCACTAACCAAAAACGGAACACACGTTGGAATCCCGTTATATGATGACGAATAACGATAATCATCCGGAATGGGCGTCACGTCACCATTTTGTTTAAGTTGTGTGCCCTTAAACGCCAAACATACAACTGGGTCTAAAGGGTTAAAAGATGTGTTATTTCCTGTTATTTTAGATGATGGAATATGTGTTTGCGTGACTATAAATTCGCCTGTTTCCAAACCTTCCGGAATTAAATTGTGACCGGGTTCGTCATCGTTAACGTGTTCCCGTTCGACGAACGCCGATTTAATTTCGGCGTCGTCAATCCAGGTAGAATATACATCGGTTTTAATTCGTAATTCGGTGCAATTATCATTTACGTATCGTTGACCGATAACAAAACAATAAAACCATTTATTACTATAATACGGATTTTTAAACATTAAATAATTACAATCGTATAACTCATCAATTTCAACCGGGACTTTTAACACCCCGTCCCGGCGTGAATATTGACAATCATTATATGATAACGTTTGCGGGATGTCACGTTTTGATGATATAACTTGCCCCATCATATATTCGTGTCGTTCGGTAGGTGATTTAAAATCCACCACGTTTTTATAACCGGAATCCCACGGAATATTTAATAACCATATTTCGCCATCGGTTGGTGTGGGTGGAATTACTGACATAAAATCACCCCTTATTCGCCTGCCTCGACCGTAACATTAATCGTTTTTGTTGCGGGTGTTACACCGTCCGGATAGGTCGCCCCGGATGTAATTGTTATTGTTGTTTCGCCTTCGGCGACACCTGTGACAACACCTGCGTCGCTGACGGTTGCATACGATGTATTTCCTGATTCATATGTCACTGTCTTATCAACAACACCGTTATCCGGTTCAAATTTCAACTGTATTGTTGCGGTTTCGCCGGCTGTAACGGTTATATCGTCGGCGTTAATTTTGGTCGGGGGAATGTCTTTTGTCACAAAACATACGGCGTTCGCAAACGGTGACACAGCAAGCGTTTCCCACCTATGCAAAATATATTTGCGTGTTAGTGTGTCATCGTTCTGGAATGTCCCCATCGTTGACAAATTATCCCATACTTGAAAAAACGCCTCGTCACATAAAATACACTGAATTTCGCCGGCGTCGTCAAAATGGTCTACGTCGATAACACGACCTAAAAATTCCGCTTTTGACATATTGAATGCACTTGCCAATACGTCAACGTCGTTATTTGCTAAAATTTCCGTTTTAATTAGCAGTACAAGGGATGACATCGGCGCCCACGTTATAACGTCGGTGGGATTTGCGATTCCCTCTTGTTCTGCGTAAGTTTTATACATATTATAACGCGATGACGGGAATTTAAACCAGTTTGCAAACGTGCGTAATTTTTTAACAAATTGTTTTCCGCTTGCCTCGTCCGTCGGTTCGGTGACTTTTTCACATTTAACAATACCGCGTTTCACTGCGTCGGTAACTAAATTTTTCATATACAAAAATTCGTCTTGTTCGTCCCCGGAATAAAGTGAATTTACGAGACCCGTCAACATTTTTTCCAAATCCTTATAGCTGACGAACGCCGAACGTAACATATCATAAGAAATCGACACCGAATATTTATCGCGACGATTACGTCTATAATACGCGGCTTTGACATCTGAAGGCGCGTTTTTAAGCAAATCCGTGCTGTCTTTATCGAACGCCTCACCTTTTGCCATATTAATAAAAATGTCTTGGATATCTTGCCCCAAAGGAATAGAACCCTTTTTTAATGTTCTTAATGGATTACGTGCAATTTTAGACGTTACCATTGTTAACGCGATTCTATCCATTAATTCGGTTATAAATTCATTTTGTACCGTTGAATATTTTAAAATCGGGTTTCCGACCTCTGCGATGTTGTCTTGTGTTGCTTTTGGCACGCGTGCTTTATACGTGGGTGACGCGTTTTCCCATATTGTGTTTAATACTCCTACCATATCTGCCATATTATTTCAACTCTCCATTCTCGTCAAATAAATTTTCATAACTTTTCGGGTCGTCTGATTCAGACGTTTCCGGTTGCGACGCTTTTTCGTCTGCGCCTTCGACTTTCAAAAATAACCGCATGTTTGCGTCGCGTAAACTGTCATTATCTTTCGTTAATTTTTCATTACGTAAATTCGTTTCGTCCATTTGCGTGAGTAATGTTGCGTAATCATCCGACAATTCCGACAACAACGATGTAATTGTTCCGTCGTCCATTTCGTGCGTTCGTTCCTTAATTTTCATAATTTTTTCGGTGTGTTCCTCGCGTTTCATACTTTCACCCCCTTTTAATAATATTGATTCGATATGCACTCGCATATAACCATTTGCGCGTATTCTGCACGCGTATTTCCGGCACGGGTTGCGGTTCACTATGTTCAAAATAATCCCACCACGCCCGCGCCTGTGTCGCTCTTGCCGGTTGGTTAGGGTCTGCCGGTCGCTCATAATTTGTTAAAAACGCCATCGCTAAATATTCCGGCGACGCCGTCGATGTTACAAATTCGTAAAATGTTAATGGGTATGCGTTAGTTTTAATCCACTGTTCACCGTTTTCCACTTCCCATATAATCCGTGCTAAATTATTATCCATTGTCGACGGGTCGTCCGACCCACACCAATTAAAATATTTAGTGTATGGTGTCCATTGTACTAAACCATACCCATGCCCCGACCATTCCACCCGGTCGCCTTCCCATCGGCCCGGATTAATTGTTGATTCAGACTGCATATTCCCCAACATTCCGCAAATTGCGTTTTTGGTATAACCTTTGTTGCCTAATCCTTGTAATATATATTCTGCGTTGAGTTCCATTTTATCCATTGACAACGCGTTCGACGTTTGTAGGTCATTCCCCCAATAATATCCATATTCTCCACTCCTTTTAGTTAATCCCATTTAAAATTCCCCTATTCTAATTATATCATTACCAGCGAAAACGTGCAATAATATTCGATTCATTAATCGTAAACGGTGATTCAACCAATTTCACCCCGCCGATAACGTGTTTATATACTAATTTTCCCGTGACCCGTAAACCGTCCTCAAAATTATCAAATGTGACTTGGTTATAACAATTTTCCGGCAAACCCGCACACGTAATTTTTAAATTGTATTCGGTTTTGTCATCGTTCCATATTTCCTCAACATACGTTTTAGCCCTAACAAATTTCGCTCGACGGAATTCGTTTTCCTTTTTCCACGCACCTAATCTATAATCATCAATATCACATATCGTTGACAACTCTTCCCCCGTCAACGTTGTGTGACAACTATCCGTATCACTATACAGATATTTATCTACTCCGTATTTTTTAAAACTGTAATCCCTTATCGCCTGCGATGTTCGTATTGTTTTTTCCCTCGCGTACGCCGTAACAAACACCGCCATCGGAATATAAATTCCGTCCCGGATTTCCTCATCATCATTTTTATATTTTACAATTCCTTCGTCTAAATACGGTGTTTTTGATACGCATTTAGGATTTAACCCAAATTTTCCGTATAATGAATTTAACATTAATTTCGAAATGGTGTAAAATGCTTTATTGTCATTCTTTTTGGATTCTGTTTTTAATCCCATCCACTTATCAATATATTTTTGAAATAATCCCTCAATACTACGAAATTTAAACCCGTTTAAATATCGTAACCCCTCAACTTTATAATTTTCAAAAAACAATTTTAAATCAATATTCGTTAGTGTTAAAACAACAGTACATCCATTGCTATTTTCTAAATAATCCGTTGGTCGAAATCGTGGGTCGTCCTTAATTTGAATCGTTGGAATCTTTCCGGGTTTTAATTCAAACATACACGATATTGTTTGCACGTATAAATCATATATTGGGTCAGGGATATATTTACCATTAAAAAACTTTGGTGTACATATAGGTAATTTATTTTTATATAATACTGATGGATATAAACTATTAACATCCAACACACACCCACTACCAACACGTTTATTCACATATATCGGGTTTAAATACGTAAAACCCCCACGATACGCCCTTCGGATTTCTTGGTCGATTTCGTATTTCAGAACCGGATAAAAATGTTCAAATGTTCGCCGCCCGATACCCTCTCGATATTGCGTCATTGCGTTCCCTGCTAATGTCATTTTAGTCAAATTAATTTCAAATAACTTACTTAACGCCATCGCCGGAATTTTGACATCGTTTAAAATATAATCCAGTTCGTCCACTGTCGGTATATGGCCCGGCTCACGCACTTTGTTATAATCTAATTCCAATTTTTTTATATCTAACCCAAACCCCTTCGGTATTTTTTCAACCTTTGTCGGAATCAATTTAAATGAATCATATATAGTAATATGTCGCGTTTTAGTAAAATAAATTTTAATTTCAAAAAATACACCCATATCAGAAATTAATGTTTTAAATGTGTTTGATTCATTTCCCTTGTTTCCATTGTTGCACTTAAAACCGTGAGTCAATAAATAATATAATATAAATTCACCGTCAAATTTCAAATTATGAAAATACACAATCCCGTTATTCGTGTGTTTACACCAATCAATAAACGATTCCATATCTGTTCCCCAACACGTATTATTTTCATTTCCGATTTCACAAACCGCCCAACACCAAATTTCCGTTTTATTTTCTAACCACGTCACCGTTTCGAAATCAGCCGAATACCTCGCCTTCGTCCTCGTATTCTCTCTCATCCGTGTTTAACCCCCACGCCTCCAGGATTTTATTAAAAAATTCTTGCGTCGCCCTGTTATACCTCATGTAAAAAATATCTGCCGCGTTTTCATTACTTCGTATTCGATTATAAAAATTTTGCGGGTTTTGAATATTTTTTAATTTTTTCATTAAATCTTCATACCCGTCAAATTCCGAATAATAATCTTCTAATGATTTCATATACCAATTACGATAATTATCACTCACCAACATTTCATAATCCGCTCGCGCTAACTCTGAAATTCGTTCAATCTTTTTCGCTCTAAATGAGGGTGACAATTTATTTAAATTTCTTATGTTTGATAATTCACCCTCTAAAATTCCGTATTCACTTTTAATCATAAAATCACCTTTATCAGCTTTTTTCATTAACCGTTTTAATGTTCGCTCGGCTAATTTCTTTTCTCGCTTTCGTACATCCTCTTCGTATGTGCTCGCGTTTTCCTCTGTTAGTGATTTAATTATTTTTATTTTTCTTTCGAATTCTTTGCGGCTTAGTATTTTTTCTTTAACATCTGCATAATTATATGTTTGTAACCCATGTTTTTCGGCTATCTTGTTAAATCGCGCGACTGCCATTCCCAGTCGCGCTCTATCTTTTCTATTCCACCGTATAGCGTGCATTATTACACATCCCTTTTATTAATTTTACAATTTGCGCCAATCCTTCAATTAATAAATAATGTATTGCCAATGATAAAAACATAATTATCAATATTTCCAAACCATTTAAAATCATCATCTTTAACTCTCTTTCATTATATATCCCAAATATTTGCGTTCACATCGTTAAGCGTTAACCCCGTTTCAACATCCGTTACCAAAAACCCCCGTTTTTCAATCTGTTTGTAAAATACAACTGCAAAATAACGCGCTAAATTATGCCGCGTTGACGCTAAAAACACACGATTTTTAATCATAAATTTTCGCGTCATTTCATTAATAAAATCTTCAACACGTTCAGTAAATTTCCCGGAATAAAATTCTGACGAAAAATAAAAAATAAATCCGTATTTCGTCACAACGTATTCGCTTTTTCGTAAATCGTGACAAACTCCCATTATCTCACCTCCATTTTAAAAATAAAAGGAGGATTTTTAATCCTCCGGGTCAAACTCCACACTGAAATATTTACGACCCTTATTCGACCGCTTTTCAACAAGGCGAATTCTTAATCCTTCCTCTTTTATCGCGTCGCGATACCCTTCAGCGTCTAACTGTTTTAATGATTCAGTTAAAACAGTACCACCAAAATAAAAAGAATCTTCAATTTCTTTTACGATATACGCCACATATTCTCCATCTGACCCACTCAAAAATCCATAATCGGTTATCGTTACAACTTTTCCTTCTAATTCTTTATTATCGCCCTTTGTGCGACCTTCCATTAATTCCAGGTTTACTC
>Ga0310690_10007083_pt1 | contig 14537 bp, 12 predicted proteins | sample AusTroGonzalo_MG_2_FD_207661 | JGI IMG/M metagenome (GOLD analysis project Ga0310690, IMG submission 207661) | Bovine rumen microbial communities from tropical cattle in Woodstock, Queensland, Australia - Gonzalo_04 (v2) (version 2) | ecosystem: Host-associated > Mammals > Digestive system >...
CTTTTGCGATAACGGGACGTGCGTGCGACGTGCCGAGGTAGTACTCCTCATAAAGGGCACCCGCCTGCATGGTGGGAATGATGTAATCGTTCACGTATTCGTCCGTGAGGTCCAAAATGTATATCTTGCTAGCGCCCGTCTTGATCGCCTTCTCCTCAAGGCCGTCAAGCTCGTCCGCCTGTCCGACGTTCGCCGCCACAGCGATCACTTCGCAACCGTTGTAATTTTCCTTAAGCCAAGGAATGATGATAGACGTATCGAGTCCGCCCGAATAGGCAAGCACAACTTTCTTAATATCTTTCTTATCCATTCTTTATTTCTCCTCTTGAAAGGTAAGTATCTCCATTATAGAAAGCGACGCAGCACAAGTCAAACTTTTTTGCATATTATTTGAAGATTTTTTATATTATTCGTTTTTATGCGCATAAATAAACACAGCACGTGTGTTTTATGCAAAATAGGCAACGATCACGCCCTCGCACCCGTTACGAGAAGAAAAAAAGAGGTCGTCAAGCACTTTGACGACCTCTTTTTTTATGCTTTTTATTTTCCTTATGGGCAAAAAGCCCTTGTAGGGCATGCCTCAGTCGGCGAATTCTTCCTTTCCTGCGCCGCAAAGAGGGCAAGCGAAATCTTCGGGAAGATCCTCGAATTTGGTGCCGGGGGCAATGCCGTTCTCGGGGGAGCCGAGCTCTTCATCATATTCCCAACCGCAAAGTTTGCAAACGTATTTCATAGTAAAAGTCCTCCTTTTTTTGTTTTATTTGATAGGTTCAAAGTCCGCCGCTCCGTGCTTGCAGAGAGGACAGACGATGTCGTCGGGGAGCGTGTCGCCTTCATAGACGTAGCCGCACACTTTGCACACAAAGCCTTTTTTGCCCTCGGTCTGCGGCTTGGGCTTGACGTTCTTTTGATAATAAGTATAGGTCATTGTTTCAAGGTCGGAGATTACGCGCGCCTCGCCCACCGAGCAGATGAACATGCCGTGCGTGCCGAGATCCACGTATTGCTCCACCGTGAGCGACATGAAGCTGTTGATATACTTGGGCAAAAAGACCAAGCCGTTGTCGCTTCTGTACTTCTCCCATCCCTCGAACTTATCCACGTTTCTGCCGCTCTTGAAGCCGAAGTCCTCAAAGACAGAGAACGGCGCGTCCACGGACAGGCAGTTGATATTCATTTTGCCCGTCTGCTTGATCACGTGGTGCGAATAGTTCTGCTTATTGATGGTGACGGCGATACGGTTCGGGGTATTGGTCACCTGCGTAACGGTATTCACGATGAGTCCGTTGTCCTTCTTGCCGTCGTTCGACGTGACGACATACAGTCCGTAGCCGATATTGAAGAGCGCCTTCAAGTCATTCTTGTTTGCGGTGGAATCTTGGCGTGCGAGATACTCTTTGCAGAGTTCGTCGGATACTTCCTCGATCGCCGACTTGGTCAAATCGTTCATGGCGGAAGTCAGACGCATCACCGGCTCGACGAAGGTGATATTCTTGCTATTCTCAAACATCGAGCGCATCACCTTTGCCGCAAGAGGCGCCCAACTGCCGTTCTCCATCAAGGCGATGGTGCGGTTTTGATAGCCGCGCTCGGTCAGGTGCTCAATGAAGGTGCGCATAAAGGGGAAGATATCCGCATTATAGGTGGTGGTGGCAAGCACAAGTTTGCCGTAACGGAAAGCGTCTTCCACCGCTTCCGCCATATCTTCGCGCGCGAGGTCGCACACGACCACTTTGGGGCACCCCTTGCTCTTGAATTTCTCCGCAAGGAGCTCCACCGCCGCCTTGGTGTGTCCGTACACCGAAGTGTAGGCGATCATAATGCCCTCCGACTCCACGCCGTAAGAGGACCAAGTATTATAGAGCCCAAGGTAGTAGCCGAGGTTCTCCGTGAGAATGGGACCGTGGAGCGGGCAGATCTTTTCGATTTCAAGCGCCGCCGCCTTTTTCAAAAGAGCTTGCACTTGCGCGCCGTATTTGCCCACGATGCCGAAATAGTAGCGACGCGCTTCGCACGCCCAATCTTCGTCCGCGTCCAACGCGCCGAACTTGCCAAAGCCGTCCGCCGAGAAAAGCACCTTGTCCGCCGCATCGTACGTGACGATGACTTCGGGCCAGTGCACCATCGGTGCGGTGACGAACGTAAGCGTGTGCTTGCCGAGCGAAAGAGTGCTGCCCTCACCCACGACAATGCGCCTATCTTCGTATTCCTCTCCGAAGAAGTTCATCATCATCGCAAAGGCTTTTTGCGAGGAGACCACCGTTGCCTTGGGATACGCCTTCAGGAAGGTGGCGATATTTGCGGAATGATCGGGCTCCATGTGTTGCACGATAAGGTAGTCGGGGGCTTTGCCGTTCGTGGCGGCGGAGATATTATCCAGCCATTCATGCCCGAAACGCGCGTCCACCGTGTCCATGACCGCGATCTTTTCATCCGCAATCACGTACGAGTTATACGCCATGCCGTTGGGCACGTCGTACTGTCCCTCGAAAAGGTCTATCTCGTGATCGTTCACGCCTACGTATTTGATGTCCGAAGTAATGTTCATATTGCTCCTTTTCGCCCTTCGACGCCGTTTGGGGTCTCGCGCGGGCGATCATTTATCGTTATAAAACAATTATACCATAAAAGCGCGCGAAAGGGCAAGAGGGATTTAACGCACGCGAACGCCGCGCGTTCTTGAAGGTAAAGAGTCGCGCTGTGTTGGCGCCTTCGCGCGTGATGTTTTTTGCGGAAGGTGATATCTGCTATCGCAAGTGATGTTGCACTTTGTGCAAATAAGGAAAAACGCGGCAGTACCGCAAATAATTCCGCAATCCGTATTATAGCGAAGCGTTACTTCTTAATTCCCAATAAAAAAAGCGCGGCTTTCTTTCAAACCTCACTCTTTATTCTCTTCAGCGCCCGTAGGCTTTTTCTTGTTCGGCACGATCCACCACAAACTCACAACGGCAACCACCACGTATGCGGCGATGGGGCAAAGCCAACCAAGCCCCGCCGCAAGGGTATACGTAGCCAAGCTCACGATGTTGCGCACGTTCAATTTGAATTGCTTTTTCGCGCCGTTTTCGCACGCGATCAGATAGCACATCACGTGGAATGCCACGCACGCGAGCGCCATATCCGCAAAATAAACGGTGATGGGCGCCCATGCGGAAGGATATTTGCCCGCCCACGCGGTGGTGAACGGAATGAATGACATCACAAAAAGCCAAATGATATTGCACCACAAAATTTTGAGGTTTATTTTTTCCGCATCGTGAAAAATAAGGTGATGATTCACCCAATAAATGGCGATGAAGAAAAAGCTCAAAAGATAGCCGAGAAGCGTGGGGCCCAGCACCAAAAGATCCTTTATCTTTTCGCCTGCGGGCAAACCGAGTTCCAATATCATAATGGTGATGATGATCGCCAAAACGCCGTCGCTGAATGCTTCCAATCTGTTCTTTTCCATAGCCGGCTCCTTATTTTACATTTCTCCGCCAATAAGCGCATTTATCTTATCAAGCTCCGCGGCGTACTTTTTGGGCTCTTTCAGCACGACGATAGGGGCGCCGGGGTAGTTTTTTTGAAGACGGCTGACCGCTTTGGGCGCTTTGCCGCCGCCCGTATAGAGCACGAAGGAGAGCGTCTTGCCCTCGGCGTTCAGCTCCGCAAGCAGCGTATTGACGGGAGAGGCAAGGTTGCCGTTCCAAATGGGGCTCCCGACCACGATCTCATCATACTCCGCCACGTTGCCGTCATAGGGCAGGAGTTTGTCTTTGTGGTGAATGGAGGCAAGAAATCCGCCCGTCAGCATACACAAAAGAAAGGCGCGCGGAAGGGGGCGTTTGCGATGAATGGCGCGCACCTCGTATCCGCGCTCTCCCAGGTGGCGAGCCACAACGTCGCCGTTGCCCGTGTAACTGTAATACAAAAAGAGCTTTTTCATATCGTCCTCCGCTTATAGTATAGCACGCTTGCGGGAAGGGCGCAATCCGACGCAACGCAAAAAGCCCGTTCACTTTTCCCCACAGATATGATACAATATCGGGGAGCGGTACTGCCGCTACGGAGGAAACAATGAAAGTATTGATGATAAACGGTAGCCCGCGCGTAAAGGGAAATTCGGCAAGACTTTTGGACGAAGCGACAAAGATCTTTGCGGAGGAAAACGTGGAAGTGGTGCGTTTTGACATTGGCACCAAAGCGATACACGGTTGCATCGCGTGCGGCAACTGCGGCAAAACGGGCAAATGCGTCTTTGACGACGGCGTGAACGAACTTGCGGCGGAACTTGCCGACGCGGACGGACTCATCATTGCATCCCCCGTGTACTTTGCCTCGGCAAACGGCGCGCTCATCTGCCTGCTCGACAGGCTGTTTATGTCCCCTTGCGACAAGCGAATGAAAGTGGGCGCGGCTTTTGCGGTGGCTCGTCGCGCGGGAACGGTATCCACCTTTGACGAGATCAACAAATATTTCACCATCAGCCAAATGCCCGTCGTGAGCGGCAGGTATTGGAACAATGGATTCGGTCGTGCCCCCGGCGAGATAGAGGGCGACATAGAGGGCGTGCAAAACGCCCGCTTTGTGGCGCGCAATATGCTCTTTTTGATGCGCGCTATCGCACTCGGGAAAGAAAAGTACGGCCTCCCGCCCGCAGAGACGGTAACAAGGACAAACTTTATTAATTAGGATTTATTCCATTCGGAATGCGGAATTGACGGAGCGTTCGTTTCGGCATATAGGAGCGAAAGCGCGTTATCAGTTGAGCGTAGCGAATCATCGTGCGGCAAGGCCGTCTGAATGCGGAATGATCGCGGCATAGCCGCTATACCTTTTGGGGCAAGGGGGAATGTATGAAAAAGAGATTTGCCATAGTGATATTGTTGTTGCTGGTCGCCTGCCTTTTTGCGCTTGGCGCGTGCAAGGAAGGAGATGATATGGAGAACATCACGATATACGGCACGGTGGGTGAAAAAGTTGCGGTCAACGCCGCATTCGATTGGGAGAACCCGAACGGCGATAGCGCTTTCACTTTCGTGCTGAAAAACGAAGCGGGCGCAACCGTGGTGGAAGAGCAAGTATCCGCCGCCCATTACGAGCTTGCAAGCCCCTTGACGTACGGCGCGAAATACACGCTCACCGTTACGAGCGCAGACGGCAAAACGTCCTTCGCGCGGTCGTTTGAAACCGTAGCGGGCAGCGCAAACCTTGCCGCCGCCAAACTCTCGGTGTGCGAGCCCTACAAGTCGCACATGGTATTGCAACGCGGCAAAGCCCTTGCGCTTGCGGGCACCACAGAGAAAAACACCCTCGTGATTTTGGACTTTTACGGTGCGCGCTATTACGCCACGTCGGACAGCGCGGGCGCATTCTCCTTTACCCTGCCCGCCATGCAAGCGAATGACACCCCCACCGATATTACGCTCAGCCTTCTCCCTGACAAGAAACTTGTGCTGACCGACGTGCTCGTGGGCGACGTGTATCTCTTTGCGGGACAATCCAATATGTGGTGGCTCACCAAGGATTCCGACCGCACCGAAGAGGACGTCACGAACGCGATAGAGTGCGGCGTGCGCTATTACGTGCAGTCCAACAATACGTCCACCACTCCCATCGACACCACCAAAAACAGCAAATGGTTCAAGGTGACGAGCGCAAACGACTCCGCCTATCTCAATTACTCGGCGGTGTCTTTTATGGTGGGCTCGATGCTCGGCAAAGAGCTTCAGGCAAAGAACGTGCCCATCGGCATTCTCTACGCCGCGCAAGGTGACACCAATATCGCCAACTGGCTCGGCAAGGACTATTACGACGGAGAAGTCGCCACCAAAAACGGACACTACAACGCGATGGTCCACCCGCTCCGCCGCGCCGAACTCACAGGCGTGGTGTGGTATCAGGGGTGCAACAACTCGGGCCACAGCATAGAATACAAGGAACTTTTGGAAAAGCTCTTTGCCAACTGGCGCGCCCTTTTCCGCAATGAAACGCTTCCCTTCTACGTTGTGCAACTGCCCGTATACGACGAAAGCCAAACGGCAAGCAATAAGAGCGCGGGCAACCCTTACGACTTCTCTTACGTAAGGGAATCGCAACTTCTTGCGTGCGAAGCGGATGAAAACGCCTACCTCATTGCAACTTGCGACGGCGGCGACCCAACCTACATCCACCCCACCGAAAAGCGCTATATCTGTGAGCGTATCACAAAGTCCATTCTTTCCACCCGCTACGGCGAAGAGTATCTGCCGCAAGGCCCCACCTATAAGTCCTTTACGACGGAGGGTGCGCGCGCGATCATCACGGTGAACAACGGCGAAGGCTTGCACGCGGAGGAAGTGAACGGCAAGTCGGAAATCGTGGGCTTTATGCTTGCGGGCGCAGACGGCAAATATTACGACGCTACGGCGACGATAGAGGGCGACAAGATCATCGTTACGTCCGACCGAGTTTCCGCCCCCGCCTATATCAAATACGGCTTTTCCAAGTGTCCCTTCCTAAACATTTACAACAAAGACGGATTTTTGATGAGCCCCTTCCGCACCGACCTCTACAACCGCGGCATAGACCTTTTGGACTACCGCGAGGACGCGCCTTACACCATGCACCCCGCCGGTTCCGAGATGACCTATCGCACCGTGACCGTAAACGGCGAAACGGGGCTTGAGATCACGAAGGCGAACGACGGCATCGGCTTCGGCTCCCTGCAACTTTATAAATGGGGCGCGATAGGCAATGACGAGCTTGGCATGAAGATATCCGTCATCGGCACGAACTCGGGCGCAAACGTGCTCTTCCGCATTGTGGAAGGCTCGAACGAGATCTGGGCGTTCAAGTTTAAGGACGATTTCACGGGCAAGCGCGAATTCTCCGTCTTGACCTCCGATCTTGAATGCGCACAGAATTTGCAAGACGGCGTGATAGATTATCAAAAGATCACGAACGTGGACGTGGTGATAGAGCATAGCGGCGGCGCATCCATCACCGTCCTTGGCGTGAAGTTTGTGGAAGTGGAACGCACCAAACCTATGGCTTTTTCCATTCTCGAAAGCCGCAACGACGAGCGCGAATGCACCGTCACCTATTCGCCCGCCGCCTTCGCGACGAGTTATCGCGTGATCGTATCCACGGACGGCACGAACTACAAAAATCCCATCTTCGATGAAGAAACCGCCGATACGAAAGTCACCTTCGACCCTGCCCTCTGCAAGAAAAACCTCGTCTATTACGTCAAGGTCATCGCGAAGAACGAGCTTGGCGAAACGGTGGCGAAAAACAGCGGCGCGACCCTCCGCACCTTGGAACGTCTGGTTCTCAACGACTTCGACTACGCCGACGAAGCGAGCTTGCAGGCGTACTTGAAAAACAACGTGAGCATGCACGAAAGCCTCACCGTCTCCCGCGCCGAAAACGGCATAAAGATCACAAGCCGCACGGGCTGGCAATACCTTGTTTTCAACGTCCAAAAGGGCGTGAACCAAGGCTACAACACCCTGCGCTTCTATATGGACGCAAGGGAGTTCAAGGGAGATATGATCACCATTGACCTCAATGATGAAAACTATACGTCCTATTCCTACACGCTGAACCTCGGCGCCAAGGCGGAAGGCTACTTCGAGATCCCCTTAACGAGCTTCAAAACAAACGGCGTCGCCTTCAAAGAAACGACCGACGTCATTCGCATTCTCTTTAACTTTAACGATTACAGCACCGGCGACGACAGCATCGTCTACCTTGACGACTTGGAGCTTTTGAAAAAGTAAACGGAAACAGCCAAAGAAAAAAGCGAGAGCAAAAGTCAGATACGATAAAAAACGCACGGAAGCTACCCGTGCGTTTTTCGTTATCTGAGGTTGTATTCTTGTGTGCCGCTATACGCCGCTTGCTTACTTAACCAAACCCTTGGCAAGAAGAAGTTGTGCGATCTGCACTGCGTTGGTCGCCGCACCCTTACGGATATTGTCCGCCACCACAAAGAGGTTGCAGCCGCTCTCCACGCTGTAATCTAGGCGGATACGTCCGACATACACTTCGTCGTGGTTTTCGGCGTAGATGGGCATGGGGTACTTGGCGTTCTTATCGTCATCCACCAAAATCACGTTGGGGAAGGATGCGAGCGCCTCTCTGATGCCTTCCAAGGTACAGGGCTTTTCAAATTCGATATTGATGCTCTCGCTGTGACCGTGGAAAACGGGCACACGCACGGTGGTAGCCGTCACGCGAAGGTTGGGCTTGCCGAGGATCTTACGCGTTTCGTTGATCATCTTTTCCTCTTCTTTGGTATAGCCGTTATCGAGGAAGACGTCGATTTGCGGAATGACGTTGGCAAAGATGGGATAGGGGAACTTTTTGGGAGCCACACCCTCGATGCCGTCCTTCAAATCGTTATATCCCTGCACGCCCGCGCCGCTGACCGCCTGATAGGTGGAATAGACCACGCGCTTGATGGTGTACTTTTCATCAAGGGGTTTCAAGGCAAGCATAGCTTGTATCGTGGAGCAGTTCGGGTTGGCGATAATGCCGTGGTTCCAATCAACGTCGTCGGGGTTCACCTCGGGCACGACGAGAGGCACGTCTTTATCCATACGCCATTGGCTGCTGTTATCCACCACGATGGCGCCCTGCGCCGCAAAGATGGGAGCAAAGGTCTTGCTGACCGAGCCGCCCGCGCTGAAAAGAGCAATGTCCACCTTAACCTTTTTCACGTTCTCTTCGGTGAGCTCGATGACGGTGTGGGGTTTGCCCATAAAGTCAATGACTTTGCCCGCGCTCTTCGCGCTGGCGAAGAGGTAATAATTCTCCACGGGGAGCTTGCGCTCGGTGAGAACTTCCAAGAATTTGTTGCCTACCATGCCGGTCGCACCGACGACGGCGAGATTGATTTTCCTCATAGTTTCCTCCGAAAATGAAAGCGTTATCCGCTTCTTACGCATTAAATGCTACCAAAAAATCCCCGCATTGTCAAAGAATTAACTTATATTTAGTTTGATATTTCATAATTTTAGTGTAAAATAGCGGATAGGAGAGCTTATGAGCAGAGTAGATTTATTGATGAAACTTACCGTTGAAAAAGATCAACGCACCAACACCGGCGAAGTGGAGCAGCATTCCGTCAAGCATGCGACGGGCGTTATTTCGGAGAACTTGCGCAGAATGTTCTTGATGAACCTTGTGTACGCAGGCATCTTTGCGCTTCCCTTCATCTTTTGCGTTTTCGTGTGGCCCATGCTTGCAAAAAGCTACTATTTCGGAAACGGAAATTATAACTTTGTCGGACACATCGGCATCGGTTATCCCGGCGTCGTAAACACGATGGCGGAAGGATACGCCGTGCTCTTTGCGCACTATTTCAAACTGTATATCCCCGTGCTGTCCGCAAGCATCGTTCCGATGATCTTCGGCTTCTCCGGACTGTTCCACTGCTTGCGCGGCTATATGTGGGGAGAGAACGTTCGTCCTGTCAAGAGCTTCTTCCGCGGCATCAAAAAACTTTGGAAGCCTTTCCTCGTCATCGCCGTGGTCTTCGGGCTCTTTATGTGCGGCGTGCTGTACGGCGCGATGTGGCACGTGAGCCTTATGGTGACGACGGGCGCGACGGGCGGTTCCTGGACGCTCTTTGTCTTCCTCATCCTTTTCACCTTGATCGCGGTGGTCATCTTGGAGATCTTGCTCCCGATGTTCGCTTGCTATCGTTTTGCGATGAAAGACGCGCTTAAAAACAGCTCCATCCTCGCTCTCATCGTGTGGCCCACCGCCCTCTTTACGGCGGCGTTCACCATCGGTGTTTTTGCCCTCTCCCTTTTGAATACGGCGTTCGCCTTCATCCTCGGCGTATTGTTCCTGCTCATCGGTTTTGTTTTCCTCGGCTCCATTTGGATGAGCTCGGCACAAAAGACCTTTGGCAACTTTATTCGTCCGCTCTATGAGAACGGAAAAGGCGGCATTGCCGCCAAGGGGCAGTCCCGCCGCGGCGTGAACCCTTATAAGGAGCAAAAAGCCAAGAAAAAGGCGCAAGAAAATACCGCAGTAGGGCAAGCGGCAAAGCGTATGCAAGAAGCAAACGGCGTTGCCGAACAACCCAAACAACAAAAAAAGCAGACGCAACAAACAAAACGCATTTCCTATAAACGGAAGAAGTAATTTTCATTATGGACAGCATCAATAAAGCTCTTGTATTCGACGGACAGGTAAAAGTGGTTGCCTTTCGCACCACCGACCTTGTGAACGAAGCCATTCGTTTGCACGGTCTTTCTCCCCTTGCGGCGGAAGCGCTCGGCAAAGTGCTCACCGTTGCGGCGTATATGTCGAACGAACTCAAAGGCGAGAAAGAAAAACTCAGCGTGCAAGTGACTTCAAAAGGGGTGCTCGGCTCCATCATCGTGGCGGCGGACAGCGGCGCGAAGGTGCGCGGCTACGTGCAAAACAAGGACGCCACCCTGCCCCCGCTCGGCAACGGCAAACAAAACCTTTTTGAGGGCGTCGGCAACGACGGCTTTATCACCGTGATAAAAGACCTTGGACTCAAAGAGCCTTACGTTGGCAAGACCGAGCTTGTGCGCGGCAACTTGCAAGAGGATTTTGCTTGGTACTTCACTCGCAGCGAAGGCGCGCCCACCGCGCTTGCTTTGGACGTAAAGATCGGCGAGGACGGCACATGCCTTTCGGCGGGCGGCGTGATCGTGCAACCCATGCCCGGTTGCCCCGACCATATCCTCGTGGTGGTGGAGGATATCGTCTCCAACTTTGCCGATATCGGCGAGGTGCTCCGCGTGAAGTCGCCCGAGGATATTTTGAAAGATTATTTCGGACACTTCCAAATTGAATACTTCCCGCCCGTCACGCCCGAATACCGTTGCAAATGCAGCGTGGAACAAATGTCCAACGCCGTCATTTCGCTTGGCAGAGGCGACTCTGTAAACCTTTTGATGGAGCGCGGGGAAATTGAAGTGATCTGTCATTTTTGCGGCAAGCACTACGTATTCACTAAAGAGGACGTTATCAATATTTGGAGGCGTTATGATCATAAGCTTTGACCAATCGCCCGAAGATTTTTTTCGCCTTTCGCAAGCCGCCCTCGATAAAGGGGATCTGAAAAAGGCGCTGGTGTATTGCAATAAAGCTACGGAAGGAAAAGGATCGGCGGAGTACAAACTTGCTCTTGCCGATATTTATTTACGGATGGGCAGATACAACGAGGCGATGGACGCCGCGCTCGAAGTGATCTCGGCAGGCGGCGAAGGAAAAAGCGCCGCGTACGAAATTATGGCGCGCGCCGCGGGCGCCTTGGGCAAACTGTACGAAGCGGTGTATTATATCACGCGCAAAGCGCGTTTGGACGGCGACGACGCCGCGCTGGACGCAATGGACGAGATGATGGAAGAAATGGGCGACGCTTTCTCTGACGAACCGTCCCCAAAGAGCAACCTATTTCTTGTTGGCAAAGAGCCAAAAAAAGATCATTCCGTCACGCTCGACCGTGCCTTGCATTATATGCACATGGGCGATTATAAACGGGCGCTCCTCATTGCATCCGAGGTGGAGTCAGACTCCCCTTGCTACGACGACGCGCTGGACATTCAGCTCAAATGCCTTGTGAAGATGGGCGACGCGGAGCTCACCTATCAAACGGCAAAAATCAAAGCGGAGCGCGACCCAAAGGACGCCTTTGCGCTGTACGTGCTCATTGCGATCTGTGACAAAAAAGAGTATTTGCCCCTGCTTGCAAAAGTGGACGGCGACCCATCCGACCTTTACTATGCGGTGGCAGCCGCCAATGCAAAAAAGGATCATCCGACGGCGGCGCTCCTTGCCGAAAAACTCCTTGCCAAAACGCAGTACGCCCCCGAGGCGGCTTTTGTGGCGGCGGGCGTCTATCACAATGCAAAGGACAAAGAAAAGTGCGCCGCAACGCTCAAAGAGATGTTCTCCGTCTTCAAAAAGTTTCCCGCTGCGGTGATCTTGGACGGTCTCAAACGCAAAAAGCGCTACGACGTGATGTTCGGCGGGCCCTTCCCCGAAGTTATTATCGATATTATGCGCGATTATGTGCGCAAGGGCGCGCGCACGACCGACGCTTTTTTGCAATCGATGCTCGGCGACCGCGATTTCAGACTCTGCCTTGCCCTGCTGTACGAGGCGGAAGACGAGGAAGTCGTGGAGAATACCATCTCCTTTATGGGGCAGCTGAACAGGCGCGAGATCAACCGCTTTTTTGAAAATCTCCTTTTGAAAACGGGCATCGGTCCCGTCGTAAAACAGAATATCCTTGCAGAGCTTTTGCTGAATAAACACAAGGGAAAGCTGACCGTCGCGCCGGGCGTTTTGCCCCTTAAAGTCCCTTGCGCAAAGCCTCAGCATTATGCGGAATATCCTTTCTCGCTCAAAGAGGCGTACGTGGACGTGCTCGCCTTTGCGTCCTGCGTGATGGATTCGCGCGTGGTCAAAGGGCTGGGCGATTATACCGAAAAATGCTTCCGCGCGCAAAACGTGTGGAAAAGGCACAACGGCACGGAGCTTTCCGCCGCCCTATGTTGCCTTTTGATGCCCACGCCGCCCGCGCCCATTCAAGCGCTGACGGACGATATGCCCGCTTATCTGATGGCGCACGTTTTTCACCTGAGCGACAGGCGCATTTCCGCCGTGAAGAAACTCATGGCGCGGATAAGCGCTCTCGAATAGTCTTTCATTTTCCACCCCAAAATCGCATATCCTTTTTTATGAAAAATGTGTTTGCGGCGCTGCGACTCGCCGCTCTTTTTGTCGGCTCGGTCGTAGGGGCGGGGTTTGCCACGGGACAGGAGATCGTGCTCTTTTTCGATGGCGGGAGCGTTGTCAACCTTATCGTTGCGGCGGCGTTTATGGGTTTTATGTGCTTTGTTTTTGCGGAGCTCGGCGCGGCAGGCGCGGTAAGGAGCCCCAAAGGGGCGCTTGCCTTGGATACCCTTGTGACGGTGTGTTCGTTTGCGGTGTACGTGGCGATGATCGCGGCGGCGGAAGAAGTGCTTGCGGGTCTATTTTCCACCGTAGGACTCTCCCTTTTCATCGCTCTTTTCAGCGCGGCGGTGTCAGTGAAAAACATCGGGTGGATATCGCGGCCCAACGTGGTGGCGGTGCCTTTGATGGCAGTGATCATCGTGCTTGTGGGGCACGGGGGCGGCACAGTAGGCGGAGCGTTCCACGGCGTAAGGTCCCTTGCCTACGGCGCGATGAACCTTTTGTTTTCCGGGGCGCTCCTCTATAAGGAAGGCGCAGGGACGGCAAGAAAAGCGCGTGTGCTTGCGGGCGTGATAGGGGGCGTGGTGATATTCGTGATGCTCCTTTTTATGCATTTTTCCGTGCAGGGTTCGGCGGTGCAAGAGATGCCCTTCCTTGCCGCGGCGGAGGGGGCGGGGCTCGGCGTGCTCGTGCCCATTGCCTTGCTACTTGCCATCGTGACCACCATGACAAGCTGCAATTACCTCGCCGCGGATAAACTGCTTGCTTGTACGGGGGATAAATGCCTGTCGCTCGCCTTGCCGCTTCTTGCGGGTGTCCTGCTTGCGAATTTCGGCTTTTCCGCCATCGTAAACGCGGTCTACCCTGTTGTGTCTTGCCTTGGGCTGGTCGTGACGGCAGCCGCTATCGCCCTTTGGATCTTTATGCAAAGAAAGAGCGACAAACGGCGCGGGTCGTGCCCTCGATCGGCGCGCGCGGGGAAATTAAAGCCGGAGCGTCCGCTCCGTCCAAGCAAGGGAGAAACTCCCATTCATGGACTTCTCCAAACAAATTCTCGCAAACCGCGAAAAAAGCATTGACAAACCGCCTATCGCTTGATAGAATAAATAAGCATTTCGTCGCGGGGTGGAGCAGCTTGGTAGCTCGTCGGGCTCATAACCCGAAGGTCGTATGGTTCAAATCCTGCCCCCGCAACCATTTGTGGCGGCGTAGCTTAGTTGGTTAGAGCGGCCGGTTCATACCCGGCAGGTCGTTGGTTCGAATCTGACCGCCGCTACCATAATATAAGGCCCCTTGGTCAAGCGGTTAAGACATCGCCCTTTCACGGCGGTTACATGGGTTCGAATCCCGTAGGGGTCACCAAGAGCGAAGACGGTTTGTGTGATAAGCACAAGCCGTTTTTATTTATGTCTGTTTGAAAGGGATTCGAATAGGGAGCCGCGAGGAACGAGCGCTTTGCGAAGCAAAGTGAAAAGCCTGTGATGGCTTTTCAGCGGGTAGGCCCGCACAGGCGGGGAATCCCGTAGGGTCACCAAGAAAAAGGCTTTTGCACTTATGCAAGAGCCTTTTTCAATGAAGTCGCCCTAATGGGCTAATGAAGAAATGAAGACGCTTCGCGAATGAAGTCGCATCTTTGATGCTAATGATTGGTTGGTGACTTCGCTTCGTTAGGCGCTTGCCGCCGCCTTCATTCGAGAGCGAAGCGAACTGCTTCATTAAAGAGCAAAGCAGAGTGACTTCGACTTCGTTTAACGCCATTTTCTCTTTTCCCGAAAAATTTTTTCTTAGGTGTCGTTGAGTTGCGACGCCTATCCGCTTGCATTGAAGAAGGTTTT
>Ga0310690_10007084_pt1 | contig 14534 bp, 13 predicted proteins | sample AusTroGonzalo_MG_2_FD_207661 | JGI IMG/M metagenome (GOLD analysis project Ga0310690, IMG submission 207661) | Bovine rumen microbial communities from tropical cattle in Woodstock, Queensland, Australia - Gonzalo_04 (v2) (version 2) | ecosystem: Host-associated > Mammals > Digestive system >...
CATTGAACGATTCAGGCAAAATACCGCCGTTTTTCATTGCTTCGGAAATCAAATCATACTTTGAATATGCCATACGCCACCTCGGTCAAAAATTTTCACAAAAATTATGTTAACACAATTTTTTCCGAAAAGCAAAGACTTAAACAAGGAGCATTTTATCCGTTTCTTCTTGCTTTATCTGCTTCGTAATCTTCAAAATTACCTTCTATAAAAGCAACGTGTCCGTCATCTTCAAACGCCAGAATATGCGTAACAATCCTGTCTAAAAACCAACGGTCGTGCGAAGATACAAAAGCCGTTCCCGCAAAGTTGGTCAGGGCGTTTTCCAAAGCTCTTAACGTGTCAACGTCCAAATCGTTTGTCGGCTCGTCCAGCAAAATAACGTTAGAGCCTTTTTTCAGCATTTTGGCAAGGTGGACACGGTTACGTTCTCCGCCCGAAAGCAGTCCTACTTTCTTTTGCTGGTCGCTGCCCTTAAAATTAAATTGTCCGACATAGGCACGAGATGCCATTTTCCTTTTACCGAGCATAATTTCATCGGCACCGCCCGATATTTCTTCCCACACGGTTTTGTTATCGTCCAAAGCGTCTCTTGATTGATCAACATAGCCCAGATTGACCGTTTCACCTATTTTAATTGTACCGGCATCGGGTTTTTCCTGCCCTGTAATCATTTTCATCAATGTAGATTTTCCTGCACCGTTAGGACCTATTACACCGACGATGGCACCGGCGGGAATACGACAGGAGAGATTTTCTATCAGCTTTTTATTGCCGAATCCTTTTGAGAGGTTTTGAATGTCTATGACTTCGTTGCCAAGCCTTTCTCCCGCGGGGATAACGATTTGAGCCGTCCCTTCCGCAACTTTGCCTGCTCTTGCCACCAAGTCATCAAAGGCGGTAATACGGGCTTTGGATTTTGCCTGTCTTGCTTTCGGGCTTTGCTTTATCCATTCAAGCTCTGCCGCTATTGCTTTTTGGCGGGAGTTTTCTTCCCTTGCTTCCTGTTCAAGTCTTATTTGCTTTTGTTCCAGCCAAGAAGAATAGTTACCTTCATACGGTATTCCTTCGCCTCTGTCCAACTCAAGTATCCAGCCCGTAACGTTATCAAGGAAATAGCGGTCGTGTGTTACCATTACAACCGTGCCTTTATATTCTTTCAAGTGGTTTTCAAGCCAAGCGACCGATTCTGCGTCCAGATGGTTTGTCGGCTCGTCCAATAATAACATATCAGGCTGGGAAAGTAATAAGCGGCAAAGAGCAACACGCCTTTTTTCTCCGCCCGATAAATTTTGTACACCGGAATCGGGGGGAGGACAATGCAAATGAGAAATTGCCGTTTTTGCAAGATGTTCTATATCCCAACCGTTACAGGCGTCAATCTTTTCCTGTAATTCGGCTTGTTCCGCGATTAAGGCATCATAATCGGCATCAGGTTCGGCAAACAGGTTGCTTATCTCCTCAAAACGTTTAAGCAAGCTCATGGTTTCGCCTGCACCGTCCATTACGTTTTCCATAACGGTTTTGTTCTTATCAAGGATAGGTTCCTGAGGTAAATATCCGATTTTTACACCGTCGGCAGCCCAAGCCTCGCCCATAAATTCGGTTTCAATGCCTGCCATAATTTTCATAAGTGTGGATTTACCGGCACCGTTGACACCTAAAACACCTATCTTTGCCCCCGGAAAGAAAGACAGCCATATATGCTTTAACACTTCCTTTCCGCCGGGATAGGTTTTGCATAAGTCCTTCATAACATAAATGTATTGATAAGATGCCATCTGTCTTTCCTTTCTTATAGTACAAATTAAAATTTTATATTATCGGGTCGGTTTGTCGTTTTTCATAAGCCCGATTATTTCCTGTTTATGAGAAACAAGCCATTTTTTGAAAATCGTATCCAAAGAGCCGTCTTGTCCCGCCTGTAATGCAGCTTTATCCTTCATCTTTACTTTACTGCCCAGTAACACCAGCATATCCGGAGTCAGCTCAAAAATTTTTGCAGACGACGTGTTTGTTGCTTTTGCCGTTTTTATGCCGGGATTTGCCGAAGCAGAATTTACGGGTTTGTTGATACTTTGGGCGGTAACTTCAGGTTCTTCACTAAAATCTTGCATGGAGGAGGGGTCATCATCACTTTCCAGCATATCCCTTATGGAAGATAAAATATCTTCATAATCGGATTCTTGTTCAAAATCAGAGTGTTCCATCTTTACCGCTTAACTTATTTATCTTCCGCAAAGTCGTTGTTGATGCCTGTTCCAATCCATTTATATTTTACATCATCGTAATTTTGTTGCGGATTGTATAAGGGAACGTCCAAAGCAAGACTTTTTGCCGTCATTCTGCCGATGGCAGCCAATAAAGCATAGGAAGACACAAGTCTGTTACGTTTTGCGGCAATCAAATTTACTTTTGCACTCAACAGTTCGTTTTCGGCGTTTAAAACATCAAGGACCGTTCTCTCACCTGCCAATGCTTCACGGCGGACACCCTTTAAAGCACGAGTTGCCGCCTCAATTTGAGAGTCAATGGAAGATATGGACGCTTGTGCCGCCGTATATGATTCCCAAGCCGAAGTGGCACTGTCAACAGCCGCTTTTATCGCTTTTTCTTTTAAAATACGGTATTGGTTTGCGGTATGTTTTGCTTGTCTTACTTTGGAATAGGCAAGACCGGATTCATACAAAGGAATAGTTAAGTTTGCCGATGCTTGATACTGGTTTGTGTCGTAATGCTGTACGGGAGCATTCCAATCCTTGCGGGCGGAGGCGGAAACGGATAAATCAGGAAGTAATCCGCTTTTTTGAGTGTTTATGTTGTGCCATGCACTTCTTGCACTGTATTCCGCGGCTATTACGGACGGATTATATTGAGCGGCAAGTTCTTTTGCCGAATCCAAAGAGGCGGGCATAAGTTCTTTCATCACTTCCGGCTCTGTCAAATTATCGGGTTCTTCACCGATAATGTTGATATAGTTGGCTTTTGCAACCTGTAAATCGCCCAATGATTTTACTCTGTCGGCAACGGCGGCGGCATAACGTGAGTTTGCCTGTGCAACGTCGGTTGCCGTAACTTCACCCACTTTAAAGCGGTTGTTCGTTTGTTCAAGCTCTTTTTTTAAGATGTTTTCATTACTGATTTTTAAATCCAAAATGGATTGGTATTGTAAAACATCGGCATAGGCGGTAACAGCTGCGGACAAAACACTTTCTTCCGTAGCTATCAATTCGGCGGCAGCTGCTTTAACCTGATTTTCTGCCGCTTTTGTTTGAGAAGTGGTCTTAAAACCCGAAAAGATTGATTGAGAAATCTGAATGCCGGCACCGTAATCAACAGCACTGCTTTCCGTATCTCCGTAAGTTGCATTTAAAACAGGATTATTTGATGAACCTTTTGTTTTGCTCTTTGTCGGGGTAATGTTTCCGACAACGGCAATAGTGGGACGCCAGCCCGACAAAGCCTGTGCCACGTTCTCATCTGCGGCACGCAAAGAAGCACGCTGTGCCAAAATGGTCGGGTTATTCTGATAAGCAACCGATAAAGCCTCTGCCAATGTTTGTGCGTAACCGTCCGCAGAAAAAGCCGAAAAGGCTAAAACAGCCAAAGGCAGAGAAAATAACTTATTGTTCATAAAGACAAACTCCCAAATAAATATATTTTAAGAAAAACCATTGACCAGTTTATACATTCTTTTAAAGAAAATTACAACCTGGAAAAATTGCTTGTAATACGAAAAAACTTTAAATACATAAACTTTTCCTTTATAAAGGTGTGTAATGATTTGAAAGCTGAAGTGAAATCGGTATAACTTATTAAGGAGAAGCTGCTTGAATAACAAAGTGTTGGTTTTTGCGGGACAAGGGTCTCAATGTATCGGTATGGGGTCTGATTTGTATGCCGCTTATTCGGAAGCAAGGGATGTTTTTGCCGAAGTTGATGATGCTTTGGGCAGAAAGTTATCCGATATTATCTTTAACGGTAATCAAGCGGAATTGGATTGGACGGTTAATGCACAACCTGCCGTGATGGCTGTCAGCGTTGCTTTTTTCAGAGTTTTGCGGGAAAGATACGGGTTTGATTTTGCAAAAGATAATGTGGTTTTTACGGCGGGGCATTCTTTGGGCGAATATACCGCTTTGTGTGTGTCAGAGGCTTTATCTTTGGCAGATACGGCAAGACTTTTGCAGAAAAGAGCTGAAGCTATGGATAAGGCTATGCCTGCGGGGCAGGGTGGTATGATTTCTTTGCTGGGCGTAAGTGCGGAAGTTGCTTTGGAAATAGCGAAAGAAGTCTCAACACCCGAAAATTTTTGCGAAGTGTCAAACGATAATTGCGATGGGCAAGTGGTCTTAAGCGGACATACGGCAGCTTTGCAAAGGGCAACGGAGCTGGCAAAGACAAAAAAAGTCAAAATGGTAATACCTTTGGCAGTATCCGCTCCTTTTCATTGTTCCTTGATGAAGCCTGCCGAAAGCGAGATGAAAGACGCTCTTGATGCCGTAAATTTTAAGCCGTGTAAAGTTCCCGTTGTTGATAATGTTGTCGCAAAAGCCGTGAGTGAGCCTGATGTGATAAAGGACTTGTTGCTGCGGCAAATCACATCAAAGGTCAGATGGCGGGAAAGTGTGCTTTATATGCGGCAAAACGGTGCTGATTTTATGCTGGAAATAGGCGGTAACGGCGTTCTTTCAAAACTTAAAAAAAGGATTGTGTCCGATATGCCCTCTTTTCATATAGGGAATGTGCAACAGCTGGAAGAATTTGTAAAAAGGTGTGAAGAAGGAGAACAAAATGTTTGATTTGAGCGGAAAAATCGTATTGGTAACGGGAGCGTCGGGAGGTATAGGCTCTTGCATAGCAAAGAAAATGGACGAGTGTGGGGCGAAGGTTATTTTGTCAGGCAGAAATGAAACTTCTTTGCAAGCCGTTGCCGATGTTTTGCATAATGAAAACGTGATTATACCTTGCGATTTGTCGGATACGGATTCCGTTATCTCTCTTGCTAATCAGGCGGAAGATGCTTTCGGTCGGATTGACGTTTTGATAAATAACGCGGGCGTAACAAAAGATGCTTTGCTTATGCGAATGAAAAATGATGATTGGGACGCCGTTCTTAACGTTAATTTAAAGGCGGCTTTTGTTCTTACCAGAGAACTTATAAAGGGAATGATTAAGCAAAGAAGCGGCAGGGTTATATCTTTGTCATCGGTGGTCGGTTTGACGGGTAATGCGGGACAGGCTAATTATGCCGCCAGTAAAGCGGGGCTTATAGGATTCAGCAAAAGCCTTGCCGCAGAAGTTGCCGCCAGAGGTATTACGGTAAACTGTATTGCACCGGGTTTTATTACAACGGCAATGACGGATAAGATACCCGAAGAATACAAAAAAGATATTGCCGCCAAGATACCCGCAGGTCGTTTCGGAAGTGTTGATGATGTCGCGGCGGCTGCTGTATTCCTTGCGTCTGATGAGGCTTCTTATATCACGGGACAAGTCATATCCGTCAACGGCGGTATGGTGTAAAAATTTATTTTGCCTTTATCCGTGTAACATACTTGCAAAGGTGCGGTAAATGCCGTCAGCGTCAAGCCCTGCTTTTTTGATTTGTTCGGCTTGTGAAGCGTGATCGTAAAAATTATCATCTATTGCCAATGTTCTGATTTTTAAACCTTTATCAAGCAAGCCTTTTTCGGATAAAAAGTCCGCAACGGCAGCACCGAATCCGCCCTTTGCCCCTTCCTCAACGGTAAGAAAATACTTATTTTCTTTGGCAAGTTTGATGAACAAATCCTTATCAAACGGCTTTGCAAAGCGAGCATCAACCACAGTCGGAAGAAAACCGAACTTCTTTTTTATCATATCGGCAGCCGTCAAAGAATCCGCCAAACGAGAACCGAGAGAGATTATAACGCCTTTTTTGCCTTTATTGATAATGCGGGCTTTGCCGATTTCCAAAACTTTACCCTCTTTATCCGTATCTTCAATGTAAGGCAGAGTGCCTCTCGGGTAGCGGACAAGAGAAGGTCTGTCGTTTATCTCATAAGCCGTCTTTATCATATTAAGCAAATCAGCATAAGAGGCGGGAGCCATAACTACTATGTTGTGTAAGTTCATCATCAACGATATGTCGTATAAACCGTGATGAGTTACACCGTCATTACCGACAAAACCGGCTCTGTCAATCATAAAGCGGACGGGGAGATTTTGCAGTACAACATCATGTACGACTTCATCATACGCCCTTTGCAAAAAGCTGGAATAGACCGCAACAAACGGCTTTACTTTACCGTTTTCCGCTAAACCTGCCGCAAAAGTAACGGCGTGTTGCTCGGCTATGCCCACATCAAAAAATTGTGCAGGATAGTTCTTTGCGAACTTGTCAAGACCAGTTCCCGACGGCATGGCTGCGGTAATGGCAACCACTTTGCCGTCATTTGCGGCAAAACGGTTTATCATATCTCCGAAACCTTCCGTACAAGAAGGAACTTTTTTCTCGGCCGAAGTCGGAAATTCGCCCGTTGCTATGTCAAATTTTGAAACGCCGTGAAATTTGGTCGGATATTTTTCGGCAGGATTATAGCCGTGTCCTTTTTGAGTTTTAACATGAATAAGAAAAGCTTGGTGTTTGGTACTGTCTCTGACATTTTGCAGAACTGGTATCAAATCATCAAAATCATGCCCGTCAATGGGACCTACATAATAAAAACCAAGCTCCTCAAACAAAGTTGCACCGCTCACCAAACCTTTTGCATAAGATTCCGTACGGCGGGCAAAGTTTTTAACAGGGTTGGGTAATTTTGACGCTAAATCATAGGCGGCGTCTCTGATGTTCAAAAAGCGTTCTGACGTGATGACTTTTGAAAAATAAGCGTTCAGGCTGGTCATATAAGAACTTAAAGCACCTACGGGTTCAGATATGGACATCTCATTGTCGTTCAAAATAACGATTAGCTTGCTGTTTGTGTCTCCCGCATTATTCATTGCTTCAAAGGCAAGCCCCGCACTTAAAGACCCGTCGCCGATAACGGCTATTACATTGTTACTTTCTTTGCACAAGTCCCTTGCAACAGCCATACCGAGTCCGGCAGATACCGAAGTGGATGAATGTCCCGCACCGAAAGGATCATATACGGATTCGCTACGTTTGGTAAAACCGGAAAGCCCTCCGCTTTGTCTTATCGTAGAAAAACGTTTGTTTCTGCCTGTCAGGATTTTGTGAGCATAGCATTGATGACCGACGTCCCATATCAGCTTGTCTTGCGGCGTGTTGAATACATAGTGCAGGGCGATGGTTAATTCCACTACGCCGAGGCTGGGACCTATGTGTCCGCCGTTTTTGCTGGTTACCTCTATTATGCGTTTGCGTATGTCGTCAGCCAGCCAAGGTAATTCCAAGGGGTTTAACTTACGCAATTTTTCGGGCGTATCCACAACATCAATTAACGGCACACCTATACGGCGAAAGTCGTTACTCTTTGCATTTTCTTCCGTAATTGGGGAGGATTCTTTTATTTTTTCTTTATTTTCTGCCGTCATTCAAATACCTTAATACCTTCTGTGTGTAATGAATAAAGCAAGTAAACGCAAAGAGGCAGCCTTTTCACCGAAAGGTGCAAGTCTTGATATGGCACTTTCAATCAAGGCATCGGCTTGTTTTTTTGCTTCATCAACACCGACGAAAGAGACAAAAGTGGCCTTGCCGGCGTCAATATCTTTACGGACGGATTTGCCCATTTCTTCAACAGCCCCCTCCACATCAAGCAAATCGTCGGTGATTTGGAAAGCCAAACCGATGTCTTTTGCATAGTCTTTCAAAAGTTGCCTGTCTTTAAAAGACGCCTTGCCGAGTATTGCACCGGCTTCACAGGCAAAAGATATAAGACGACCGGTTTTCATTTGTTGCAGGCGGGTAACTTCCACCAAATCCATATCCAAATCCGCCGCCATCATATCCAGCATTTGACCGCCCATCATACCCGTTGCACCGGCTGCCCTTGCAAGTTCCATTATAAGCTGACAGCGAATAACGGCGTCGGGGCAAGTCTTATCATCTGCAATTACGTCAAAAGCTCTTGTCAAAAGGGCGTCTCCCGCAAGTAAAGCGGTTGTCTCATCAAACTTTTTATGACAGCTTTCCTGACCGTGCCGCAAATCATCATTATCCATACACGGCAAATCATCGTGAATAAGTGAGTAAATATGCACCATTTCCAAAGCAGCCGCCAAACGAATGGAGGCAGAACGGGGAATGTCAAATAAAGCTGCCGATTTTATCAAAAGGAACGGACGCATTTTTTTACCGTTGCTGATGGCGGAGTAACGCATAGCCTCAACCAATCTGCCTTCGGGCGTGTTGGGAACAGGCAACAGCTTATCCAATTCGTTGTTTACCGCCTCGGCAATTTCTTTCATTTCTTCCAAAAGTTCACTCATAAAATCCCCCTTGTTTCAATACCTTTTAAATTTATTCCACATTAAAGTCTTTGACGGTTAAATCCCCGTTATCAGAGGTGCTTATTTGTTCAATTTTCAGCTTTGCGGCGGAAAGTTTATCCTCGCATATCTTCTTTAATTCCATACCTTTTGTGTAAGCGGCAACGGCTTCTTCCAGCTTTATTCTTCCGCCTTCCAGATTGCGGGTTATTTCTTCCAAAGCCGTCATGGCTTCCTCAAAGCTCATATCATTGTTACGGTTCTGTTCGTCTGTTTTCATTTTTATTTGCCTCTGAATTTAAAAACGGTTAATTTTAAGCACAGTTAAGTTATAACACAACTATAAAATGCAAAATTGAAAAGGATTTATGATATGACAGCTGTAATCGGTTTTGATATAGGTGGCACAAAGATAGAAACCGCCGTTTTTGATGCGACAACAAAAGAGGAACTTTTCCGCAAAAAAGTGCCTACTCCCAAGAATTATGATGACTTTATGGCGACCATAAAGGCTTTGGTTGATGAAGCTGACGGTGTTATCGGAGAATCTTGCCAGGTGGGAATCGGCTTTCCCGGGGTTGTCAGTGATAAAGGTATGTTGATGAACTACAATAATCTGCCGTTTTTAAGAGGTGATGTTACGGGAGATGTGGAAAAAATGCTTTCCCGTAAAGTAAAGATAGCAAATGATGCGGATTGCTTTGCTTTGTCCGAATCTCTTGACGGTGCGGCGGCAGGTTCTCATACGGCTTTTTGTGCAATTCTCGGCACGGGTAACGGATCGGGCATTACTTTTGACGGTAAACTTTTGCAGGGTAAAACAGGCTGTGCGGGAGAATGGGGACATATTTCACAACCGTATCCTACGTCCGCTTGGGAATTGGAACAGCCTTGTTCGTGTGGGGGAAAAGGACACATAGAATCGTTAAATTCCGCTCCCGCTTTGGTAAGAATTTATAACGAAAAAAGTATATCTAAAGTGGCAGACAGTGCCGAAATAGATGAAAGAAACAAGCAGGGAGATGAAATAGCTTGCCAAGTTTTAAATGATTTTTATGACCGACTTGCAAGGGCTTTTGTTGCTGTCTCAAACATTATTGATCCCGATGTTTTTGTTCTTGGCGGAGGCTTGTCTTTGATTGACGGGATATACGAAAAAGTACCGCCTCTTTATACCGAATATATGGAAAAATTGAACGGTATTCATGCCGTTTTGGATTTAAGACGGGCAAAACACGGTCCTTCAGGCGGTTTAAGAGGGGCAGCTTGGCTGTGCTTTTCATAAAATTTGTTGTGCGATATAATGTAACAGAACTTTAACAAAACCTGTATGAGAAATAATTGACAGAACAGGAAATATAAGTTAAAGTATTTATATATGGTGTATAAGGTTTTATGCTGCCTGTTTAACGGTTGACTTCGGTCTGTGCAGTGTTGCGTGCTAGAGGTGTTATTATGAAATTTTTAAAGTTTTTCGGTTTTGTTGCTTTGGCATTTTTGGTAAGTACGCCTGACGCTATGGCGGCAAGCGGAGATGTCTTCTCAACCGTTATCAAAAAGGGCGTTGAGCTGTTCGGACAGATCCGTGTTGTCGTGTTTGTTTTGGCAGGTTTCGGTCTGGTTGGCTTGTCTGTTGCTGCTATCTTCGGCAAAATGATGTGGAAGTGGTTTGGTTTCCTTGCCTCAGGTCTGATGGTGGTTGCTCTTGCCGGTTCTATTGTTACATACTTTGTCGGTGATAGTTATAAATCAAGTGCTTATGCTACTATCTTTAACAGTGCGGATTGGGCAGATACGCTGACAGAGGCGGATATTAAATACAGCAGTGGAAAAAATTGTATAGCCGATCATCATCATGATTGTTATTAGTGGTTGCTTGTTAAAAGATTTTTTCTCGTGCTGTATTTTATATGGCACGAGTTTTTTTATTTGTTCTTTAGCTCATTTAAGACAAACAGCCGTAAGGCACTGCATAAATTGCAGGTTCTTTTATTATCTATTTCCGCAATCAAAGCATTTAAAGGGATTCTACGGCTTTCGGCAATCTGTTTTAACTCTTGCCAAAACTCATCTTCCAAAGATATGCTTGTGGAATGACCGGATATGGTAACGGAATGCTTAACCATATCACTTCTTTTTCAAGGATTTGAAGTCAATAATTTCCGCTTCTTTTTTCTTACCCTTTGAAGTGCTTTTTTTGTCGGAGGTAAGATTTTCTATTACGCAAGTTTTTGTTTTTTTCGGTAGTACGGGATTAAATTGCAAACCGAAACTGACTTTAGGGTCAACAAAAAACTTTATAGCGGTAAAGGGAACGTATATTTTGGTTGGTACGCCCGAAAAACTGAGCAGTACGGAGAAACCTTCATCGTCAACCTTTAATTCATTAAATTCATATTGCAAAACAATGGTTATTTCATCGGGATACTTATCAATTAAATAATCAGGCATCTGTACCCCGGGATATTTGGTAAGGAAAGTTATATTAAAATAGTGTTCGTCAGGCAATCCGTTTTCCTGAGTTATTTGCAAAGCCTGTTTTACGACATAAATCAGAGAATCGGCAACCATTTGTTCATAATCAAAAACTATTTTGTTACTCATATAAAAACCTTTCCTAAAAATTAAATGGAGCCTCTCTGTTGCTGGGCGGCTCCGTCCCCACCTTTCCGCTCAAATTGGAAAGGGATTTGATTGGTTTTTCCTACCGCTTAAGCAGCAAGAGCAACCGCTGAGCGATTATTATCGTTCGCATTTAAAATTATAGCCCGATAACGGTGGTACAATACCGAATGCAAGTTATATCTTTACTACACGTGTCGATGCTGTTTCACCCCCGTAAATTTAATGGTGGAGGTGCCGAGTACCGCCCTCGGGTCCACTGTGCCTATTCCACATAAGGTTTAGCATTATAGTCCGCATAAACGAACGCAAGCATTCTAACAAAAAATACCGTATTTAGCAAGTATGAAAGAAAACAGAAAAATAAAAAGCCCTTATACATAAGATAAGGGCTTAGTAATTGATTATATAAACAAAGACTTATCTGTCATCATTTGTATTCTGTCCGCAACAAAGAAGGAAGGATACAACGTCCATAGTACCTTTTTTATAGATACGGTTTGAACTTACCAACGGGTTTTCTTTGTTTTTGGTATCTTGGATATCCCTTCCGCGGAAGTTGAAAATGGACATTAAATCTTTATAACTGCGACAAACAGCCATGGTTTTGCAAATTCTTTCCATATTTTCGGGAGAATCCTTTAAATATCTGTCTGCAAAAGGACGAATCTGTCCAAGAATACGATTCTTGTGCATAGGATTACCGGCTGCCGTAATTCTGTTTATGGCAACGGCCATCTCGGATAATTTTGCTTTGTGTCCGGGCCAAGCATAATACATATCGTTCTGCAAGGCAAAAGCACCATCCTTTGATAAAATATCGCCGACCATAAGCATTTCCGACGGTTTAACATCTCCATATCCCATCTTTTTCAAAGATGCTATGATTTTTGCCAAAGGCTCCGGATTGGGTTTTCTTTCATCAAAATTATTTTTGATAATGTCAATTCCGTAAGATTTAAGAGCTTTGACCACGGAACTTATCTTGGCGTCATTCTCTTGTTCCGGCGTTAAGTTATAAAGCACGGAGAATCCCACAAAGTCAGAACGCTCTACGCCGATAATGTTGCCTTTATTGTCTTTTTTGAATTTTATCGGCTTGTCTTCATCACGAATATAAGGGCTGTCGCTTACGGCAATCAACTTATCAACCAATTCGGAAAAAGGAGAATCCGTATGAACAAAAACAGGCACTCCTTGTGCCCGTAATTCTTTAAACAAAACTATTGCATCCCCATAGACATGAGAATAGGCAGCTTCCATTGCGGGTTTCAAGGTTTTTTCAATAAAATCCGCATCTTCGGCAGCAAAATCCCTTGTGTAGGGAAGACCTGTTTGCGGATGTTCGGAAGAGAAATGCTTGGACTTCAGTATTTTTTCCATACCTTCAACCGAGAAAAAGTCGTAGCTGCTGAAATACTCCTCGGTTTTTCCGCCTTCTTTTAAATAATCCTGCAAAAAGCGAAAATCTATCTTACGGGTTTCCGATATATGATCCAAAAGAGTCCATACCGCATAGGCGTGCTTTTCATAAAGGTTGCCGACAGTGCCGTCCCAATCCGTAACCATGGCACTTATTTCGGGCGTGGCGTTGGGAATGGATCGTTGAACGATGCCGTTCTTATCCCTCATAAAATATTCAAAAGTAACATCTGTACCGGCATACAAAGCCTCTATAAAGTTGCGAGCGTTGTCGTACTTCGCATCATTCAAATTTGCAAATTTGAGAGCCTTTAAATCACGCTCGTCTTCATCGTAAGCATCGGTTTTCGTATCAAGATTAACCTTGCCTGTCGTAAGAGCTTTTTCAAAGTCTTTGGAAGAAAAAACAGAAAACGCCCCCGAATTATATTCGGGTTTATTTATTTCACCTTTGGACATATTCTTAACCCCCCTGTGGAAAATGTCTCATAAAAGATAGCGGCATTATACATATATTTTTAATTCATGCAAGCAGTTTTTTACAACTGGTGCTGTTTTTTTACGAACTCATTGATTACAAAGGCAATAGACTCTGAATCTGTACTGTTTTTGCCCGAATTTATGTTACCTTTTATTCTTTCATCTTTATCCGGAGCCTTAAAGCTAAAGTATTTGAGTAATGTTGTATAATCCTTGCATATTGCGGTAATATCCGCAAACGCCTGCATTTTATCGGTATCTCTGCCGAGCATTTCGTTGACAAGTACTTCCAGTTGTTTGGATATATTGTTTCTGTAACCGACATCGGCGGCAGCGGTTACCTTGTTTACCTGCACCGCTTTATCGGTTTTGATGGCTCTTTCACCGGGCCAAGCAAAGTACATACCCGTATTTGCCGCAAACATACCGTCTTTTGCCATAAAATCACCGACCATAAGCATTTCATACGGTTGAATTACGCTGTACCCCTTTGACATCAACGATTCTTGTATTTTCTTTAAAGGAGCGGGAGAAGGTTTGCACTCTTCCTGCGTATTAAGAATTAGGTCTATACCGGAAGCCTTGAAAACATCAACCAAGTGTTGTTCCTCCGGTGTATTCAATACACGCCTTTTCTTTGCCGATATACCTTTAAACATACAGTTTTTCACCGCAACTATATTATTATTGTCATCATATACAAAGGTTGCCATCTTACTGTATTTTAATTTATCAATCATTTCGGATACGGGAGAATCGGAGTGGATATATATAGGAACACCCTTGCCATCCAATGTTTTGAAAAATTCTTTCGTATCATCGTAAATATGAGCGTATGCTTCTGTCAAAAGAGGGTGGAATACATACTTCAGGAAATTTTCGTCCGTTTTTGCACTGACTTTCTTTGAGGACAAACTTTGAAGTTCGGGAGAACGTAAAATCTCCCTTGCACCACCGACGGAAAAATACGAAGGTCCGTAGAAACATTCCGCAACTTTATCTTTTCCGAATTGGATAAGTTGTTTATCAAGCTCTTTTCTGTTTATTCCGCGTGTGTCGGAAATATATTCCAATAACCTGTCAACCGCTGTGGCAATATACTCATAATAATCACCTACGGTTCCGTCCCAATCCGCAACAACAACCTTTATATCAGGTACTTCCTGACCTTTAGACAGCAGTCCTTTCGGAATGCCGCGGTTGCGGTCTATCGGATTCTCACTTTCTTTATGGCTAAGGCTGAAAAAGTCCTTTGCATCCATGTCGGGATAAAGCATTTTTAAGAAGTCTTTTACAGGCTGCATACGAGTTTCTTCAAAGTCAATGTACTCCAACAAGTAGTACTCCGCACCGCTGTTGTAAGGAATGGGTAACTGTTCCAATAACCTTTCTGCTTCTTCCGGTATTAAATCGTAAATTTTAACATCTTGATTAGAAGTGCTTTCATATACATTACGACCTTTAAATTCCTCAGACAATTTATATCCCCCCTGAAAATTAAAATTGTTTGACTGCTATTATATAGTGTAAATTTTATATTGCAAGCGTTATTTTTTCTTTATAAATAGCTTCAG
>Ga0310690_10007085_pt1 | contig 14533 bp, 10 predicted proteins | sample AusTroGonzalo_MG_2_FD_207661 | JGI IMG/M metagenome (GOLD analysis project Ga0310690, IMG submission 207661) | Bovine rumen microbial communities from tropical cattle in Woodstock, Queensland, Australia - Gonzalo_04 (v2) (version 2) | ecosystem: Host-associated > Mammals > Digestive system >...
GATGACTATCGTGCGCTCGAAAGCGGCCGTTACGGCGGAAAGCATCTGCTCTTCGCTGTCGCTTAAGTAGTAAGAACCCTTTTCAGCGGTGTTGTCACGGTCTTCACCTGCCGTCCTGGCAATGATCATGACCGCGGCGTCATTTCTTGACGCCATCTTTTCGGCGAGCTCGGTGCTGATGGGCATTTCGACCTGCGACCAGGCTTCCTGGCCCCAGCCCAATCCTTCATCGATCGGGTTCTCCTCGTCCCACTTGTCGTAGATATCCATAAGCTCAGGATCGAGCGTTATAGAAGGAGAATCGGCCAGGCCTTCGCGGATGTCGGTGACGTGGCTTACGTTGACCATTCCTCCGCTTCCGGTTCCGCTCTTGTAGTAATGGGTCTGCATCCTTCCGAAGAGCGCGACGCGGCTCCCGTGCTTGAGAGGGAGTGCACCTCCCTCGTTCCTGAGCATGACTATTCCTTCGGCAGCGGCCATTATCGCCGCTTCGCGGTATTTATTCCAATCAAGGACCAATTCAGGCATATCAAACCTCCCGTAAAATACCCTCTGACTGAATGATACAGGAATTCGCGCCCGAATTCTTTTATTAACGTGTTAATAATTTAGTGTTTTTGTTTTGCGAAAGAATTAAGCGTTGCCGTAATACTCTTCGAGCCTCGGCCTGGCCGCGACGTAGTACTTTTCGAGCCTCTTGTCGAAATGCTTCCCGAAGCTCTCCATCATGATCTTGTCCGCCTGCTCAAATGAGAACTCGTCCTTATAGACGCGCTTGCTGACCAAAGCGTCATAAACGTCCGCGATCGCCATGATGCGCGCTTCGATGGGGATCTCCTCACCCTTGAGCTTTTGGGGATAGCCTGAGCCGTCCCACCTCTCATGATGGTAATGCGCGACATTGACCGCGACCTTGTGGAAAGAAGTATCCTCGGTGCCTTCTAGGATCGAATTGACGATGCGCGCGCCTTCAGCAGCGTGAGCCTTCATTTTCTCGTATTCTTCAGGCGTGAACTTGCCGGGCTTTCTGAGGACCGCATCATCGACCGCGATCTTTCCCAGGTCATGCATCGGGGCCGCCCTGATGACGTCGTCGCAGAACTCGTCGGTAAGACCGTCACTGCCGAAAAGCAGCAGGATGTTCTTCTTGTCCTTTGAAGCGTCTTTTCTTATCTCATCGATAAGGATCCTGACGACGTCGCTAGTTCTCCTGATGTGACCGCCCGTTGAATTGTCGCGGCTTTCAACCATCGTTGCCATGCCAAGGATCAGCCTATTGTGCATCGCGACAATGTTCTCGGTCTTCTCGGCAACCTCTTCCGAAAGCTGGTCGTTATAGTTGGCAAGAAGCTTCATGTACTTTCTCGAATCCGTATCGTCAGTAATGAAGAACTGGTAGCCTCTTCTGTGTTTTCCGTCGTAAAGATAACGGATCGTTATGAGATAGATCTTGTCATCAACTTCATAGTAGAAATGATCCTTCGTCTCGTCGCGCTTGAACTCCCCGAGCCACCTGAGAAGCGTGTTCTTAACCTGGATGTATCTGCCGAAATAAGTATCGACATTGATGTCCCTCAGGTAAGGAAATATCTTCTGCGCGCTCTCGTTCGAGCCCAGATATTTCTCATCGAAGTCGATCGAGACAAAGCCCGTGTCGCCCTTCTTGATGAGCGAATCGACGCCGAGATCGGTGATGTCGTAAAGGCACAAACGGTGCACGATGATGAGATATATCACCTGAGCGAAAACATAAGAAAGCGGCATCGCGTCTATTCCCTCAGGCATGAACTTATTTGAGAAGTATGCCAGAAAAGAGACAGTCGCGGGAAGCATCAGGAGCACGATCGTCTTGTTTGAAACGTCATTCTTTTTGACGAGGCTGTAGACCATCGCGGCAATGCTGATGACTATCAGGCATGAGATAACGACATACGTAAGAGTATGGCCAAAGCCGTATGTCTTGACGAGCCTGCCCATTCCGCTGTCCATCTCAAAGCTCACGGTCTTATAGAAATACGAAGCGTTGCCCATCGAGAGCGCAAACGCATAGCTCGTCAGGCACATTATCATGAGCCCTGCGCTCATCCATCTTTTCAGGTTAATGTGGCACAGGCCGAAGATGCTCTGCGTAATGAAAAGCGAAAGAAAGCATCCTCCGATATAGGTGATCTTTGCTGCCGTAAGAGCACCCTCTAACGTCCTTGAATGCGCCATCATGGCATATGCAAGGTTGGTCAGCGGAATGAACGCAAAGATGAGCGAAATGTGCGCATCAAAATGCTTGTGCCAGATGGCTACATATACCAACGTCAGAAGGACTGACAAGCCGAATAATATTTCGTAATAAGCTGCCACTTGCAATCCTTCCTTTATACTTTCTTTATTCTTGATTTTATCATCTTATTTATTCCCGTATTACCTCTTTTTCATGCTGTTTGTGGATCCCGATGTGGCCTATTCCGAGGATGACCGCGCCTACGACCATTATTATGTTTCCACCGTAGATGCCGATAAGGAAAAACGCGACGACGGGATACGTGGCAAGTGCCAGAGGCATTCCCAGGAACCCTCTGTAGAAGTCCTTCATGGTCTTCTCAGACTTGAAGTATCTGACCCACGCGAGATCGTAAACGACAAGATTCAGCAAAGCCAGAATGAGGACCAGGCACCAAAGGTTCCATCCTTTCGGATTGAAGTTTGAAAAGATCAGCGCGGAAGTCGTAACGACGACCTGGCCGATCCGTTCAAACGCCAAAAGGACCTTGTTCTCGTTTTGAACGTACTTGTCGTAATCCTTCGGCTGATGCTTCGTCCAGATGAAATTCGGGATGAAGAGCATCAACAGCATGATAAGCCCAATGTAAGAAAAACCGAAAGTCATAAACCCTCTATTCCTTAAGCCGCGGCACCCTTCCGGATGCCGCAAGCTCCTCTGAGATCGTGATCGCTATGCGAGCGACTCTCGAGACTGACGAATACTGCGTGAGCGTCTCCGAGATTGATGACGCTATGCGAGCGATTTCCGCAGACGCAAAGCGTCGAGGACCTTAGCGAGCATAACGGTCATCAGTCGATTTCTATGTTGCCTGCGTCGACCTTTACCTTGATCGAATAGTTTCCTGATCCCTTGCTGCTGTACTTTCTTCCGTCGGAAGCGCCTCCGACGCTGACCATTCCGGCATCGACCTTGCACTCGATGTCGTACTTGTCCAAGTCTCCGAGATCGTCAATGTTGACGCTGCCGAAATCAGTCTTGACGTCGATCTTCTCAAGAGACGTCGTCTTTCTTATGTCGATGTTTCCTGCGTCAGTATCGATCTTCACGATCTTCATGTCGGAATCCGAGATCTGGATGTTTCCGGCATCCGCATCGATGTCTCCCTTGCGGATGTTGCAGTTGGCGATGTTGACGTTGCCTGCGTTGAATTTTCCGAAGAGGTAATCAGCGGTAACTCCTTTCATGTTGATGTCGCCGGCGTTTATCTTCATCTCAAGGTTGTCGAGCATAACGTCTTTGCCGAGCTTGATGACGAGCCTCGGCGCATTGATGGACTTAAGACCAAGGTTGAAAGAGTTGGGCTGTGATGCAGTAAGCTTGCCGTTCTCAAATTTGACGTCAGGCTTAAGAGACTTTGTGCCAGAATATTGCACATCGACAAGTCCGCTTCCTTCCGCCTGTTCAAAGACAACCGAGCAGGCTGAAAGGTCGAGCTTGATCGAAGAAATATTGTTTGTCTTGCCTTCTGAAAGATTGTATGTGGTTCCCATGGTTTCCTCTATGCTTGTTCCGCTGAAATTGAAATTGGACAATCCGGATATGACCGACTTTGTAATGCTCATTCCGCCTACCGTAACTGCAACCGCAACTGCAACTATCGCGCAAACGATGATGGGTGCCTTGTTGACTTTTCTGTCAGACTTCGGAACGAATTCCTCGCTCATCTTGCCTGCTTCATTGAGCTCAAGGATCCTGTCATATCCCTTCATCTTTGTGTGTGAAGAAGTGATGAGGAAGACTCCGAGTGCAATGAACAGGAACAGCATGACTGCGCCAAAACTGTCCTTAACGTAAGGAATGCTGCTGACGATGATCGGGTTGATGATGCTCAGGATGCAAAGGCCGATTCCGATCGAGGACATCAGACCGTATCCCGATCTGAAGTTCTTGCGCTCAGTTCTTACGTATTCAGCGCTTTCAATGCTGAGTGAGACCTCTTTCCTGTAGATCTCTGAAAACTCTCTTCTCTTGCCTCTCGCGATGATGAACAGGATGACTGCAGCTGCGATTGCCATGAACATCGCGCTTACGCCCATTGCTCCGTGAATAAACGGAGTCATGTCAGCAATGATGTTGAATGCCGAGCAGAATATGCACAGAGCGATCCCTAAAGGAATGAGAATGGCTCGCTGGTTATTCATGTCGAGGTACTCTTTGACCCTGTCCATTGAAAGCATCGGCTTTGATTCATCCGCGCTCTCACTAACCTGCTCGCCGATGCCGAGTGATTCCGCGAGCTCGTCAAGGTTGCCGAATTCGGAGATGACGATGCCGATCGCTTCGTTATCGGTCTTGCCTTCCTTGATCAGTTCGTCGTATTTGTCTTCCATCATCTGGAGGAGTTCGGCCTTGGCCTTCCTCACCGCTTCCGTATTCGGAAGATTACGGAACATGTTGTCAAGATAATTTCTAATGGTATTCATACTACACTCCCCTCACCGGCAATAAACTTTTCAATAACTTCTTTCGTAAGCGTCCACTCCTCACACTTTGTCCGGTAGTATTCTTTTCCGGCCGGTGTTATGCGGTAGTAGGTCCTCTTCTTTCCGCCTGCGAGATCTTCATTAACGAATGATTCGACGAATCCGTTCTTCTCCATTCTCGTAAATGCCGAGTAGAGCGTCGTTTCCTTAATGATGTACTTGTCCTGGGACAAAGTGCGGATCTGCTTGGAGATCTCGTAACCGTAAGACGGGTCGTTAAGAAGCAGGTACAGGATGATGATGTCGTTATATCCTCTGATGACATCGCTGCTGATCTCTGCCATGGTCTCTCTCCCTTCCTTTTATTCCATTTGACATTACTACGGCTGTCGTACTTCGACTATCGTACTACGCCTGTCGGAGTAAATATATCACCGCCCGGGAATAACGTCAACAGCGATTTTTCCTTTTCGTTCACGATTCACGAATTATTCACGAACATGGTCGCTTCCATAACAATAATGTCTTGTTCTTATATACTTATCTCTTTCTCGTTTGTTATAGTTATTCATATACAAATCTTGCGAAAAGAGGTACGCACATGGAACTCTATGTAGATGTCAAATTCCTTAACAACTCAGGCGACGGCACCAAGGAGAAGCCTTTTGGCACGATCTCCGAGGCAGCAGCAATCGCACAGCCCGGCGATACGGTCCATGTGGCACCCGGCCTCTACAGAGAGTACGTATCCCCCGCAAACGGCGGAACCGAGGATGCCCCCATTACCTATGTCAGCGACGAGCCTCTTGGCGCGACCATCTCAGGCGCCGAACAGATTACGAACTGGGTACAGTACGACGGCGACGTCTATCTCGCAAAAGTAGACAATTCGCTGTTCGATCCCGACTACAATCCTTACACGACATTCTGCTACGGCGACTGGTATTTCGCTGGCAAGAACAGACACGTAGGCTGCGTCTACATCAACGACAGAAGACTTTACGAGGCAGCTTCGATCGAGGAAGTCATCAAGGCCCCGGTCTACAAGTGCTCATGGGTTCCTGAAGAATCCAAGTACAAGTGGTATGCAGAGGACAAGGGCGACCAGACCTACATCTATGCGAACTTCGGAGGTCTTGAGCCCAACAGCGAAATGGCCGAGATCAACGTCAGGAGAATGTGCTTCTTCCCTAAGGAGACAGGCAGGAACTACATCACCGTAAGGGGCTTTAAGATCTGCAAGGCCGCCACGAACTGGGCTCCTCCGGCCGCATGGCAGGAAGGCATGATCGGTCCGCACTGGTCAAAGGGCTGGATAATCGAAGACAACGAAATCTATTTCTCCAAGTGCTCAGGCATCGGCCTCGGCAAGTATTTAGATCCCGAGAACAACCACTATTTCACGTACCATCACCTGAAGAGCCCCACGCAGATGGAGCGTGACGCCGTCTGCAGAGGACAGTATCACGGCTGGCTCAAGGAAAACGTCGGAAGCCACATCGTCCGCCGCAACAACATCCACCACTGCGAGCAGGGCGGCATCATCGGAAGAATGGGCGCGGTATTCTCGACCATTGAGGACAACCACATCCACCACATCAACAACATGATGGAATTAGGCGGCGCTGAAGTCGCGGGAATCAAGCTCCACGCGGCGATCGACGTCATCATGAGAAGAAACCACATTCACCACTGCGTCATGGGCATCTGGACCGACTGGGAAGCCCAGGGCACGCGCATCACGCAGAACCTCCTGCACGACAACCAGAGGCCCGCTTATGCAGAGCCTTTGAGGGGCGGCATGGGATCTGAGGACATCTTCGTCGAGGTAGGCCACGGTCCTACTCTGATCGACAACAACATACTCCTGTCTGACGCAACCCTCCGTATCGCAACACAGGGCGTCGCAATGGTACACAACCTCATCTGCGGCGCGTTCACTTCAGTCGGCGCGGGCACGGATTGGCGCTACACGCCTTACCACATGCCGCACAGGACCGAGGTCATGGGCTTCATGACGATCCTGCACGGCGACGACAGATTCTATAACAACGTCTTCTTCCAGAAGCACCCGAAGGAGTCCCTCGTTTCACGCTTTGAAGGCGGCAGGGTTGAAGTCGAAGAGCGCGTCGTAGGCACGCACGTCTGGGATCAGTATCCGACTTACGACGAGTGGATCGCAAAGTTCGACATGGATTCTGACACGCCCGACATGATGAAGATCGCTAAGGCCCACTTTGACAAGCTCCCCGTCTGGATCGACGGCAACGCTTATCTCGGAGGCGCGCTCCGTTACTGCAAGGAAGAGAACTACATGATAGATGACACATCCAAAGTCTATGTCAACGTGAAGGAAGACGGCGACAAGGTCTATCTCGACACGAACCTCAAGGACGTCATCGGTTCGTTCACGGCTTCCCTGGTCAACACGGAAGTCCTTGGCAAAGCGTTCGAACCCCAGCAGAGATTTGAGGACAAGGACGGCAACGACATCATTTTCGATACCGACTATTTTGGAAATAAGCGTTCGGAAATCATCCCCGGACCGTTCGCAAACCTGAACCTCGACGGGATCAACGTAGTGCTTTGACAGTTTCCGTTCTCAATTACCTTCTCAATCTGAAGCAGAATTGAGAAGGCTGTTGATAATTACAATTCAAAACAAGGAGAATACGCATGCCACACGTAGAAATAAAATGCTTTCCCGGAAGAACGGAAGAAGTAAAGGCAAAATGCGCGGAAGCAGTCGCAAACGCCATCTCAGAGACGATGAGCTGTGACGTTTCAAGCGTTTCGATAGCGATCAAGGAGATCAACAAGGAAGACTGGAAGGCATCTGTCTGGGATGCCCAGATCACGCCCGAGATGGATTCCCTTTATAAGAAACCGGGTTACACCTGCGACTGATCGGGGCTGGGCGGAACCTGCTTCCGCTTGATCTCGGAAACGCGGATCCAGAGCAACCTAAAAGCATATGACTTGTATCGGGAGAAGTCTCTCGATGAATTGGTCATGGCGTTCCTGCACGACGAGATCAGCGTGTTGTACTCCTTTGCCGTCAGATCCTTCCCGGAGAAGGTCGCCTTTTCCGCGAGATCGGATGCGGCCGACGGAATCACGATCTTGAAGATGCGTCCCATCATGGTGTAGTAGTGATAGTAGGCGACCGCCCTGTCATTGACGGTCTTCGCGCTGAACTTGTTTTTCCAGTAGATCACGAAAACAACCCTCACGGAAACGATGATAAACGCTGCCACCGAGATTACGGCAACTACCGTCAGGACGAGCTTGAAGAAGTTCCTGACGGCTTCCGGTATCTCGAACTTTCCGTCTCCAGCGACTTCTCCCGAGACGGTCGGGCCACCGCTCATGTAAACGGTCTCCCCGGTACCTTCGGGATCTATCAGCCCTGCAAGGCCCGGATTGACAGGTTTCGTGGTTTCAGTAACGGATTGCTCCGTCTCATTTATAGTCTCATCCGTTCCTGCCGCCGTTTCGGAAGTCTCCGTCGTCGCCTCGCTCTCCGTTTCGGTTTCCGTCTCGGAAGTGGTCTCAGACTGGTCAGGCTCGGTAGGTTCGGTGTTCTTGAAATCAGCGTTGTTTATCTCGGGGTGTGTGCTTGCGACCGCGTCTATGTTGAAGTTTCTTTCGTCAATGGCGTAGCCGGGAGTCGCGTCTCCCATTACCCAGCCGTATTCGGGCGTGAAGAACTCAAACCAGGCGTGCGCAGCCGAGGCATAGACGATGCTCTCCTTGTCCATGCCCGAGTTCATGTCGACGTAGCCTCTGACGTACCTCGTGGGGACTCCGAGCATCCTTAGAAGGACCATCGAAGTTACCGCATAGTGGACGCAGATGCCGCTGTTTGCCTCTTTCACGAACCACGGAACGAAATCCTCGCCCCTGGGAGGATAAGGAGTGTGCGTGTCGTAGGGATGAAGGTCCCTGACGAACTTGGTAACTTCCCTTACCTTCTCCGCATCGCTCATCTGAACTCTGCCGTTGTAGACGTCCTTGAACCATTCAGGGAGCGCGTCGCTGTTTATCAGCGATCGGTCCGTTGAATAAGGCACTTCGAGGCAGGTCTTGTAAACGTACTCGTTCAGATACTTTTCCGAATAGATGTTTCCGGTCTTTACGGGGATGTTGCCCGAGGCAAAATAGAAGATTCGCTCATGCGTTGAAGTATAGGCATTCAGCCTCTTTTTGGAAGCTGAACCCATGGCGTAAAAGTCCGTGTAGTAAGGCACTACGTCAACCGACGCGCTTCTCAAAGGCGTAACGGTTATTCCGTACTGGGCGGTCTCATACGCGGGATCAGCGCCTTTGGCATATGGGTCACCTTTGAATTTTGCTGCACTCAAAACATTGTTCTGGTAGGTATCGAGGGACTCGATCTTAAGGTACAGCACGTTGCCTTCGTAAGGCGTGCCGATACCGCTGTATTCGGGGTTTCTGCCCCTGTAGACCTTAAGGACCTCGGCCGTGGACGGATTGAACGGACCGACGTTTGAAAGGTTCGTCTGCGCGGCGTAAAGCGGGGATATCGCGTCGAAGGAATCGTCAAAATCAGTGTTTTCAAGGCCGTTCAAAGCCTTCTCGAGCACATCCCTCAACGGGAAGTCGTGGCCCGCAGCCCTTTCGACCCTGTCCCTCAATTCGATCAGGATCTTCTGAGCGAGCTTGTCCTTGTTGTATCCTTCCTGAGGGAAGATCGCGCCCAGGAACATCATGAGGGCAAACACGGGAACGATCAGGATGACCAATACCTTTCCGTAAGTGGTCTTCCTCTTATCCCTGAAAGCGTGGCTTATCAGGATGAGCAGCACGCCCGTGAGCGCAATGAGGAACGGCGTCGCTTTCGGAGGGACGTCGGTGTTGGTTACGGTAAAGACGAATATCGGCATGTAGCAGAGCAGCGCCACGGGGATCAGTTTGCGCTTCATCAGGACGAGCATCGTCACGCCGATGGCGATCAGGTAATACGCGTTGAGACACGCAAGTACGGTTTTTGCCGCATCGGGATCTTCAGGAAAATCTCCCGGCAGCCACATGAAGACGTACATCTTGATGTAGTAGAGAAGCGCGTAGATTCCCGTCTTCACTTTGAACCAGTCGTAAAAAACGCACAGGGTAAAGAAGATCGGAGCGGCGGACAAAATGCCGAATGAGAGCCATTTCTTATCGCGCGAATAGATCACCGCATAAAAGACCGATATGGCGAGCGGTACGAAGATCACCTGATAAAGCTTGAATCCGATGGAAAACGACGAGTCGAGCATCAGGGTGAATCCAACGGTAATTATCATGGAAATGACGATCGCCACCAAACAGGTGATGATCTTGGACGGCTGTTTCTCTTCGATCTTGACGGCAGTCTCAGTCCGCATCAGGAGTGTCCTCCTTCCGCGTCTCTTCGGCCTTGACGGGTGCTTCGGCCTTTTCTTCAATAACCTCTTTCGGCAGCCTCATCCTGAGGATCTTTCCGATCGCCCTCTCAAGGTCCGTCTCCGATTCTATCTCAAAGGCAACCTCTCCCTTGTCGGGCGGGATGATCCTTATCTTATGCGAAGTCTCGTGCTCGATGTAAAACCTGGAAGTGAAGACGATCTGGCCCAAATGCAGATCGAACTTGTCCCTGTCGCCAGTCAGTCTAAGGATTACGCGCGAATGCCCGCCGTATTCCTCCAGCGGTTCCTTTACGAGAAGCGTGTCCTTTTTTGCGGACATCTTCCAGTGGATGGACCTGATGGAATCGCCTATCTGATACTCCTTGATATCGTAGATCTCCGCTCCGGGCTGCTTCGATTTTCTAAGGTTCTTGGCCTTGAAGCCGTACATGTCGGGCATTACGTCAGGCATTGACGGAGAAGGCTTTACGAGGATCTCATTGAACTTGTTGACGTTCGTTTTCGTAAAGAACAGGCCGAAAAGATCGTATACCGTAAGCCATGAAAGGTCATACGAATAAGCCCCGCAATGCGAGGTGTCCACGGGTATCTTCGAAGTGCCCTTGTCGTTGATGACGAAGGTTCTCTTCTTCGTGGTCCCGGCCATGCGGTCGGTGACCGTGATCTTGAGTTTGCAAAATGAAAAATAAGAAGCGATCCCGCCCGTCGTCACGAGGATGTTCGTCGGCGTTCCGATGAGAACGTTTCCGGGACACTGCACCTTGAAAGTCATGGTGCGCGACGCGATGAGGCTCATAACTAAAGACAGGACCGGGATCAAAAGGATCACGATGAGGCAGATCCAAGAGACCCACATCTTGTAGCAGAGGAAAAAGACGAAGGATGAAAATAAAGACAGTAAATATACGGCCCAGGACCTGACCATAAGGGATCAGACCTTCGGCACAAAAGTAGACGCAAGGATCTCTTTTGCGATTTCGGTAGTGTTCTTTCCGTTGACCTCGGCTTCAGGAGTCAGGATGAGCCTGTGCGTGATGACCGGCAGGAACACCGCCTGAACGTCCTTCGGGACTGCGTATTCCCTTCCAGCCAAGTAAGCGTGCGCCTTCGCCATGGCGTTGAAGGCGAGCGTGGCACGGGGGCTTGCGCCTCTTTCGAGATCAGCGTGTCCCCTCGTCTTGTTGACGAGCGCAATGATGTAATCCGTGACCGCATCGTGCACGAAGATGTTGTTGACGCTCTTCTGCATTTCCAAAAGCATCTTGGCGTTGCACTGCTGCCTTACGCTGTCCATCGGATTAATGCCGTTCTTACGGCCTTCGATCATGGCCTTCTCGTATTTGGCGGAAGGATATCCCATCGAGATCCTGACCATGAAACGGTCGATCTGTGAATCGGGAAGAAGCGACGTTCCTGAAGCGCCCGTCGGGTTCTGCGTCGCGAAGACGATGAACGGATCGGGCAACATGTAAGTGTTTCCGTCAACCGTGACGTTGGCCTCTTCCATCGCCTCAAGGAGCGCGGACTGCGTACGCGAGGATGCGCGGTTCAACTCGTCCGCGAGAAAGAGATTGTGGAATATCGCACCGGGCTGATACTTCATCGTATCAGTGTTCCTGTCATACATCGAAAAGCCCGTAATGTCCGAAGGCAATACGTCCGGAGTGAACTGAACTCTTCCGAAATTAAGTCCCATCGTCTTTGAAAACGCGAGTGCCAAAGTGGTCTTTCCCACGCCCGGAACGTCTTCCATCAGCACATGGCCTCCGGCGAGGATCGCCGTCAGCGTCTGTTCGATGACATAGTCCTTACCGCAGATAACCTTTTTAACCTCATGAACTATGCCTTCAGTTAAACTACCCATATAGATCCCCTAAAACCTTCCTTCCAGCGGTCTCCGAAGAGCCGATAAAAGTATACATTACTTTCGTTTTCAGGTATCGCGATTTTGTGGCAAGAAAATAGCAATTTCCGTATAACGGCGGGGACTTCGCGGTTATTTCTTCGAAGATTGTTGCAGTTCGCGGATCAGTTTCGTTTTCGCCTTCAGTTCCTCATTGAGGTTCTTGTTGTAGCGCTCGATGCCTTCAAGATGCTGCTGGTGGGCTGTGTCGTCGGAGATCTCGAGAAGATATCCGCGCTTTTTCCTGCCGTCGTAAAGGTCGCTCACGCGTACAAGATAAATGGATCCGCCCCTGCGGTAGACGTGGTGTCTGGATACGTTTTTTCTCTTGTATTCTTCAATCCATTGTTCAAAAAGCTGACGCATCTTCTCGTCTTCGATCACATGGTCAACATGATTCTTTGCAATCTCGGGAAAGAACTTTTTTGCCACGTCGGTCGCACTAAGATATCGGTACTTGAAATCCAGTGAAATGTAGCCGTATTCGCCTTCCGCCAGGATCGAACTGCTGACCATGTCGTCTACGCGGTAAAGTCCGATACTGTTCATGATTATCAGAAATCCTATTTCATCAACCAGGTCAGCTAAAGCCATCCATTCAACGTCCTTGGTGATCAGTCGTCCAAGGAAGAAGGAAAAAATGGAAAAGACCTGCATGAATGCGGCAATGGCAAGTATCTTTCTTGAAACGCTTGGTTTCTTGATCCATCCATATGCAAGAACGATGATGGTTATTATCAGGAATATGCCTATCTCAAGATAGAAGAGCCTGTGCAAAGGCCCGTATTCCTTGACCAGGACGGTAACGCCGTTTTCGAATTCTATGTCAACGCTCTTATAGAAAAGCGGACTGTATCCCGCAGACAGGACAAGCATGTATATGCACGTCGTAAATGCGAGCATGATGAACCTCACCCATTTGGGCGGCTCGATCTTGCAGATGGAAAAGATCAGGAACAGTCCCGCGAGCGGAAGATAGCAGCCTCCGATGTAGAGGAACTTGTAGATTATCAGAGCCTCCCTGACGTTCTGCGACAATGCGAGCAGCACGTAGCAGAACTGCGAAAGAAAGGCCAGAAGGAAGATCATGGTGTAGCGCGTTGAAAAATATTTGCGCTTGATAAAGTAATATGCCGCGCAGCATACAAGCGAAATGAAGCAGATGATGACGTAATAAGCGAGTACCATTATGTGTTCACCACCTTCAGAAAATCCGTGAACACCTGTTTTGGAAGGGGCTTGGAAAAATAGTATCCCTGGAAATAATCGCAGCCCAGTTCTTCTAACAGCATCTTCTGTTCAACGGTCTCAACGCCTTCAAGCAAAACGGAATAACCCATGTCCTTTAACATGCGGATGGTGTTTTCAAGGTAGATGTGACCGTTTTTCTCAACTTCTCCCGTCTTCGGATTCTTGGCTTTCCAAAGAATGCTCTTGTCTATCTTTATGATCGAGAACGGCATCTCGTACATGTATGAGATGTTGGAATAGCCCGTGCCGTAATCGTCCAGCGAGAACGAGAACTTACTGTTTTTCAGCACGTCGATCGTATCGTAAAGAACGCTCATATTCTCCGTCGTGGCGGATTCCGTGATCTCGAGGTTGATCTTTTCGGCACTGAGGTGGTACTTTTTGAGCGTCTCATCGAATGTTTTCATCAGGTTCTTGCTGAGGCACTGTACAACCGAGAGATTGACTTCCACATACTCTATCCCGAGCGATGCCAGCTGCTCTTCCTGATAAGTCCTGCAGACTTCCTCAAACACGAATTGGCCTATGTCGAGTATCGATCCGTTTCTCTCTGCGACGGGAATGAATTCATCCGGCGGAATGAAGCCGTACTCACTGTCGATCAGGCGGCAGAGCGCCTCTGCAGAAGTAAACCTGCCGCTTTCCGAATTCCAGATCGGCTGATAGTAAACCTGGAAGCTCCTGTTCTTCAGCGCCTTGTCGATAAGCCTTTCGATCAGCACGCCGCGCTCGTATTTGTAGACGGCGTTCTTCACGTCCAATTCGACCGACACCTTTCCGTCGAAAGGCGTGTCAATGAGCATGAAAACGTCATCCAAAGTCTTAACGTCTTCAGGTATGTGAATGACTCCGAATTGCACGGGGAACACGAGTGAAAACTCGCCTTTGCCCCAGGGACGCTCAAACCTGTTCATGGTCTTTTCGCGTATCAGCGCAATCGCCGCTTCGTCGATCCCCTCGCACAAAACGGCGAAGTGACCGCGTCCGCAGTCGTAACTAATATTGGGCTTGTACGACTCGTCCATCCACTTGGATATGCGCTTGAGGATGCCGTTCATGTTGTCGAAACCGATCATCTTGTTGTAGTAGTTCAGGTTCGGTATCTTGACGAGCAAGAGCACGCTCCCGCTGTTCGCCATCGCGCGGTCCAAAGCGCCGTTCAGCGCATAGCGGTTGAGCGCTCCAGTCGTCGGATTGATCGTCTCCTCTTTGCTCTCGATCGTAAACAGCAGGCCCATGAGACCGATCGTCTCAAAGAACAGCGTTA
>Ga0310690_10007086_pt1 | contig 14533 bp, 26 predicted proteins | sample AusTroGonzalo_MG_2_FD_207661 | JGI IMG/M metagenome (GOLD analysis project Ga0310690, IMG submission 207661) | Bovine rumen microbial communities from tropical cattle in Woodstock, Queensland, Australia - Gonzalo_04 (v2) (version 2) | ecosystem: Host-associated > Mammals > Digestive system >...
GTCCCCGGAGGCTACAAATGGGGAAATACCGGAAAGGTCTATCCGACCAAAGCACAGGCCGAAGCCCAAGGCCGAGCTATCTATGCGTCGGGGTATAAAGAAAAACCCACTAAAAAGAAGGGATAAAATCCCCTCCAAAACCACACCTAAAACCCCCTTAAAACGCACGATTAACCCTTGGCCTTTATAAACCTTAAGCCAAGGGTTAAAAGTGAGATTTAGAGGGGTTTTTAGAAGAGGTCGGCTATGGCATTATAATCGGAGTCCCAGTTACAAAATGCTCCAGTAACAGGACACTGGGGAAATAGTTTACCTTGGCGCTCAATGAACTGTTTCTCAGTTAGATAAATTCCCACATGGATGCCATCGGGAAGAAGTTCCATGCAATCGGGCAAAGCATCTCTTTTGATGTGATATAGGGCCTCAAGTTCTCCGAGGGGACAAGTGATACGATAGGGGGTACGTTTAACAGCCATGATTTATTTTTTGTAGGGATAGAACTAAAGCTCAATTTCCCGGCCAGTAACAATCCTGTAAATGTCTCGGGTCAACTGTACATCATAAGAAGCATCATGGAGCTTGTCAGCTTCAACTACAAGGCCAACTGTTTCTGCCACGGTGTGTAGTTGGAAGTTCGCCATTGACGCTCTGCGGGATTCGAGGTACTCAGATGCGAGTACGAGAACATCTCGGGAGTCTGCCCAGAACCAGGAGCCGAAGAACATATCGTCGCAAAGTTCGAACCAGGTCCGCAGGAACTTGTCGTCAAATCCTCGGTTGTTATATCCTACAAGGTAAGCCTTATTCTTTTTGTCGAACTTATTGATATACTTGGCCAATATTTGACAGAACTGGTTCTTTGCGTCTTTCATGTGGGGGTAACTCATGAGCTGTTCTTCAGTTACTTTGCATACCTCAAGAGCAGCAGGTTCCAGGATGGCCTTCGGATGAGGCCGAGAGTAGATGTTGAACTTCTCAACGACCTGCTCATCGACCTCAACCAAGCCAGCTACTTGATGTAGAGAATGTTTTCTCGGATTGTCCCCGGTCGTTTCTACGTCGTAGAATATCTTGATGATACTCATTCGAATTCGATTTTAATTGTGAGAGATAAAGTCTTCTCGTCGGGTAAAAAGCTGATTTTAGCCTTCATAATCTATTCAAGGGTGTAATCCTTGAGGAGGTTAGCGAGATCGGAATCAATTATCATTCCCAGCTGCTTGAAGAACTCCTCCTGTTCCTGGGTCAGTTGTTTCTTTTTCATTGTCTTCGGGTTTTTGCCAATATCCGTAAATCTTTCTTCTGCCGCTGTCCCAGATGTCGTGATAAGAACCTTCTGAGACGCAAACGTGATGTTTCGCAAGGGAGAGAACATAAGTGCCTGTCGGATGCTCCCGAGCAAACTCAACCACCGAGGGTCTCTTCTTGCGATTGTTGTGAGCATGCCACTTCCAGCCGAGTTTCTTATAGATGACGCGTTCGCCATCCTTGCAGTTAGGCATGAGTTGTTCTTTTATGGTTGAGATGAAGGCGAAGCAATAAGCTTTCTTCCATTCCCAGCCAGTAGCTTTGCAGAGTGCTCTGATGACGCAGTCGCCATCAATATGTGTGTTTGGTTGGAAGTATTCGAACTGGTCGTATACGTTAACCTCTTTGCCGTTGATAGTTACTTTTTTCATACTCCTACTCGTCGATAAGTGTTACAAAGGCTTCCCATCCAGGAGGACAGACCCGCAGATTAAAAATGTGGTCAGGTAGTTCGTACCATATAGAGTTAAGTTCTCCTCTGAGTGCGTTCTCTTTGCTTTGCTCAGCAAGATCCCAGAGCTCTAAGTACTTCTTTGAGCCGTAATACTTCTCAATAAACCATTTGAAAAGCTCCTTCTTAGAGAGATAGTCCTTACAGAATTGACTGGTCCCGGTCTGGCAAGGCTGGGATTGCTGTTTTTTATTGGAGTCGTCCCCGAAAACGGTTTGCTCCTTAGTCTTCTTCCTACTCATCGCGGATAGCGTCTAAAGTTGTATAGAACGAATTGTAGAAGAACCACCAGGCGATGAAGAGAACGACGGTAGCAGTGAATCCTGTGGCTCCGACTCTCCAAGCCAGGTCCCATGAAACCCAGATAAGGAGAAAAGGTGAAGCGAGGAATGTGAGTAAGCTTAAGTCCATCAGTATTAAGACGGCCAAAAGCAATTTCGATTTGGCAGTAAGGTGCCGGCTGAGGATTTTTAGTGCTTTCATTTGTCCTTTAGTTTGTTATCTCAAATATAATCATTCTTCTCTGAACGTGAAAATTTTTCACCAGAATGTATTGCTGTGTCAGCACAAAAATGGAAGAAGGCCTTTCGACCTCCTCCCGGTGGACAAATGAGAGCTTAGCTACTCGGTACCAGTTGAGCCAAATCCGCCTTCACCACGTTCAGTGGCTTCGTCGTATAACTCGGTGGCATCGAGAACTTCTTCCATATCTTCATAAAGAACGGGCACCAGAACAGCCTGAACCAGCTTCTCTCCCGGTTTGATGGTCTGAACCGACATGCCGATGTTTCTTACGTGGAGATGAATCTCACCCTGATAGTCTTCATCGACCACACATGCACCAACCTGTAAATCCTTCTTGACGGCCACACCAGATTTGTTCTTGAACACGAGCATATAACCGTGCGGAACTTTAACTTTGATGCCCGAAGGGATATTGACTGCATCACCAGGAACCAGATAGTGAATTCCGGGGAAATCATTTGGAACAAAGAAGTCCAGTCCAGCAGAGAGGGCTGTGCCTCTGGTTGGAGTCTTAACGTCTCTTACTTTGCAAAATTTCATACTAGGTTCTTTTTATAAGTTATAGAAAATCCGTATTAATTCAAGTCTATACCCAAACGGGTCTTGTCTTATCTTGTCATTTTTAAGGGGAAGCTTCGGCCTGTCTAAAATCGAGTTGGGGAGTTTATCCCGAAATAAGTCTTTAAGGATTTTTTTATGGGTACGCTCCTTAAGAGGAGTAGCTAAAGCTATTTTGACTACATCATGAGAAAGGAAAGGGTTTCGCATCTCTATTGTAAACCTCATCGATGCGCGGTCTAACCTAGGAAGATGATAATAGACAAGTTCCTCAAATATGTCTGAATATTGCGAATCATACTGGTCTATGCGGCGGTAACCCCCAAAAAGTTCATCTGCTCCGTCCCCCGTAAGAACTATGCGTTCTTTCACCCCCGAGAGAAGTTTATGCTGGGGAACAACAGAGCCTAAGTCTATAGGCGTTTCGTTCCATCTTAGACTCTCAGTGAAATCCGGGGAGTCCATATCATAGTGGATAACATTGGGACTAAATCCTAACTTCAAGGCAAGCTCCTCTACATAGCCTGCATCTTCAAGATTGTCTGTAGTATAATAAGACACCGGGCTACCCAAATCAGAAAGGATATAAGCTATGATAGAGGAATCTAAGCCTCCGGAGACTAAAGCAGCAATTTTCTCTTTTTTAGAGATAAGTCTCCGCTCAACAGAAGTGTAAAGAGCCTCCATTAAATCAGAGGTGCTTGGCTTTTCATCCCAGTTGAAATACTCATACGGCCAAACGGTCAGGATTTTACCCGAGATGAAGGCATAGACTCGATTCGGAAGAATCCTCCGAATATCTTTCCATGGGGTTCGGTCGTCTCTATTATACCCCCATTTCGTAACGGAGCTTTTGAAAAGGAGGTCCGGGGAAGAAGTCTCGGATAGGAGCGGTCGTATCTCAGAACAAATCTCTCCGCGTTCATTATAATAAAGTTGCTTCTTACCTAAAGGGTCTGTAAAGCAATACATAACCCCGCTGGGGGTGATAAATACTATAGACCAAAATCCATCCCACTTATTAGCCTCCTCAGCTATGTGACGGATGTTCTCAGAGCCAAAAAGTTCCTTTAGATACTCAGCATCGCTTTTATATTTCGGCGGATAGTTGAATATCTCCCCGTTGAAAAGGAGAATGCTCCCGTCTTTATACACGAAAGGTTGAGCTTCATCTTCTCCGGGTTGAGTTTGAATGGGAAGCCAATGGTGAGCTATTCTATAGCCGAACCTATCGACATATTGACAGGATAGTCCCCTGTGTTTAATACCGTCAACTAATTGAGGTCTTTTGGTGATGATGATCCCGCACATTTTTCAGTCTCTTTAGCTTTTTCGTTAACAATATCAATTGCTGTTCTCTTTACAAGCTGACTGAACACTTGCTCGATAAGCTCACGCTTGTGGTGGGCAAGCCGAGATTTCTTCGTAATCACTTCGACGTATTTTACAGTGAAGTCTGCCGGCTTAGGATAGTCCTTGAGTAGTTCCTTCATCTGGTTGTCCTTGGCGAGTTCCAGGGTTTCCAGGTCCTTCCGGTACTGCTGCTCGACTTGTTCTTTGAGTTGAGCATAGTGCTTTCCGGTGTACTCGAGGAGTTTCATTTCCTCTTCGAGATTCTGCTCAAATTTCGGATGCTCGAGTACATCCCAAATCGAGAGCTGCACGGGCGGCTCAACGTTTGTCTTCGGGGAGGGGGATTTCTTTTGTGACATAATATTTCTCAAATGGTATTGGATAAGTATGAACTACGTTTTGTATTTCTTCCCGTTCAGGAATTGTTCCCTCTTTTTCGCACATCCAGTCACTCACAGCTTTCATGGTGATGCCTTTGAGGGTTCGTCCCACAGGAAGAAGAGCAGCGGAACTCTTCTGTCGGCCGAGCATTACTTTGATTTCATCAATGGTGTCATAGTACAGGGTCATGGGACAATCCTTATAAACCCTGTACCAACTGTTCGGGCCGAGTTTCTTAGCCTTGGTGGCCTTCGTGTACTCGCAAGACATCTGGAACCTTCTCATAAAATGCTTGAGAAACTCAGGGTCTTCGAGTACGTCGATAATATCGTACTCGGTAATCCTCGGCTCGCCGACTATGTTCCGTCTCTTTGTCATTAGAAAATAACCCAGTTAGAAAGGTCTTCGTAGTATGCATGGAAACTACCAGCGTAGTAGTTAAGAGGACCTACCTTCAAATCAGGATAAGTGTCTTGGAGCTGTGTCCATACATACTCTTGAATGGCTTGTGTGAGCCAAATATCAATAGCAAAGTGTTTGAAGTAGTCATTGCTACGGATATAGTACAAAACCATCAGTTTGTTATTCCGGATGAGGAACTGATAGGAGACCGAGCAGGGGATCCTGGTCTGGAAGCCAGACGACTCGGTCGTGTCCTCAGGCTTGAATATCATAATCATCGCCCGTCTGGAGTGTTCATCATCCTTTAGAGCTGCAATGGCATTGTCAAGCTGGCGAGAGTAATTGATGCGCTCCGAGTAGGTATAGTCGAATTTGTCATTCTCCTTTTTACTCATAAGCTTCTGCCAGAGATCCATCCTAATCTTATAGGAATTACCAGGATTGAGACCACGCCGATCAATGCGGTCGAGGATTTCCTGTTTGCAGTAGTCTTCAATTCTCTGCGCCTCATCTTTGAAGAGGAACTCAAGCATTTCCCTTTTCTGGAGCCAGGGCCTTGTGATTACAAAGTTGACGCCGATGAGCTCTTTAGTTTTCTGGTTTTCTCCGGTGAGTTCTTGATTTTGGTAATGCTTAACGGGAACAGTGATGCCAGAGACCTTAAGCTCTCGGTCCATTTCGCGAACCATTTCTAAGCAATCTTTGAATATACGTGCCATGATATTTATTTTTGATTAGGTACGGGGTCATATACTTCTGGCTTCTCGGTAGAAAGATAAACAGGCTGGAGAGGTTGACTAAAAGTAAGCATGGACAACCAAATACGGCCAGTTTTCCGTACTACTTCAATTTCTTCCGGAGAGAGCTCCCAGCAAGTTACTATTTCTCCTGTTTGATAGCGACCTCTTTTTTCTGCGGGAAGAGGTAGATATTCGGGTTGGTTCTCTCCATAAACGCAGTTAGAACCTTCAAAATCTATAGGTTTCATACTAATAGTTGGTTTTAATGCGGAATAAATTGACCTGATACTTAAGAGACCATGCCCGTCGTATTTCCTCATCTGATTTGAAAAATTGTCTGAGCAGCCGATACCCTCCGGCGAGAAATTCCTTAAACCTCTTTTCAAAGACGAGCAGGTCGACTAGATATTGACTCCGCCTCCACTGCCTGTTTTTTAAACAGTTAGCAGTAAGGCCAAGTGAGTAGATAGTAGAACTAATCTGATTAATTATACCCCAGCCAAAATGAGGGGGAGAAACTAAATCAAACTGCTTATAACTCCAGCCATAGAGAAGCATAAGCTCAATGGAAAAATTCATAGCATCAATGAGTTCTTCCTGGATGTGACCCATCCCATCTTTAAAATGCGCCTCAAGGGCTTCAGTGAGTTCCTCTGTGATTCTCCAGCAGTACTTTTTGAAGAGTTCCTGGTCTTCGAAGCAGTCAATGTCGAAGTTTTTGAAAAGCTCCTCTGCCTCAGGCTCATATATGAACTTCAGTTCTTTTTGTCTCTCGAATATCTCTCCCCAGGTGGGTTCGAATGGTGTAAAGTTTTGGATGTTCATAGCTCTGTCGGGTCTATGGGATTTGCTTCTGAACCTGGTTCAATGCCACCGTGGAAGTTGTTCAAAGCGCCAAGATATGCAACTGCATCGAGAAGGTTGTCCTCTTTGTGTGCATAAGCCTCTCGGGCTAGTTTCAATGCTATCTGGAAATAGTAGATGTCCAGGGTTGTGATTTCCTTGCCGCAAAGCTCTGTAGCAATCCGGGCTGCCCGAGCGTTGCACTCAATAAAAGGACCATATTGCCTGGCCTTCTCCTCGGAGCGGAGATTGATAATCTCATTAGCTTTTTCTAAAATGTTCATAACTAGTCTACTAAGCGTCTCAATGTCAAATCGTTAAAGTCCTTCTGCTCAATATAGGGGTGAATGTGGTTCTTGCGAAAATACTTCGTCTTATAGGTAGTGAAATACTTCTTGCCTTCGAACTCAGTCTCGCCGATGGCCTTCTTTCCTTCGATTCTAATAATGGTGTAAACGATGGTAACAATGCCGTCCTCTTCGATAATTTTGTCCCCTATTTTGAGTTTCATTGCCTTATCTTTTTAGTTGATACAAATATAAGAATTTTCACTTGGATAGGAAAATAATTTCACTCCTTATCTTGCGGCCTGAGTATATTTTCTTATCCTTGCCCTTACCGCATCCATTAGCTTCTCTTGGGTCCCTTGTTTCCCCGAAATAGCTCGGAGGACGTCCTCGTCTATAGTCTTGGCTACAATTATCTTATTCACAATGACTGATTCTGTCTGGCCTTGTCGGTCGAGCCTTGCGTTAAACTGCTGCTCGAGCTCGAGTGACCATGTCTGACCGAACCATATAATAATATGCCCGCCTGCTTGAAGGTTAAGACCGTGCCCGCCAGATGCCGGATGCATGAGCAATACGGGTATTTTCCCTTCATTCCATGCCCGTATGTCATCTCCGTTTTTAAGTTCTCTCGGGTGGTAACTCTTCAGGGCTTCGAGCAGGCGTGCCCGGTCATGTTGGAACGTGTACGCAATGAGAACTGGTTTACCGTTGGCATCATCAAGTAGCTCCTTCGTGGCTTCAATCTTAAGGTCGTGAATAAAGTGAACGCCTCGTTCCTCGTCATACACTGCTCCATTAGCAAACTGAAGGAGTTTACCCGATAGAGCTGCTGCATTCAGAGCTGTAATCTCTGCGTTGTCTTCCGTGAGGGAAAGGACTTGCTCTTTCTCAAAATCATCATACTTTTTCCGAAGGTCATCATCAAAGTACACCTTAATGAGGTTGGTGATTCGCTTCGGCAAGGTCAAATAGTCTTTGGCCTTCATACTCATGCAGATGTCACTTATTTTCTGGTGGATGCGAAGATCAGCTCCCTTCTGCAGGTCATAGTTGTAAATTACTGCCCCATTTCTTCGGCCTGGCCGGAAATACTCGTCCCTATATCGGGTTATGAACTTTCCTAACCGTTCGCCCCTGTCGAGAAGATACATCTGTGCCCAGAGGTCTATAAGACCGTTAGGAGCAGGTGTTCCTGTGAGGCCAACCACTCTCTTGAACTGCGGTTGTACCATTCTGAGGTGCTTAAACCGAACGGCTTTATGGTTCTTGAACGATGAGAGTTCGTCGATGACAAGCATATCAAAGGGCAAGCGTTTTCCTGCGTAAAGCTTGCATAGCCACGCGATATTGTCTCTTCCAATGGTATAGATGTCTGCCGGCGTTTGGAGCGCGTTTAGCCGGGTTTTAGCATCTCCTACAATCTTGCTAATTCTCAAATCCTTCAGATGTTCCCACTTATCTATCTCAGCATCCCAGACGCTCTCGGCCACACGCTTAGGCGCGACTACCAGAACTCGGCTGATAGAAAGTTCGTCCCACATAAGACGGCTTATGGCAGTGAGGGTGGAAACGGTCTTACCTAGGCCCATTTCCAAAAATAATCCACAGTGAGTGTGGTTCAAAATATGCTCGACCGCGGCGACCTGATAGGGATGAAGGTCAGCTTCTCTTAGTCGGGTCGTGGGCAGGTATGTTGTGCCCGTAGTCGAACTCATCATTGTTGAGGACTCCTCCATATCCGTAATCAGTTAATATAGTGTGGAGCACCTGGGACGAGTCTAATACGTACACCCGGAAGCCAAGGGATCTCAATTTCTCGTGAATGTAGCTTTGAATCTTCCGGGGCTTCTTCCCGGTAGTTTTCACTTCCACGAAAAAAATCTTTCCCCTTGGGAGTAAGCATAACCTGTCTGGAAGCCCTGTAATATGTTGCGACAGTAACTTCAGACAAAATCCGTTCATCGTGTTTTCTACAATACTCTTCAACGAGCGTTCGAGCTGCTTCTCTGATTCGATTGCTTTCATTAGTCGAGGCGTCTTGCGTAGTACTTTTGTTTGCCATAAATCTTGAAAGTTCTTGTAGTTCCTACTTGTTCCCATCCTTCCAGACCGCGGAGAATATCATTAATTTCCCTGGTCTTGTATCTATCCATGTCCTCTTTGTTCTTGCCGAGACACTCGCACCAAATCTCAGCAATGCAAACATAATCCCTGACCTCTGTTCCTTTTGGACTGAGCGGGTCCTCGAGATAACCTCTCCGCTCGAAAATGTCCTTGTCGTCCCAATCCTTAGGAAGGAGACGGTCCAGATAGTCTTCGATAAGCCCTTTCCTCTCATCAACCTCACTGTGCATAGATTGCTGGACCGTGGCTATTCTCTCTGCCTCAGCGCTCAGATAGAGTTTCTCGCCCTTTCTGAACATGTGGACAGCTTCTGCCCAGACCTGGTCAATTTCATCTGCATTCGAGAGGAAGTCTTTGAGGTCTTCATTATCAATCAGCTTCTTATTCCAGATGTCAACCGGCATAAAACGTCTGTTGCCCGACGGATCCCTTAAGAAGGTACTTTCATTGGTGGTTGCCACGAATACACACTGGCGGGGGAAAGTCTCAGCGACCCTAGCATAAGCCGGTCTAAAAATGTCCTCCTGTTTGGATATGAAGTGCTTGATTGATTCAATATCTGCTTTCTTAAGGCCAGCAAGCTCAGCCATTTCCATTATCCAAGTTCCTTGGAGCTGCTCGAAGGAGTCTTTTCCTTGGACTGTAAGGAAGGTGTCGCTAAACCATCTTCGTCCGAGAGCCTTAAAAAATGAACTTTTCCCTGTTCCTTGAGTAGGGGATATAAGTGTGAGGACAAGGTCAAACTTGCATCCGGGGTTAAAGACTCGAGCCACAGCACCGACAAGTGTTTTCCTGATGGCTTCTCTTGTGTAGGTTGTGTCTTCTGCTCCGAAATATCGTATGAGGAGCGTGTCGACGCGGGGAACTCCATCCCAATCGAGCGACCGTAGATAATCCAACACAGGGTGGTAGTGATTCTTCTCGAACTCCAGCTCAAGCGAATCCTCAATTTTGTTAGCTGCCGCAATACCGTAGATGATTTCAACATAATTTCTAACTCCAGCAAAATCTACATTCTTGACAGGCTCCGGGGAAGGAACCCTACGCCAAGGCAAAGTTCCAAATACATATTTTTTGCCGTCGAAATCGTTTTGCTTAAACAAGTCTCTTAGACGGGGGTCATGCGAAAATATCAGATTGAGATTCTGTGCGATTGGTTTATAACCACCCTTAGGGTCAACCTCTAACTCTTGCATCCACTCGAGGTTCTCGTCATCAGGGCCAGAGTCTTCGTATTCCTCTGCGAAGTCATATTTGGCATCCTGAAGGTTCTCAGAGGCGATTATCTTCTTGACTGCTTTGTCTGCCCTGGCAAAGTCCTCCATGGCAACAAAACTCTTAGGGGTTGTACCACGTTCGTTGTCTGCGTCGAGATGACCGAACTTATGGATGCGGACTAGGTCAAAAGCGTTGCAAAGTTTACCCCCGCAAGGATCTGTCCCATGATGAGAGTAAGCGAACTTATCATCATAAACAATTAGACCAGCAGCTGTGGTTCCTTTTGCATACGTATACCTGTCAGGAATGGCAGTGCTAACATAAATATCTGAGAGAAATTTCTCAATGACGTCTGTGATGGTATAAGTGCGGCAAAAAGCTCCGATAATGCCTTTCTTAAGTGAGGGATCTTCCTGCTTCTTAGCTCCATCCTTAATCTCTCCAATCTCTCGGTCAGCTGTAGGCCAAAGGGATGAGTCATGCCAATCAGCGTAAGAATCAAGGATCTCGTCAACGTTCACCCAAGGACCATCCTGGAACTTGAAGTAGTAGTCAACATCCCTAGGGTTGCTCGGCCAGAACATCAAACGATTGGTCTCGAAAGTCGATCGGTCGAATAGTTCAATGCCTAAGGTTCCTGCAATCCTTCGTGCCACTGCTACATACTCATCAGGAGAACAAGGCCGAGAAAGTGGCATGATAAGTCTGTAGCGGGGAGAGGTTTCACAGTGTTTATGGGTTCCATGAAGAACTGCCGCATTGTTGAAGAACATCTGGTAATCATCCCAGAAATCTCTATGGGCAAAGTCTATGTCGAGAGTGAGAACCTGACGCCGAACAACACTGTCTGGCTTGCGGCGACCGTTTTTAAGATAGCCGCCAACATATCCTCCTACGTCTTTGATTCTTGTTTGTTCTTCCTTTGGAGCGGCAAGAAACTCTTTGAGGGTTTCTTGCGTCTTGTGTTCTTCTTTGAGCCGAGCTACGAGTTCAGACCAATTCCATTTCTGGTTTTTCCAAATCTTGGTCTGGGCTGACAACCCAGTTGCTATCTCTATTTGTCCGTCATATTTCATAGGAGTGAAGTTTCTTTTTATCCTAGTCCCCTACAAATTTAATCATTTCCTTTTAATCCACACCCTAAAGCAATCGGATTTTCTGTTGGGCTCTGTCTTTACCATGATGGTGGCCCCCCGTACGGGAACTGCCGTCAATTTGGGATAGACCAGGTTCCCTTCGTCGTCCGATTCTGCTGCATTCACAACCGAGAGAACTGCGACCAAAGCGATGTTGGCGGGGATGTTGTCTTTGATGTTAATTTTCATATTAGTCTCCAAATAGTTTATGCAAAATAACTATGCTTTTAATAGCTCTATTTTCTCGTTCAAAGACCTTATCATGGTGTTTGAGAAAAAATATAATGTCGTTTCTTTCTTTAAGATACTGCTCGAGCTCTGCTGTTGCCATGAGCATGTATTCACATGCTAAGAGGATCCCTCCTCTATCGCAATTGCTAAGAAACTCCATTCTCTCTTTTACACGCTGATTTTTCTTTGTTATCATATTAGTCCTTTTTGTAAATTGTAACATTCTCCCACCTGCCTGTCCTCACCTCTTTGGAAACCAGAAAATCCACCTCTCTCGGCTCTTCCCACACAGAATCCCATATCCAAAACCTCTGATGGAGCAATACTTTCTCATCGCTGTCATCTCCTTTCTTCGGTCTTCCTCGTGTCATTTCTCGTCCTCCTTATTTGTAGTTGAATAACTATATGGATTTATTATTGTTGCTGTTGTCGCATCTGTGCTAATGGGGCGATCATGGAAAGCACACCATCCACATTTGTTCTGTGAGCAGTCTTTGCAATCATAATCGCATCTTGCTGGGTAATATGCCATACTATTCCTCCTTTTTATGGCATTTCTGTTTCAAAAGGAATGATGACCATAGTTTCGTCGTAGTCGATTTCCTTTCGGTATTTAATTTCTTCTTCCCTTTTTCCTAAGTCCCGTTCTTCCATTGTAGGGAAGAGTTTTGTTTTTAAGTTGTGGTATTCTTTTGTTTCATAGTATTCGTCCCACCAGTATTCTCCATGACCAACGGTTTTAATCTCTATGAGAGAGTAACCGTAAATACGCTTTTCTTCCTGTGTCATGTTATTCTATAAGTTTATAAAGTGCAGTATTTTGATATTTCGGATTAAAATGAAAGTTAAGGAAATCTTTTTTTACTTCTTCTCGTGTATATCCGTCTCTTCCTCCGTTTTCTTTTGAGGTATACTCCATTCTTTTTGGATTTCCGTTTAATTGAACAAACCAATTTCCGTTATCCCCAAGATAAATTTTCATTCCAAAGAGTTTTACAGCAAGTTCCTCTAAAGAGTTAATAGTAAACGGAATTCCATTATAGAAAAATAAATATTTTGACTTTTCTATTTGTGTCATATTATTCTTCCTCCCTCATAATTACCTTTAGTTTGTAGCCGTCTGCCCACTTGGTAGTATCAACGAGTAGCCAGTGACCGTTAAGAATGACCTCTCCGTCACGAACTCTGTCTTTATCGGATAGGAGTTGTGGCTGTTCTCCTTGCTGAAGAATGTCTATTGCTCGATAGATAGCACGATTGATGGCACATTCTTTTTCCTTCTTTTTGGCTATCTCCTGCGGCGAATCAAGTCCAGTTATTCCGAGAAGGGTGTTATTAGCCATATACAAGGTATTAATCACCTCACGGATAATCCATTCGTCTATTATTAACTTTGCCATATTACATTAAATTAATTTTATCAATTAGTTCGTTTATGTTCCCTTTTTGGAGGTCGGTAATCACAGGGTTGTTTTTACACTCTTCCAACCACTTCAGTAGAGCCTCCTTGCGGATGTATTCATGTTGAGCAATCGCAGATGTTTCTGTTGCTCTTATGCCGCTCCACATTTGGCTCAGTCCTCCCGCAAACTCTCTTACATAAATCTTATCTGGTGCTTTCATTTCTCGTAATTTTATACCATAATCTTTGTAACCAATTCCCAAAACTAAGAACTCTTGGAGCAATACATCCGCTTTCTTCTGGTGCGGAATAATGATACTTGCAATTAATGCAACTATCCGATACTTTACAACCAATTCTATATTGTGCCATATCTAAACCAGGTTTTCAAGACTGTACTTAATGGCCGATTCACAGGCTTCTTCATAAGTTTGATAGAATACCTCAACAACGGCATCTGAAAGCATCATTTCAAAGTCCGAATCAGTCTTTTGAATTGTCACATAATAACCTGAGTGACCTCCACAAGCCCAACTATCCAGCATAACTTGGATGTAGTAGTGCTTCTCTTCCCGCAACCACTTCATTGTCATTTGAAGAGTTGGAGCAGAAGTACACGGATAAACATCGTCATTGTAGTTATATGGTTCTTTTGGGTAAAACAACTCTATCCCACACACTTTTGATTTGACATAAAAGGCACGACATTTTTTATCAAATCCCTTTTCTTTTAGGAGTTTTGCTGTTTCAAAATTTACATAATCCTCGGTTATCATAATATCCTTTGCCATATCTACAGTTTTATTTCATATCGGTTTAAACTTTCTTATTAATGAGTGAGTACCAATACTGACGGATAACATTCTCCACCTTTGCGTCATAGAATGTAGAATGTTCAAGGTGGTACGCCACCTCTTTCTTTGTTATGCCAGCATCCCGCAACACATTGAAGCAAATACTTCCAGCATAAGGATTATCATCCAGAAGTTCTGATGCGAAACTTTCAAAACAGTTCCACCATCCTTGATTAAATGTTCCTTTCATATCTTTCCTCTTTTTCCAAGTTCGTAGAAGTGTCTGGCAATTATACTGCACCATTCCATCTGTTCATCATCGTTACACCAGCAATACGGAGCGCCAGTCTTGTCTAAGAATTTCTTAATCTCCGCTTCCAAGTCAGCAGGCTTTTCTTCAATACTGTCAGGTACTCCATACTCACTGAGTTCCTCCCAGTCCTTTTTGATTTGTTCCTTTGGTGTTGTGGCGAGATAGCGTTTTAGTTCTTCCACAATATTAGGTTTAGCAGGCTCTTCCCGCCTCTGCGGACGGAGGGATTTGAGCCAGTCAATATCTTTCGTATAATCCTTCTTGTTTGGATATTCATCCTTACAATAGCCGATAGAGAATAGAATAGATTGCATTCTTTCTTTATCCTCTTCGCTCCACTCTTGCTTTGGTTGGAGAACGAATCTTTCAGGAAGAGATTTTAACCAATGTGCATACATATCTAAGTCGTGCTGGAGTCTAACTGTTTTATTCTCAAAGAAGTCTGTAATTTCATTAAGAAAGAC
>Ga0310690_10007087_pt1 | contig 14532 bp, 16 predicted proteins | sample AusTroGonzalo_MG_2_FD_207661 | JGI IMG/M metagenome (GOLD analysis project Ga0310690, IMG submission 207661) | Bovine rumen microbial communities from tropical cattle in Woodstock, Queensland, Australia - Gonzalo_04 (v2) (version 2) | ecosystem: Host-associated > Mammals > Digestive system >...
AAGATCATTCCCGAGCTCAAAGAGTCCGAAAGGTTCATCAAATTCAGTCTCGAAGAGATGGAAAGAGAGAACACCACAAGGCTCAAGCACCTGAAGAAGGCATGATGGGGTATCGGTATGAAATCCATGGACGAGCGCATCGAGGAACTGACGGAGGACCCTGAGAAATTCAGGAAGTTCTTCAGTCTGGCCTGGATCGTCGCCTACGGGATGCTCATACTGGGTTTCACCCTGATCATCTGGATTCTGCTCAAGGGTCAGTAAACGCTTTATCAATCATCTTCAGCCGGCCCTCCGGGCCGGCATACCTTCTTTTGATGATATACGACGAGACGGTGCCATTATCAGTTGGATGATTAGTCTAACTTTATGAACTGTTAAATTTGTCCAATACATCCAATCGAACGTGCCGTTCCCGTCCGAATCGGCCCGTAAACAGGGATTGAATAGCATAGTCCCAGCAGGTGCTTTGCAGATCAGGAGGTCCGCAGATGGCAGCTCATGAGATCATCCCCAACCGTTCGGTGCTCCTTCAGATCAACGGAAGGATAAGGCTCACAAGGAGCGGTCATAAGATACTCAAGATGAAGAGGGACGGTCTGATCCTGGAATTCTTCGATCTCCTGGAGAAGGCCAAGAAGATGCGCTTCAACGTCGCTTCCGATTACGAGAATGCTCTTAAAGCGATAACCATCGCAAGGGCCGTAGAAGGCGAGGTAGCGGTCCTCTCGGCCACGTACGCACTCAAACCCTTCCCTGAGGTTACGGTCTCGAGCAAGAGCATCATGGGAACGGTGGTCCCCAGGGTCGAGGCGCAGCATCTGCATCAGATCATGACGGAGAGGGGATACGGCGTCATCTCCACATCCGCTTACATCGAGGATTCCGCCGTGGCGTTCGAGAAGCTCCTGGATAGGATAGTCAGCGCCGCAGAGATAGAGACGACGATGAAGATCATACTCGATGAGATAGAGAAGACCAAGAGAAGGGTCAATGCTCTGGAATTCAGGATCATCCCGGAGCTCGAGGAAGCGGAGAAGTTCATAGAGCTGAGGCTCGAGGAGATGGAAAGGGAGAACGTCATCAGGCTGAAGCACTTGAAGGACCGCTGATCATTCCTCATCATTCAGTCTGTTGCCGCAATACGGACAGAACATCGCCGACCTTGGGGCCTCGTTGCCGCAGTTGGGGCATTCCATCATCAGGGTGGATCCGCAGCTGCCGCAGTATTCGCGCCCGAAGGGATTCTCCTCGCCGCAGATCTTGCATTCAACGGTGTCCGGAAGATCCTCGGGAGAGGGTTCTGGCACAGTCTCGTAAGGTCCGTCTGTCGTACCGGCGATGAGTATGCAGGCCACAAGGGTCCCCAACGGGAAAATGACAAGCGGCAGGAACAGGATTGCAGTAGGGACCGTTCCTACTATGCAGATGATGATCGGGACCAGGATACCGATCCTGTTCACAAGGAACACGGCGATATATGCCGGCAGGAGCAACAGTGCCAGATAGAATAATATGTAGCTGAATTCCGTGGCAGCTTCGGCGAACTCGATAAGCACGACGAGCAGCACGATGACTATCAGCGTGTACGTCACCAGGAACAGGCTGGTGATGTTAAGCTTGAGCTCCATAGGAGATAATGGACGTATAGATAATCAAAGTTTCAGTTGAAGTCCTTCATCTCGACCTTACCGTTGCCAAGGTCCACCACAGGCATTATGGCGGGGTTCGGGTTGAAGTTGTGCATCTTCTGGTACTCGGTCTGGCTCTGCCATGTGGATGCGTTGATCAGACGTACGCCGTTGTATTGCAGCTGTCCTGCACCGTGCACGTGTCCGGATACGAAGATGTCCGGAACGTGCTCCATGGCCATGTAATCCTTCTTCTCCGGCGCCAGGGCGTTCCTCTGGCCGTAGATGGGTGCGAGATGGCGTCTTATGCACATCTCCTTCATGACCCTGAGGGGATCCTCGTATGTGAGGTACTGGACTGCTGCCACCCAATCGTCGATGCTCTTGCCGTGATAGGTCTGCACCACCCTTCCCTCGACTTCCAGGTACACAGGGTTGCCCACCATCAGTATGTTGGAATCGAATCCCTTCGTGAATACCGAATTCAGCGCAGGCTGGGGCTCCGCCGGGCGGGCGGCGTCGTGGTTCCCGGGATGGATGACCATCTTGATGTGGTCGGGGATCTCCTTGAGATATTCTGCGAGCGTCTCGTACTGCTGGTAGATATCGGGGATATCCAGCTCCTTGTCCTGATCCGGGAACACTCCGATACCGTCCACCACATCTCCGGGGAACACTATGTAGTTGATGCACTCCTTCTCCGCATTCTCCCTGAGCCATTTGGTCATCCTCTCCCACTGGGGGACAAGGAACGTGCTGCTGCCCACATGGCAGTCGGAGAGGAACGCGATCTTGGAGTTGGAATCGCTGGGTTCCCAGGTGTGTGTCTTGGGGATGTCTGGCCTTACGACCTTGTCGGCGATGATCAGCTCTCCCTTGGAATTGGCCCTTCCTATTATCCCGACGACCTCGTCGTTGACGAAGAGCTCGTTGGAGGCGGGGGAATCCTTCGATATCAGTACTTTGGCGGTACCGCTCTCGTCCTCCAGGGTGAGCATGGTATGCCCGTTCTTGGTGATGTTCTTCTCGAACACCATCCCTATGATACGGACCTCCCTGTTCTCCATGGTCTTCGCCCTGGCCATGGCGATCGCCTTGCCGAAGTCGTTGCGCTTCTCGATGAGCCTCTTCATGGTGAAGAATCTGGCCTTGAAGTACTGGGCGAAGTCGTTGACCTTCCCTTCACAGGTGGATTCCCCTGTGATGTCCGTTCCCTTCATGATGTTGAGGTCGGAAGTGAACTTGTTGTTCGGTTTGATCTCCTTGGGGGATTCGAACAGGATCTTGTCCCCTGCTATGCAGTCCATGATGTCCTGCTTGCTGACGAACATCATATTGGCGGAAAGATGCGCGAACACGGTGTTCACGAACTCCATCGGCTGGTTGTTGGAGAGTATCATCTCCATGGCATCGGGCGAGAAGAAGATGCCCTTGCTCGTGGCCGCCGACAGAATCTCTTCCCTCATGCGACCCCTATCGGCGAGCTGTTTATTATTCGTTCCTACGCACCCTGCGCATATGTACAATGATGCGATAGGCAAGCCTTATTACCCTGCCGTCCGATGTGTTCGCATGACCTCATTGACCATCGAATGCCAGGTGAATCCCAGCGAGGACGAGGAGAAGGTGGAGGCCGCCATCCTGTCCATATTCCCGGATGCCGAGCTCGAGCGCACGGAACATGGTTTCAAGGGTACCGCCACCATCAAGCACTTCTCCAACCAGATCCGCAAGCAGAAGATCCTCGACGCCACACGCGGCGTCATGATCAAGAACAGGCGCGGGAACAAGACCTGGGTCAATCTGAACAAGCAGGTGGCGACGGTGGGCAAGATATCCTACGCGGACAAGAATCCCATTCTCGGAGCAATAGAGGTCTGCATCGAGGACGATGACATCGAGGGACTGATAGACATCGTCGCGCCGGTGACGGTGAACGGAGAGGAGGTCAGGATTTGATAGGGATATCCTGCACGGCATTCTCCTCCGATCCGCCGAAGGTCTGGCTGGACAGGATAGTCGGTAACTTCGAGCTGTGGGAGATATTCTCCGAGGCGGAGCACAGCATCGTCCATAACCAGAAGCAGTTCAGGGAGCTGCTCCCGTCATACGATCTCCATTATTCGGTCCACGCACCGATATGCGACATCAATGTCGCATGCATCTACGATTCCGTCAGGAAGGCATCCATGAAGGAGACCATAGACACCATCAAGGCCGCCAACAGACTGGGTATAGACAGGGTAACCGTCCATCCCGGGCTGTCATCGATGTCCGTCCACGGCATAGAGCATAATTACATAGCGAAGGCCAAGGAGTCGATGAAAGAGCTTGACGCGGTCTCCAAAGAATACGGGGTGACAGTCTGCATAGAGAATATGCCAGACATGTATTTCTTCCTCGGTTCCAAGGCATCGGAGCTCAAGGAGATCGTATCCGGAACGGACCTCGGCATATGCTTCGATATCGGCCATGCGAACACCGCGGGGCAGATCGAAGCGATGATCGATACATTCGGAAAGAGGATCGCCAACATCCATATCCATGACAACTGCGGAAAGAAGGACGAGCACCTGACATTGGGCCAGGGCTCGATAGATTTCTCTAAGGTCCTTCCACGTCTGAAGTTCTACAAGCATGACTACGTGATAGAGTCCAAGACCTACGATTCCGCAGCGGAATCTCAGTCCATCCTGGGCCCTTGGCTGTCGTCCTGAGCATCGGCGGATTGGATGCGCTCCACTTCCTCCGGCTCCGCCTGAAGATCGTCGTCGTAGCATTCCTCGGTTATGTCGTCGGCGAATTCCGGCGCGGCGGCTTCCGCCGCAGGAACCGGCTTTCCGATCCACCGCATAGTCTTCAGGTTGCCGACCCCTTTCACGGTGTGGATAAGAAGAGGTGCGATGCAGATGAAACCGGTGACCAGGATACTCAGTATGAGTAAGGCCGAGGTGAAATCATCCATACCTGCCATCAATACTCCGGAGAAATCGGTGATCATATGGGCCATCATGCTGACGTGTATCCCGAATCTCATGAACAGGTATCCGAATACCAATCCTCCGATGATCACGGTGAACATTTTGGAAAATCCCCAGCCGTCGACATGTGCGTAAGCGAAGATGATCGCGGAGATGATCATCATGATCACTCCGATCCTGGTGACCCCGAAGCCTCCGAGGGGATACTTGTAGAAGTCCTTCTGACGCGCTATAGCGGCGATCACCATCATCGGTACTCCGAAGATGAACAGGCGGAAGCATATCTCCTCCCAGAATGCCGCCTCAGAGAATAAGAACAGGGCCTTCTCCAGCGGAAGATCCACCAACGCACTGGGAATCACTATCGGACTTCCCATCGCACTAAGGATCAGCGAGAGTGCTATCTCGATGAGCATCGTGGATCCCAACAGCAGAGAGAGCCAGAACAGAGGAGTCGCGGTCCATCTATCACGATAATTCGGTTCCTTCGGTCTGAAGGCATCCCTGGAATCGTAGATGAACACCAGGGCCGCGGAGATCAGCGCGACTGCGATGACGAACCAGTATGCCTGAAGGGCCTGACCCTTCACCATGAGACGTATGAAATCGAAAGGATAGAGGACGATGTAATCCGTCCTGTTGAACAGCCATTCGAAGGTCAGCGGGAAATCGATGACAATGAAGGCAGCGTCGATTATGAGGGCTATGACGGTGACGATGATCGCAGGTACGACAAGCAGATCGAAAAAAGGCTTGGGCTCATCTACAATATGATGCTCTGGCACATTCGCCTCTTCAGCGAAGCTCTGTCCGCATTTGATACAGAACTTATAGCCCAATGCACGGCACTTGTCGCATTCCCCGCATGACATCCTATCAGCCTAGCCTCCGGACCACTCCGTCGACGCGTTCGACTTCGATGATCGCCAACAGGCTCGATTTGTAGTTCGCGATGTCCTTTATTTCATTTGCTATGTGTTCTTCCCTTTTCTCGGAGAGAACGCCGTATGACTTCAGACTGCTGTTGACGAATTCGTCCCACTGTTTGGCCAGCCTTTCCGGGGTAGCGCCGTCGAATATGCGCTTCATCCCTTTCTTCGCTACGCCGTGCTCCTTGACGAATTCCACGACCCCTACCTCCTGGCAATATGCCTCGGTGAACTCGGAATCGTTCATGTCCAGAGGGATGCATAGCTTGTCCTGCTCGGTTACCAGGTCGATGAATGTGTACATGGCGGGAGAAGGTATCTCCACCTCCCCGAAGCGCTCCATGTGCTTCGCATAGACCATATCCAGCTCGCTGACGTCGAAGACGTCCTCGATATTGGTACGGTTCTTGAGGCATTGGATCCCCTCGATGCTTAATGCTACGCCGTACGCCTCATGTTCGGAGAATTCGCTGCGGACCCTGTCCGCTTCGGATACCAGTCCGTTGACGATCGGCAGGATATCGACCTTGCAGCCGTTCACTTCGAGGGAGATCATCTCTTGGTGCCCCTCTCGGCCACGAGGTTGGTGAGCTCGTTGGGCTCATCGATCTTCTTCAGCTCCTCGTTGGAGACCACCGCGGTGGAATTGATGTTGTCCCTCTCGTGCTTCTTCTCCACGATGAGGATGGAGAACCTGTCCATGATCCTGGACAGCTCGGAAGCGACTATCGCTCTCTCCATGACCTTCTCCTCGTCGGATCCCAGGCTCGTGAGCATCAGCGCATCCGAGCTGGTGGATACGGCCTCGAACGGGCTCTTCACCACAGGCCTTACCGTGAATCCCATCGTGGACAGCTGCTTAAGCGCGAACGAGTCCTCGAAGCTGTGGGGCTCGCGCTGTTCCTTGAGGCGCTCCTCGCTCTTGAACGTGAACGGGTCGATGGGCTCGATGATGGGCAGTCCGAGGAACTCCTCCATCCTGAGAGCGGCATCGATCATGGCACCCATCCCGGACTCGTACATCTGGATGGTACGCCTGGATACGCCTGCGGTCTCTGCGAGGACTCCCAGGCTGATGCCTCTCTCCTCCCTTGCGGACCTGAGCAGGTCGCTGTCCAATCTCACATACAGTCCGCCCGGGGCGGCGAAGATGAACGGCGGAGCCTCATCAAGGAGCAGGTCGGCCAGGGTCTCGTTGGAGACTATGGAGATGTTGAATCTGGAGTAGACGATCCCGGGCTCCAGAGCGCCGGAGCTGGACCTCTCGCCGGTGACCAGCGGTATCGCTCCCAGCGATTCGGCCAGGACCTTCATCTCGTCCGCGTTGTCCTTTGAGAACGCGTCTATGTTGCTCAGGACCTTCACGATCAGGACCTGCTGGTCCCTTCTTGCCACGATATCGAAGCAGATGCCCCTGAGCATCAGGGCGGAGGAGACGTCGAACCCAGCTTTCGCTAGAATGGCGCGAGTCGTGTTGATCAACTCCGTCCTGTCCATGCGACTAAGAGTGTTTGCGCGTCTATATATCATTATTTCACGATTTTGAGGGGGCGTGGCCCCCTCTGTTGGATGGGGTCCTCAGAGTCCGCTGTACTCGGACAGTTTCTCCCTGGACTTGGGTCCGAACTTGTCGATAGATTTCTCGAAGTCCTCCATGCTGACCTTGCAGGCTGCAATCTCCTCGTCGGTGGGCACCTTGCCGCTGGCGACAAGCCTCCTGACCGCGTTCATGGTCGCTTCGTTGCATATGGCGGAGATATCCGCACCGGTGCAGCCCTCGGTCCTCTGTGCCAGATCATCGAGTTTGACATCATCGGCCAAGGGTCTTCCCCTGGTGTGGATGCCGAAGATGGATTCTCTGGATGCCTGGTCCGGAGGCGCGATGAAGATCGATTTGTCGAATCTTCCCGGTCTGAGTAGGGCGGGATCCATGATGTCCGGTCTGTTGGTCGCGGCTATAACGACGACGTCGCTCAGGCCCTCAAGACCGTCCATCTCCGTGAGCATCTGGGATATGACCCTCTCGGTGACGTTGCTGTCCCCTCCGGTGCCCCTCTCGGGCGCTATGGAGTCTATCTCGTCCATGAATATCACGCAGGGCGATGCCTGCCTGGCCTTCCTGAAGGTCTCCCTGACGGCCTTCTCGGATTCCCCGACCCATTTGTTCAGGAACTCCGGCCCCTTGACGGAGATGAAGTTCGCTTCCGATTCGGTCGCGACAGCCTTTGCGAGCAGGGTCTTACCGGTTCCCGGAGGTCCGTAGAGCAGTATGCCCTTCGGAGGTCTGGCGTTCATGTGCTCGAAGACCTTACCGAACTTCAGGGGCCATTCCACGGCCTCCTTCAGCTCCTGTTTCGCGGTCTCCAGCGCACCGATGTCCTCCCACTTCACGTTGGGCTTCTCGATGAGCACCTCCCTCATGGTTGAGGGCTGCATGTCCTTCAGGGCGTTCTTGAAGTCGTCCTTGGTGACCTGGATGTTGTTGAGCACCTCCCTCGGGATCTCCTCGGCCTCGAGGTCCACATCAGGCAGCACCCTTCTGAGGGCGGCCATAGCGGCCTCCTTGGTCAAAGCGGACAGGTCCGCACCCGCGTATCCGTGGGTCTTGTCCGCCAGCCAGTTAAGGTCGACATCATCGTTGAGAGGCATTCCCCTGGTGTGGATCTGCAGGATCTCGTACCTTCCGTCCCTGTCCGGGATTCCGATCTCGATCTCCCTGTCGAACCTTCCGGGCCTTCTCAGAGCCTCGTCAATGGCGTTGGGCCTGTTGGTGGCACCGATGACGACGACCTTTCCTCTGGAGTTCAGTCCGTCCATCAGCGAAAGGAGCTGTGCGACGATACGCCTCTCCTCCTCGCCGCTGACCTCGTCCCTCTTGGGGGCGATGGAATCGATCTCGTCGATGAATATGATGCTGGGAGCGTTCTCCTCGGCCTCTTTGAAGATCTCCCTCAGCTTGCCCTCGGACTCTCCGTAGAACTTGCTGACGATCTCAGGCCCTCCGATGGTGATGAAGTTGCTGCTCGTCTCACCCGCAACGGCCTTGGCCAGCATGGTCTTACCCGTTCCCGGCGGTCCGTGGAGGAGCACTCCTTTGGGAGCCTCGACGCCCAGCCTCTTGAAGAGCTCCGGATGCCTTAGCGGGAGCTCGACCATCTCCCTGATCTTCCTCACCGCGTCGCCGAGTCCTCCGATATCATCGTAGGATACCTTCGGCACATCGCCGTTCGCGGCCGGCTTATCGGAGATCTTAACCTGAGTGCCAGATGACATTATCGCTGCGTCCCCTGTGGGCGAGAACGAGGTGACGACCATGTCCATCTTGTTACCCATGATGTTGAGTGTGATCGCATCTCCTTTTGACAGCGCTCTTCCTTCAAGGACCTGCCTGAGGTAATCCTCTCCGCCCTGCAGCCTGAGCTGGTCGGAGGGTGCGAAGGTTATCTTCTCGGCGTTCTTGGCGTTGATCTTCTTCACCGCCACACGCTCGTCGATGGACACTCCCGCGTTGCGCCTGGTGGAACCGTCGATACGGATGATTCCCCTGTTGGCATCCTCCGGGTCACCCATCAGCACCTTGACCGCGGTCTTCTTGGAACCGTCTATCTGGACTATGTCCCCGACCCTGATGCCGAGGATGTTCATGAGCTCCGGGTCCATCCTGGCGATTCCCTTTCCGGTCTCGCCGGCCCTCAGCTCCGCAACCTTGATCGCTTTCTCGTTAACCATTCTCAAGCCTCCTTGTTCTCATTGATCATCTCGTCCAAGTCCCTGTAGAGCTCCTTCCTTCTGGCAGGATCCTCCACACTGTGTATGTAGCAGTTGATCGCGTTCATGACCGAGTTCCTCTCGTTCAGGAGTTCCGCGCGCTCCCTGTCCAATTCGTCTATCCTGTAATCCAAATCCTTCAGGCGTTCGTAGGCCGTCTCGATATCGACCATCTTCTCGGTGTTCTCTTCGATGCCGCCCTTCGATATCAGGCGGGCGGAGAACATGTTGTCGTGCAGGTCGATCATCAGCGTGAACTGCTGGTTCGGCACGTATACCGTTCTCTTGGGACCCATGGAACTCTCTTCGGGATAGCTCATCAGCAAACCGGTCTGTTCCATAAGTGCTAGATTCTTCATTATCGCCTGTTGGCTGATACCGAGTTCCTTGGAGAGCTGGAGCGGATAGCTCGGTTCCCTCGTGAGGTATTCGAGTATCCTCCTTCTCGTCGGGTTCTCGATTATCGAAAGCAGCTCGTCGATGTCGTTCATTTGGATCACTCAGTTGTTAACCGTTGGTTCAGTAGTTGTAAGTAGATATGAACTTCTATAAAAAACTATTTGAAAAGACTAAGATTATCCCGCAGGAACGCCCTACTTAGGGTTATTATATTCAAGTAAACTACTCGAAAGCGATGAAAGGGGAACTAGCCGACGATTATGTCATCGTCAGGGACCAGACCGAAGGCAATCAGCTCTACGGCAAGGGGAACTACGGCTACCCGCGCAGCGGGGGAGGAGTGGACCTCGATATGCTGGAAGCGTGCCTCCTCGTCGAGCTCGGGAAGCTCGAGATCACCGACAAGGGTAGGAAGATGTCCTTCGAGGACATATTCAAGCTCTCATCGGAGATAATCGAAGGTTTCGACATCCTTTACATCGTATACAGGGACATCAGGCTCGGAAGGGGACTGGTGGTCAAGCAGGAGACCGGCAATTACGATCTCTCGGTCTTCGGTGCAGGGAAGAGGCAGTCCAACTCCCGCCCGACCTACATGCTGAGAGCGGTCTCCGAGAGGAGCATCCTCGACGCGTCCGATTCATTCGAGGGCACGGTCGAGACCAACGAGAGGAGGAAGAACCTGCTCTACGGGGTCGTCGACGAAGAGGGGGATGTCACTTACTATAAGCTCCATGTTAAGGACCCTGCGGGGAAGGTGTTCCCCAACGATGTCAAGGGAAGCGCCGAAGGTGTCCTTGTCAGCGACAGGGTGTTCATTTTTGAGAAGAGCCAGTGCGCATTCCTCCATGATTACGGATTCTTCGGCAAGCTGATCAACGGCATCTACCAGCTATCATTGGTGGAGGCATGCTATCTGGTCGGCAAGGGCCGTCTGACAGTGAAGGACCAGGAAGGGAAGGAGATGGACTACGACGGCCTGTTCGAATACGGTTTCAACGAGCAGGACGAGTTCGAGAACCGCCTGAAGGTATACACTGATCTGAGGGAGAGGGGATTGGTCATCAAGGCCGGATTCAAGTTCGGTACCCATTTCAGGGTGTATCAGGACGATCCGGACAACTGTCACGCCAGATTCCTGGTGCATGCGGTGCCTTATGAGGTAACGAAGATGTGGCCCGACATCTCCAGGACCGTGAGATTATCCGGCGGTGTGAAGAAGGAGATCCTCTTCGCGATGGTGGACGGGAACAAGATCCATTATCTCGAGTTCGAGTGGTACAAGCCCGGTCTCATTCCTGGGAAATGATGGCAAAAATCAAAAGTGCCAGATAATGAAAAAGAACAGAGGGGTGTCCCTCTGTGTTTGTATTCATTCCTCCTTATCGGTGGACATAGCCGCCTTTGCCTTGCCGAGGGCCTTCGAGATCCAGAAGGTCATGATGACTGCAAGAACGGTGACTATGATCGCGTAGACGAGACTTGCCCAGATGGATCCGTCATCCTCGGGGAAGATCATCGCGATCGCGGCCTTGATCGTCTCGTTCCAAGCCAGTGCTGCAACGAGTCCGAATGCGGCCGTGATAAGGGCGGCGAATGTCTCAAGAAGCTGAACTTTGAGCTCTCCTGCCATGACCCTTGAATCGGCCAGTCCGTTTTTAAAAATTGTGAGAAAAAGAGTGCCGGACAGGGAAGCGCCCTTGCGGGCGTTCCCATCCGGCCTTTGGGTTTCAGAGCTGGATCTCGATACCGAGCTTCTCGGTGAGCTCCTTGTACCTGTTCCTGATGGTGACCTCGGTCACACCGGCCACATCCGCGACCTCCCTCTGGGTCCTGCGCTCGTTGCACATGATGGAGGAGATGTAGATCGCTGCGGCGGCCACACCGGTGGGTCCCCTTCCGGAGGTGAGCTCCTTCTCAGAGGCGTCCTTCAGGATCTCGGCGGCCTTTGCCTGGACCTCTCCGCTTAGCTTCAGCTCGGAGCAGAACCTCTGGACGTAGTCCTGGGGCTTGGTGGGCATCAGCTTCAGCTTCAGCTCGCGGGTCATGAAACGGTAGGTCCTTCCGATCTCCTTCCTGCCGACACGGCTGGAGTTCCCGACCTCGTCGAGGGTCCTGGGTACACCGCACTGCCTGCATGCCGCGTAGAGCGATGCTGCGACGACGCCCTCGATGGACCTTCCTCTGATGAGGTTCTTGTTGACCGCTTTCCTGTAGATCATGGCGGCGGTCTCCCTGACGTTCCTGGGAAGTCCCATGGCGGATGCCATCCTGTCCAGCTCGGACAGTGCGAACGCCAGGTTCCTCTCGGTAGCGTTGGATACACGGATCCTTCTCTGCCATTTCCTGAGCCTGTAGAGCTGCGCCCTGTTCCTGGTAGGGATGCTCTTTCCGTAGGAGTCCTTGTTCTTCCAGGAGATCTCGGTGGACAGTCCCTTGTCGTGGATGGTGTAGGTCATAGGGGCTCCAGTACGGGCCCTCTTCTCTCCCTGCTCCACATCGAATGCCCTCCACTCGGGTCCCTGGTCGATGAACTGGTCGTCCAGGACCAGTCCGCAGTCCTCGCAGAGCAGCTCTCCGCGCTCGTAGTCGCGGACCAGGTGGTGGCTTCCGCACTCAGGACATACTTCGATTTCTTCTGCTCCTTCCTTTGTCTTTACCATTCTTGTTTCCCCCTCTGGTATAAAGGTCGGTTTCACGGATTGTTTCGGTTGGTGCGAGTCTCGGTTCGATCGATGCGTATGGGCTCGATACCGGACCGAACACTCTTTTGACTACCCCGATCTTGTTCTCGCGGGAGTCAAAGACGATGTCTCCGATCTCAGGGGTCTTGGAGCATTGGGCGATGATTCTTCCGTCCGTAGTAATCTCCTTTGCTTTCCCCAGAAAATCCATAGTCTATCGCCACTTTTGGGTCAATCCTAACTATGTGATGGTTATACACATTTATTATTTAAAGAATTGGGTATTCTTTATATGATAGCAGTTTTTTCTTCGTTTTTATGATATTTAAGTACAATTAGTCTTCAAAATATTGGCTGGATGTATAATCCTTGGATGTAACATTGCATAATTAGCGCCAGTAACATTGGCCTTTTACCCATCCAATACGGAGGTCCGCAAGGCGCCGGATGCGGATCGGTTCCGTACCTGTCACCAGAGACGCAGGGACGCATCGGAGCGAGGACCCCAACCCCTCTTCCGGTTTTAGGTGTGAAAAGCACTAACTAGAATTTTTGTAGGTTGTAATACAGCCGTTCGATTCTGAGGATCCGATGGAAAAATTCTGATAAGGTGCAGAGCCATCTTTTGTGTGTTGAATACAAGGGAGGTGGCCTGCATCCATACAAAGCAGACCAAGATAGATAAGGGTCACGGTAACGAAGTTAGATCATATTTGGGTGGACTTCCGGATTGGGAATTGATGAGAATCGTGGGTGTTGGCGAGCCCTGGTCGCTGGTCACGACCACGGTCGTGACCTTTGACCCGATCCATGACAATAGGTCCAAGGGACAGATCATATTGGACATGGATGTGAGACGCGGTCGGATGTGGCCCTGCCCTATTTGCGGGGCGATGTGCAGACCGTACAAGTACGAGAGCAGGAAGTACCGGACGATACCGATCATGAACCATCAGACATGGCTGGTTGTGAGGGTGCCTGTGCTAAGATGTGATATCTGCAAATCATATCCTCAGGTGACCGTACCTTGGGCAAGGCCCAAAGTAGGGTACACCATCGAACTGGAGCGGGAGATTTTCAGGAACCTGGACGACCGTTCCATATTGTCCACGGCAGAATACATGGACATTGGCGATTGGGTCGTATCCGATGTGGTGATGTACAGGGTGGAGGAAGCTCTGAAGAAGTTGGATCTTTCAAAGGTCCACATGATATTCGTCGATGAAACCTCCTTCAAGAAAGGCCATCACTATGTGACTGTGTTTTGCGACCAGGACAGGAGGATCATCTTCATGTGCGAGGGGAAGGACTCCGGAACAGTGGATGATTTCAGGATCTGGCTGGAGGATCATGGTGGAAAGGCCGAGAACATCAGGGTCGTGAGCTGCGATATGGGCTTGGCGTATCCGGCTGGAGTGAAACGCAATTTCCCGCAGGCGAAGATAGTCTTCGACAAGTTCCACGTGGTGAAACTGGTGACTGAAGCCTTCGACAGATTCTACAGACGTGTGGCCGAAGAGAACGAAGGGGTGGCGAAGGCCAGATTTGTAATCTATAGGCACATCAACGATTTCACCGACAAACAGAGGAACATGTTCGATTGGATAACCAGTTCCTGCAAGGAACTGGCCGAAGCGTACAGGATGAAAGAGGTGATCTTCCACATGTACGATTTCGGCAGCAAGGATGCTGCCGAACATTACTTCGACGTGTGGCATGACTATGTGATGTCGGCAGGTCCTCCTGAATTGAAGACTGCTGCCAGATCACTGATGGAAAGGAAGGAGCAGATCCTGATGTGGTACGACCATGAAGTGAACAACGGTTTCAGCGAGGGGATGAACTCCCTGATCCAGACGACCAAGCGTGTGGGGAGAGGATACGGGAACGTCCGGAACTTCATCTACATGTGCTATCTCAAGAACGGGCATCTAAACATAAGGTTCCGAGGCAGGAGGATTCCAATCCGCGAGCCGAAGGCGAGACGGTCAATAGGAGCCTAAGGAGCGCAGCGACGAACGGCTCCGCCCTTCCTTTTTTGAGTAGGTGAAGGCCGTAGGCCGAGCCTACTCAAACAGTTGTACCAGTTTGGTTCATAGGTCAATTGTCATTGACTTTCACACCTATTCCCGGAATAACC
>Ga0310690_10007088_pt1 | contig 14532 bp, 8 predicted proteins | sample AusTroGonzalo_MG_2_FD_207661 | JGI IMG/M metagenome (GOLD analysis project Ga0310690, IMG submission 207661) | Bovine rumen microbial communities from tropical cattle in Woodstock, Queensland, Australia - Gonzalo_04 (v2) (version 2) | ecosystem: Host-associated > Mammals > Digestive system >...
AAGATGCTCCGAGTCTGTCAGGTATAACCCGAGAGTAGGTTCATCCAATATATAGATATTATCTTTATTTCTGCTTTTTCCCAATTCTTTTGCCAGTTTAATCCTTTGGGCCTCTCCTCCGGATATCGTGGTAGTCTTTTGTCCCAATTTTATATATCCCATGCCTACTTTATCAAGCAAACATACAATCTGATATATTTTAGGAACGTCTTTAAAGAATCCACATGCTTCCTTTACGGTCATCTCAAGCACTTCGGCAATATTTTTATTATGATACTTAACTTCAAGCACTTCCTCTATATATCCGGTTCCATGGCACCTGTCACAGGTCATATTGATATCACCAAAGCCAACGTTATAAACCAGGGATCCCTGTCCTTTGCAAACCGGGCAAGCCCCTTCAGCATTTAAACTGAAAAAGCTCATATCAAACCCAAAATCTTTTGCGTCCTCTGTCTGGGCAAATATTTTTCGAATGACGTCAAAAACACCGGTATATGTAGCAATATTCGATGTTTTCGCTCGTCCGATCGGTTGTTGATTGATGACGTAACACTTATTTATATATTCCGTTCCATGAATCTCCACATCATCAAGTTCTCTTGGATAGTCATAAATATCTTCATCCTCATTCTGTATGACACGATTTCGAATAAGCATTTTTAATTTGGGAACAAGTGTATGTGCTATCAAACTTGATTTTCCGCTGCCTGAAACACCCGCAAAGCCTACCATCTTATATAGCGGAATCGACAATGACACGTTTTTTAAGTTATGAATTTTTGCACCACATATACGAAGTCTCTCATCGTAATGTAATGCTGGGGCATTTTTCGTCTGATGCTTATAATTTTCAATAAAATACTTTCTATCCTTCAAATATTTAGCTATAACTGAATCTTCACAGTTTAAAAAATCCTTATATTCGCCCTGAAAAATCAATTCGCCGCCCTCGGTTCCGGCTCCCGGTCCGATTTCAACAATATAATCCGCAATCGAAATGATACTTTCATCATGCTCTACCACAATAACTGTATTCCCCGCAGACACGATATTTTTCAAAACCTCAATCAGTTTTTCCTTCTCTCTTTCATGCAATCCTGTTGATGGTTCATCAAATATAAATGTCAATGAATCAAAATCAGACATAATGAATGCACTAATACAAAGTCTCTGCAACTCTCCTCCCGACAAAGTCGGAATCGGTCTTGACATTGACAAATGGCCAAGTCCAAGCATGACCAGATACTTAATTCTCAATCTGATCGCATTTACGATCTTTTTGTTTTTTTCATCATCTGCGCTTAATAAAAATCTGTCCAGCTCATTCAGAGACATATTGCTCACTTCTGCAAATGTTCGATCCTGCAATCTGGTATGTGACGCAATCTGATTCAATCCAACACCATGACATCGCGGACATATTATCTTTTTCCCATATTCTCCCGTTATAATATCTATTTGACGTGAACTTAATAAATTGTATTTCGAAGCATTCATAATTAAAGGCATAATACCCGGAAAACTTTCTTTTCGATCACCGTACTTTAATTTTTGCAATTGCTCATCTGTTAACTCACCGAGTGTCTGCGAAGGAAACAGTCCGTTTTGTTCCAGAAAAGCCCTATACTTTTTCTGTGATTTGCCTCTATCCAAAAAGCCGAGTAATAACGAGTTTAATTTAGCATTACTGTCTTCAAATATTTTTTTCTCATCAAATACCTTTTTTTCACCTGTGCCCAAACAATGCAGGCACATACCATTGGGTGAATTCTTCTGAAACATATCTACGGACAATGGTTTGCCGTCATCATATTCAGGATCGGTAACTCCGCTTACCGAAAACAAAGAAGCCAAAGCATTTGTTAATCTTGTTTTGGTTCCGACCGTGCTTAAGGGATTGCTTTGCCTGATTATCCGTTGTTCCACTCCGATCGTCGGAGACAGACCTTCGATGCGTTCAAAATCATTACTTGTCTCCAACGAAAACTGAGATTCGGTTATGGATAAATATTTTCTCTTTCCTTCTTCATATAAAACATCAAATGCGAAACTGGATTTTCCGCTTCCGGAAACACCGGTGATCGCCGTTAATTTTCCTTTAGGTATACAAATATCAATGTTTTTAAGATTATGTTTCTTAACCCCATATGCCTTTATATAGTTTCCCATTCTTTCCGGTATGATGTTACTAAAACATCACTTGTTCCTTCCTTTTTAATGTGACTCTAATATATTCAAACGTAAAAGCCTTTTGAAATTCTCCAGGTTGAGAACAATTTGTTGTCTTCGACTGAAAGAGTCATAAACTCCCTCCTGTGTTTCATTTTCTGTCTTGTCTGCCTTTTATTTGATTTCTGTTATCCGGGAAACCAGATAAAGCGGAATATTGGTCATCCATTCCTGCTTGCGGTATCCGGACATGGAAACACGGATGGCCACTGCTTCCGGATACTGCTCGCCGAACAGTTTCAGTGATTTTGCTTTCAGGTTTTCTTCCGCCTTGACTTCAATACCGCAAACTGTATCATCCACTTGGGTCAGGAAGTCCACCTCCTGCTGGGAGCTTTCCGGATGATAGTAATAGATTTTGTTGTGGTGAAAACTGATCATTTCCTGTAAAACATATTGCTCTGTAAAAGCTCCTTTGTACTCCTGAAAGATATTGTTTCCGATAAGGATCTGACTAGCCGGTGCTTCGGAAATTGCTCCCATCAATCCACAATCCAGGTAGTACAGTTTAAACGCTTCCGGCTCTTCATAAAACTTTAAAGGAATGGTTGCTTTTGTCACTCTGGGGATTCTGTGTACCAGCCCAGCATCAATCAGCCATTGAAGTGCAAGTTCAAAGTCTTTTGCACGGGCACCTTTCTGAATATGACCGTAAACAAATTTTTTGTTTTCCTTAGACAGCTGAGAAGCAATCGAATCCAGAACCTGATGTATACGGATCGCCGTACGGGCATCTGTGTGTTTGGAAATATCGTCGTTATAGTCATGAAGGATCTGTTTCTGAATTTCACGCACCTTCATGACGCTTTGATCTGTAATATAGGAATGCACAACTTCCGGCATGCCGCCTGTGTAATAATACTGTCTTAGGAGTTCAATCCATTTATCACTGATTGCCGTCAGCTCCGTCAGGTTTCCCTGCTTCAGGAGGTTATACGCGGTACTTCCTTCAAGCGCAAGAACGAATTCCTTAAAACTCATCGGAAACAAAGTCAGTTCATTGACTTTGCCAACAGGATAAGAGTGTTCTCCCCGGATTTTAATTCCGAGAAGAGAACCGGCAGCACAGATATGATAATCAGGGGCATCTTCACAGAAATATTTCAGTGCTTGAAGAGCCCGAGGAACTTCCTGTATTTCGTCCAGAATGATCAGCGTTCTGCCCGGGTAAATATCTTTCCCGGTAATTGCGCTGATACCGCGGATAATCCTTGCCGTATCAAAATCCTGCTCAAAAAGGGATAAAGCCGCCGGGCTTTTATCACAGTTCAGCGTTGCTGTATCCTCGTATTCTCGCATGCCAAACTCATGTAACAGTCTTGTTTTTCCGACCTGTCTGGCACCTTTCAAAATAAGTGGTTTCCTGTCTGAACGTTTTTTCCATGCGACAAGGTCATTCAGCAATTCCCTTTCCAGATAAGCCATTTCATCACTCCACTTCGGTCATTCACACTTTTTCTGATGAAATTATGTGTATAATTCACATAAAATCTGATGAATATTTCACTCATTTCACATTTTTTAGGACGAATATATATTACATGATCCGTGTCAGTCATGTCAAGTGACCAGATTGTCAAAGATCACATAAAAAAGCTGCCTGTGTGACAGCCTCCTTTGTAAGCAGAACCCTTGTACCCTTACTGGTACCCTTATCAGATTATAACGTTTAGTAAAATAATAGTACCTCTGATCACAGAATAGAATTAAATTATAATGTTTCGCTGCAGATTAGCATATGGGAGACTAGTTCAAATCCCGGCTTCTCCGCTTAAAGATTCCCGCGAGCAAGATGAAACAACGCTCGCGGGATTTTCTTTTACCAAATTTATCTGTTGGTCCGTGTCGGCCCGTGTAGACGCTTGTCGGTTTCTATGGCTAACACTATGGCTAACAAAAAAGAGGCGGACACAGCTTTGAAATGAACCGGACATTCTGAAAATGGTGAATGTCCGGATTTTGATACCTATCCCGGCGGGACCGCGGATAGGTGGAAGCCAGCAGTTCCTGCTTCCTGCGGCATGACTATTTGCTTTATAATTCAATCATCAAGCGATTCCATCCTGAGGAATTTCTGAAGAGAAAGATGATGTACCGTGCTTGTGGAATAATCAAAATCATCATTTGTTATGAGTATTTTTTTCTGCTTTGATCCAGGATGTTGAAAAGAGCGAATTCCCGTTCATAGGTACTTTCTTCCGCAACGGAATAGGTCACCTGAACAAGATACTCCTTGCCGTTTTTCTGAGCAAGAAAATCAATTTCACGGTTGTTTTTTGTAAATACAGAAACTTACTGAAAATTTTGCAGGAAGTCAAACAAACTTTTCATTTAAAGTGAAAAGTTTGCATTACCATGCGCAAACTTTTCACCCTTACCAAATTAAAATATTTGACGTATTTTGAACAAACCCAAAGTCAGGTTTCTGACGGATGCGGATAACCGATGATGTCTCCGGCTGATGAACCGGAGACATCCGTTGCAAGCAGCATGCAGGGTTTTTCTTTTCATCAGTTCCATCTTATGGTATGATAACAGAAACAGATAAAAATACCCCATAGCATTTTCCAGGAACAGAAAAAACAGCGGAGGAATCCTTCATGAGAAGAATTGACGAGCTGGATCTGATTACGATCGACGGCGTGCCGTGCTGCCACGGCCACGTCCTGCCGTTCGGTGCATCCCTCCTGACCAACGGCGGCATTAATTTTTCCATTAACACCGCGGACGCGGAAGGGTGTGAGCTTCAGCTGTACCATCACGGGCAGGTGAAGCCCTACGCGAATCTCATGCTTCCGGAAAGCTACAGGACCGGCAACAACTATTCTATCATCATCTACGGGCAGGATCCGGAAGACCTGGAATACACCTACCGATTTTTCGGACGGATGGATCCGGAAAACGGATACCGGTTTGACCCGAAGATTCCGCTGCTGGATCCCTACGCCAAGCTGATCTCCGGCAGGGAAACCTGGGGAGAGCGGAGCCGGAAAAACCGGCCGATGCGTTCCCGGGTGCTGATGGAGGATTTTCCCTGGCAGGGAGACCGTCCGCTGGAAACACCTTTTGAGGACCTGATCATCTATGAAATGCACGTGCGGGGACTGACCAACGATCCCTCCAGCCCGGCAAAGCACAAGGGCACATTCAGCGGCGTCGTCGAGATGATTCCGTATTTCAAGGAACTGGGAATCAACTGCATCGAGCTGCTGCCGGTGTTTGAGTTTGACGAACTGCAGAATTCCAGGAAATACAAGGGGAAGCCCCTGTGCAATTACTGGGGTTACTCTACGGTCAGCTTCTTCGCCCCCAAATCCGGCTACGCTGCATCCGGCCCCCTGGGTATGGCCGCGGACGAAATGAAGAATATGGTCAAGCAGCTTCACCGCAACGGGATCGAGGTGATCCTGGACGTGGTATTCAACCACACGGCGGAGGAAGGCAGCGGAGGCCCTACGCTGAATTACCGGGGAATCGACAACCGCACCTACTACCACCTGGACAGCAAGGGCAATTATATTGACTACAGCGGCTGCGGGAATACCGTCAACTGCAACAACGCCGTCGTGCGCCAGCATATCATCGACAGCCTGCGGTACTGGGTTTCCGAATACCATGTGGACGGTTTCCGCTTCGACGAGGCGCCCATTCTGTCCCGGGATTCCGACGGGAAGCCCATGCAGAACCCGCCGCTGCTGGAGTCGCTGGCCCATGACTCGATCCTCGCCACGAGCAAGCTGATTGCGGAAGCCTGGGACGCTGCCGGCCTGTACCAGCAGGGGACCTTCCCGGCGCCGGAGAAGTGGGCCGAATGGAACGGGAGGTTCAGGGACTGCGTCCGCCATTTTATCAAGAGCGACGATTACGCCGGGCCGGAACTGATCAAGCGCATCCAGGGTTCCCCGGATATCTATTCGGACAAGACGGCACACGCGACCCTGAATTTTGTCACATGCCACGACGGGTTTACCCTGAACGACCTGGTGTCCTACAACCAGAAGCATAATGAAGCAAACGGCGAGGAAAACCGGGACGGCGTGAACGACAACGCCAGCTGGAACTGCGGCACGGAAGGGGAAACGGACGATCCGGAGACGGAGGCGCTGCGGAACCGGCAGGTGAAAAACGCCTTCACGCTCCTCATGTTCAGCCGCGGCACGCCGATGATGCTGGCCGGGGACGAAATCCGCAATTCCCAGGGCGGCAACAACAACGCCTACTGCCAGGACAGCCCCCTTTCCTGGATTAACTGGGAAAATAAAGAGAGCCACGCCGACGTATTCGAATATTTCAAAAAACTGATCCATTTCCGCAGGGAGCATCCCGTGCTGCGGCGGAAGAATTACTACACCGGACATAACGCCAGCGGGTATCCGGAGCTCTCCTTCCACGGGGAGAAGGCCTGGCAGCTGAATATGTGGGAGCCTTTCCGCACCTTCGGCTTTATGTACGCAGAACCGGACAAGGACTTCCATACCGGGAAGGACTGCTTCATCTACTGCGGCGTCAACGCGCACTGGGAGGAAAGAGGACTGGAACTGCCCATCCTGCCGGAAGGCATGCGGTGGAGGATCCTCGCGGATTCCGCCAACCCGGAGAATGAGGGCCGGGAGGCGGAAGGCAGCGTCCTCCGCATGACTCCGCGCAGCACGGCCGTCCTGGTCGGAAGCAGGTAAAGGAGAAAAACCGAATAAAGACACAGGTACGGACAAATTTATGATATAATCTTCCCGTTAACGCGGAAACAGACGTCCGCGATGGAAAGGAGAACGGAAGAAGATGAAGAAATGGATTGCGCTGCTGATGACCCTGTGCCTGCTGGCAGCCGCGGTTCCGGCCCTGGGCGAGGATTTATCCGGAAACTGGTATATGACGCTGGCGGATGTCAGCATGGGCTCCCTGGTATTGAGTGCCGACGGCACGGCTGTATTTGACCTGATGGGGCAGGGAGGAACCGGCACCTGGACACCCGGAGAGGGAAAGGTTACGGTCACCATCGACGGGGATTCCCTGGATTTCATTTATGCGGACGGAGCGCTGACCGCCGCGGTTTTCCCGGTGCCCATGGTTCGCGAAGAGGGCAAAGTCAGCTTTGACCTGCTGAACCAGGTGATGGTCGGCGAAACCCCTGAGCTGCCGGAAGGCATGACACAGGAGGACCTGACGGCGATCGGCCTGAATTTCATGGCAGAATACCAGAAGCTGCTGGAGGGAGCAAACGGCACCGAAACCACTACGGAAGCCGCCCCGGAAAGCACTGTTGAAACGCCTGTGACCGGCGAAGGCGAACTTGTGACGGAAGACGCGCCGCTGGTGGTTTCCAGGCTGAGCGAAAACTTCATGGTGCTGCAGATCTACGGCAGCCTGAAGGGATACTACTACGCGAAGATCCAGAACAATACGGAAACGCCTTACTATGTAAACGGCGGAACCTTCGTGCTGACGGACGCCGAAGGCAATGAGGCAGGCGACGTGCAGAAGTACCCGAACTCCCGCGGATCCCGCTACCTGGAGCCCGGTGAAGTCTCCTTCATCAGCTTCCGGGTGGACATTCCGGAAGGCCTTGAGAACCCCGGATACAAGGCGGACATCGTGGCGGAGCCGGACAGCTATGCCAGCAAGGATTACGCGATTGCCGTGACCGGCACCGAAATCGCAACAGACCGTTACGGCAACCCGATCATGAAGGTTGCGGTAACCAACACCTCCGACGAATTCGTTCCCGGCATCACCACGATCATCGCGCTGGAAGACGCGGAAGGCAAAGTGATCTGGCTGCGGGAGGAAGCCCTTTTCAACTATGAACTGGGCCCGAACAGCACGATCAAGCTGACCGGCAGCATCGACAGCGACGCGCTGGCGTATTTCGAAGCCAACGGCATTGTCCCGACAACCGTGGAAGCCTTCGCATACGCGGAAATCGACGACTGAGACACCAAGCGTTCCGGGCGGCAGGACGGGAATCCTGCCGCCCGTTTCTATTGACTTTTTTGGAAGATTTGAATATCTTGAAGCCGAAGAAACGGAGGAAAACAGGATTGGTTTTTGTGATTGGCGGGGTGAACATGGATATTGCCGGTACCCCGGATACGGAGCTGCGGACCGGGGACTCCAACCCGGGGCATGTAACCCTGTCCCCGGGAGGGGTCGGGCGGAATATCGCGGAGAACCTGCGGAGGCTCGGGCGGGAGGTTTCCCTGGTGACGGTGCTGGGCGGGGATGCGTATGCGGACATCATCCGGGAACACTGCCGCAATATCGGGATTGACCTGCACTGCAGCATTTCGGACCCGATGGGCCGGACGAGTACGTATCTGTGCCTGAACGAGCAGAACGGGGACCTGCACGCAGCGGTTTCCGACATGGCTATCTGCGAAGAACTGATCCCGGAAAAACTCTCGCCGGTGATGCCGAAAATCAACCGGGGCGATTTCCTGATCGTGGACGCAAACCTGCCGGAAAGAACCCTGGCATGGATCGCGGAAAATGTGAAAATTCCCGTGGCGGCGGATCCCGTTTCCGTGGCGAAGGCCGCACGGCTCCGGCCGATCCTGCACCGGCTGGCATTCCTGAAACCCAACCTGCAGGAGGCGGAAATCCTGGCCGGGATTGAACCGGGAGGATACGCCTCCTATACGCGGATTTCCGACGCGCTGCACGCGCGGGGCGTATCCCGGGTATTCCTCTCCCTCGGCGCCCAGGGCGTATGGGCGGACGACGGAACGGAAGGCGCGCTGCTGAACTGTGTTCCCGGTGCTATCGTGAATACAAGCGGATGCGGGGACGCTTTTGTGGCCGCGGCCGCGGATGCTTTTCTCCGGGGAATGGGCACAATGGACTGTGCCCGGCGGGGACTGGCCGCGGCAGCCATCTGTGCGGAGGATCCCGCTGCGGTCAGCCCGCGGATGAGCGAAGAAGAGATTGAACTGAGACTATAAAAACAAAGGAGCGGATTGGAATGAATTCCCTGGAAAAATATCTTGCCGTAGCACCGGAAGTAAAGGAAGCCCTGATTAACAGGCGCCCCGTGGTTGCGCTGGAATCCACGATCATTTCCCACGGCATGCCCTATCCCCAGAATGTGGAGACGGCCATGAATGTTGAAAGCATTATCCGGGAGAACGGAGCAGTGCCGGCGACGATCGCAATCCTGCAGGGGAAACTGACCGTCGGCTGCACGGCTGAGCAGATCGAATACCTGGGAAAGAAGGGGCTCGCGGTAACAAAGGCCAGCCGGCGCGACCTGCCGGTACTGCTGAGCCGGGGAGAAGACGGAGCGACGACCGTGACGACGACCATGATCGGCGCGGCAATGGCCGGGATCAAGGTATTTGCCACGGGAGGAATCGGCGGGGTGCACCGGGGAGCGGAAACCACGATGGACATTTCCGCCGACCTGGAGGAACTGGCGGAAACGCCGGTGATGGTCGTGTGCGCCGGCGCCAAGAGCATCCTGGACCTGGGATTGACGCTGGAATACCTGGAGACACACGGGGTTCCGGTGATCGGATACGGCACGGAAGAGCTGCCGGCTTTCTATACCCGGACATCCGGGTTTAAAGTGGACTACCGGATGGACACTCCGAAGGAGATCGCGGACGCTTTCCGGGTCAAGCTGCAGTGCGGCCTGCGCGGCGGCATGCTGGTGACCAATCCGATTCCGGAAGAGTACTCCATGGATCCGGACTATATCAATGAAAATATCAACGCGGCCATCGAAGAATGCAACCGGCTCGGCATCCACGGGAAGCAGACGACGCCGTACCTGCTGGACAAGATCCAGAAGCTGACCGGAGGGAACTCCCTGAAGGCAAACATCCAGCTGGTCTACAACAACGCGCGGCTGGGCGCGAAGATTGCCGCGGAACTGTGACAGGGAAGGAAGCATGGAATACACCGTAACTGCGGAAGAAGCCGGGAGGAAGATCCGGGACATCCTGCGGCGCAGCATGGGCGTCAGCTATACGGCCATGAAGAGCGCCAAGTGGAACGGCCGCATCTTCCTGAACGGGGAAAGTGTATATACGGACACACCGGTACAGGCGGGGGATACGGTATGCATTGAATGGGCGGAGGAAACGCCGGCATACCGCCCCCGCCGGTTTGATCTGCCCCTGGAGATCCCGTGGGAGGACGAGCACCTGCTGGCAGTGGTGAAACCCGCGCCGCTGGCAAGCCAGAGCAGCCGGAACCATCCGGACGACAGCCTGGAGAACGCGCTGTATACCCGCTTCGGATGCCCGGAGGATTTTGTATACCGGCCGGTGAACCGGCTGGACAAGGGAACAAGCGGCCTGATGATGGTCGCCAAAACCCCGCACGCCCAGCACCGGATGCAGCGGCTGCTGCATACGCCGGCGTTCCGGCGGAGGTACCTTGCACTGACAGACGGTATCCCCGAAAAGCGGGAAGGGATGATCGACCTGCCGATCGCCAAGGCGCCCGGGGCGACGGTCCGGCGCGTCGTTTCAGCGGAGGGAAAGCCCTCCAGGACCCGTTACAGGGTGCTGGAGGAACGGGACGGAAAAGCGCTGGTCCTGCTGGAGCTGGAAACCGGGAGGACACACCAGATCCGGGTCCACCTGAGCGCCATCGGATGCCCGGTGCGGGGGGATTTCCTGTACGGAACGGAGCAGCCGGAGGAATATCCCGGACGGTTTGCCCTGCACAGCGCGATGATCGCGGCGGAGCATCCCGTGACCGGAGAAAAGATCCTGCTGACCTCCCGTCCGGACTGGGCGGCGGAGGTTCCGGAATCTGTTCTTTTGATGGATACAGATTGACTTTCCTCCGGGATGTTTGTATAGTAAATCCAATGCACTCCGGAAAGGAATGGAAAAAACCCGATGACGATTATTGAACTGCTGGAAAGAAACGCCCGGGAGTGGCCGAACGACACTGCACTGATCGAGATCAACCCCGACCAGCCGGAGACCCGCCGGGTGACCTGGCACGACTTTGAACTGGTTGAGCCAAGCACCAAAAAGAAACACTACCGCCGGGAAATCACCTGGGCGGTTTTTGACGAAAAAGCGAACCGCGTCGCCAACATGCTGAAGAGCTACAACATCGGCAAGGGGAAAAAGGTCGCAATCCTGCTGATGAACTGCATCGACTGGCTGCCGATCTATTTCGGCATCCTGAAGACCGGCGCTGTGGTGGTTCCGATGAACTTCCGCTACGCCTCCAATGAGATTGAATACTGCCTGAAGCTGTCGGAAAGCAACATGCTGATCTTCGGGCCGGAATTTATCGGCCGCGTGGAGGAGATTGTTGACAAAATCCCGGGGGTGGACCTGGTGTTCGAGGGTCCGGGATGCCCCGGATTCGCCGACGACCTGACGGAACTGATCAACGAGTGCTCCAGCACTTTCCCGCTGTGCACCCTGACCGAGGACGACGACGCGGCCATCTACTTCTCCTCCGGCACCACCGGATTCCCGAAGGCGATCCTGCACAAGCACCGCAGCCTGATCCATTCCGCGCGGGTGGAACAGGAGCATCACGGGCAGACGAAGGACGACTGCTTCCTGCTGATCCCGCCGCTGTACCACACCGGTGCGAAGATGCACTGGTTCGGCAGCCTGATCTCCGGCAGCAAAGCCGTGATCCTGAAGGGCACGAAGCCCCGGACGATCCTGGAAGCGGTCAGCCGGGAACACTGCACCATCGTATGGCTGCTGGTACCGTGGGCACAGGATATCCTGACGGCGCTGGACAGCGGGGAACTGAAGCTGTCGGATTACCAGCTGGACCAGTGGCGGCTGATGCACATCGGCGCGCAGCCGGTGCCCCAGAGCCTGATCCACCGCTGGCTGGAGTATTTCCCGCATCACGAATACGACACCAACTACGGCCTGAGCGAATCCATCGGCCCCGGCGCGGTGCACCTGGGCATCGAGAACGTACGGAAAGTCGGCGCCATCGGTATCCCCGGATACGGATGGCAGACGAAGATCATCAACCCGGACGGCAGCGAAGTGAAGCAGGGCGAAGTCGGCGAGCTGTGCCTGAAGGGCCCGGGCGTCATGGTATGCTACTACAACAACCCGCAGGCCACGGCCGAGACCCTGAAGGACGGATGGCTGCTGACCGGCGATATGGCGCGGCAGGATGAGGAAGGATTCATCTACCTGGTGGACCGCAAGAAGGACGTGGTCATCACCGGCGGCGAAAACCTGTATCCTGTGGAGATCGAGAACTTCATGGCGGCCTATCCGCCGATCAAGGACGTGGCCGTCATCGGCCTGCCGGACGCGCGGCTGGGCGAAATCGCCGCAGCGATCGTGGAACTGGTTCCCGGCGCGACGGCGACGGAAGAGGACATCCAGGAATTCTGCATGGGCATGCCGCGCTACAAGCGGCCGCGGAAGATCATCCTTGCGCCGGTGCCGCGGAACGCCACCGGCAAGATCGAGAAACCGAAGCTGCGGAAGATGTACGGCGGAGAAGGACTGGTGGACAGCCAGAACAGGAGCTGATATGGGTATGAAGAAATTACTGATCGGGAATGAAGCAGTGGCATGGGGCCTGTACAACGGCGGCATCGGACTGGTGTCCAGCTATCCGGGAACCCCTTCCACGGAAATCACGGAATTCCTGGCGAAGCATGACGACATCCATTCCGAATGGGCCCCGAACGAAAAGGTGGCCATGGAGACGGCCTTCGGCGCGAGCCTGGCCGGGATGCGCAGCGCCTGCGCCATGAAACATGTGGGACTGAACGTGGCGGCGGACCCGCTGTTCACCATGAGCTATACCGGGATCACCGGCGGCATGGTGGTCTGCGTGGCGGACGATCCGGCCATGCATTCCAGCCAGAACGAACAGGACTCCCGGCATTACGCCATCGCCTCCAAGGTGCCGATGCTGGAGCCGTCTGACTCTGCGGAAGCCTACGCCTTCGCGAAGAGCGCCTTCGCCCTGAGCGAGGAATACGACACGCCGGTGCTGCTGCGGATGTGCACCCGGATTGCCCACAGCCAGTGCGTGGTGGATATCGGGGAGCGGGAAGACGTTCCGATGAAGGAATATGTCAAACAGCCCTCCAAGTACATCATGATGCCCGGATACGCGAAGCTGCGGCATCCCGTCGTCGAAGAGCGGACGGAGAAGCTGCGCGCCCTGGCGGAAGACTGCATGTACAACCGCGTGGAAATGGCGGAGAACCGGGAGATCGGCATCATCACCTCCGGATGCAGCTACCTGTACGTGAAGGAAGTGTTCGGGGACAGCGTGAGCGTGCTGAAGATCGGCATGCCCAATCCGCTGCCGGAGAAGATGATCCGCGACTTCGCAGCACAGGTGAAGAAGCTGTACGTCATTGAAGAACTGGATCCGGTGATCGAAAACCACGTGAAAGCGCTGGGGATCGAAGTGACCGGGAAGAAGCTGTTCAGCGCCATCGGCGAATTCAGCCAGAAGACCATCCGGGATGCTTTCCTGTCCGAAGGTATTTCCGTCGCGGAGGTACCGGAGGTCCAGGGCGCGGCGCCCGCCGTGCCGGGACGGCCGCCCATGATGTGCTCCGGCTGCCCCCACAGGGGAATGTACTACACGCTGGTGAAAAACAAGATCACCGTCATCGGCGATATCGGATGCTACACGCTGGGAGCGGTGGCTCCGCTGAATGCGCTGGATTCCACGCTGTGCATGGGCGCCAGCGTCAGCGGCATCCACGGATTCAACGCGGCCCGGGGCAGCGAGACGGAAAAGAAGACGGTGGCCGTGATCGGCGACAGCACGTTCATGCACAGCGGCATGACGGGCCTGGTGAACATCGCCTACAACGCCACGAACTCCACCGTGATCATTCTTGACAACTCCATTACCGGCATGACCGGCCACCAGCAGAACCCCACCACCGGATACAACATCAAGGGGGATCCGGCGGCCAAGGTGGACCTGGAGGCGCTGTGCCGCGCGCTGGGCATCAACCGGGTGCGGGTGGTGGATCCCTATGACCTGAAGGCGTGCGAGGAAGCCGTGTTGGAGGAACTGGCAGCGGAGGAGCCCTCGGTCATTATCTCCCGCCGGCCCTGCGTGCTGCTGAAATATGTAAAACCGAAGACCCCGCTGCAGGTGGACACGGACAAGTGCCGCGGCTGCCGCAAGTGCATGAAGATGGGCTGCCCGTCCATCAGCTTCAAGGAAGGAAAGGCGCGCATTGACAGGACGCTGTGTATCGGATGCGGCGTATGCGAACAGCTGTGCGCTTTCGGCGCGATCGGAGGGAAGGCAGAATGAAAACGACAAGCGTAATGATCGTCGGCGTCGGCGGACAGGGAAGCCTGCTGGCCT